>Ga0075428_100000071_pt1 | contig 82288 bp, 72 predicted proteins | sample RhiMetdeltSRZDD2_FD_75291 | JGI IMG/M metagenome (GOLD analysis project Ga0075428, IMG submission 75291) | Populus rhizosphere microbial communities from Tennessee, USA - Rhizosphere MetaG P. deltoides SRZDD2 | ecosystem: Host-associated > Plants > Roots > Rhizosphere > Soil | place: USA... | reverse complement strand
CCGCCGTTACCAGCACTGATCAGCAGCGAAACCGAGCCGCCCTTGATGGTGCGGCCGGACGGGCTCGTGCCGGCGACCGAACCGGGCGCGCAGGTGGAGGCCACGGGTGCCCGGTTGTTGACCTCAACCTTGAAACCTGCCCGGCGCAGGATCGAGGTGGCCTCGGCCACGCTCTTGCACGCGACGTTGGGGATGCCCACCTGATCGCCGTACGCCATCTTGTCGCTGGGTTTGGTGAATTGGATCGCGGGCTTGCCCGCGAGGGCGTCGCGCAAAGTGCCCTGCACCGCGGGGTTGATGCCGCCAGGGCCGTTGTGCTCCATATGTGCGGTGGTCTCCGGCCAGTCGGGATCGGTGACGAAGCCGGAGACCGCCAGCTGCTTTGTGGTGATCGTCAGCGTGGACGACTTCTCGCCGTCGGCGGTGCCGGTCTTGCCGGAGATCGGGTGCTGGATGATGCCGTAAGACGGGCGGGCCGTGCCGGAGCCGTCGCACTCACCGCGCGGGCCGGCGCCGAAGAACGACTTGTCGCCCACGGGGCAGCGCCCGGCGTCGATCGCGGCGCGGGCGACGTCCTCGCTGAAGCGCTGCTCGCACCGCGGGTTTCCGACACCGAGCTTCTCGCCCCGGTGGTTGGCGATCGCCTCGACCGGCAGTGGCTCGCAGAACAGGCCATCGGCGGCGAGGGTCGCCCAGGTGTTGGCGATCTGCACCGGCGGGTGGGTCGAGATGCCCAGCACGAATGGGGACCAGACGTTGGCGATCCTGGAGTTGGTGGAGTTGCGGTAGTCGTCGTCCTTGGTGCCCTCGCCGTCGCGATCCGCGGGGTTGTCGGGCACGTTGTAGAAGGTCAGCCCGAAGCGCCGGGCGACGTCCATGACGGCGAGCCCGCCCGTGCGGTCGAACAGCGGCACGAAGTAGGTGTTGACCGAGTAACCGAACGCGGTCCACATGTTCTGCGGGCCGGTCGGGGAGTTGTCATAGACCGGCGGACACCAATAGCCGCCGCAGGTGGGCGCGTTCCCTGTTCCCCTCGAGATCGGGTACTTGGACTGGTACGTCGACTGGGTGTTGATTGTGTAGTCGAGCGGGTAGCCCTTCTCCAGCGCCGCCACCATCGCGTAGGTCTTCATCACAGAGCCCGGCCGGTAGCCCTGGAAACTCGGGTCGGTGCTCATCAGCGGGTTGGTGGTGTTGGGGTAGGAGCCGCGGAAGCCGGCGGCCCGCAGCACGGGGTTGGTGTGCGGCCCGTTCTGCGGATGGTCCCGGCTGTCCAGCCTGAAGTTGCGGTTGACGCCCATCGCACGGACCTTGCCGGTGCCGGGCTCGACCGCGGCGAGCATCATCGCGTGCGGGCTGCCCGTGGGCAGCTGCTTCTCGATGTTCGCCTTCATCACGTCCTGCGTCTGGATATCCAGGGAGGTGGTGATTCTGTACCCGCCCGCGCGCAACTGGCGTTCGCGATCGTAGGTCGTGGTGCCGAACACGTCCTGCTGCAACCACCAGCGCTGGAAGAAGTCGCAGAAGAAGCCCCAGTGGGCCACGGTGGTCTGTACGCATCCGTTCGGGGTTTCGTTGCCCACCACCTCAAGCTTCTCGGCCTTGGCGGCGATCGCCTGTTCTTGGGTGATGTAGTTCAGCCCGAGCATCTCGTCGATCACATAGTCGCGGCGGGTCATCGCCTTCTCCAGGCCTTCGGGCTTCTCGACGTCACCGGGCGCCTTGACCAGGCCGACGATGAACGCGGTCTGGCTCAGGGTCAGCTCGGCGGGGACGCGGTTGAAGTACACCTGGCTGGCCGCGTAGATCCCGTATGAGCGCAGGCCAAAGTAGGCGGTGTTCAGGTAGCTCTCGAGGATCTGGTCTTTGGACATGCGCTGCTCGAGGGCGACGGCGTAGCGGACCTCGCGCAGCTTGCGGGTGTTGGTGTCCTCGGTCGCCTTGAGGACTCCGGGCGGGCTGGAGGTGAACGTCAGCGACATGCGCACGAGCTGCATGGTGATGGTGGAGGCGCCCTGGGACACCTCGCCCGCGGTCTGGTTGGCGATGAAGGCGCGGGCGAAGCCTTTGACATCAACACCGTTGTGCTCGTAGAACTTCTGGTCCTCGGCGGCGAGCATGGCGCGCTGCACGATCAGCGGGATCTCGGAGAGCGGGAGATCGCGTCGGTTCTCGTCATACATCGTGGCCAGCAGGGTCTTGTCGTCGGAGGCGTAGACATAACTGATTTGTGGCGTGCGCTTAACTGTCAGTTCATCGGGCAGCTGCCCGAACGCCTCGCCCCCGGCCTTGGCGGCCAACCCAGAGAATGCGACAACCGGGAAAAGTGCTGCCGCCACAACAACTCCCGCCAGCACCCCGCAGATTAGCAGGGAGGCGGTGTTGGTGAAAAAACCATGATCACGTTTACGCATGAGCGCCACCGCCACAGGTTACGTGAGTGTGATTCACCCGCAACTCAGCCTGAGGTCTGTCGTTTATTTAAACGCACGACCCCAGACGTGCGGTTGCCGTTTTTCCCGGCCGCGGGCTCTCCCGCCGCGGCCGTGTAAGGCCCGTTCGCGGGCTGCCTGACAACGGTGGAAAAAATCCGTTTCAGGCTTTTTAGCCGATAACGTTGCGTAATCACCCAGCTACGGAGCATGATGGTCCGGCGAGCAACGCACACCACTGGCGTTGGCCTGGGCGGCCTGTACCCCGGGGAACATCGCCCAGTGGTTTCGGGGGAACGTCTGGGGGGACGTAGCAATATGGGCATTGGCATGATCGCAGATTGGCCCAGTCTCGCAGCGTGCCGGAACGGTGATCCGGATGCGCTCTTCGTGCAGGGAGCCGAGCAAAACATTGCGAAACGCATCTGCCGAGGCTGCCCGGTCCGGTACGAATGCCTGGCCGACGCCTTGGACAACCGGATTGAGTTCGGTGTCTGGGGTGGGATGACCGAACGGGAACGCCGCGCACTGTTGCGCCGTCACCCGGCGGTCGCGAGCTGGAAGCGCACGTTTGAGGCGGCGATGCAGGAGCAGAACCGCAAACAGCTGGTCGACGCCTAGCTCAAGTCTCGGTGCCATCCTCGGGTGAGCGGTTGGCAAGGGCGTGGCCGATCGTCCGCAGACCTACAAGGTCGTGAACATCCGTCGGCTGCGCCGGCACCCGGACCACAGGCACCTCAGGAAACCGATCGGTGAAGTGCGAGGCCACCGTGGCCTCGCGCGACACCTGGCGCATGAGCAGCTCGTGGACCTCGAGAACCTGCGCGGCCGCAGGATGCGACTGCGCCAGGATCTGGGCCGCCTCCGTGCTTTCGGGTGCGCTCAGTTGAGGTACCCCGGAAAAATGCATCCGGTTGAGAACGAGCCCGGCCAACGGCATCCGTTCGGCTCTGAGCCGGTCCGCGAAATAGGCCGCTTCGCGCACGGCATCCGGCTCGGGCGCGGCGACAAGCACAAAGGCCGTTTGCGGATCCTGAAGGACCCGATAGGTCTGCTCGGCCCGCTCGCGGAAGCCGCCGAACATGGAGTCGAGTGCGGACACGAACCCGGACAGGTCTGTGAGCAGCTGCGCGCCCAGAATCTTTTGTACCGCCTTGGAGAAGATCCCGAATGACGCCGTGACCAGGTTGAACATGCTGCGGCCGCCGGCGCGCGCCGGCGCGAGCAGCAGCCTGAGCATGCGCCCGTCGAGAAAGCGGCCGAGACGGGCGGGCGCGTCGAGGAAGTCGAGGGCCGAGCGGGAAGGCGGGGTGTCCACGACGATCAGGTCCCACTCGCTGGAGGCGCGCAGCTGCCCCAGCTTCTCCATCGCCATGTACTCCTGCGTGCCGGAGAAGGTCGTGCTCATGGCCTGGTAGAACGGGTTGGCGAAGATCTCCTTGGCGCGCTCGCGCGCGGTGTGGGTGAGCACCACCTCGTCGAAGGTGCGCTTCATGTCCAACTGCATCGCGTGCAGCGGGGTGTCCTTGACCTGGCGCGGCACATTGTCCAGCTCGGTCAGGCCCAGCGATTGGGCCAGGCGGCGCGCCGGATCGATGGTGAGGACCACGGTGTTGCGGCCGTGCTCCTCGGCGGCGCGCAGCGCGAGCGCGGCGGCGGTGGTCGTCTTACCGACCCCGCCCGAGCCGCAGCAGACGACGATCCGCACGGCGGGATCGCCGAGGACGGCATCGACGTCGAAGCGTGCGTCCTGGTTCGTTGGCACAGGCCGAGCCTAACCGGCCAGGATCCCCGCGAGCCGCTGCAGCCCGGACAGGTCGACCCCGTCGCTGAGCAGCGGCAGCTCCACGATCGGCCGGCCCAGCCGGCCCAGCTCCTCGCGCAGTTGCTCCTCGACCGCCTGGCGCGCGAGATGGGCGTTGGCCTCGGACTGGAGGCCGGTGACCGTCGGTTTGTCGGCGGGCAGACCGGCGGCGACCAGACCCTTCTTGATGTCGGCCTGGGTCACGCGAGCGGTGAGCAGCGGTGGGCTTGCGGCGTTGACGATGATCTTCCCTATGGGAATGTGTAGGGCGGTCAGCTCCCTCATGGCGTCCGTGGTCTCCTGGACGGGCATCTCCTCGAGCAGCGTCACGATGTGGACGGAGGTCATGGGGGAGCGCAGAAGCGCCGCCACACCCTCGCTTTGGGACTTGATCGGGCCCAGCTTGGCCAGGCGGGCGGCCTCCGCGGTGACGTTGAGGAAGCGGCCGATGCGGCCCGTGGGGGGAGCGTCGAGCACCACCGCGCGGTAGCGGCGCTGGCCCGACTCGTCGGTGCGGGTCGTCGCCTCCTTGACCTTGCCGGTGAGCAGGATGTCCCTAAGGCCGGGGGCGACGGTGGTGGCGAAGTCTATGGCGCCCAAGCGACGCAGCACCCGGCCCGCCCTGCCCATCTTGTAGAACAGGTCGAGGTACTCGAGCAGGGCCTCCTCGGGGTCGACCGCGAGCAGACGTAGGTCGGCGTCGATCTCGCCGAGGCGCATCTCGAAGTAGGGCAGCGGTTCAAGCTCGAACAGCTGCGCCAAGCCTTGGCGCCCTTCCACTTCGACCAGGAGCACGCGGTCGCCGTGGGACGCCAGGGCGATCGCGAGCGCGGCGGCGACGGTCGTCTTGCCCACGCCACCCTTGCCGGTCACCACATGCAGACGGGCAGGCCAACTCACAGCTTGTAATCTATCCGGGCCCGTTCGGCTATTTCTTCTGCTCTTGTACCTCGCACACGAACCATCCCTCGTGCTTCACCAGAGTCAGTTTGATCGTCTGCTCCGAGAGCTTCTCGTCGGAGGTGGTCAGCTTGATGGTGACCGTGGTGTCCGCCTGCTCGGCCGTCTCGTTATCGATCTTGGGCGAATCCCAGGTGATGCTCGGGCTCTTGAGCTTGGCCTTCTGGTCCTGGATCTCCTTGATCTTGGTGTCGATGGCTTTGCGGTCCCGGGCCTCGTTGCACACGAGCTTCTCGGCGGCCTGGCCGTCATGATCCTTGTAGACGGCGGTGAGGAACTCCTGGGCCGCGTCCTTGGCGGTGTCGGCGCCCGTGCCCTCGGCGTTGTTGATCAGGAGGAAGGCGCCCACGCCGCCGACGGCGCAGAGCACGAGCACGACGCCGAGCACGATGAAGGTGATCAGCAGCGCCTTGCTCTTCTTCTTGGGCGGCGGCTGGAGCATCTGCATCTGGTCGGGCGTGTAGCCGGGTGGCAGGTTCTGGCCGACATCGATTGGGGCGTAAGGGTTTTGCGGCAGCTGAGCCGAGGTCGGCGTCATCGTCGTGGTGTGGAACGGGTCCACGGGCGGCTGGTATGCCGGTTGGCTGGGCTGCGGCTGCTGACCCCAGCCGGGAGGCAGCGGGACCCCGGGCTGGCCGGGCTGACCCGGCTGGCCGGGCTGACCCGGGCCTTGGCCCGCAGGCGATCCGGGTGCGGCCGAGCCGGCCGGCGGGGTCCAAGCCGGAGGCGCAGCGGGCGATCCGGGTGTGGCCGAGCCGGCCGGCGGGGTCCAAGCCGGAGGCGCAGCGGGCGATCCGGGTGTGGCCGAGCCGGCCGGCGGGGTCCAAGCCGGAGGCGCAGCGGGCGAACTTGGCGCGGCAGGCGAGCCGGACGCGGCAAAGGGTTGCGCGGCAGTCGGATCGGTGCCCGGCTGCGGGGTCCAGGCGGGCGGTGCGGGCGGCGGCGCGGGGGAGGCCGGGGCGTCGGCGGGCGGCTGTCCCCACGGGCCTGGCGCGGCAGGCGAGGCGGACGCGGCAGAACTGGCCGGGTCGTCGGCGGGCGGGCGGGTCCAAGGGCTTGGCGCGGGGGGCTCGCCCCAAACCGGTGAGGGGGGAGTCTGCGGGGCAGCGGGCGACGCCGGCTCGACGATCGCGGTCGACTCGCTGTCGGTGCCGGAGGCGGGCGGCGTGGCCCCAAGGGGCGTAGTGGCCTCGTCGGCCGGCTGCTGGCCCTTGTTCTGCTCTTCTGGCTGGCTCACGGAAACTCCCCCTGGTCGTCGGCGGCTCAGCTTAACCGCCTCTACCCATGGCGGCGAACCCGTCCAGGTTAGGTTGTCACCATGACTAAGTGGGAGTACGCCACTGTGCCGCTATTGATCCACGCCACTAAGCAGATCTTGGACAATTGGGGCGCTGACGGTTGGGAACTCGTTCAGGTGGTTCCCGGTCCGAACCCGGAGCAGTTGGTCGCCTATTTCAAGCGCCCGAAGGAGTCGTAATGGCCGATCCTTACGCCAAACTCGCCGAGCTGGGGCTCAAGCTACCCGATGTGGCGCCGCCGCTGGCCGCGTACGTTCCCGCGGTTCGCACAGGCAACTACGTCTACGTCTCCGGCCAGCTCCCGCTCGCCGACGGCAAGCTGATCGCCACCGGCAAGGTGGGCGACGAGATCACCACGGAGCAGGGCAAGGAGTTGGCCGCCCGGTGCGCGCTCAACGGCCTGGCCGCACTGGAATCAGCGGTCGGGCTCGGCAAGGTGGTCCGGATCGTCAAGGTGGTGGGGTTCGTCGCCTCCGCGCCCGGGTTCACCGACCAGCCGACCGTGATCAATGGGGCGTCCGAGCTGTTCGGCGAGGTCCTGGGGGAGGCCGGGCGGCACGCCCGCAGCGCGGTCGGCGTCGCCGAGTTGCCGCGCAACGCGCCGGTCGAGGTGGAGCTGATCGCTGAGGTCAGCGACTAGGGATGAGCGACTAAAAGCCGATCAAGAAATGACCGATCAGGTCGACTTCGCCCGGTGGTCTGGCGGCAACGCGAGATGACCAGGGCGAAGTCGATTTCTCCCCGCCCGCTGTCAGTGGGGCGACGTAGCATCGCTGGCATGAGTTTGGTGCCGGGCGGAGTCACCTTGATTCTTGCTGACAACCCGAGTGCGATGACGCTCGAGGGCACTAACACCTGGGTGTTCGATGATGGCACAGTCATCGATCCCGGCCCCGACGACGAGGCCCACCTCGAGGCGATCGCCGCTGTCGCCAAGATCAAGCGCATCCTCGTCACCCACAGCCACCCCGACCACATCGCCGGCCTCGAGCCTTTGTGCCGCCGCACCGGTGCGACCGTGGGCGAGCTTCCCCCAGGCATGACCGAGCTCAAGACGCCGGGCCACACCGCCGACTCGGTCTGCTTCATCACCGTAAATGCCGTCTTCACCGGCGACACCATCCTCGGCCGCGGCAGCAGCGTGGTCGCCTGGCCCGACGGCAACGTGGGCGACTATCTCACGAGCCTTGAAAGACTTATGGACTTTCCTGGTGTACCGGCCATGCCCGGCCACGGCCCGGCGCTGCCCGATTGCGCCGCCGCCGCCCGCTGGCTGCACACCCACCGCGTGGAGCGGCTCGACCAGGTGCGGGCCGCGATGGCGCGGGGGGCGACCACCCCCGAGGAGGTGGTGGAGGTCGTCTACGCCGACGTCGATCCATCCCTCAAGTGGGCCGCCCTCTGGAGCGTGCGCGCACAGTTGGACTACTTACGATGACCTGCCCGGTGTGCGGGACCGTCCCGGTGCCGGCGGCCCGTTTCTGCCATCACTGCGGCGCCGCGCTTCCCGCCGCCGCGACGCTTCCCGCGAGCGAGCGTCGTGTGGTGACTGTCCTATTTGGAGACCTCTCCGACTTCACCTCGTGGAGCGAAGAGCTTGATCCTGAGCGGGTCGGCGCGGTCACCGATCGGGTGATGTCTGCCCTGGCCGGCTCGGTCAAGACCTTCGGCGGCCACGTCGACAAGCTGACCGGCGACGGCATCATGGCGGTCTTCGGCGCACCCGTCGCCCATGAGGATGACGCCGAGCGCGCCGTCCGCGCGGCCATGTCCATGCAGCGCGCCGTCCGCCGGGTCCTCGACGACGAGCGCGGCGGCGGTGCCCCGCTCGGCCTTCGCGTCGGGCTCAACACCGGCCCGGTGCTCGCCGGCGTCCAGGCCGGGCTTGAGTACACCGTCATCGGCGACACCGTCAACACCGCCGCCCGCCTCGCCGACGCCGCCGCCGTCGGGGCGATCTATGCCGGCGGGCGCACCTCCGCCGCCACCAACGCCGTCGCCGGCTGGCGCACGCTGCGTCCCTTGCGCCTCAAGGGAAAGCGCGAGCCAGTCGAGACCTTCGAACTTCTGGGCCTGCACGATGCCCGGGGCACGCGCGCGGGGCTGGGCGAGGAGGGCCCGTTCGTCGGGCGTGAGTCCGAGTTGGGCCGGGTGGCCGGCCGCCTCGCCGAGGTGGTCGACCGCGACGAGCCGCGCACCCTGGTCTTCACCGCCGAGGCGGGCATCGGCAAGACGCGGTTCGCCTCCGAGGTGGCGCGCTTCGCCAACGGCTATGAGGTGAGCGCGGGCCGGTTCGCCTCGCGCACCCAGGCCCGCGTGCTGTCGGTCCGCTGTGTCGCGTTTGGCGAGAGACGCCGGCTGGCGCCCATGGCCGACCTGGTCCGGCTGGCGATCGGCTTTTCGGTCGACAACAACACCGCCGCCACCCGCTCCGCCGTCGAGGAGCGGCTGCGCCGCCTGCAGGAGCGCCTGGTGCAGTCGCATCCCATCCGCCATCCCCCCATCCCACAGCCCCAGCGGAGCGAGCCGGGCCGCCCGATCAAGCTCGACATCGAGTCCCTTCTCACCCTCCTCGGCTACGGCGCCGCCCACGAGATCGCACAGTGGCAGACGGTCCCGGGCAGCGCAGACCCAGAGTTGACGGGCGGCCGTGACAGCAAGAACCTGTCCGTCGCGGTCGCGGGTCTGCTCAGCGGGCTGGCCGCCGAGTCGCCACTCGTCGTGATCGTCGATGACCTCCACGACGCCACCGCCGACACCATCGACGCCCTCGGCACGGCGCTCGAGGAGCTTTCCGGCCCGGTGATGGTGCTCCTGTTCGGCCGCCCCGAGCTGGTGCGCAAGGCGGGCCAGCTGACCCGGGTGGCCGACGCCGAGGCGCTCACCCTTTCCCCGCTGCGCGGCGCCGACGCCGCCCGCCTGCTGACCGCCTATCTCAAGGGCGGCCGGCTGCCGCAGCCGGATGAGGACCGCCTGCTCGCCACCGCTCAGGGCAACCCGTTCTACCTCGCCGAGCTGGTGACCCTCTTGATGGAGCGCGGGGCGCTCACCAAGGCGGGCTCGCAGTGGCGGCTGGCCCCGGGTTCACTCGGCACCACCCTTCTCACCAGGGATCTCGCGGCGGTCCTCGCGGCTCGTATCGACGCCCTGCCCGCCGAGGCGCGGGCGGTGCTGCGCGACGCGGCGGTGGTCGGTGACTCGGTGCCGGCCGCAGCCCTTGAGGCGCTTCGGGAACGCCGCGCCGGGCGGGACGGGCGGCCGGCCGCGGTGGTCGCCGTCGAGCTCGAGCGCGCCATCGACGAGCTGCTGCAACGGCGCATGCTGCGGCGCATCCGCGGCGGTTACGCCTTCGCCACACCCCTTCTGCGCGAGGCGGCCTATGCGGGCATCGGCAAGACCGACCTGGCCGAGCGGCACGCCTTCCTCGCCCGATGGGCGGCCTCACGGGGTACCCCCGAAGAATGGGATGCCTTCATTGCCGAACACGCCGAGCGGGCAAGCAAGCTCGCCGACGCCGTACGGTTGCGGCCCGATGTGCCCGCGCGGCAGGTCGTCTCGCTCGGGATCGAGGCGCTCGGCCGCTCGGCGCGGCGGGCCAGCGCCGCCGGCGAACCGGCTGAGGCGGTGGCCTACGGCGAGCGGGCGCAGCGGCTCGCCGAGCAGAACGGTGGCCTGCCGCTGCGCGACCGCCTGGTCTATGCCCGCGCTTTGCTCCAATGTGGACGGATTACCGAGGCGCAGCACGACGCCGAGAAGCTGATCGCCGACTCCGCCGAGGACGCCCGGGCCAGGGCCGGGGCCATGCTTCTGGCCGGACGGGCGCAGATGTCCATTGGCGACGGTGAGGCCGCCTACCACCTCTGGGCCGAGGCGCTGAGCACCTCGACGCAGGCGGGCCTGCCGGCCGAGCGCGCGGAGGCGTTGCGCCGCTTGGGCATGGCCGACTTCGTCAAGGGCCGCCTCGCCGACGCGTCGAGCCGGTTCGCCGGCGCTTACCAGATCGCCGTGAGCGCCGGCGATCTCAAGTCGCAGGCGTGGTCGCTGCAGGATCTGGCCTGGGTGACCACGACGCGTGGTGACTTCGCCGGCGCCGACGCGGCCCTGGGCCACGCCGCCCGGCTGTTCGCTGAGACCAAGGACCCGGTGGGCCGCGCGTGGCTGCGCGGCACCACGGCCTTCGCCCGCCTGCTCGCCGGCAAGCTCACCGAGGCACAGCGGCTGGCCCGCGCCTTCCTGCCCTTCGGGGAGCGGGTCGGTGAGGCCTGGGCCGTGGGCACGTTACGCGCGGTCGCCGCGTTCGCCGCCGCCGAGCTGGGCGAGCTGGGCGAGGCCGACCGCGAGGCACGCCGCGCCTATCGCGACTTCGCCGCCGCCCGCGACTCCTGGGGGTGCGGTTTCGCGCTGGTCGCGCGGGGCGTGGTGGCCCGAGGCCTGGCCGAGTACGGGCATGCCGAAGATCTCCTCACCGAGGCGCTATCCGAGGGCGAGAAGGTGGCTCACCCGCTGCTGGTGGGCATGGCCGGCACGGTCCGCGGCCTCGTCGCGCTCGATCGCGGCGACCCCGAGGCCGCTGAACTCGACGCCCGTTCGGTGCTGACCATGGTGTCGCCCTACGGGGTGCTCGATCCGGCGCGGATCGGGCCGCGGTCTCTGCTGGCCGCCGCCCGGCTGGCCTCCGGTGACGCGCCGATGGCGGTGCGCCTGCTCGCACCCGTAGCCGCCGACCCGCTCGCGCCCGCGATGCTCTACTCGCGACGCCAGGCCATCGCCGTTTATGCCGAGGCGCTGCTCGTGCTGGAGCGCCTCGACGAGGCCCTCGCCGCCGCGGAGCTGGCCGAGACCGTGCCGGCGGTCGACATCCGCAGCCAGGTGCGTTCCGCTCTCACGCTGGCCAGGTGCCTTGCCGCCGTTGGCCGATCGGCGGAGTCGGGCGGGGTCCAGGCTCGGGCGGCGCTGCTCGCGCACTCCACACAGCAGGTGAGCGAAAGGCGTGCGCTGATACCGTCTAGCGCGTGACCCACACCCCTCGCTCCGGACCGGTCTCGGTGCCCAACATCCCCGGGCTCACCGACCTGGCGCTGCTGGCCGTCGGGGGTTACGCCACCATCTTCCGCGCCACGCAGGGCTCGGTGGGGCGCGAGGTCGCCGTCAAAGTGGAGAACTTCACGCTGGAGAGCGAGCGCGACCGGGCCCGGTTCATGCGGGAGGCCAGCACCAGCGGCAAGATGTCCTCGCACCCGCACGTCGTGGATCTGTTCGACGCCGGGGTCACCGACGACAACCATCCATATCTGATCATGGAGTTGTGCTCGGGGTCTTATCAGGACCTGATGCCGCTTCGGCCCGAGGTCGTGCGGGACATCGGAGTGAAGATCGCAGATGCGCTCGCCGACTCGCACGAGCGCGGTGTCGTGCACCGGGATGTCAAGCCCGCGAATATCTTGATGACCCTGTTCGGGGAGCCGGCGCTCGCCGACTTCGGGCTCGCGATCTTCGCGGAGCAGCGGGACCCGCATATCACATTGGAGGTACTGACCCCCGCCTATGCGCCGCCCGAGGCGTTCCGCCGCCAGGAACCCGCGCCGCCCGCCGACGTCTACGGTCTTTGCGCCACCCTCTATGCGCTGCTGTCCGGTGCCCCGCCGCGCTGGCAGGCCGACCAGCCGCCGGGGTTGCTCGGGTTGATCGAGCTGTTCTCCGAACCGATTCCGGAGATTTCAGGGGTACCCGCGGCGCTCACCCGGATCCTGAGGCGCGGCATGGCCAACGATCCGGCCAAGCGCCCGATGGCGCGGGCGCTGGAGAACATGCTGGCCGAGGTGAGCCTGGACGAGGAGGCCGCGCGCCCGGCCCGGGTGAAGGGCACCGCCGCCGTGCCGCGCCCGCCGACGGACCCGGGGCCGCCGACGGTTCACCTCAGGCAGCGGGGTGCGCTTTCCAACTTTCTCCGCCAGTTGTTCCGGCGCTGACTTTGGACTTCTACACCCAGGCGTAGATGAGGAGCGCCGTGAACCTTCTTTCACCGATTACTCCCTCCGGGTTACGGGTGGGGTGCCGTGGGTGTGGAAGGTTTCGATGGTCTTCAATCCCCAGGCCCGGCCCTTGGCCCGCTCGGCTTGGGTCCACGTGACGACCTGGTGGTCCGGGGCGAGCAGCAGCCGGGCGCCCGCGTTGCACAGCTCGATCCGGTTGCCGCTCGGCTCCCAGACGTAGAGGAAGAACGTCTGCTGGATGGCGTGCTTGTGCGGCCCGGTCTCGATGTGGATGCCGCGGGAAAGCGGGACGCCTGGTTCTTCAGGGACGGCCGCATCTCCGGCGTAGGTTCGTAACGCGTTGTCTCCCAATAGATTCCGTAGGGGTGGCCGTCGGGGTCGGTGAAGTGGAACACCGGGCCGTAGGCCGGTTCCTCGTCGCTCCAGCCCTGCGCGAGGTCGGTTTCCTCGATGACGGCGACCCGGCGCGCCAGCGCCTCGGGGCTGCTCGCGCGCAGCCAGGTCCGGCCGACGCCCGAGGTTGGGCGGGCGGTCCGGGACGCTGCCGGTGAGCGGCTCCGCGTCGTGGATGTCGCTCTGATGGCCCCATGCCGCCGCGAGGGCTACTGACCCCGATGTCGGTCAGCGGTTCCGGGGGCGTGGGCCTTCGCGGGTACCATGGAAAAATTCGGAGCCGATGTAGAGATCATTGACGGCCCGGTCGGCGCGGCGGCCACCCACAAGCTGCTGCGCAGCGTCTTCTACAAGGGACTGGCTACAGGACCTCGCGGGCACCGTGTCGGAGGGACGGAACGACTCGTTGCTCTGATGGCAAACAACGATGCCTACAACTAGATCAGGTTCCGATGGCGATCCTCGACACGGCGCTGGACCCCCGCGCGCCGTCCTATTTGCAGAACCGAAGCGCGACTCACGCCGCCCTGTCGCGGTTGGATGCCGCACACGCGCAGGCTCGGGAGGGTGGTGGCGAACGGGAGGTCACGCGCCACCATGCCCGCGGCAAGCTGCTGCCGCGGGAACGTATCGAGCTACTCGTGGACCGGGATACCGCGCTGCTGGAACTCGCGGCGACGGCGGGACACCTATCGGGTGAGCCGGCCGGTGCGGGGCTGGTGACCGCGATCGGCGTGATCCACCAGGCCGAATGCATGATCGTCGCCAACGATCCGACGGTGCGGGGATCGGGGCTGTCGGAACTCGCGGCGCGCAAGGCGGCCCGGGCGGTGGAACTGGCTCGGCTGCACGGTTTGCCGCTGGTGTTCCTGTGGGAGTCGTCGGTGGACGCCCGCGAGGCGGTGGCTCTCGCCAAAACCCCTGTGCTGGTGGCCATCTTCGGGGCAAACGAGGAGCCGCTTCCGCTGGCCGATCACCGGATCGCGGTCCGCGGGCACGGCGCCATCGCGGCCGTCGACGCGCTGGCCGAGGACGAGCGGGACGCCCTGCGCCTGATGCGATGGGCGGTACGCCACCTCGTGGTGCGTGACTCCATGAGCATCCCGTGGCCACGGGCGGCGGCGCCCAGGCATGACGCCGATGACCTGCTTGCCATGGGGCGGTTCGACGTGCGTGAGGTGCTGGCGAGAGTGCTCGATGGCTCCGACTTCGACGAGCTGCGCCCGCACCGCGGCCCCGACATCATCGCCGGATTCGGGGCCGTCCACTCACGACGGACGGCGATCCTGGCCAACTGCTCGGAGGCGCTGGAGTCCGAGTCGATCAACAAAGGGCTGGAGCTGGTGCGGCTGGCCTCCTTGGCGGGGCTGCCACTGCTGGTGCTGGCCAACGCCTCGTCGTCGGCGGAGCTGGCCCGCGCGCTTTCGGTCGCCCCGCAGGTCACCGTGCTGCTCGGGGCCGACCCGCCGGATTGGGCGCTGACGGGGCGGGGGTTCCGGTTCGGGTGGCCGTCAGTTGCTTCGTTTTCGGACGTGTGGTGTGACGGGGTGATCGATCCCCGGGACACCCGGACCGTGGTGGGGATCTGTTTTTCGGTGATGGTTCGGTGATGGGAGTCCGGCGGTGATCAGGCGGCTGTTGGTGGCCAACCGGGGCGAGGTGGCCCGGCGTATCTTCGCGACCTGCCGGTCGGTCGGGATCGAGACCGTCGCCGTCCACTCGACGGCCGACACCGACTCCCCGTTCGTCGCCGAGGCCGACTACGCGGTGCAGCTTCCCGGGTTCGCGCCGAGCGCGACCTACCTGCGCGGCGATCTGATCATCGCGGCGGCGCGGAAGACCGGCGCGGACGCCATCCATCCCGGATACGGGTTTCTCGCCGAGAACGCGGAGTTCGCGGCGGCGGTGACCAAGGCGGGGTTGACCTGGGTGGGGCCGCCGCCCAACGTGATCTCGGTGATGGCCTCGAAGATCGATGCCAAGACCCTGCTCGCCGAGGCGGATGTGCCGGTCCTTCCTTCGTGGACCGACCCCGGTGAGGTTGATGAGTTTCCGGTACTGGTGAAGGCCGCCGTGGGCGGTGGAGGTCGCGGGCTGCGGGTGGTGCGGGACGCCGAGTCGCTGGCGGAGGCGGTGTCCTCGGCGCGGCGGGAGGCGTTCGGGGCCTTCGGCGAAAACGTCGTGTTCTGCGAGCGCTATGTGGAGAAGGCCCGCCACATCGAGGTGCAGATCGTCGCGGACAAGCACGGCAACACGGTCACCTTCGGCGAGCGGGAGTGCTCCATCCAGCGGCGCCACCAGAAGATCCTCGAGGAGACACCTTCCCCGGCCGTTTCGCCGGAGCTGAGGGAGAACCTCTGCGCGGCGGCGGTCGCGGTCGGCGAGGCGGTCAGGTATGTGGGCATCGGCACGGTCGAGTTCCTGCTCAGCCCGGCGGGCGAGTTCTTCTTCCTGGAGATGAACACCCGGTTGCAGGTGGAGCACTCTGTGACCGAGTGCGTGACCGGGCTGGATCTCGTTCGGCTGCAACTGTTTCTGGCCGAGGGCGGGCGGCTGCCGCGGGAGAGGCCGCCGATGATGCGGGGGCACGCGATCGAGGTGCGGCTGTGCGCGGAGGACCCCGCTTCCAACTGGCTGCCGGCGACCGGGCGGGTTCACCGGTTTGAGGTACCGGGCGTGGTCGGGTCGTTCCGGCCGATCGCGCAGTCCGGGATCCGGTTGGACTCCGGAGTCGAGCCGGGCTCGGTGGTGGGGGTGCACTACGACTCGATGCTGGCCAAGATCGTGGCTTGGGCTCCGACCCGCTATGAGGCGGCGCGGATGCTCGCCGGCACGCTGGCCCGCACCAAGGTGCACGGCCTGGTGACCAACCGGGACGTGCTCGTGCGCGTGCTGCGGCATCCGGCGTTCCTGGCCGGACAGATCGACGCCGGCCTGCTCGACCGGCAGCCGGAGGTGTTCGCGCCGCTGCTGTCCTCGGTGGAGGCGGTGCGCTTGAGCTGCCTGGCGGCGGCCCTGGCCGGCGCGGCCGGGCGATGGCGGGCCGCGACCGTGCAGGCCGGGATCCCTTCGGGCTGGCGCAACGTACCCTCGATGGCCCAGACCGTCGTCTACGACGGGCCGTCGGGACCGGTCGAGGTCGGCTACCGCCTTGACGGGTCGGGCGCGTTGGCGCAGTGGTGGGTCCGGGCGGTGCATCCGGACGAGCTGGATCTGGCGGGCCTGGGCCAGACCGGCGTGATCGACCACCACCCGCCGGTGGCGGTGGTGTCGGCCACACCGACGGAGGTGGTCCTCGATGTCGCGGGGATCCGCCTGACCGTTGAGGTGCACCGGGTGGGGGATGTGTCCTATCTGGACAGTGTGGAGGGTTCGGTGGCGCTGCGGGAGCTTCCGCGCTTCACCCAGCCCGTGCGGGAACTGGAGGAGGGCTCGCTCACCGCGCCGTTGCCCGGTGCGGTCGGCCGGGTGCTGGTGGTGCCGGGGCAGCGGGTCGGCGCGGGTGAGCTGCTGCTGACGCTGGAGGCGATGAAGCTGGAGCATCCGGTGCACGCCCCGGCCGACGGCGTGGTCTCGGTGGTCAAGGTCCGGCCGGGTGCTCTCGTGGACACGGGCGCGCTTCTGGCGATCCTCGAAAGCTCCTAACGTGCCTGAGATATCACACTCTGGCCCGGCGGGCGAGGCGCTCCGGGTCGAGGATGATCACGCTTTTGCCGTCGAGGCGGAGCCAGCCGCGCGAGGCGAAGTCGGCCAGCGCCTTGTTGACCGTCTCGCGGGAGGCGCCGACGAGCTGGGCCAGCTCCTCCTGGGTCAGGTCGTGGGTGACGCGCAACACGCCGCCGTCGCGGGTGCCGAACCGGCCCGCCATCTGAAGCAGGTTCTTGGCGACCCGGCCCGGGACATCGGTGAAGATCAGGTCGGCGAGGGCGTCGTTGGTGCGGCGCAGCCGCCGGGCGAGCACGCGCAGCAGCTGCTCGGAGATCTCCGGCCGGTTGTTCAGCCACGGGCGCAGGGCCTGCTTGCGCAGGCGCGCCAGGCGCACGTCGGTAACGGCGGTTGCGGTGGCGGTGCGGGGACCCGGATCGAACAGGGACAGCTCACCGACCATGTCGGAGGGACCCATGACCGAGACCAGGTTCTGCCGGCCGTCGGCGGCGCGGCGACCAAGCTTGATCTTCCCGGAAAGTACGATATAGAGGCTGTCGCCGGGTTCGCCCTCGTTGAAGACGACCTCGCCTTTGCGGATCTCGAGCATCTCCATCTCTCGCGCCAAGGCCTCGGCGGCCTCAGGATCGACGCCCTGGAAGATCCCGCTGCGGGCAAGCACCTCGTCCATCGATACCTCCACATAACGTCGACAGGCGCCGACAACGGCAAGTCTATGCATATGCAGGTGGCAACCGGACGTCAACCCCCAGAATCATGGGCGGCTGAGGTAGAGTGCCGGACGGTATGACATCCCCGAACCCGGCCCCGGTCAGGCGACCTCCTCTGCCGCAGAGGATGCACAAAGTCCACATCGCGTACGCGGCGTTGGCTCTTCTGCTGGTCGCCACCGTCGGTGTTTTCTGGATCAAGGCATCGCAGACCGCCGAGGCGTTGTGGATGGGCGGGGCGATCAGCGAGCCGGTCTCCACACCGTCGGCGCTGCCGTCCACCCCGGCCTCGGGCGGCACGGCCCAGACGATCACGCTGGGCGCGGTGGGCGACATCATCATGGGCGACGCGCCCGGCTCCATGCCCGCCAACGATGGCCGCGGCTTCTTCGACAAGGTCAAGAGCCTGTTCGCGGTGGACCTGATGATGGGCAACATGGAGGAGCCCATCACCGAGGACACGGGCTTCGCCAAGTGCGGGCCGGAACAGACCAGCTGCCACCAGTTCCGGGTGCCGCCGTCATACGCCGCGCACCTGCGCGATGCCGGCTTCCACCTGCTGAACCAGGCGAACAATCACGGCTATGACTACGGCCCGGCGGGGTACACCAACACCCAGAAATCGCTGACCAACGCCGGCCTCAAGTACACCGGGCCGCGCAACTACGTCTCGGTCGTCGAGGTCAAGGGCGTCAAGGTCGCGGTGCTCGGCTTCTCGTCCTATGACCGGGACAACAGCCTGCTCAGCTACACCCAGGCGAAATCGGTGGTGCAGAAGGCTTCCGGCATGGCCGACCTAGTGGTGATCCAGGTGCACTGGGGCGCCGAGGGCTCGGGCATGACCCACGTCAAGCCGGGCACCGAGATGTTCCTCGGCGAGAACCGGGGCGACCCCATGGCCTTCTCCCGTGCGGTGATCGACGCCGGCGCGGATCTGATCATCGGGCATGGGCCACACACGCTGCGCGGGTTCGAGCTCTACAAGGGCCGGTTGATCGCCTACAGCCTGGGCAACTTCGCCGGGGGCAAGGGGCTCAAGGGCGACGCCAACCTGGGTTGGGGCGCGGTGCTGCACACGACGGTCAAGCCGGACGGCTCCTTCGTGAGCGGAAAGTTTAACTCGACCTATTTTGTCACTAATCCGGGGGTACCCAATCCGGATGGGCAAAATAGGGGACTTGGGCTGGTCCGAGATCTCACCAAGTCCGACTTCCCGAACACGGGGCCGACCATATCCAGCGACGGTGTGATCAGTCTGCACTGATTGTCAGCGCTGGCAAGTACGCTTTAGCGCGTGCAGGAGAGCGAACTGGCGTTGAAGCGGCGCGTGCGCAAGATGGATCGTGAGCTGACTAAGATCCATCCTGACGCGCACTGCGAGCTCGACTTCACCAACCCTTTGGAGCTGGCAGTCGCGACGATCCTGTCCGCCCAGTCGACCGACGTCAAGGTCAACGAGGTGACCCCCAAGCTCTTCCAGCGCTATCCGACCGCCGCCGACTACGCCGCCGCCGACCGGGCCGAGCTGGAGGAGATGATCCACGCCACCGGGTTCTTCCGCAACAAGACCTCCTCGCTGATCGGCCTGGGCCGGGCACTGATGGAAAAGCACGATGGCGCTGTGCCCAAGTCCGTGGACGAGCTGGTCGAGCTGCCCGGCATTGGACGCAAGACGGCAAACGTCATCCTGGGCAACGCTTTCGGCGTCCCGGGCATCACCGTCGATACCCACTTCAAGCGTCTTGTCCACCGGTGGAAGTGGACGGCGCTGCAAGACGAAGTCAAGATCGAGCATGCTGTCGGCGCCCTGGTGCCCAAGAAGGACTGGACGATGATGTCCCACCGGGTGATCTTCCACGGTCGCCGGGTCTGCCATGCCAAGAAGCCGGCGTGCGGGGCGTGCCCGCTCGCACCGATGTGCCCGTCGTTCGGCGCCGGCCCGATCGACCGGGCCGTCGCGGTCAAGCTGCTCAAGGGGCCTAGGGTCGCAGAGATCGCCGAGATGACAGCGTGAGGGCGGCTGCGTCGATCTTCCATGCGTTCGTGGTTGCGCTCGTGGTCGGCGCCTGCTCATCCACCCCCGCCTTGCCGGAACAAGCGCCGTCGCCGGAAGCCACACAGTTCGCCGCGTGCACCGGCATTGACGGCGGAGCGGCGAAGCTGCCCGAGATCTCGGTGCCCTGCTTCACCGGCGGCCAGCCCGTCAAGGTCGACCGCCTACGGGGCCCGCTGGTGGTCAACTTCTTCGCCTCCTGGTGCGCCCCGTGCCGTGAGGAGCTGCCCTGCTTCCAGCGGCTCGCCGACTCGGGCCGGGTGCCGGTGCTCGGTGTGGCCACCGATGACCGGCGATCGGCCGCGCTATCCCTCGCCATCGACCTCGGACTGAGGTTCCCCACCCTATTCGACGCGGGCGGCGAGTTCCGCCGCGCCCGTGGCGAGGCGGCCCTGCCGCTGACCCTGTTCATCGACGAGCGTGGCGAAGTGACCAGCTACTCCGGGCCCGCGCTCACCGACGAAGCGCTGGGGAAGCTTGTCGCGCAACGGTTTGTGAGCGCCTCATGATGATGTCCGCTCTCCCCGGCTGGTTCGAACCGCTCCTGACCAACGTGCGCGACTCCGACCGCAGCGACTACTCGCGCCTCGCCACGCCGGATCGGGGTCGGCCCGCCGCGGTGCTGATCCTCTTCGGCGAGCACCCCGAGGATGGGCCGGATCTGCTTGTGCTCCAACGCTCCGCCCACATGCGCACGCACCCCGGCCAGGTCGCCTTTCCCGGCGGCGCCGCCGACCCCGGCGACGCCGACGCTCGCGCGACCGCCCTGCGCGAAGCCCGGGAGGAGGTCGGCCTTCATCCGGAGTCGGTGACCGTCCTCACCGAACTACCGCGGCTGTGGATACCGGTGAGCGACTTCCTCGTCACCCCGGTGCTCGCCTGGTGGCAACGCCCCCACGGGGTCGCCGCCAAGGCGCCCGCCGAAGTGGCGCATGTGGCGCGGCTGCCCATCGCCGAACTGGCCGACCCGGTCAACCGGCTGAGGGTGCGCCACCCGAGCGGCTACATCGGCGCCGCCTTCCACGTACGAGGCATGCTTGTGTGGGGCTTCACCGCCGGGCTGATCTCCGCATTGCTCGATCTCGGTGGCTGGAGCCGCCCGTGGGACACCGCCCGCGTCGAGTCCCTGCCCGATTCCCAGCTCGAGACCGCGACCCCACGGTCCTCGGGCACCGACCCGATAGGCTGAGCCGATGTCGTTCATCGACGTGATTCTGCTGCTCCTCCTGATCCTGTTCGCGTTCAGCGGCTACAGGCAGGGCTTCGTTGTCGGCATCCTCTCGTTCATCGGCTTCTTCGGCGGCGCACTGATCGGGTTGCAGCTGGGCCCGGCGCTCGCCCGCCTGGTCACCTCCGATGGCCTCAAGCTCGTCGTCTCCCTCACGACGATCTTCGGCCTCGCCGTGCTCGGCCAGGCCCTCGCCGGATGGGCCGGCGGGCGGCTGCGCCGGGGGATCAGGAGCCGCAACGGGCAGATCGCCGATGACATCGGCGGCGCGCTGGTGTCGATCGTCGCCGTCGCGGCGGTGGCCTGGCTGGTGGCGGTGCCGCTGGGCAAGGCCTCCGAGCCGTGGCTGTCGAGGGCGGTGCGCAACAGCACCGTGATCCGGGCGATCGACAGCCTGATGCCGGTCCAGGCCGACAAGCTGACCGAGGCGCTGCGGGACACGGTGGACACCAACGGGTTCCCCGAGGTGTTCGGCGACCTCGTGCCGACGCAGGTGCGTGAGGTGCCCGAACCCGACCCGCGCTTGCGCGGCTCCAAGGTGGTGGCCAACTCCGAGAGCTCCGTGGTCAAGGTGCTGGGCACCGCGCCGAGCTGCAGCCGCCGCATCGAGGGTTCCGGCTTCGTCTATGCGCCCGAGCACGTGATGACCAACGCGCACGTGGTCGCGGGCACCAAGACCGTGCGGATCGAGATCAAGAAAAGCTCGTATGCCGCGAAGGTCGTCGTCTACGACTCCCGCCTCGACCTGGCGGTGCTGCACGTGCCCGGATTGCCCGCCCCGGTGATGCCCTTCGCCGGCACGCCCGCCCCCAGCGGGGCCGACGCGATCGTGCTCGGCTTCCCGCTTGACGGGCCCTATGACGCCCAGTCCGCCAGGGTTCGCGAGGTAAGCGATATCACGGGCCCCGACATCTACGAGTCGGGCAACGTGACACGTGAGGTGTACACCATCAAAGCCCTTGTGCGCAGCGGCAATTCGGGTGGTCCATTGATTAACGCCGATGGCAAGGTGCTCGGGGTGATCTTCGCCGCCGCGGCCGACAACCAGTATGTCGGATATGCCGTGACAGCCGAGCAGGCCGCCGACGTCGCCACGGCGGGGCGCGGCGCCACCAACGGAGTCGCCACCGGAGCCTGCGCCTAACGCCCCCAAAGGGATACGCCCCAAAGGGATACGCCCCCGGCGGATGAGGTGCCCCGTAGGGATTGGCCGTCGCGTCCGCGTTGGGGCAGAATGGCGGGCATCGTTCCGCCTGGATCATCCCCCGCCCGCGGCGGCAAGCGCAGAATAGCGATGCCCCTGCTACGCGCCACGGCCGTCGCCGGTCTCGTGGCGCTTCTGCTGTTGCCCATAAACCCGGCGCGGGCCGGCGCGGCGATGGACACGGTGCGGGCCGAGCAGTGGCAGATCACCATGCTCGACGCCCAAAAGGCATGGGACTACTCGACCGGCGCCGGGGTGATCGTCGCGGTCATCGACTCCGGCGTCACCGCCGGCCACCCCGACCTGCAAGGGCATGTGCTGCCGGGGATCGACTATGTGCGCGAAGGCGGTGACGGCACGGCGGACGAGGCGGGCCACGGCACTGCGGTGGCCGCGCTGATCGCGGGCAGCCGCGACGACGGCGAGGGCGTTGTCGGCCTGGCGCCCGACGCCAGGATCCTGCCGGCGCGGGTGCTCGACTCCGCCAACCAGTACAAAGATCCGCTTGTCGTCGCCGACGCCATCGTGTGGGCGGTCGACCACGGGGCCCGAGTCATCAACCTGTCCTTGGGAAGCGAGAAAAGCGACAGGGCACTGGCCGAAGCGATCGACTACGCCTTCGCGCGAGACGTCGTCGTCGTGGCATGTGTGGGCAATGTGGTACCCAACGCGTCATCCCAGATCTGGCACCCCGCGCGGGAACCCGGCGTGATCGCGGTGGGCGGGCTGGGCACTGACGGCAAAGCGTGGCCGGGGTCGCTGAACGGCCGGGAGACAGTCCTGGTCGCACCGGCATCCAGCCTGATGGGCGCCAAACCCAAAGGGTACGAATGGGTTCAGGGCACGAGCTTCGCGGCGCCGCTCGTGTCGGCCTCCGCCGCGCTGGTGCGGTCCCGGTACCCCCAAATGTCGGCGGCAAATGTGGTGCAGCGCCTCATCAGCACCGCGCGCGACGCAGGGCTGCGCGGGCGGGACAGCCGCTACGGATTTGGGATCGTCGATCCTGTCGCCGCGTTGACGCGTGCAGATGTTCCGTTGGTTGACGCCAATCCGCTCGACACCACGCCGCCGCCGGGGGAGGCCGCGTTCGGGCCGGCGGGGGCGGCGGGGGAGTCGGTGACCTTGCGCCCTTCGGCCAGTGCGAGCGCTGGCGCTCCTCGGCCGGCTTTTCGGGCTGCTCAGGGGGGTGGGGTGGCTTCAGGGCGGTCGTTGCTTGGGCTTGCTCTTGCTCTTGGCGTTGTGGTGTTCATTGCTGGGGGGGCTTTGGTGGTGCTGCGGCGGTTGTAGTTCTTCCGGTTGTAGTTCTTGCGGTTGTTGGGCTTTTCGTTGTTGGCCTTTCCGGTTGTGGGGGTGGGTCCCGGAAAGATGGTCCGGTGCGCTTTGTTTGTACGGCGGGCGGTGGGGTGCTGCGACCAGGGTTTTTGTTAGCTTTCCGGGACCCACCCCCGGGCCACCCCTTGCTGCGGGCGGTGCGACTCAAGGCCTGTGGGTTGCGGGTAGTGCAAATTGGGGCTTGGTGGGTGGGTTGGGTTAGGCGACGAGGCTGGAGATTGTGCCGTAGACGTCTAGGACCCAGGCGGCTACTGGGACGACGCTGACTACGACGAGCATGTCGAAGATGTCGGCGAAGCGGCCCATGTAGGGGGAGGGGGCGGTGCGGCTGAAAGTTTGGCCGGCTAGGACCACGATGAGGGCCAGGACGACCGCGCCGATGGCGAAGAAGGCGCGGGTTTTGTTGTCGGCCGAGAAGGCCAGGCCGCCCAGGAGCAGTAGGTGGCCCAGGAGGCCGGCGGCGATCAGCGGGGTGCGCTGCCGGACGGTGACGAAAAGCCTTGAGCGCAAAAGCAGGGCGGTGGCGGCCACGGCGACCAGGACGCGGCCGGGGGTGCCGCCGGAGAGGGCGAGGACCAGGGCGGCGAAGGTGACGAGCACCGTGTAGCCCAGGAGCATGCCGGTGAGAAGCTCCTCGGAGCGGGTCACGGCCGCGAAGACGCGGGTCCTGTCGGGCATGTCCGCGGTGCTGCGGCTGCGAGAAGCGGTCGAGGTGAAGGTCTCCTGCTCGGTGCCGCGAGGCAGGGCGACCGAGGGGACGGGGACCTTGCCGAAGCGGATGGCCAGAACGGGAAGCAGGCCGATGCCGCAGACCAGGAGCGCGAGGAGGATGGCGGCGGCGCCGGCGGCGCCGAAGGAGTCGAGCAGGGCGCCGAGCGCGCCGAAGAGGCCGACCACACCGCCGGCCATGAAGATGCGGGTGCCGTGGCCGACGCCGGCGGCGCCGAGCGCGGCGAAGAGCAGCATGGCGACGCAGCCCACGAGGAGCTGGGGCGAGCCGAGCCAGAGGATGCTGGGAATGACTCCCTCTTGGACCTCGGCGTCGCCGAGCAGGAGGGCACCTCCGGCGAAGGCGTAGGGCAGGGCGAAGCCGGCGAGGGCGGAACCGGCGATGCCGTCGCCGTAGGCGCGGGAGGCGAGGACGCCGCCGACCAGGAGGAGGACGGCGACGGTCAAGGACATGTAGGCGCCGGGCGCCCAGCCGGGCCCGCCGCGCAGCAGTGAGACCACGCCTGCGAGGAGCAGGAGGGCGGCACCGGCCAACGTGGAGACGCGGGTGGCGCCGCCGGACCAGGTGGCGCCGTGCTTGCGAGCGCCCGCGGCGATGGCCTCGACGACGTCGTCGTACTCGAGCTCGGGCCACTGCTCACGGGCTGGGACGAGGTGGAGGACCTCGCCGTCGCGAACGCCGAGCTGGTTCAGTGCCTTTTCCTCGTCTAGTTGGGAACCGTCGGGCCGGCGCACGACCCACCCTCCATGTTGCTCTCCGTCATCGGCCAGGCCGATTCCCGCGTGGCGCAACAACTCCGGCAGCAGCTCAGCCAGGGCAACCGAACCTGGGAGCGCAACATCGACTCTACGCTGCGTAGTATTGAGCGTGACGCGCGTGAGCCCGGATCCTGAGGTGATGGTGGCAGGGTGAGTCACGCAGATAAGACTGCCACATTATGCCGATCCCCAGGAGCCGGGAACTTCGCCTAACATTGGCTCGCGCGTTAGGGGAGGAGTCTGTCGTGGGAACTCTGATTATCAAGCGGTCGCCGCGGCGTCCCGCACCCGAGATCCCTTCTGGCGAGCTGATTATTGACCCGCCGCCAGAGATCCCGCAGGCGCAAGGGGCGAAGTGGCAGCAGCTGCTGATGATGCTGCCCATGCTCGGCGGCACGCTTTCCATGGCCATGATGTATGGGATGGGCGGCACCGGCAACAAGATGACCTATGTGGCCGGTGGGCTCATGGGTCTTTCGAGTCTTGGCATGTTGGCGTCGGGCATAGCCAATCAGGCGGGTGGGCCTAAGAAGGCGGAGATGATCGCCGCTCGGCGGGAGTACTTGCGGCACCTGGCCGGTTTGAGGCGGAACGCGCGGCGGACGGTTCAGCAACAGCGGCATGGTCTTTACTACCGCCACCCGGATCCGCAGCGACTCTGGTCCACTGTGGACAGTTACCGGCTGTGGGAGCGGCGACCGCACGATCCTGACTTCGGAATCGTGCGCGTGGCGGTAGGCCCGCAAACGCTGGCGACGCCGTTGCAGCCGCCGGAGACGCGGCCGCTGGAGGAGCTGGAGCCGATGACGGCGGGCTCGCTGCGCCGGTTCCTCGACGCGTATTCGGTGGTCGATGAGCTGCCGGTGGCCTTGTCGATACGCGCGTTCGGGCGCGTGTTCATCCGCAACGAGGTCGCGCAGAGCTCGTATCGCGGGCAGTTCGCGCCGGAGGACGAGGGGTCCGAGGCGCATGCCTTGGTGCGGGCCATGGTTTCGCAGCTGTCGGTGTTCCATGCTCCCGATGACCTTCTGGTGGCGATCTGCTGCTCGCCGTACCGGAGGGAGAACTGGGAGTGGGTCAAGTGGCTGCCGCACAGCCAACATCCCTCCAAATTGGACGCTCTTGGTTCGGTCAGGCTCTTCGCCAACACGGCCGCGGAGCTGGAGCGAATGCTCGATGACGTGATCGCCAACCGGCCGCGGTTCGGCGCCGGTGACGGGGCTCCGCACGTGGTCGTGGTGCTCGATGGTGCGGACATGACCAACTCCGCGCACCTGTCGTTGCCGGAAGGGCTGGCGGGCGTCACGATTCTTGATCTGGATTCGATGCCGCCGAGGTTGCTCGACCGCAGCATGCTGACCTTGGAGGTGGTGAGCCGCACGCGGGAGTTGCAGACCACGACCGCGGTTTCCGAGGCCGAGGTCGGCAAGGCCGACCGGTTGAGCGTGGCGGAGGCGGAGTCCTTGGCGCGCAGGCTTTCCCCGCTGCGTCTCAGCGCCGCGGCCCACCGGTCCGAGACGGCCATGACCACCGAGAAGGGTCTGCAGGATCTGCTGGGAATCCCCGATCCGGAACGGTTCGACGTGGCTTACGGGTGGGCGCCGCGGGCAAACCGCAACCGGCTGCGCACGGCGTTCGGGGTGGGCCCGGACGGCAACCCGGTGGAACTCGACATCAAAGAGTCGGCCCAGGATGGGATGGGGCCGCATGGTCTGCTGATCGGGGCCACGGGTTCGGGTAAGTCGGAGTTCCTCAGGACATTGGTGTTGGGGCTCGCGGCGACACACTCGTCCGAGATCCTGAATTTCGTGCTGGTGGACTTCAAGGGTGGTGCGACGTTCGCGTCGCTGGACAAGCTGCCGCACACGTCCGCGGTGATCACCAACCTTGAGGGCCAGAGCGGCATGGTCGACCGCATGGGCGACGCCATCGTCGGTGAGGTCATGCGCCGGCAGGAAATGCTGGCCAAGGCGGGAAACTTCGCCAACCTGAAGGACTACGAGAAGGCGAGGGAGGGCGGCGCGGCGTTGGCGCCGATGGCGTCGCTGTTCATCGTCTGTGACGAGTTCTCCGAGATGCTCACGGCCAATCCCGAGTTCATCGAGATCTTCGTCCAGATTGGACGTGTCGGCCGATCTATTGGCATGCATCTGTTGCTGGCCAGCCAGAGGTTGGAAGAGGGGCGCCTGCGGGGGTTGGATACCCACCTTTCGTACCGGGTGGGTCTGCGGACCTTCTCGGCGATGGAGTCGCGGGCGGTACTCGGGGTCGGGGACGCGTTCGATCTGCCCAAGGCGCCGGGGCACGGTTATCTGAAGTTCGGATCCGAGCCGCTGCAGCGGTTCAAGGCCGCCTATGTGTCGGGGTCGTTCAAGCGGGCGGGAGATCCCAAGACGCCACGGCGCAGCCCCGAGCTGGACCTGATCCACGAGTTCACCACGCGATTCGTGCCCATCCCGGAGAAGCCCAAGGACGCCGAGCCCGAGGTGAACTGGGACGTCAAGCCGGGCGAGAGCCTGATGGACGTGATGATCGAGCGGATGGTGGGCCAGGGTCCGCCGGCGCACCAGGTGTGGTTGCCGCCGTTGGATATTTCAGATCCGCTGGATCTGCCGTTCGGCCAGATCGGGCTGGTCGAGGGGCGTGGGCTCACGGTCGCCAATCCGGAGCTTCGGGGCGGTCTGCGGGTACCAATTGGAATTATTGACAAGCCCGCGTTGCAGTTGCGTGACCTTCAATGGCTTCGCCTGGCCGAAGGTTCGGCCGGTCACGTGGCGATCGCCGGCGGTGGGCAGAGCGGCAAGTCGCAGCTGCTGCGTGTGATCGTCCTAGGGTTGGCGTTGACCCATACACCGCAAGAGGTTCAGATCTACTGCCTGGACTTCGGTGGTGGTTCGCTGGGCGCGATGCGAGATCTGCCGCATGTGGGTGGTGTCGCCGGGCGTCTTGACGCGCTGCAGGTGCGCCGGACCGTGGCCGAGGTCGCCGAGCTGCTCAACAACCGTGAGGCGCGCTTCGCCCAGCACGGGATCGATTCGATGGTCGCCTATAGGAAGCTGCGGGCGGCGGGCCGGTTCACCGACGACCCCTACGGGGACGTGTTCCTGGTGGTCGATGGCTGGACGACGATCCGCGAGACATTCGACGACCTGGAGCCGGTCATCACGGACATCACCACGCGTGGTCTGGCCTATGGCGTGCACGTCATCGCGTCGACGCTGCGCTGGCGCGACTTCCGCCCGGCCATCGCCGACCAGTTCGGGTCGAAGGTCGAGCTCAAGCTGGGTGATCCCAGCGACTCGATCTGCCGTAACCGCAAGGTGGCACCGAATGTGCCGACCCGACCGGGGTTCGGGGTGACTGCGGATGGTTTGTTCACGCTGGCCCTGCGGCCAGAGGTGGATCAGGTCGGCACGTCCGAGGAACTGATCAAGCAGGTCACCAAGCATTGGACGGGCACGCCGGCGCCGCGGGTGCGGATGCTTCCCAACGTGTACCCGTTCGACAAGATGTCGTACGAAGGGCTGGACCGTTGGGCGCTGCCGATCGGCGTCGCCGACGACCTCACCCCGGCCATGCTCGACTTCATGAGCGACGTGCACCTGGTGGCGTTCGGCGAAAGCGAGTGCGGTAAGTCCACGATGCTGCGCCAGATCGCCACGTCGATCACCAAGCGGTACACGTCGGAGGAAGCGAAGATCCTCATCGTCGACCCGAGGCGCAGCCTGCTCGGTGCGGTGACCACACCACACCTGATCGGCAACGTGAACTCGCTGGCCCAGGTCGGCGACTACATGAACGCCATCGCCGGCAAGATGAACGAGCGCCGCCCGCCGGCCGACGTCACCCCGCAGCAGATGCGGGAGCGCCCGTGGCTCGCGGGCCGGGGTGAGTTCTTCCTGATCATCGATGACTACGACATCGTCGCGTCGACGGGCGCGCACCCGTTGCAGCCGTTGGTGACCTACCTGTTCGAGGCGAAGGATGTGGGCCTGCACCTGATCACCGTGTCGAATGCCAACTGGGGCCGGGCCGGGTTCGACCCGGCGCTGTCCCAGCTGAAGTCGGCGGGCTCACCATACCTGCTGATGTCGGCGGACAAGAGCCTGTCCAACCCGTTCGGCGGTGCGATCAGGAACGAAAAGATGCCACCGGGCCGTGGCAAGCTCGTCGGGCGGCGCGGGGCGCGCCTCGTGCAGCTCGCCGACCTGCCCGCCTACTGATCTGTTGCTTCTTCGGCCGCGATGCGGGCCCGCTCGCGGTCGAAGGAGTGCTTGATCTCGGCCTCGGCTTCGGCACGACCCACCCAGGTCGCGCCCTCGACGCTCTTGCCGGGCTCAAGGTCCTTGTACACCTCGAAGAAGTGCTGGATCTCCAGGCGGTCGAACTCGGGAACGTGGTGGATGTCGCGCAGGTGCTCCAGCCGTGGGTCGTCGGCCGGCACGCACAGCACCTTGTCATCGCCGCCCTTCTCGTCGCGCATGCGGAACATGCCGATGGCGCGGCAGCGGATCAGGCAGCCCGGAAAGGTCGGTTCCTGGACAAGAACGAGGGCGTCGAGCGGGTCACCATCCTCGCCTAGCGTGTGCTCGATGAAGCCATAGTCGGCCGGGTACTGGGTGGAGGTGAAGAGGGTGCGATCGAGGCGGATGCGCCCCGTGACGTGATCCACCTCGTACTTGTTGCGCTGCCCCTTCGGGATCTCCACGGTGACGTCGAAGTCCATCTCCAGCTCCGGTCTTCCAGGTATGTTCGGTTGGGCTAGTCTCGCCTAGCCCAGGTGCGAAACCCAAAGGAGGCTCCGTTGGGGAGGCCAGGTTCACAGTACGGCGAGGAGCCACCCCCGGAGGCCGATTTGCTTGGCGAGAGTTATCCACAGGCTTCCCAGCAGGGGCTCCCTGCTTATCCACCCAGTTATCCACAGGTCGGCGAGGTGCCGACAGACGCTTATCCACACGTTATCCACAGCCCGGCGGTGAGGGCTGTGGATAACGCTGGGGATGCGCCGGTGGGCTGGGGACAAAGGATGGGTTACGCGGCTCAAGGCGGGCAAATTCCCTCTGCTGCAGGGGCTGAAGCGCAGGAAACCGTCGGGTTCGGCGCTCAGGATACGGCGGCATTTGGATCGCCGGGTGCGTCCGCGGGGCAGGGGGCGGCGGGTTATCCACAGGGTCAAGGTTCGCCTGTAGGACATGCGGCATATGCCGGTTACGCACAGAGTCATGCGTCGTTTGTGGATCAGGGGCCTGCGGCGGCGGTGTCGGGGCAGGCCGGTTATGCACAAGGGCAAAGCGGCCAAGCGCAGGCGGCGGGCGCGCACGGGCCAGTCGGTTATGCACAGGGTCGCGGGCAAGAGTCCGGGTTGTATGTGCATGGGAGTTTTGCACAGGCTGAGGGAGCTCAATTGGGGATAACGCAAGACTCGAGCGCGTGGGGAAGCTCAGGTTATCCACAGGGCGAGGGCTCGATTGCGGGGCAGGTGCCGGGGTCGGCGGGGAGCGCGGGTTATGCACAGGGGCCGGGCTCCCATGGTGGTCCTGCGGCTTGGTCGCAGGGTGTCGAGGGCTCGGGTGGACAGTCGCGGGGACTTGGTGGGGCGAAGGGTGTGCGGGCTCAGGCCGTTGGCGGGCAAGGGCTTTCGGTGGGACCTGGGCGCGTGGGTCAACCACAGTCGGGGCGGCGGCCGGGTCCGGCCGGAGCCGGGAAGCGAAAGCGGCAAAGGTGGCCGTGGGTGGCGGCCGCGTGTCTGGTGCTCGTCTTGAGCGTGTCGATCGGCGGGATCTTGGTATTCGAGCCCGACCTGTTGACCGGGGCCAACGCGATTCCGAGCCCTTCCGCCACGACCGAGAAACTGCCTGGGCCGGCGCTGGCCGCCGCCGGGACGCAACCGCCGTCCACAGCGGGTTTGGCGGCGCAGCTTGAGCCACTGCTGACCGGGACGGTACTGGGCAACTCGATCCGGGTCTCGATGGTGGACCTTCGCACGGGGCGGCCCATCTTCGAACGGGACCCGAATGTCGCCACGACCCCGGCCTCCAACGCGAAGCTGGTGACGGCCGCCGCGGTGCTGGCCACGCTCGGCGCGGCGCACAGGATCACGACCAAGGCGGTGGCCGGGGCGAACCCGGGCGAGGTGGTGCTGGTCGGGTCGGGGGACGCCACCCTGGGCGTCGGGCCGGACGCGTACTACGTGGGCGCGGCGAGGCTTGACGATCTGGCGGCTCAGGTGAAGACGGCATTGGGCGGGACGGCTCCGACCAAGGTGATTGTGGACGGTTCGCTGTACCAGGGGCCGGTGCTCGGTCCGGCTTGGGATCCGACCGCGCCGACCGAGGGGTACGTCGCCACGATCACCGCGTTGATGACCGATGGCGGGCGAGCCAACCCTAAGGATCATGAGCCGCCGGCCGAGAGGTTCGCCGATCCGGAGATGGCTGCCGGTCAATCGTTCGCGAGGCTGCTGGGCGTCACCGAGGTCGTCAAGGGCAAGGCGGCCCCTGGCGCGGCGACCCTCGGCCAGGTCAAGTCCGGCCCGATGATCCGCCAGCTCGAGGTGATGATGGGCGAGAGCGACAATGTGCTGGCCGAGTCGCTGGCACGCCAGGTCGCCATCGCGAAGGGCAAGCCGGCCTCGTTCGATGGGGCGGCGGAGGCGCTGGAGCAGGTGCTGACCGAGCTGAACCTGCCGCAGGGGCAGTTCGACCTGGCGGACGGCTCCGGGTACTCGAAGAACAACCGGCTCAGCCCCTCGGTGCTGACGGGCTTGCTGTCCAAGGCGGCCGGCGGCGCGAAACCCGGGCTGACGGACCTGTTCAACCTGCTGCCGGTATCCGGCTGGTCGGGCTCGATGGACTACCGCTTCGCCAAGCCGGAGGCGTCCAACGCGCTCGGACTGGTCCGGGCCAAGAGCGGCACGCTCAGAGGGGTCAACTCGATCTCGGGTGTGGTCCAGACGGCCGACGGTGCGCTCATCGCCTTCGCGGTGCTCGCCGAGAACGTACCGACCTGGCAGTACCCAGCACAGGACGCCCTGGACAGGATCGTGGCGAAGGTCGCGTCATGCGGCTGCCCGTAGCGACGGCCGCAGCAAGCCGGCCGAGCGCTGGACGGTGATCCCGCCCGGGAGCATCGCGGGGCCCTGGCCGTGCCAGGCCACGACCATGGCGTCGAGCGCGGCGACGTGACGGTGCGAGAGCGCGGCCCCGGGCACGCCCAGCGAGAGCGCCCAGCCGTGCAGGACACGGGTGCGGATCGGGTCCGGCAAGGACGACAGCGCCTCCACGGAGAGGCCGTCCCCGGCCACACACTGTCCAAACGCGACAGTCGCGAGGGAGTCGAGGTAGGCCGAATCCGCGGCAACCAACGACGCTGTCCGGGCGAGGTTTGGTACCACGTCATGTCCTAAAGCTTTTAAAAGCGCCGGCATACCCTCCTGGCGCAAGCGGGCACGGGCATAGGCGCGGTCGGCGTTGTGCGGATCCTCCCACGGGACAAGGTTTTGCGCCGCGCAAGCGGCGCGCAGGGTCTGCCGCGACAAACCCAGTAGGGGGCGCGCGAACGAGATGCCATCGATCACGCGGATGGCGGGCATGCCGGACAGGCCGCGCGGGCCGCTACCGCGAGCGAGCGCCAGCAGGACCGTCTCGGCCTGGTCGTCCTCGGTGTGACCGAGCAGAACAATGCGAGCGCCGAGCCTGGAAGCGGCGGACGCCAAGGCGGCATAGCGCGCGTCGCGGGCGGCTGCCTCAGGGCCGCCCGGGCCATCCACTTGGACGACAAGCACTTCGGCCGGGGACAGGCCGGTCGACGCGGCCCACTTCGCCACGTCAGCCGCCTGGGAGTCGGAGCCGGGCTGCAACTGGTGGTCGACGGTCAACAGGCCGGCACGCCAACCCAACCGCGGCGCGACAAAGGCGAGCGCCGCCGCGAGGGCAAGGGAGTCGGCACCGCCGGAGACCGCCGCCAGCGCCAGACCGGGATCGTCCATTTTGGACAACACCGAGCGGACCGCGACACGGACCGCGGCGACCGAAGGGTCAAGGCGCGACACGGGTGATCCACGCGCCGGGATCCGGCAGCTCGCCGATGAGCGGAACCGTTTCGGGCGAAGTGAACACCTTGTTGAATCGCTCCATGCCGACCTCGTCGACGACGTGCGAGACGAACTTCCTGCCCTGTGCATACTGCTTGAGCTTTATGTCCATGCCGAACAGGCGGCGCAGGTACTGCTCGAGCGGGCTGGCCGCGTTGCGCCGGCGGTCGAAGCTGGCCCGGATCTGGGCGACCGATCCGATCACGTCAGGGCCGACGCCGTCCATCACGAACTCGGCGTGCCCCTCGAGCAGCGTCAGGATGCAGGTCAGCCGGTCGAGGATCACCTTCTGCTCCGGCGTCTGCACCACGTCGAGCAGGCTCGCGCCCTCGTGTCCCCGGGCCACGTCGAAGATCCGGCTCGCGGCGCGCATCAGCTGCCCGGACGGCTCGGCGGCGTCGATGTAGGCCCGCACCTCGCTGAGGAAGTGCCCGCGCAGCCAGGGCACGGCGGTGAACTGGGTGCGGTGGGTCATCTCGTGGATGCAGACCCACAGCCGGAAGTCGTGCGGGTCGACCCGCAGCTTGCGCTCGACCGCCACGACGTTGGGCGCCACCAGGAGCAGCTGGCCGGGGTCGCGCTCGAAGACGTCATACTGCCCCAGCACCTTGCCGGACAGGTAGGCCAGCAGCGCGCCCGCCTGCACGCCGGCGATCTTGGACCCGACCGCGCTCGCCACCTGGGGGGTCTTGCGCAAGAGCTTGTCCGCCAACGGGTTTATCACCGACTTGAGGCCGGCGACGTTGACCGCGGCCCAGGTCGGCCGGTCCACGACCTTGACACCACCGTCGTCGAGCACCGGCGTCAGGCCGGTGTAGGCCGCCACGTGCCCCTCAGCCTCGGACGCAAGCACCCTGAGCTGGGCAACCACGGAAGTTGCCTCGCCCATGCTGACCGTCGGGCCGGTCGGGCCGAGGCGGGCGGCGGTCGAGATGGCAAGATCCCAGTCCACAAGTGCCATACAACGACAGTACTGTGTTCTTATGCGCTCGCCTGTTTTCGCCAGTAATGGGATTGTCGCGACGAGCCAGCCGCTTGCGGCGCAGGTGGGGCTGGCGATCTTGCGGGAGGGTGGGAGCGCGGTCGACGCCGCCATCGCCACGGCGGTCACCCTGACCGTCGTGCAGCCGGGCTCCAACGACATCGGCGGTGATCTGTTCGCCCAGGTGTGGGACGGCGAGCGGCTGCACGGGATCAACGGCTCCGGGCGCACCCCGGCGGCGCTGACCTTCGAGCACGTCAAGGCCAAGGCGGCGGAGCCGGTGGCGGCGCTGGGCGGCGCTCAGGGGGAGGCCGAGCTGGCCCCGCCGGCGCGCGGCTGGACGCCGGTGACCGTGCCGGGCGCCCCGGCCGCCTGGCGGGATCTGCACGAGCGCTTCGGGCGCCTGCCGTTCGAACGCCTATTCATCGACGCGATTCGCTACGCCGAGGAGGGCTTCCCGGTCTCGCCGGTGGTGGCGGCGAGCTGGGCTCGGGCCGAGGCAAACGCGCCGGACCTGCCGGAGACCCGGTTCTGGAAGGACGTCTACGGCCGGGCGCCCAAGGCGGGCGAGATCCATCGCAACCCCGGCAAGGGGCGGACGCTGCGCCTGATCTCCGGCAGCCACGCGGCCGAGTTGTACCACGGCGAGATCGCCGAGGTGATCGCCGAGTTCGCCCGCGAGACTGGTGGGCTGCTGACAAAGGCCGACCTGGAGGCGCACGCCAGCGAGTGGGTGGAGCCGATGAGCGTGGGCTACCGGGGCTACACGGTCCACGAACTGCCGCCCAACGGGCAGGGGTTCGCCGCCCTGGAAGCCCTGGCGATCCTCGACGGCCTGGCCGACCACGGGCTGCACGAGCAGATCGAGGCGATGAAACTGGGGTTCGCCGACGCCCACGCCTATGTGGCCGATGGCGCCGACATGACCGGTTTCCTTGACACGTCCTACATCGAGCAGCGCCGGAAGCTGATCGGGGAGGCGGCGATGCTGCCGGAGCCGGGCGATCCGATGCGCGGCGGCACGGTGTATCTCGCGGCGGCCGACGCCGACGGCACGATGGTGAGCCTGATCCAGTCCAACTACATGGGCTTCGGCGCCTACGTGGTGCTGCCGGAGTACGGTTTCAGCCTGCAGAACCGGGGGGCTGGACTGTCGCTTGTGGACAGTCACCCGAACGCCGCCGGTCCGGGCAAGCGGCCCTTCCACACCATCATCCCCGGCTTCCTCAGCCACGACGGCCAGGCGGTCGGCCCGTTCGGCGTGATGGGCGCGCACATGCAGCCCCAGGGCCACCTGCAGGTCGTGCTCCACACCGTGGACGGCCATCTCGATCCCCAGGCGGCGCTTGGGCGGCCTCGCTGGTACTGGAACGCCGGCCGGCAGGTGTTCGTCGAGCCGGAGCTGGAAGGGCAGGACGAACTGCGCAGCCGCGGGCACGAACTCACCGTCGCGCCCGAGCGCGGCATGTTCGGTATGGGGCAGGCGATCTGGCGGATGTCGGACAACGTCTATGTCGCCGGGTCGGAGCCGCGGGCGGACGGGCAAGCCGCCGCTTGGTAACAGCGGCTTACTCCGGCGCCTTCGGCGCCGGCGTGGTCAGCCCCTGAAGGTCTGGCGATAGAGCTGCGGGGTGGTGCCCGCGCGTTTGGTGAAGTGATGCCGCAGGGTGGCCGAGTCGCCGAAGCCCGCCCTGGTGGCGACCTGCTCGATGGGCAGATCGGTCTCCTCGAGCAGGCGCCGGGCGAACAGCACCCGCTGGTGCGTCAGCCAGTCGTGCGGGCTCGCGCCCACCTGTGCCCGGAAGCGCCGGGCGAACGTGCGCGGGGACATGCTGGTGCGCTGGGCCAGATCGTCGACGGTCAGCGGCTCGTCGAGGTGGGTGAGCAACCACTCGAGCAGGGGCTGGAGCGTGTCGCAGTCGGTCTGCTCGGGGATCGGCGCCTCGATGAACTGGGTCTGGCCGCCGGCCCGGTGCGGCGCCACCACCATGCGCCGGGCGAGCTTCGTCGCGATCCTCGAGCCGTGCTCCTGCCGGACGAGGTGCAGACACGCGTCTATGCCCGCGGCGGTGCCGGCGGACGTGATGATCCTTCCGTCCTGAATGTAGAGCGCATCGGGTACCACATTTGCATTTGGATAACGGGCGGCAAGCTCGTCGGCGTATTTCCAGTGAGTCGTGCAGCGCCGCCCGTCGAGCAGACCCGCCTGCCCCAGGGCGAAGGCGCCGGAGCAGACCGACAGAATCCACGCCCCACGCTCGGCCGCGCGAACAAGTGCGTCGATGGCCGGCCGGGGCAGTGGCGTGGCGACCGGGTGGGCGGGGACCGCGACGAGGTCGGCTGTGTCAACCGGGGTCAGGTCGGCGTGCGGGGTGATCATGAACCCGGCGCCGCTGGTGACTGGTCGGCCGTCCACCGAACACAGGGCGAAGTCATAGCGTGGGAATCCATCGATGGCCCGGTCGGTGCCGAAGACCTCGCAGAGCACCCCGAGCTCGAACGGAGCGATCTCGTCGAAGGCGAGCACCGCCACTGTGGTCAGCATGTGATGGAGCTTACGCCGTGGTTGGCAGCTTTTCGAGGGAGTGCGGCATATCTGCCACTGTCAGGAGCGGACATGGGCAGCGACACTTACAGGCATGACGCCTTTGCTGCTGTTGGTCCTGTTCCTGATCGTCGCGGGGATCGCAGGGAACCTCGGTTGGATCAAGACGAATTCCGACCCCGATCACCCGGAAGAACCGTTCATCCGGCACCCTTAACCTCATGGGCTGGTATGACGCGGACATCGAGCGCGTGATCATCGCTGAGGACGAGATCCGCTCCAAAACCACAGAACTGGCGAAGCAGGTCGCAGCCGATTACGCAGCGGTTGACGGCCTGCTTCTTGTTTGTGTGCTCAAAGGCGCCGTCATGTTCATGGCGGACTTCGCCCGCGCGCTCGGCGCGGTGGGCGGCCCGGCGGTGGAGCTGGAGTTCATGGCCGTGTCGTCCTATGGCCAGGGCACGACCTCGTCCGGTGTGGTGAGGATCCTCAAGGACCTCGATCGGGACATCGCGGGCAAGCATGTGATCGTGGTGGAGGACATCATCGACTCCGGCCTCACGCTCAGCTGGCTTCTCAAGTACCTCGAGTCGAGGTCGGCCAAGACGCTCGATGTCGTCGCGCTGTTCCGCAAGCCCGAGGCGATCAAAATGCCGGTTCCGGTGAAGTATGTCGGGTTTGATATCCCGAGCGAGTTCGTTGTCGGCTATGGACTTGACTACAACGAGCGTTACCGGGAAGTTCCGTACGTGGGGATCCTCCATCCGGACGTATACACAAGGTAGGGGCTGTGGGTTGGGGGACGGCGGATGGGGAAAGTAGTCTGTTCGCTGTGGGCGAAAGGGCCCTGTGAATATCCTGAAGCTTGTGGCCCGGAAGCCCATGCGTTAATGAATGGCGGCTTCCTACGGTGTACCTTCGACTGAGCTGAACTGAGCTGACCCGCCTCTACTGATCAGGACCCGATAAACAGCATGGAGCGAACGCGAATCTTCCGCAGGCCCATCTTTTGGATTTTGGTGGTCATCGCTGGCGCCTTCCTCGTCAGCCAGATGTTCACGAGCGGCCCGACATACAAGGACGTCGACACGTCCTTCGCCCTGGAGCAATTGAACAAGGGCGGCATCAAAAAGGCCCTGATCCAGGACAAGGAGCAGGTGCTCAAGCTCGAGCTTGCCCAAAAGATCACGTTGCCTGATAAGTCGGAGGCCGACCGGATCGAGACTCAATACCCGTCCGGCGGTCCCGCCACCGAGGTCTTCGACAGCGTGCGCGACGCGAAGGCGGAAGGCCGGATCACCGAATCCTTCGACACCGAGGTGACCAGGGAGAGCATGCTGCTGTCGCTGCTGCTCAACCTGCTGCCCATCGCGATCCTCGTTATCTTGCTGCTGCTGTTCATGTCGCAGATGCAGGGCGGCGGCTCCCGCGTGCTCAACTTCGGCAAGTCCAAGGCCAAGCTGGTGAGCAAGGACACGCCCAAGACCACGTTCAACGACGTGGCCGGCGCCGACGAGGCCGTCGAGGAGCTGCACGAGATCAAGGACTTCCTGCAGAATCCGGCGAAGTATCAGGCGCTCGGTGCCAAGATTCCCAAGGGCGTGCTGCTGTTCGGCCCGCCCGGAACGGGCAAGACCCTGCTCGCCCGCGCGGTGGCCGGCGAGGCCGGGGTGCCCTTCTACTCGATCTCCGGTTCGGACTTCGTCGAAATGTTCGTCGGTGTCGGTGCCTCCCGGGTCCGTGACCTGTTCGAGCAGGCCAAGGCGAACGCCCCGGCGATCGTCTTCGTCGACGAGATCGACGCCGTCGGCCGTCACCGTGGCGCGGGCCTCGGCGGCGGGCACGACGAGCGCGAGCAGACCCTCAACCAGCTGCTGGTCGAGATGGACGGCTTCGACGCCAAAGGTGGTGTGATCCTGATCGCCGCCACCAACCGTCCCGACATCCTCGACCCGGCCTTGCTGCGCCCGGGCCGGTTCGACCGCCAGATCGCCGTCGACACCCCGGACATGGAGGGCCGCAAGTCGATCCTGCGCGTCCACGCCAAGGGCAAGCCGTTCACGCCCGACGTCGACCTCGACACGATCGCGCGCCGCACACCCGGCTTCACCGGCGCCGACCTGGCAAACGTGATCAACGAGGCGGCGCTGCTGACGGCCAGGCAGGACAAGAGGGCCATCGGCGACGAGGCGCTCGAGGAGTCGATCGACCGCGTGATCGCCGGACCGCAGCGGCGGACCAGGGTCATGTCCGACCACGAGAAGAAGATCACCGCGTACCACGAGGGCGGTCACGCCCTGGTGGCCTGGGCCCTGCCGCACGCGGCACCGGTGCACAAGGTGACCATCCTGTCGCGTGGCCGGTCGCTCGGGCACACGCTGGTGCTCCCGACCGAGGACAAGTACACCCAGACCCGTGCCGAGATGATCGACACCCTGGCCTACGCGCTCGGTGGGCGCGCCGCCGAGGAGCTCGTCTTCCACGAGCCCACCACGGGCGCGGGCAACGACATCGAAAAGGCGACCGCGATCGCGCGAGCCATGGTCACCCAGTACGGCATGAGCGCCAAGCTCGGCGCGGTGAAGTACGGGACCAGCGGTGACGAGCCGTTCCTGGGCCGCAGCTACGGCCACGAAAAGGACTACTCCGACACCATCGCCGCCGAGATCGACGCCGAGGTCCGCACACTGATCGAACTCGCGCACGACGAGGCGTACGAGATCCTGGTCGAGTACCGCGAGGTGCTGGACAACATCGTGCTCGAGCTGATGGAGAAGGAGACCATCTCCACCCAGGACATGGCCCGTATCTGCGAGCGCGTCGTCAAGCGCCCGCCGATGGCGCCGTTCAACGGGTTCGGCAAGCGCACTCCCTCCACCCAGCCGCCGGTGCAGACACCGTCCGAGCTGGAGAAGGCGGGCTCGACTTCGGGCGGCGCCTCCGGAGCCGCGGAGAGCGCAAACTGAACACCGACGACGCCGAGCTCGATTTCCACGCCGCCAGGCTCATCGACGGCTCCTCCACCGGCATCCCGGTGGAGGAAGCCGTGGATCTCAAGCGCATCGAGAACGCGGTGCGGGAGATCCTGATCGCGCTGGGCGAGGATCCGGAGCGCGACGGGCTGCTCAAGACGCCGGCGCGAGTGGCGCGGGCTTATGCGGAGCTTTTCGCCGGGCTGCGCGTCGACCCGGCCAAGGTCCTCAAGACCACTTTCGAGGCCGACCACGACGAATTTGTGCTGGTCAGGGACATCGAGGTGTTTTCCTTGTGCCTTCCCGGCGAGCAACTGGTAAATGCGGTGGGTGGCACGAAGCAAGTCCGCAATGTTGAGGCGGGTGAGGGCCTGTGGACGTTGGTGGACGGAGAGGTACGCGCCACTACGGTCACCGACATCGTCACCCACAAGGTGCGCGACCTTGTCGAGGTTCGCACCGGGAAGGGAACGGTGCAGGCAACCCCGGACCATCCTTTCGCGACGCCTGATGGGTGGGTCGAGGCGAAGGATCTGGCTGGGCGCTTGGTCGAGTGGACGCCGCCGCGTCAACTTTGTCGGAAGCGTTACGAGCCTGAGCCTGGCTACGACTTCGGGTATGCAATCGGTGCCTGCTGCGCGGATGGGACTGTCGCCCCTCGATACATATCATTGATTGTCAATGAGAAGGACTTCGCGCTGCGCTTTGCTGGGGCTGTGCGGGACGCGTTCGGCGTGGAGACCAAGGTCGAGGCGGTCAGCCGACCATCCAGGTTCCGCGTGCGGGTCGCCTCGTCGTATCTGGCCGACTTGATGCGGCAGTACGCCGGCGGCGACGCACACCATATGCGGCAGCGGTTTCCGCGCGTGATCCTCAAGGATCTTGGGACGTTCGAGGGCGACGGCTGGGTTTCGAATCGTGCTGACGCCCGCGATATCACGAGCGGCAATCACCAATTCCTTCAGGAAATCGCCGATGTCATCGGTGCGCGGTTCACACCGAACCGAAAGGGCGCGTCACATCTCTATGTGCGCGATTCGTGGATCCGTAAGCACGGGTTCGCTCCAGAGGACCACCGGACCACGCTGGCCGAGTCGCAATGGGTCATGGTGGAGGATGTCCGGCCGATCCGCGCTATAGGCAACAAGCCTTACACGGTCTACAGCCTCACGTGCGAGCCATATCCGACATTTTTGGTGGAAGGCCACTTAACTCACAACTGCGAGCACCATCTCCTCCCGTTCAGGGGCGTGGCGCACGTCGGGTATCTGCCCGGGGAGGACGGGCGGATCACGGGCCTGTCCAAGCTGGCGCGGCTGGTGGAGGTGTATGCCAGGCGGCCGCAGGTGCAGGAGAGGCTGACATCGCAGGTCGCAGACCTGCTGCTGGAGCAGTTGGGCGCGCGGGGCGTGATCGTGGTGCTCGAGTGCGAGCACACGTGCATGGAGATGCGCGGCATCCGCAAGCCGGGCTCGCGCACGGTGACCAGCGCCATCCGCGGCTTGCTCAAGACGGATCCCAAGACGCGGGCCGAGGCCCTGGCCCTGATCAACGCTCGCTAGTCGGAACGCGGAGTCCTATTAGGACAGTCCCAGTGAGGGCGTCGACGGCGCGGCGTGTTTGATGAGCCGAGCAGGTTGGTCGTGAGGCAACCGACTGGCCGCTACCGCAGTACGGTTCCTTCGGAAGGCATCGCGCAGCACCCACGTCCAAAACCAAAGCGCCGCAATAGATCCGGCCGCAGGTATCGGGGCCGCTAAGGACAGGACCGACAGCTGGACTTTCCTCACAGGATTATGAACAGCAGCGCGGCGAGCGCCACCGGCGCGAGTGTGACCAGGGCGCCGGCACGGGGAGTGCGGGACCGGCGAGGGTACAGGATGCTGATGAGCACGGCGGCGATCGCCCACAGCATCGCGGCCATGATCAGGCCGCAGGCTACGGCGTAGACCTCGCGGCTGCTCGCGTCGGCGAGCAGGGTGAACAACACCTGGACGAGCGTGGCGGCGATCCCGGCCCCGCCGTAGAAGAGCAGGTTTCGCCGGAACGCCCTGGCTTCGGGCTCGTCGAGGCGGGCCAGCGTGCTGTCGGCCACGTCCACTTCGGAGCGTGCCTGGCGCAGGGCGGTGAGCACGACATGCGGGCCGCCCTCCACGGAATGGGCGACGGCGCGCTGCTCGACCGGGCCGGGCAAGAGGGCGGGTGGTGAGACGCCGGACTGTAGGGCGGACTCCAGCAGCCGTCCGGCCTGGATGGCCAGCCGGGCCTGCATCTCGGGGATCTCGCCGCGGGCGGTGGTGACGGCTTCGGCTTCCGCGGCGGTGGCTTGGGCGGCCTCGCGGCGGACGGTGTCGAGGCGGTGGGCGGCGACGAGGTAATCGGTCCAGGGGGCGGCGGTCTTGTCCGTCAAGGCTTTACCTCCAGCGCTTCGGTGGCTCCTGGGGCGGGCACGCGAGGGGCTGGCGTCTTGTGGGTCACGGTGAGACCTCCAGCGCGGCGGCTCCCGGTGGGGCGGGCACGCGAGGGGCTGGCGTCTTGTGGGTCACGGTGAGACCTCCAGCGCGGCGGCTCCCGGTGGGGCGGGTACGCGAGGGCCGGGTAGGCCGGCGTGGACCAGGGGCGGGGCGGAGGCGGGCTCGCGCGCCTGCCACAGGCGCTGGCGCAGAGCCGCGAGCACCTGGGTGTCGGAGTGCGGGTCGGGGAAGCGCACGGTCTTCTCGTGGCCGCGGGTGGCGCCGCGCGGGCCACCGAGACCGCCCGCGGTGTTGACCACGGCGACGCCGAGCGGAAGGCTCGCCGCCGAGTCGTTGGTCGCCTCGAGCACGTCACCGCCGCCGGGCAGGGCGACACGCACCAGGAACTGTCCGAAAAGGGCGCTGCTGCGAGCGGCCTGGGAGCACATCACCAGGTGGATGCCGACCGAGCGGCCCTGCCTGGCGGCGGACTCAAGCAACGCTGTGGACTGGATCGCGACTTCGTCGGTACCGGATAAAAGGTTTTGAAATTCATCGATCACGCAGACGATTCGTGGGAGCAGCGCCCCGGCCTCGCGAAGCTGCCCGAACCTGGCGACGCCGGCGTCGTCGAGCAAGGCGAGGCGGCGGTGCAGCTCGCGATCGAGCGAGCGCAGGACGGCCAGGCCGCTCGCCCGGTCGCCGACGCCCACCTCGATGGCGTGTGGAAGCCACGAGGGGTCGTTTTCGGTGGGAGTGAACTGGCGCAACGCGTCGGAGCCGGTGAAGTCGAGTAGGTAGAGCTGGAGCTCGTCGGGGTCGTAGCGGGTGCACAGTCCATAGAGGACGTTAATCAGGAAGGCGGTCTTGCCCGAACCCGCGCGCCCGCCGACCAGCCAGTGCGGGGTGAGGTCGGTGAGGTGCAGCAAGACTGGCATCTGCCCGGCCAGGCCCACGGTGGTGGACAGGCCGTCGGCGGAGGAGTCGGACCACCACCGGTCGGGGTCGGGCAGCAGGTCCATCAGGTGGGTGCTGCCCTGGGCGGCGCAGCGCGAGGCCAGCTCGCCGCAGACGCGCTGCAGCAGCTCCGGGCCGGGGTCGGGGTCAAGCTGGACCGGGACGGTCAGGCCCGTCCACGTGTCGGTGGGACTGGGGCTGCGGGAGGGGGGGTCGGCGGGTGGGATATGCAAAGTGCTGCGGGAGGGGGGGTTGACTGGTGGGGACATTAGGTGCGCGGGCGGAGGCGGGCCGGTGACGAAAGGCTGGCCGCCCAGCAGGGTGTGCGTCGTGCGCAAGGAGATATGACTGCATGACGGCAGCGGCGCGGCCGGGGGCTGCCATCCCAGCGCGAGCGGTGGCCAGCCCGCGATGATCATGTGGAGCCCGGCGGCCGGCCCGGCGTGGGCCAGAGACCAGATCCGGCCGAGATCCTCAGACGTCACAGACGGCGGCAGCGAAGCGACCATCAGCAGCATGGTGCAGTCGCGGCGGCGCGGTTTGGTGGTGGGCCGGCGCCTGCTGTCCGGCTCGGCGGGGCGCACCCAGTGCTCGGCCTCGGCCAGGATCGTCCGCAATCCATCGCGGTCGGTCACCGGCGGTGGCATCACCCCGGCGTCGGAGAGCGCGTGGAACGGGGCGAACAGCGCCCCGCCGACGGCATCGACGGCGCGGACGATCAGCGCGCCGGCCGGGGCGGTCGCAAGCAGCCTCAGAAGTATCGAGCGCAGGACACCGGCGACCCGCGGGTCGCGCGAGTCGGCGCTGAACGTGAGGTGGCCGATGCCCAGCAGCGGGACCACCGCCGGGAACTCGACGTCGTCGAGCGGTCGGCCGTGACCGATCCGCACGAACTGCGGGCGGCGCTGCTCGCCGAGCGGGCCGGGATCGTTGTCCAACGGCGCGCCCAGCCAGCCCGGCACCAGCTTGATGGCGGCCTCTCGCAGCCGCACCGATAGGTCGTGCTGCTCGGCGACGTCGTTGCGGGGCATCGGGACGTGGTCGTCGAGTGCCCGCACCGCCGCCTGCACCAGCGCGGCGGCGTGACGGTGCAAGGACGCCGCCTGGTCGAGGCGATCGTTCGCGTGTGCCACCTGAGCACCCCCGGGGGAGAAGTTTCCTCGCGAATCTAACGCTTGGGTACGTCAGTCGGTCGTGAGGTAGTCAATGAATTTCGCTCGGATCATCGGTTCGTTGTCGCCGTATCGGTGGCCGGTCATCTCCCGCCACAACTCCACGACGTCGTCGATCGCCGCCCCGATGTCGGCCAGCTCCCGCTCCTCGGTCTCCGGAGAGGTGGGCAGGCGCTGGAAGAGGTCCCAGAAGAACCCGATATCGCGTTGTTCCCGTGCCTTGGCGAAGGCCTTCTCCCGCAACTGTTCGGTGGTAAGGCCGTCCAGATCCTCGAAATCGGTCACCCCTGCAGCTTATGCAACGGTGAATCCGCGACCGCGATTGCGCACCTGCGTCGTTGTATTCTCGGCGAATGTCAAAGCCCCTGTTTCTTCGGGTCGCTACCTGTCTGGTAGTGACCGGATCATTGGCGTTGGGCGGTGGGGTCGCACGTGCAACAGATCCCTTTGGTACCAACGCACCCGGCACCGTGTTCAACCCCAACCCGGTGCAGCAGTTGGGTTTGCAGAACCTGACCGACAACAAGGACGCCGACGACGCTGTGTTCGCGCCGGCGTACCGGCAGGTGGTCCTGACCGACCTCGACGGCTCGGGCAAGCTGGTGGGCCGCTACGTCAGGGTCAAGAGTTCGACCGGATCGGCGGCGGAAGCGGTCAACGGCGCGTTCCCCGCCTTCCACCGCGACAGCGACCAGTTCGAGCAGGTGATGGGGTACTACTGGGTGACCACGTCCCAGAAGTACTTGCAGCACTTGGGTTTCGGGCCGAGGCTGCGGCCGGTCAACCAGCGCCAGATCGAGCTGCGAATCAACCAGTTCGGTGGCGACAACTCGTTCTTCCGGGAAGACAAGGCCAACATCACCCTGGGCAAGGGCGGCGTCGATGACGCCGAGGACGCCGAGGTGATCATCCACGAGTACGGGCACTCCGTGCAGGATGGCCAGGTCACCGGGTTCGGCACCAACCTGGAGTCGGGCTCGATCGGCGAGGGTTTCAGCGACTACCTCGCCGCCGTGGTGACCAGCTGGGCGGCGGGCGTCCCGACACTGGCCCCCGAGGCCTGCGTAGCCGACTGGGACTCGGTCTCCTACACCGTCGCCGTGCCGCACTGCTTGAGGCGGCTGGACTCCACCAAGCACTACCCGGAGGACGTGCGAGGTGAGGTGCACGCCGACGGCATGATCTGGTCGGGTGCGCTTTACGACATCCGCACGGCGTTGGGCGACACCGTCGCCACGACGGTGATTATCGAGGCCCAGTTCGACTTCGCGGTCGACACCTCGTTCCGCGCGGCGGCGCTGGCCACGGTGGCGGCGGCCCAGCGCCTTTACGGTGCGGGAGCAGCCGCGACGGTGCAGGCGAAGTTCGCCGGGAGAGGGATTCTCTAGAGAAAGTAGAACGCTCAGCCACCACGGGGGAAGTGGCTGAGCGTTGCGAGAAGACTACGGGATGGGTTTCGGGTTCCGCTAGACCCCCGCCCAAAATTTTGTTTGAAGATCTACTTCAGGCCATCCCGGGTCGACTGGAGGAGCCTGGTGGCCGATGTCGAGCTCTCCCCTGGCGGCTCCGCTATGTTGGCGGACCGCCGGGTGAGCTCGATTTCGGTCGCGGCGTCGGCCGGATAGAACGCCTCGATCGCCAGCTCCGAAAGCGTCACGTCAAGCGGGGTGCCGAAAGTGGCCACCATGCTGAAAAACGACAGCTCGGCGCCGCTTCCAAGGCGCAGCCGCAGGGGCATCATGATCTCGTTGGGGAGAGTGGTGTCGGGCTCCCGGTGAGGGTGGGGATAGGACTCGAGCTCGGCGGCGAGCTTGGCGATGTCGGGGTCGGCGGTGAACTCGACGATGCGGCGCACGCGGTGCAGCAGGTGCCCGCGCCACTCCCCGAGGTTGATGATGTGTGGCGCGAGCCCCTCGGGGTGAAGGCTGGCCCGCAGCACGTTGGCCGGCGGCGCGAGCAGATGCGGCGCGATGAGGTCGGTGAACAGGGCGATGCTGGCGTTGGCCTCCACCAGGTTCCACGATCGGTCGACGACGACGGCGGGGTAGGGCTCGTGGCCGGCGAGCAGCTGCCGCACCGCGGTCCGGACGGCGTCCATCTGCGGATCTTCCAAGAGCTTCTCTGAGTAGACAGGGGCGAAACCGGCCGCCAGCAGCAGCCGGTTCCGCTCGCGCAACGGGACGTCAAGCCGGTCGGTCAGCTGCAGCACCATGTCGCGGCTGGGCGCCGACCGGCCGGTCTCGACGAAACTCAGGTGGCGAGTGGAGATCTCCGCCCGGATCGACAGCTCCAGCTGGCTCAGGCGGCGGCGCTCCCGCCACTGGCGCAGCAGGACTCCGACAGGCTTAGCGTCCAATTTTGCGTAGTCCCATGTATTCGAGCTCGGCGAGGGCGGCGACGGCGATCGCCTGCACCACGGCGTAGCCCACGCCGAGGGCGGTCAGGGGCAGCACGCCGGTGGCGAGGGTGACGACGGACGCGACCACCCAGGCGATGTTGAGCGCGATGACGGCGATGACGGCTTTGGCGTTAAGCGTGCGCGGGGAGGCGGCCAGCCATACGCCGGCGGCGAAGACGAGCAGGAAAACGCCGGTGGGGACGGTGAATTCCGGGGAAAAGCCAAAAAGATCTTTAGACACTTTGGGGGTACCCAGAAAAGCAAGAGCCGTGAGTCCGGAAGCGAGTGAATCGACCCTGAGTGCGACCCGCAAGAACCGGTCGGCGGGCCTTGTCGGGGCAGCCGCGCCACTGATCGTGGTCATCAGAAGTCCTTTCCGTTGCGATGCCTGATGACCCTCACGCTGCCAGCCGTCACTGAACCTTGTCGATTACCTCGGAGGTAATGCGATCCGTCTCGATGGTGTTGTCGGTCGCCTGGTGGATGCGCGAGCCGAGGTCGCCGACGCGCTCGGCGGCCTTGCGCCAGCCGTCGAGGGCGCGGTTGGCGGCATCCTCGTAGCGGCGGGCGAAGATGTCGCCGAGCTCGTCGCGGCCCCAAGGGCGGGCGGAGTTCATGGATTCGAGGTTGGCGCCGGTGGTGCGGCAGGCGGCGAGAAGCTCGGCGCCGCAATCGGAGAGCCGCTGCGCCGCGGCGTGGGTGGCCCGGGGGTCGAGGTTGATGTCAGCCATCGGTGCTCCCTTTTTCTAGAAGGGGTTGGTGGCCCTCGGCGAGGGTCTCGATCGCGGTATCGATGTTGCCACCGAGGAACCACGCGCCGCACTGGTCGAGCATGTAGATGCGGCCGTGGCCGTCGACCGCGACGACGCCGTCGGCGTTCTCCTCCTCGCCGATCGGGAACAGCACCGCTTGCAGGAGTTCGGAGAAGCCGGCGAGGGCGGGGGCATGCCGCTTGAGCGCGCGGGTGACACCGAGCTGGAACGGGCGGATCCAGACGTCGTGGCCCGGGCCGCGGCGGCTGGACACGGCGGCGGGGTAGCGCTCGATCGCGCCGCGCGCCGCCTCGACCGGAGCGATGGCGGAGGCGAGCAGCTCGAAGGCGAAACCCGCCCAGCGGGCGGCGTCGAAGGGCTGGCCGGCGGGAAATGGGGGAATTTCGGTGCTGAAATCACCCTTGGTGGGGTTGACGAAATCGAGCGCCGGCTCATCAAGAAGTCCAAAATGGACATATGCCTGGGTGCAGGAGTCGCAGGGGCGTCCTTCGGTGGCGCACTCCTTGAGCAGGCCGGCGTCGACGTTGTCGTCGTGCAGGGCGGCGGAGAGGACCAGCAGCTCGGCATGGCGCTCCACGCCGCGCACAAGCTTGTCCTGCTCGGAAAGCCATTGGGCGACAAGGGGATGATGGGGTGGAGGAGCCTGCGCCGGCCAGCTCTCGGCGCGCCACACGCGGCCGTCCGGCGACTCGATCCAGCGCTCACGGGTCAGGAGAGGAAGGACGCCGGGCGCCTGCGGTGCCGCCCTTGGCTTCGGTGCCGCCGCGGCATACTCGGTCGCGAGGACGGAGGTGGGCCACGACGGCCAGTGGGTCACCCCGCCCGTCTCCTTGTCCAAGACCGTCTTGCCCAACCCGATCGGGGGAGTGTCCCCGACCGGAGGCGCTGTCCAAACTGCCCAGCCGTGCTCGAACTCCTCGACGAAGCCCCGCCACGGCCGGCCCGTCCTGAGGCTGGCCTCGCTCGCGAGACGCTCCGCGAGGCGTCGCGCGTCATCGATGGTCGGCATGATTGACACCGTACCCCCTCGGTGCTGGTGTCCTCAGCTTCGATCGGCTACCTTGACTGGCGCGACCACACTGTTTTTGGGAGGGATCGTGACTCTTCCATCGCCGATTCCCGACCCGGTGTCCTATCTGGACACCACCGGCAAATGGCATGATGCACTTGCGTCCGTGGTCGGCCCGCACTGGCCCGAGGGCGATGAAGCGGCGATGCGCGCCCTGGCAGGGGAGTGGCGTGAGGCCGCCCGGCGCATCAAACTGACCATGGATGAGGCGGGACGGGCGGCGCGTGACGCGGTGGCCGGCTTCGGTGGGTCGGGCACCGGCTCCGCGCTGCAAAACGCTTGGCACGGCGTGAGTTCCACCTTCGAAGCCGAGCCGTTCGAGCGGCTGGCGGAGCTGGCCGACGCCGCCGCGGACATCGTGGAGACGGCCAAGCGTGACATCTACGCCGAGGTCGCGGCGCTGCTGGAGGAGCTTGAGCAGGCCGGGGGAAATGCCGGTCTGGAGGAGACGCGGGCGGCGGTGGAGCGGGTGGTGCGCCGAGCGGCGGCCCGGATGCACGACCTGGCCCTGCGGCCGGTCGGTGAGATCGAACCGTTGCGGCCCTTTGCTTTCCATCCCGCATTGGCGCCGTCGTCATCTCCGGTTGAGCAGCCGCCACCCGAGGGCGCGCTGCTGCTCGCCCCAGGGATCGCGTCGCTGGGCGGGCCGCCGGTGTCCGGATCCACCTCCGCCGCCGGGCTGGCCGACCGCGTGACCGCGCTGAAGGGGCGGTATGGCGAGCGGGCCATCCGGGGTCCGAGCGGCGCGATACTGTCCGACATAAGCATCGGGGTCATTGCCAAGGAAGGTGTGGAGTGGTCGGGTCTGGCTAGCGCTCCCACGCTCGCGTCCCCGACGGTGACCACGGTCGCGCCCGACCTTGGATTGGCCTCGGCCGCCGCGCCGGCGGCTTCAGGCGTGCCATCGACTTCCGCCGCCGTGACCAGCACCACCGATTCGCCGGTGCTGGCCGGTGGCGTTTCGGCGCCAGTGGTTTCGAGTGGTTCCCCGACCGTCCTTCCGGCCGGGGATGCCGGAAGTCCTCCCGCTGCCACGCTGTCCGGCGGTGGCCCGTCAACCGTCGCCGCGCCGCCTGTCGCCGCGCCCGTCGTCGCGCCCGTCGCCGCGCCTGCTGGCGCTTCGGGTGCCCCGCTGGTGACCGCGGCCGCCAGTCCCCCAACCGCGACGTCTTCGATGTCCACCCCAGCAGCGTCGCCTTCTGGTTCGGGCTCGCCTGGTTCGGGCTCGCCTGGTTCGGGCTCGCCTTCTGGTTCTTCGCCTTCAGCACCTGGTGCCCCTTCGTCGGGTGCGTCCTCAGGCTCTGCGACGCCGTCTGCTTCGGCGGGCTCGGGAGCGGATGTATCTGTTAAGACCGGTGCGATCTTGCCAGGCACGAGTGGCGTCTCGATCGCTGTTTCGACTGGCGCGGGAGGAGTGTCGGCCGGTGCCTCGGCCGGTGGTTCCTCTGGTGCGACGTTGTCCAGCGCTGGGGATGGCTCGCCAAACGTCACGTCGTCTGGAGCGGCGTCGGGTGGTTCTGGTGGGTCTTTGGGCGCCGGATCGACAGGTAGCTCGGCACCGACGGTGCCGGCGGGAGGCTCGATTGGGGCGGTGTCGGGCGGTTCTGGAGCGATATCGCCGTCGGTGGCGCCGCTTGGTGGGTCTTCTGCCGTTGGATCGGTCGGTGGCTTGACGGCGGCCGTTCCGGGTGGCTTGGCTGCGTCAGGTGGTACAGGTGGCGGCTCGGCTGCGGTGACCTCGGGTGCTGGGCCGGCCGGTGGCTCGGCGGTGACTGCTAGCCCTGGAGGGTCCGGTGGCGCCGCGGGATCGGCAGTTGCCGGGGCCGGCGGCGCTGCGGGTGCCGCGTCGGCTGGTGCGTCGGGAGCGGGTGGCTCGGTGTCGGCCGGGGCCGGTGGTGCCGCTGCAGGCGCTGCCTCCGGGTCGGCTGGTGTGTTGGGTGCGGGCGGCTCGGCTTCGCCCATTGCGGCGGGTGGCTCGGCCGGATCGGCGGCGGCTGGTTCTGGAGGGCCTGGTGGTGCCGGGGGATCGGCAGTTGCTGGGGCCGGTGGTGGCGCTGTGGGTGCCGCGTCGGCTGGTGCGTCGGGAGCGGGTGGCTCGGCCTCGTCTGCTGGGCCGGCGGGTGGCTCGGCGGGATCGGCAGCTGGTTCTGCGCCTGGTGGTGCTGCGGGGAGCACGTCGGCGTCGGGAGCTGGGGCGGCCAGGGCAGCTGGTATGACTGAGGCATCCGGTGAGATGGTGGCCGAGCTTCAGGGGCAATCACCGGCGCTCTCATCCGGTTCGCAACCCGAGGATCGCGCTGAGTCGGAGACCACTTTCGTGCCGTGGCTTATTGTGGCCGCTGCACAGGAGACGCCGTCAGTCGCAGCCGCGCCGCAGTCCTCGGGTGAGGCGTCGCCTGACGCGGAGGCCTATGAGCGACACGTTGGCGCTTGGCTGGTGCGTCCCGAAAACGAGGCGGCGCAACAACTTTGGAACGACACGGTAGCGCGCGAAGGCGGTGTCGCGCAGCGGGCGCATCAGGCGGCGCTGGAGCAGGCGGTGGAACGTGATGAGGCGGGCGAGCCCAAGCGGTTCCCGGACTTGGCCGGGCAGTGGCTGGGGTTGGTCAACGCGGGCGGGCCGCTGGCTGACCGCCGCCGTGCTAACAACGCCGCGGAAGTCGCACTGTCGCTAGTCGACACTTGGCTCCATGGGCGCCCACGTGCGGCCCTTCCCGGTACCAAGGAAGAAATCCAGGATTTGACAAGGCTCGCCGCTGACCGCCAGGGTTTGAACAAACTCGAAGCGGCCCTTAAGGTCCAAGGCCACGGGGCGTGTGCTGTGGTGGTGCAGGAGTGGCCTCATGGTGAGGTTCACGCCACGACCGTCCACAACCAACGCGGTGAGCTGGTGTATGTAGACGCTCAGCGTGCCGACCAGCCGTTGAACGCTGAGCCTGTGCTCGGGGCGGTGCGGATGGGGATCCTCGCCTTCGGCCCCGAGGGAAAGCGGATCGATATCGGCGGCTGAGGGTGCCGCCGCCGGTTGGCGAGAGGATCGATGGATGCCGTTCGTCGTCGCGGCTCCGGCCGCAGTCATCGGGGCCATCGGGGGATTTATGGCTCTATTTGGAGCAGAGCCGGGATACTTCAGTGGAATACTCTTCGGGCTCGGAGCGGCGATCCTGCTGGCCGCCACCGGCAAGGCGCCGGTCGAGCGGGTCGGCCCACCACCCTGGTCCCGCACGATCCTGATTGGATTATGTTGCACTGCCGCGCTTTTCAGCATCGGCTGGTCCGCTGTCGGCTTCGGCGGCTGGGCCACCGCGCTGGTGGGCGGCGCGGCCTGCGCGATCGCCGACCGCCGCACGATGTTGAACAAGAGCACACGCAACCTCCATCGTGTCCTGAGCATCGCCGCCATCCTCGCCGCGGCCGAAAGTGTGGTGACGCAACCGATCCTGGGCCTCGCGGCCCTCACCGGCGCGGGCGCCGGCCTGCTGTTCCCCGTGGATCTGCTCACGCGGCGTCCAAGGCTGAGGATCGGATCGGCGCATTCAATTTCTGGGGGGTACGGCAACGAGGTGCTGGCGATCGCCGCCTTCCTTGACGCGACGGACATCCCGAAAGCGCTGGTCACGGCGGCGGCCAACGAGGTCGGTGCGGGCCGGGCTAGTTCCCTGCGCACGCTGGCGATCGGGGCACTGCTCGACGTCGGCCCGGACTCTTGGCAGGCCAGGCCGATGGTGCAGGAGTTTGCGCGCAAGCGCATGCTCGCGGAGGAGCGCAAGGCATGGGCGGCCAGGGCGGTCCGCATGTTGACCCTAAACTTCCCGCAGGCCCCGAAGGCCGGCGACGAGTTGTGCGAACGCCTTGTGCCGCACGCCCTGGCGGCGGTCGGCTACGCCGAGGCCCTGGATGTCGAGCGAGGACCGGCGGCTGTGCTGCTCGATCGCGTAGCCACATACCTCGCCGCGATGGGGCGGTTGGAGGAGGCGCAGACGGCGAGGAAGCGGGCCATCGCGCACGCCTCCGCCGGATTCGGCGAAGCATCGGCCGAGGTTGCCACACTGCATTCGCATCTGGTGCGGGGGCGGTCGGCCGCGTCTTCGGCCGCGTCTTCGTGGCCGTCTTCGGGTGCTTCTTCGGTCGCATCTTCGGCTTCGTCCGCGGCTTCATCGGCGCCGCCTTCCGAGCCGGCGGGTCCTGGGGTGGTTGGATCGTCGGTGCCTTCGGTTGTTCCGGTGGGCGTTGACCTCTCCAGCCTCTCGACCGAGGATGGCTACTCCGGCCGCAGCGCGTTGGCCTTCAGTTTCGCGCAGACCGGTAACGTGAGGCTTGAAGCCGGTGACGTGGCCGGGGCACGCCGTGACTACCGCGCGGCCCTGAACAACGCGCGGTTCTCGTTGCCGCGCAACCATCCCCTCGTCGCCGAGGTGCGCGCCCGGCTGGCGGCGCTGCCGCAGCCGGCCAGGGACGAGGACAACGAAAAGCGGCTGGTGGTCGGCTGCTTCGCACTGGTGGTGGCGACCGTGCTGATCTGCGTCGGTTTCACCGTGGTCAGGGACCTGAGCGAGAGCCGCTCCAAGGCAAGCGACAAAGAGCTCAGAACCGTCGACCAGTTGGTGGACGTGTGCAACTCCAACCAGCGGTACTTCCGGGACGCGGCCGCCTTCGCCGGCCCCGAACCGCATCCCGCGCAGGTGTTCCGCCGGGACAGCAATGACACCGCCTTCCGGCGCGAGTTGTTCGGCGTTGACGTTGACCCCAGGAAGAACCAGCTTGTCGCCTGCGCCCTGCAGACACGCACCGGCCCACCCATCGCCACCTGCAAGTTCACGACGCAGCCCGAGATCCCGCTGCACGAGGCGATCTATCAGATCACCGTCTATGAAACCTTGACCGGCCGGCGGCTCGGCGCGCAGGCGGTGACCGCCAACAAGGGCCAGTGCCCGATCAGCTATACACCGCCACCACAGGGCAAGCCGTGGATGCTTTACGCCGCGCCATCCGACGACCAGTATCGCCAGGCGCTGCAACCGGTCCTCGACCTGCTGCCTTTTGCGCTGCCCGCCTCCGCCAGCGCGCATTAGCCGACAACCTTCCGCGTGGAATCCATGCCATCGTCGGCGAGCTCCGCCTCGGCCAGGCTGAGGTCGACGTTGCGTCGAAGTCCCGCGATGAGGAAGAGGTAGGCGGCGACCGCGCCGATGCCGCGCGTCTCGAGCACCCTCTGGGCCACGGAAGCCATGGGGACCGCTTCGGTCAGCGATATCGTGGCGAAGGTACCCAGGCTGGCGGCGATGATGGTCAGCCACGAAAGCCTTGCCCACCAAGGGGCGTGAGCCCAAAGCGTCCGGTTGAACGCCGGAAGCCGGCCCGAGCTCCATCCCGCCATGGCCACGGCCACCAGGGCAGCGCCCAGGAGCGGGTAGCGCAGAAAGGTGAACTCGGCGGCGAGACCGGTGAAAGTGGCCGCCGTCGTTGCGGCGGAGAGCAGCACTCCCGCCGTGGTGACATAGATGAGTGCGCGACTACCGCTCGGCGTGGGGTCCACGTTTGTCCTCCTGCTCGGTGTTGCGGTTATGGTCGTTGCCGCGCTTCTTCCAGCCGATCGCGACCTGATCGCGCATCCACTGCACTCGGGCCGCCATGTCGTCGCTGATGGCCTTGAGCTGTTCCGGGCTCTTGCTGTTGCGCCAGTGGAGGTATCGCTGCGCGGCGGCCTGGATGGGAGCCGCGATGTTGGGGTTGCGGGCCAGATCCCGCATGGACACGCGCCCGGCGAGAAGGTCGTCGGCCATGCTGCGCAACAGCGGATGGCCGGTCGCGCGCAGGCGAACCAGGCTGCTCTCCAGGAGGCGCCGATCGACCTCCGCCTCGGCCTTCGCCCTGGCCGCGGCGTCGATCTCGGTTGGGGCCTGTGCTGCCGGTGGCGGTGTTTCCGGGGTCGGAGCGACGTCTTGGTCATTGGCCATCGTGTGTTTCACCTCACCGCTGGGTGGTCGTAGGGGGCCTTGATCGGCGGCACCTGCCTGATGTCCTGCATCTGCTTGCTGAGCACCTCAGAGGTGGAGGTGAGCCCGTCGATGAGCGCCTTGCCAACCCTCACGACCTTTGTCCCCTCATGGATCCGCTCCAGCATGCTAGCGATCTTGAGGGCGGCGATCCCGTACCCGATAAAAGGCCCGGCGCCCGTCTGCGCCGTGACCGTGCCGGCGGCGATGGCGATGGCCGCGAAGAGGGCATCGTCGAGAATCTTTTCGACGATCACCTTCGCCGCCTCGCAGTTGGTCCACATCTTCCTGGCGACATCCTGGTAATCCGCCTGGAGAGCCGCTAGCACCTTGGCGTAGCCGTCGAGGGACAGGGCGGCGGAGTCGAAGTAGCGCGTCGCCGCCTCGGCCGCGTTACCCTTCCACTCCGGGCGAAGGGCGTTGGTCGCCTCGCGCAGGTTGACGCCCGTGCCGGCCAGGCACAGGGAGAGCTTGTTGAGCGCGTCGCCATACTCGCTGACCTGCTCCCAGTGACCGGACACCGGTGCCAGCAGCTCCTCGAGCACGTCGACGTGCGTCAGCTGCTTGACGACCTCGAGGAGCCAGAAACTCGGGCTGAAGTAATGCAGGACCGAAGTCCAGTCGTAGAAGCCATTCTCGGGGGTATCCGCGGCATGGTTCGCGGGCGTGAGATGGCGGGTCGGGTCATCGGCCACCTGAATCGCCTCCGATCTCGAGGTTGACCGCGACCGACAGGGCGGCGTCGAAACGGCTCGCGGCGTCCAGATCGGTGTTGGCGTAGACGACCGCCGCCTTCTCAAGCTCGGCGGCGGACTCGAGCAGATTCGCCGCGGCGTCCTCGAGGCGCTCCTGGAAAAGGGCGACGAAGACGTCGTGCGTGTTCTTGAGCTCGAGAATCATGCCCTTGTCGGTGAAGTCGAGGCGGCTGGACTGGCCGTGATAGTCGGCGGCGATTCTGAGGTGCTCGGCGGTTGTGGCATAGGATCTGGCCGCCGCGCGCATAGCTTCAGGGTCCACTTCGAACATGACTGATCGGCCTTTCTGGTGAGGAAGGCGAGAATTGAGGGTGGTGGATCTGTTAGGCGGCCCGCTCAGAGCCGAAATCGCGTGGCCGCGGGCTTGCCGGGCAAACGTTTCATGCGTCCCTCCCCCAGGGTCGACGTTGGCGCTACGGGTAGTCGTAGGAGACTCACCGTTTGTCGATCGATGGCAGGTTATCCCATCTCGAGAGGCCGCAAAGATGCCAAACGAAACCTGTGGATAACTCTCCTAGGCAGATGGAAATCCGCAGGTGGGAGGGTGGACCGAGGGGACAAGGAGGGTGCGCGCGAAAACGCCGGCCGGCACGATCGACACGGCGTCGAGGCCTTCGCACAATGGTGGGATGCGGTGGAAGCGCGTACTGACAATCGGGGCGATCGCGGCGGCAGCGGGAGGCGTGGCGGCCGGTGGTGCGCTCCTGGTGACGTACCACGAGGCAACGAAGATTGATCGGAGCAATCCGGAGGTGGTGCTGATCCGGTATCTCGACGCGACCTTCGAACGCAAGGATCCCGCAATGGCCAGCCTCTACACCTGCTCAGACCCCGAAGACCTGGCGCCCATCAATGCTTTGAAGGAAGATCTCAAAAAGCGCGAGAAGGACTTCGGCGTGACCATTTCAGTGACGAATGGGGCGATGACGCTGGATCGAAGCGCGATCACCACCACGCTCACCATGGAAGCGTTCAAGGATGGTGGACGCAACAGCAGGTGGTCCGAGCCATGGCAGTTTCAGATGGTCAATGAAAGTGGGTGGCGCGTCTGCGGGGCCGAACGGATTGCGGTGCCGAGCGTTTCCCCTTCACCCCCCGCGCCTTCGGTCTCCGCCGTGCCCAGCTCCTGATCATTCCAGCCACAATTCGGCGGCCGGGATCGCTCGGGTGCTCGGGGTCTGGCCGGTTGCGGCCCACCGGTACCAGTCGGCCTCCGGCACTACTCGCACGCACGGAACCCCTTCCTTCCCCTCGTAGATCTCGGTGACGGCGCGCAGCCCGCGGCTTTCCGCGTCCTCCTCGCCGGTGTGGACAAGCCGGCGCCCCGTGACCTGGCCCGCCCCTTCCACCGGTATCGCGGGCCGGTGTGGCGGTCCGTCAAGGGACACCATCGCCGGCGTGTCGAGTGCCGCCGCCTGCTGGTCCGATGCCGAGTGGATCGTCTCGACCCACACTCGCTCGATCGGCACGAGCGCCGCCACCACCTCGGTGCGGTCGCGTTCGGCGCGGTACCAGTCCGCCTCGGCCAGAACGGGCACGAGGCTGCGCCCCGCCTGCCGCACGAGCGCATCGGCCCTCATGCCATCGCGCCAGCCGTGCCCGGGCAGCCCGATCAGCACTCTTGCCCCACGAAGGGTCCCACCGCTGGTCACCACCGTCGCCGCCGGCACCGGAACTATAGGCGCCGGTGGCGTGCGCCATTGCGCCGCCCAGCGTTCGAAATCAGCCTCTGTCATACCGCAACTCCAAGGGGCGCACCCTTGCGGGCCATGAAGTTCACCGGGTCAACGGCGCCGTGGGAACTGCGGTCGCCATTGAGGTGGACTTCGAAATGAAGGTGCGGCCCCGATGACCTTCCGGTGGTACCCACGATGCCCAGCACCTGCCCCGCCGAGACCCGATCGCCGACCTTGACGTCCGGTCTCTGGTTCATGTGGCAGTAGCGCGTGATCACCTGCTCGGCGTGGAGCACCTCGACGAACCAGCCACATCCGGGGGTTTCTGGGGAGCCGTCGCGGTCACAGTTGCCGACGTCGCAGCGGCTCACGATCACCACGCCGGAGGAGGCGGCGCGGATCGGGGTGAGCCGGGATGCGCCCAGGTCGGTCCCGAAATGGGACGGCCGCTCGACTGTCCTGAACCCGGACACGACAACAGCCGCTACGGGGGCCGTCCACCCGGACGCCGCGATCTCACCGAACCCGGCGCATCGAAGTTTGCCCCCGACCAGCACCGAACGGCCGGCGCCACCTGTCAGCTCGTTGACGATCTGCGACGCCATCGGCTCGTGCTTGGCATACGCATTCGGGTAGGCGCTTATCTGCACCCGTTGCGCGGCCACCGTCAAGGGCAGTGTCTCCCAGCCGGGTACCAGCAAAAGCTTGAAAAAAAATCTTTTTGACGCATATACCGGATCCATTATCTGGTCCGGTGTTCCCCAACCCTGACTTGGCCGCTGCTGGAACAGTCCCAGCGAGTCGTGGTCGTTTTTCGAGCCGAGATGCCCGTAGTTGACGAGGCTGCTCTCCTGCAGGGCCGTCGCCACCGCGATCACCCATCCGCGCGGCGGGACCTGCATGTCCTGCCCGGCCCGGATGATGATCGCCGCGTTGCGGATCTGGTCGGGGCCGTAGATCCCGATTTTGAGGAACTCGCCGTTGACGCTGATCAGTTCGGTCCGGCCGCACGACAGCGAGTTGGAGGTGTTGGCTTGGCTATTGGTCAGGTCGCCGAAGATCAGGGCGCTGACGGCACCGCCGCAGCACAGGACGACGAGCACGCCCGTGATGGCGACGATCAGCCCCGGCCGGATCACGCGGCGGCGAACGCCCCTGAGCGGGGCGCCCGTAGTGAAGCGGGGTGGCTGGCTCATCTCACACGCGCTCCCAGTCGATACCGTCCACGAGCCACTTGCCGTTCTGCTGCGCCACCATCCTCAGACGAAGCTTGCCGGCATCGATGGGGATGATGACATCAACTGTCGCATCGGCGTGCACCTCAAGGGAAGCGGTACCGGTGATCCGGTCCGCCGGGACCGATGCCGGATCCACGCCAGACAGCTCGCCCGCCAATGTCTTGGTACAGAGGGGAAGCAGCGAGTCCCGCCACGCCTTGGCCGGACGGTCGTGGTCGATCCAGAGAGCGGCGAAGTTATTGGCGGTGGCGAGTACCTCCGATGTCCGCACGCCGCCCAGCGTCGGCGTCGGAACAAGGTCGACCACGCTGTCATTTCCGGCGCTGGGGTCGACCGAACTCAGAGGGGTTGTGCCGTCCGGCGAAGCCGTTGGCCCCTGCCGCCCGCCTATCGTTTTGCCGAGTCCCACCACCATCACGACCACTATCAGCAGGCCGAGAGCGATGGCCGTGCGGGGCTGCACGGGCAACCGGCTCAGGAACCTGCCGAACATGGCTACCTCGTCTCCGCACGCGCCTCAGTCCGGACCTCCCTCTGATGCGGCGGCGCGGGACTCGGGGTGGGTTGGTGGGGCACCGACGCCGGCCGGTAAATGCCGTACGCGGGTTCGGACTCCGGAACATCGGGCTCCACCCACGGTTCGCGGCGCCTCGGCCTGGGGGCGGTTTCGACGTAGTCGGGGTCGACAGTGCCTTCGGTACGCGTGACAAACCTTGGCTCGTCCGCCACCCGCAGCTCGCCTCGCGCCTCGGGCACAGTGCCGTCGGACGTGATCTCGACCTTGGCGGTGGGTGGGGTCGCGGGCGGTCTGGTGGTGATGATCTCCCGGCCGCTCGACGTACCGGTGAGCTGGGTGATGCGGCTATAAGGGCGCAACAGCAGCCAGCCGACGACACCGCACAGCAGCACCAGCGTGACCTGGAGCCAGCCGGGCAGGGTCGGGGTGCTCATGATGAGGTCGACGGCGAACAGGTAGACGGCGGCGCCGGTCCCGAAGATAGCGATGTTGAATAGGGCGGCCAGCACCGCGTTGACCAGCCGCCGGATCCCCGCGCTCGCGGGCCGCAGGATGCCCACGGTCCCCAGCGCCGGTGCGGCGATCACGGCCCACCGGATAATCAGGAACCCAAGCAGCACAAGCAGACTGGCGATGATGTCGAAGGCGGCGTAGGACACCGCCGAGAGCACCGCGACGAAGCCCGCACCGACGCGCTCCATGCCCTTGGTGCCACGCAGGTACTCGTACGCCTCGGGATCCTCGGTGCGGATCTGCTCCGCCACCTTCATCCACTGGGCCTGTTTGATGCGGATGCGCTCATCCCGGACCGCCGGCTTGCCCTCCATCTCGGCGATCTCCTGCCAGCTGAAGGACTTGGCGCGGTACAGCGCGGGGCCATACTTCTTGGCGGTCTCGCTGTCGGCGGACCCAAGCGCCCCTCGCACCCAATTGCGGTACAACAACGTCTCCACCGCGGTATCCCCGGCCCGCACCGCCGGCGGTCGATGGTCGTCGCAGGAACCGGGTGGCCCGGCGCAAGGTCCGGTCGGCTGGCTGGCCCTCGGGCCGACGGCATCATGGATGACGCCGAGAGTGCTGACGAGCGCGCTGTCGGCGATGTTCGCCGAATGGACCGGCCACTTCGCGAGCGCCGTCACTCCCACAAGCACCAGCAAGGCCCAGCCCGCGGTGGTGAGAGCGTGTGACATGTGGGCCTGGCGCGACCGCCACATCAGGTAGAGGCCCACCACGGCGATGGTCACGAGCCCGAAGACGCTGAAGACCCTCTGGTATATGGCCTTGGTCGCGTTCTCCACGAGCGGGTTGGCCCAGGCCCACAGATTGCCCGGATCCCATGCCTTCTCCCGCAACCCATTGGAAGCGGCGACCACGCCGGAGGCAATCATGAACTCACCATTGGCGATAGTGGATTCGAGCTTGTAGTCCGGGTGCATCAAGGTGTCGGCGCAACCGATGTCATAGGTCGTGTATTCGTAGCCGGCATACCCGTATGTGCTGTAACGATAATTCGCACCGGTTCCGGTTCCGGTATCCCACGTGGGTTTGGCGGCGAACCAGCCCGCGAAGCCGGAATCGGGCGTCGCCGGGTTCGGGGCCCTCAGGCACTGCACCCTTGCCGCCGTGACCTCCTGCAGCCGCTCGATGCACTTGTCCAGACCCAACCTGTTCCACTCTTCCAGCGAACAGGGCGGATCCCCTTGCACCGCCGTAACGCGCAACTCGGGTATGGGCGGCTGCGTCAGCGCTGCGTCAGCGGGCGTGCCGAAGAACGTCCCCAGGAAGAGGACGATCATGGCTAGGATGGCGCTGCGGACTCGGTTCAACGGCGGGCCACCTGCCCGGTGGGCGTCGTATCCAACGTCGCCAGCAGACCATCTACATAGGACACATCGACACGCACGCGCTGCACCCTACTATCGACATCGCGTAGGACGAATTCGCGGTACCCGAGCCGCCCCGCGCTGTTGGCGTCCGGCGCGGACAGCGACGCCAGCACGACTTCATAGCCAACGTCAGTCGGCACCCTGAGCAGCCGCAATGCATCCGAGGCGATCTCGGCGTCCTGCGCGATGCGCCCGACGAATACCGTCGATACCAGGTTCTGAACGTCCAAACCCAAAATATCTTTCGGGTTCTGTGACGCCACAAATGCCGCCAGATTCCACTTTCGAGAGTCTCTCGCCAGCCTGACCAGGAAGGACCGCCCCGAGCGCCACCCCTCCATGAAGTGGGCCTCGTCCAGTCCCACCAGCTTCCGCTGGTGCATGTCGCCGCTGTAGCAGCGCCGAACCGCGAGCCGGTGGGCGGTGTGCAGCATCGGCAACGCGAGCGCTTCCTCCGCCGACCAGTACTCCCGCTCGATCTTCAGATCCGGCAGCCGCAACCCCGCCATCGTGATGACCGTCAGGGCGGCATCCGTCCCCATCAGCTCGCTCGGCGGCGCCCCGAAGAAAAGCAGCGCCAGCGGCATCTCGGCCGTATCCAGCAGCAGATTGGCCAGCTCGCGCCCGTTTTCATCGAGCTCGGCCAGGCACCGCACCACATCGTCCAATGTGGACGTCTCCTCGGACGGGACCGTCCGGACCGCGTGCCGCAGCAGCGTCGCGGTCGAGGCTTCGCGGGCCACCTGCGGCGGCACCAGCATGGAGCATATGTCCTGCACCAGCATGCGTCGCTCGGCCCGGGCGTTGGACACCGCGATCTCGAACTCGCGATCCCCCGCGTGCCCGGCCGGGAACTCCGACCGCTGCGGCGTGGGAATCAACGAGTACGGAGCCAGCGTCCCCTGCTCCCCGCCCGTCAAGTTCAGCACTCTCGTGAATGGTCGCAACTCCGGCATCGATCCCAGCCGCGCTAGCGGCCCGGACGGGTCGAGCAACGTCACTTGCACACCGCGCCGCGCGTTCAGGTACCCCATCGCGCCAAGCAAGGTCGACTTACCGCCTCCGGGCTCGGCGACCATCACCGCCAACCCCGACCGCTCCCGCACCTCCATCGGGAAATGCGGATCCAGGAAGACCGGCCTCCGGCAAGTCCCAGCCGTTCTCCCGATCAGATCGCCACGCCGGTCCCCGACCGTCGAAGCCGCCTGAGGCAACGCCGCCGACAGCAGCCGCACCGGCATCCTTCGCAAATACCCGGTGTTCGCGATGGGTTCTCCCGGGATGAACTCCCGCGCCAGCTGATCCTGCTGCTTCGGGTGCTGCAACGCCACCCTCAGCTCCCGCGAGTACGCCGCCGTGAGCGCCCGCGCCCGTTCCAGGCACTCGTCCCTGGTCGCCCCGCTCACCGCGATCCGGTGCCACCCATGGGCTCTCGCCGAGTCGACCGGCAGCCCGGTCGTCATCTCGTCGCCCATCACCAGCGCCCGCGACGCCAGCCGCTCCAGCTCCGGCGGCGCATCGATCCCATGCTGGAGGTAGTCCTGCTGCTGCGAGCGGATCATCCGTAGCCGGTGCTCGAGATTGCGGAACGAATCCTGCGGCCCCAAAATATCGACCCTCGTCGACAGCTCCATCGCCCAGGGCAGCCGTTCATGGAAGTGCAACCAAGGCTCGTGCCGCTCCGGGATATCGAGCGGCTCCATCCGCCCGACCGTCAACACGGCAACGTGACGCTCTTCCCCGGTCACCCGATTGACCAGCTTCACCGTGCTGCCATAAGGAGTCCGGTACCGCTCTATGTCCTCGGTCAGCGCCAGCAGATCGCCGGCCTCCCAGTGCCCGTGCCCGACCGTCCCCACGTTGGTCGGCACCGACATCCCCAGCGCCACCGACCGGTACAGCAACCACTCGAGCTCGTACGCCGCCGCCCGCTGGCCCCTCATCCCGAAGGCCGCCAACACCTCATCGAACTGCTCGACCTGGCGCCCCAGCTTCCTGCGCTCGCCATCGGCCGTGCCTTTGCCAAAGGCCCGCAGCAGCGTCTCCGTCCACGTGTTCCCCAACGCCCGCCGCGCGAACGTCACCCCCAGGAATGTCTGCCCCTCCGAGTGGTTCACCTGCCGCAGATGCCTCTGCGCCGCGACAAGGTGGTCGCCCCAGCTCGATGCTCCCGACACGCTCGGCAACGGCCGTGGCGTCAAGGAGTCGAGCTGCTGCGCCCACAGATCCGCCGGGAACGGCCGGGTCGTCCTTCTCATATGCAGCCTGAAACCGGCCAAGCCCGCGTACTGCTCGCTGATCGCCGACAGCAGCGCCTCCCGCTCCGGGTCGGGGCGGAAAGCCCAGCGCACCTCGGGCAGCAGGTACCAGGCCGTCACGGCGTGAGAGGTGAAGGTGAGATGCCCGGCGATCTCCGTGATCTCCAGCTCTCGCGCTGGCGAGCGGTCCTTGGGCTGCTTGGGTTGCTTCGGCGGCTTCAACTGCCGGGCCACCTCTTTGCGCTGCCGCGCGGGCACTCGCTGGGGAGCGACGGTCGTGCGCGCCGCGTGCCTGGGCACCGGCGGCGCGCTGCTCGGCACCGGCAACGCCGGCGTCGAAACCGCAGGCAACACCGGCCCGGTCACCGGCTGCGATGCCGACCGGGAAAGGCTGTGCCCCAAAGGCGGTGAGGACGAAGGAGGCGAGGACACAGGCGCCCCCGACTCGGCCAGGGGCGGTGGTTCCACGAACGTCGGCGGGGTCGGTGGTGGACCGCTCAGCTTGACGCCTTCCGGCGTCATCGCGGAGGCGTCGAACAGTTCAAGGAAAGGGGATTCCACATCCAGGGGGGCCGGTCCGGCGGGCAGTGCTTTCTTTTCAGGGGTACCCCGAAGCCGTGCGGCCGCGCGCGCGGCGGCCTCTCTCATCTCGGCCGCGCGCCGGTCCGCCGCTCGTTGCAGATCGTCAGGGCGGTCCGAGTGATCTGTCCGGTCAGCGCGATCCGTCCGGTCAGCGCGATCCGTCCGGTCCGAGTGATCCGTCCGGTCCGAGTGATCCGTCCGGTCCGAGTGATCCGTCCGGTCCGAGTGATCCGTCCGGTCAGCGCGATCGGCGGGTGCGCGTCGCTGCGGCGGCTGGAACGACGCGACGGGTCCGTCGACCGACGGGATGGCGTCGGTGACCGACTCTTCGATGTCGAACTCGGCGTCGTGTGTGGTCACGTTATCCCTCCCCGAACCACGACCCGGCGGGCCACGAGCCTGGGATCGCGGCGTTCGGTCGCCGGTTCCCTGGTGCGCCGCCAGTCCGTCAGCGCGGTGCGGATGACCATGCGTGCCGGCCTGTCCGGGTCGACGTGCCGGAAGACATAAGAGGTCGTGACGATCGAAAGCGCGATCTCCCACGCCGGGAACGGGTCGATCTGACCGCCGGTGATCAGCCAGCGGATCGCCATGAACAACGGCACCAACAGGACGAACAAGCCATATTGGGCGTACGGCAACTGGACCGGGAGGGTATATCCGGGAGGCCCGAGGTAGACCAGCCGGGCCCGGTAGATGTCGTCGTCCGTCCGCAGCCGCATTTGCCCGCCTTACTCGAACACGATATTGATCAGGCTCTGGCCGAATAGGAACAAGGCACCGGCGCCAACTATGAAGGCGACACCGATGAGCGCGATCGCGGAACTCGTCATCACCTTGGAGACCTCGCCGCGGCTGGCCCGCCCAAGGAAGATCACCCCGAGCACCGCCAAGAGGATCGGAGCGATCGTCCTGGCCAGCCATCCGAGGATCTTCGAGGTGGCGATCCCGCCCGGGGTCGGCGCCGGGGTCGGTTGCGCAAGTGCGAAATCAGCGACCGCGCCGAGAAGCGACGTGGTTGCGTTCATTGATCTGACCTCCCCCGGGCGTCTCGGCGATGCAACTTTGCTGCTAAGCCTCGCTGAAAGGTGCGCTCAGCTGTGGGATGCGTCGATGACACCCTGTTTCGTGTCGAGCACTTTCCGTAACTCGTGCTTCTCAGCACACTCAAGAGGGTACGGTGCGTCACTGCCAGCGACAAGCTATGTAACTATGGCTCAACTACCAGATGATCGCCTATGCATCGTCACGCTGACGTCGCTAAACGCCTGCTCAATGGGGGCCTGTGGCTTGTGGACCGTCACGGTCGCCAGTTTCACGCGCTTCTCACTCATGCACACATCCAGGAGCCGGGACGCGAGTGTCTCCAACAGGTTCACCGGTTCGCCCGCGACGACCTCAGCCAGGCGTGACGCCAGCTCACCGTAGTGGACCGTGTCGGCTACGTTATCAGATACTGCCGCCCGATCGAGCGAGAGTCCAAGCGACACGTCGACCACGAACTCCTGCCCCTGCCGGCGCTCGAACTCGTACACGCCGTGGAACCCGCGCACCCGCAAGCCTTTCAGCTCTATCCGGTCTATCTCGTCCATGCCCGCCACACCTTCAAGGCGTCGATCGTGGCCCGGACGTCGTGTACCCGCACGCCCCAGACCCCGGCCTGCGCCGCCAGCACGCTCGTCGCCGCCGTGGCCACATCCCGCTCGTTCGCCGGCCGCCCGTCCAGCAGGGCGCCCAGATAGGACTTGCGGCTCGCCCCGAACAGCACCGGGTAACCCATCCCGACGAATACGTCCAGGTGCCTTGACAGCAACCAGTTGTGGGCAGCGGTCTTCGCGAACCCCAACCCGGGGTCAAGGATGATCCGATCGCGCGCGATGCCCGCCGCGAGCGCCTCCTCCACCCGCTGAGCCAGCTCGTCCCGGACCTCCGCCACCACATCCCCATAGGTGGCAAGGGTTTGCATATCCCGGGAGTGCCCGCGCCAGTGCATGATCACATAGGGGCACCCGGCGGCGGCGACCACGCGGCGCATCTCGGCGTCGGCCAGCCCGCCCGACACGTCGTTCACGATCGAGGCCCCGACTTCCAGCGCCGCGGCCGCCACGCTGGCCCGGGTGGTGTCCACGCTCGTCTTCACGCCCTCCTCACGCAGCGCGGCGATGACCGGTACCACACGTTTGATCTCTGTATCGGCATCGACCCGCTCGGCACCCGGCCGGGTCGACTCACCCCCGATGTCGACCAGCTCCGCGCCCTGCTCGCGCATCTCGACGGCGTGCGCCACGGCGGCGTCAAGCGACTCGTACAGCCCGCCGTCGGAGAACGAGTCCGGGGTCACGTTCAGCACCCCGATCACGACAGTCACACTGCGATTGTGACTCAGGTGGTCTTGTCGATCGGGAGCAACCTCGGCGATCGCGCCGCGCATCTGCGCGCCGCCGTCGTCCAACTGGCGGCGGAGGGGGAGATCCAGGCCGTCTCCGGCGTCTATGAGACCCCGCCCTGGGGCGACCCCGATCAACCGTCCTACTACAACGCCGTCGTCCTGGTCACAGGCGATCATGACATCGCCGGGTGGCTCCGCATCGCCCAGCGCATCGAGGATCGGGAAGGCCGGATCCGCGACCCCCACCGGCGCTTTGGCCCGCGCACGCTCGACGTCGACCTCATCGCCGCCTGGGCCGACGACGGCAAGCCCGTCACCAGCGACAGCTCCGAGCTGACCCTGCCGCATCCACGCGCCCATCTTCGGGCCTTCGTCCTGCGCCCGTGGCTGGAGATCCAGCCCTACGCCAAGCTTCCCGGCCACGGCTGGGTCAACGACCTGGTCCTGTCCGACGCCCTCGCGGCTGACGTCGCCGCGATGACACCCGTTGGTCATGTCCGGCTAGAGTCGGGATCGTGACAGGGGAGACTGGGCAGTCAAAGCCACCGGAGCCACGCCTCAAGCCCACCAGCATGGCCACCCTCGTCGTGGCCGGTTTCACCGCGGCCGCGCTGGCGTGGCTGACCATCGGCACCTGGTATTGGAACATCCCGAGCCTGCCCTGGATCCCAGCGGCGACGCTGCTGGCCCTGGCGATCTTCGAGTTCGCCCTCGCCCAGCAGACCCGCGCCCGCATCGAGCGCAAGCCGGGCCGGCCACCGGTGGAGCCGCTCGCCGTGGCTCGTTACGTGGTGCTCGCCAAGGCCTCCTCACTCGCCGGGGCGATCTTCGTCGGGTTCACCGCCGCGATGACAATCTGGCTGTTGATTCAGGCTGGAGGTGCGACCCCTAACGAGCACGCTTCCAACGGCCTGCCCGCCTCAATCGTGTCCCTGATCGCATCGATTGCCCTGGTCGTGGGCGCTTTGTGGCTTGAGCGGGCGTGCCGGGTGCCGGAGCAGCCGGATAAGAAGGAACAGGATCGACCATAGGACTGTTCGTTTCACGTTCTAGCCGGTAGTTTCGCCCCGGTAGCCGGTTCGTACCCCGCGACCGGCACAGGGCAGCGGAGGCGTGGGTCATGGTGTTCGAACGTGACACTGACGCGACGACGGCCGGGATCTCCACCGGGCGACACAGTTTCTCGCGAACGACGTCGCTTGAAGATGTGTTCGACGATCCGGCGCACGGCGAGGTCGGTCGCGACCGCCTCGGCGTTCACTTCGCCTGGGAGGGCGTGCTGCTGCTCGGCGTGGTGGTCGTGGGCTACCTGCTCTACGCCAACCACAAGTCGGCGGTGACCGGTGTCGAGCTCAGGGCTCTGCTCGTGTACATCGCCGCCATCGGTCTGATCGCGGTCGGCGCGGCGATGTCGCTGCGCGTGGCGGCGCCCAACCTGGCGCTCGGCCCGATCGCCTTGGCCAGTGCGCTCTGGTATGCCAAGAACAGCGGCTCAGACCTGTTCCGGACATCGGCGTTGCCGGTGGCGCTGGCGCTCGCGGTAGGGCTGGGCATCGCGATCCTGGTGGTCGGCTTCCAGGTGCCGGGCTGGGCGGGCAGCCTGGTGGCGGTGCTCGCGGTGCTGGCCTGGATCCAGAACAGGTTCCCCAGCAACGTCGATGTCGCGGGGGGCTTCGACCCGACCAACCGGGCCTATTACATATTCGGCGGCTTCGTGGCGCTTAGTCTCGTCGCCGGGTTGCTGGGGTTGATAAAGCCAATCCGTCGCGGGGTCGGCCGGTTCCGCCCGGTGGCGGACCCGGCGCTGCGCCGGGGCGGCACGGCCGCGACCGTCACCATCATCGGGCTGCTGGGCTCGAGCGCGCTCGCCGCCGTCGGTGGGATCATGCTCGCCGCGCACGACGGCGCGGCCGACCAGCCGGTGCCGGCCAGCGCGAGCACGGGCATCGAGCTGACCGCGGTGGCGATCGGAGCCGCGCTCGTCGGCGGCACAAGCGCCTTCGGCCGCCGGGGCGGGCTGTTCGGCACGATCCTGGGCACGAGCGTGCTGGCTCTGCTCATGGTCTATGGCGACCAGTCGGGGTGGAACATCTCGCCGCTGCTGCTCGCCGGGGGCGCGGTAGGCACCGGCCTTATCGTCACCCGTCTGGTGGAAACCTTCGGCCGTCCCCTGTCGGTCGACGACAACCCCGATGACTGGAACGACGTCGGGGTGGGCGGCGCGACGAGTTGGTCGACCCCCTCTTCTTCCTCCTCCTCCACCACCACCGGCGACCCGTGGTCGGGGCTGTCGAGCCCGACCGCTACGCCGCCGTCGACGCCGACCACGACGACGCAGTGGGGAGACACCGACCGGTGGCACTAAGACGATCCGCGGCGTTTGTCATTAGGTGAGCAGATCCTGATCTCAAAGACCCATGATCCCCTTGAGAATGCCCTCTGGCGCCTGGGAACTAATCCAAAATCTCCTTAGTAGACGGGCTTCCCCTAGCCGACGACGGTCGGTAACCTCTACCACCATGCCGGCCTCCGACACACGGGATGATCAGCGCGGAGCGCGCGTTTATTCCGTGCTGTTCTGGGTTGGCGTCGCCCTCGCTCCACTCGCCGCATTGATGCTGGCCATCAGCTCGGGCACGGGCGGGATCAAGACCGCCCTCGGAGTGGTGATCATTTCGGTGATCCTCATAGGGTTGTCGATCACTATGCGCCGCGACGGCGACGGGTTGCGCGGCGAGATCGAGGAGACCGTCTTCGACGAGATCGACGCCTTGCGCGCCGACGTCCGGGCCGACATCACCCAGGCCGCCCAGGCGACCCACCGCGCGTTCGGCGAGAAGCTGCAATACCTGCTCGACCAGCTCGAGTCGACCCGCGCCGAGCTTGAGGCGACCCGCGTGCAGGTCGACGCCATGCGCCACGGCATTACCCAGCCGGCCCCGGTGCAGCGGCACTCCGCCTCGGCGGGCGTGCCTTCCGCCATGGCTCAGGCCACCGGGCGAGCGGGCATAGCTCCCGGCGTGGTGCGCCACACCGAGACGGTTCAGGTCACCACGCGGCACACCGTCATGGATCCGCACGACGACGGCCAGCGGGGTACCACATACAGCTCCCACTCGCGGCGCGGCGACGAGGCGTGGGCACCGCCCCCGGCGGAGCCGCGCCTGCGCGACGACCCGTGGGCCGACCCGCCGCGCGCGCGTGAGGAGTCGTGGACCGAGCAGCGGCTGCGCGAGCAGTTCGACCGTGGGCAGTTCGGGCGGGGGCAGTTCGACGGCGGCGTCGAGCGTGGGCAGTCTGAGCGTGGGCAGTCTGAGCGTGGGCAGTCTGAGCGCGGGCAGTCTGAGCGCGGGCAGTCTGAGCGCGGACAGTTCGACCGCGGGCAGTCTGAGCGCGGGCAGTCTGAGCGCGGGCAGTTCGAGCGTGAGCAGTTCGAGCGTGAGCAGTTCGAGCGTGGCCAGTTTGAGCGTGAGCAATTCGAGCGCGGGCGCGAGGAGGCCGACGATCGCTGGCGGTCGCGGGACTCGTGGCAGTCCAAAGAGGACGATGACCGCTGGCCGGAGATGCGCGCCGGCGACCGCTGGGCTAGTGTCCGCTCCGACGACCGCGGCCGCGAGCTGCGCATGGGCGAGCGGCGGGCCGCGGTGCACTCCGACTCGTCCGGCACCGAGCTGCGCATCGAGGACAGGTGGGCGGCGGTGCGGCGCGAGGCGGGGATCACGGGCGCGGCTTGGCGGTTCGACGACGAGCAGCGGCTTGATGTGCCGCGTGGGGACTTTCCTTATCGGGACCGGCCGGCTATCACGGGGTCCGATCGGGAGGAGCGGTGGTCGGATTATCAACAGCCCGAGTATGAGCGGGAACGTCGTTACCGCTGAGTGAGTTGGGGTGCCCCGGGGGTGGGTCCCGGAAAGATGCTCCGTTGCCGTAGTGCCAAGCGTTGTAGGTGGGGGCAGCGTCCAGGGTTCTTTCTAGCTTTCCGGGACCCACCCCCGGGCCATCCTTGGATGCGGCAGTGCAACACCGGCTTTGAAGGGCTTGGGTGCGGCGGTGCAACGCCGGTTTTGGAGAGCTGGGTACGGCAGTGCACCGGCTTTGATGAGCGTTATTTGTCGACGTCGCCTACTACGAAGAACATTGAGCCGAGGATTGCCACGAGGTCGGGGACCAGGCTTCCGGGGATGAGGGTCGACAGGCACTGCACGTTGGAGTAGGAGGCGGTGCGGAGTTTCATCCGCCACGGGGTTTTGTCGCCTCGGGAGACGAGGTAATAGCCGTTGATGCCCAACGGGTTTTCGGTCCAGGCGTAGGTGTGGCCCTCGGGGGCTTTGACCACCTTGGGGAGGCGGACGTTGACGGGACCGCGGATGGTGTCGGCTTTGTCGAGGCATTGGCGGGCCAGCTCCAGGGAGACATAGACCTGGTCCAGCAAAACCTCGAAGCGGGCGTGGCAGTCGCCGGCGGTGCGGGTGACCACGGGGACCTTGAGCTCGCCGTAGGCGAGGTAGGGTTCGTCGCGGCGCAGGTCGAAGTCGAGGCCGGAGGCGCGGGCGACCGGGCCGGAGGCGCCGAAGGCGGCGGCTTGGGCGGCGGTCAGGACGCCGATGCCGACGGTGCGGGCCATGAAGATGTCGTTGTTACGGATGACGCGGTCGATGTCGGCCATTCTCTTTTCGACCAGGCCGATGGCGTCGCGGGCGCGGGCCGTCCAGCCGGCGGGCACTTCTTCTTTGAGCCCGCCGATGCGGTTGAACATGTAGTGCATACGGCCGCCGGAGGCCTCTTCCATGACGGCCTGGAGGGTTTCGCGTTCCCGGAAGGCATAGAACACGGGCGTGATTGCGCCCATTTCCAGGGGGTAGGACCCGAGGAACATGAGGTGGTTCAGGACGCGGTTCAGCTCGGCGAGGGCGGTGCGCAGCCAGACGGCGCGCTCGGGGACTTCGATGCCCATCAGTCGCTCGACGGCCAGGGCGGCGCCGAGTTCGTTGCTGAACGCGCTGAGCCAGTCGTGCCGGTTGGTGAGCACCAGGATCTGGCGGTAGTCGCGGACCTCGAAGAGTTTCTCCGCACCCCGGTGCATGTAGCCGATGATCGGCTCGGCGGAGACCACCCGTTCGCCGTCGAGGACGAGCTTGAGGCGGAGCACGCCGTGGGTGGACGGGTGCTGCGGGCCGATGTTGAGCACCATGTCCGTGCCGAGATGCTGCGCTCCGGCGCCCGCCCCCACGGTCAGTTCGGTGGTCATTGGCACAATCTAATGCCCACCTCGTGCCAGAGCCACCAATGGGCGCCCAGTCCGTCAGGATCGGTGAGCATGGCTGCCTCGCCGGCTTCGGCGAGGCGTCGGAGGTATTCGGTGGGGGAGGAATGTGCGAGGTCCAAGGGGGGTCGCGCGCCGTCGACACCTAAAGCTTTGAGCATGTCCCGCTGTTTTTTGACCTGGTACCTGTGACCGCCCGCTTCGCCCACGGAGTCGAGGGATACGTGGCAGGTGATGTCGGTGGTTCCGTCGAGGAGGGGCTCGACTTCGCGACCGTCTTTGAAGCCGGTCAGGGTGGGGCGGGCTGGACGGGTACCAAGGAAATGTCCGTAATCGACGGCGAGCGCAAGCCCTGCGCTCAGCTTGCCCACAACGGAGGCCCAGGCCTCGTCCCGTGATCGTCCAATCTCGACAATGCCGGTGGCTTCGGGCCACCAGCGCGAGATCCAGGCGGCGTCGGCGGGGTCGAGCGGCGCGCCGTCGTTGAGGTAGCGGCCGTCGGCGGCGAGGTCGAGGGGGATGTTGTCGAGCCATTCGGTGGCCAGGAGGATGCCGGTGATGTGGTCGGGGATCGGGTCACCCAGCTCGACCGGGCGGGGCCGGGTCCGCTCGGCTGTTTCGGGTAGCAGGGCGGCAATGATGTGGGTGAGGAGTTCGCCCTCGCCGGCTCCGACGTCGACGATGTGGAGGGTGGCGGGGTGGCCGAGGGCGGCATCGACGCTGGTCACGAGGCGGGCGATGGCCCGGCCGAACAGCGGGGACTGGGCGCTTGTGCTGAAGTGACGCGCGGGGGTTTGGTGGGTATAGAACCCGTTGGGCCCATAGAGCGCCCGCTCCATCGCGTCCTTGAACCGCATGGGGGTTAACTTTCGCACAGTCCTCTGGGCGGGTGCGAGCTCAAGGTCGCATACTTACGGACGACCGGTACCCCAGAAACGAGGACTGGATCATGATTATTGGTGTCATCGGCACCGGGCGGGTGGGCACTATTTTGGCCGCGGCCCTGCGGTCGGCGGGCCACGAGGTGGTGGCGGCCACTCGGGTGTCCCCGCTTTTGCCTGAAGTAGAGCCGTTGCCGGCGGAGGATGTGGCGCGAGCGGCGACGGATCTGTTGCTGATCGCGGTTCCGGACGATGCTCTGGCCGGGGTGGTGGCGCGCCTGGCCGCGGCTCGGGCCTTTGGGCCCGGGCAGATCGTGGTGCATACGTCGGGGGCACAAGGGCTCGGCGTGCTCCGGCCGGCGACCGCGCTCGGCGCCCGGCCGCTGGCCTTGCATCCGGTGATGACGTTCACCGGCGCCGTCCAGGATCTGGCGCGGTTGCGGGGGATCTCGTTCGGGGTGACCGCCCCCGAGGATCTACGGGCATTGGCCACCCGCATCGTGGCCGACCTTGGCGGGTTTCCGGAGTGGATCGGCGAGGGGCGCCGGGTGATGTACCACGCCTCGCTGGCCCACAGCGCCAACCACCTGGTGACGCTCGTGAACGACGCGGCCGACCGGCTGCGCGACGCCGGGGTGGTCCGGCCGGAGAGGGTGCTGCGGCCCCTGCTCGAGGCGGCCCTGGACAACGCTTTGCGGATGGGCGACAACGCCCTGACCGGTCCGGTCTCAAGAGGCGACGCCGGGACCGTCGCCCGTCACGTGGAAGCCTTGCGCGACACGCCTTCCCTGACCACTTACCTGGCGCTCGCCCGGCGCACCGCCGATCGGGCCATCGCCTCCGGGCGGTTGCGCGCCACCGACGCCGAGGCGTTGCTGGATGGGTTGGCGGCGGTCAACCAAACCGTGGGAGCGGCTAGATGAATGTTGTTGCCACGCTTGGGGATTTGAAGGCGGTTCGAGCCGGGGTGCGCGGCCGGGTCGGGGTGGTGATGACCATGGGGGCCCTGCACGAGGGGCATGCCGCCCTGATGCGGCTGGGGCGCAAGGACGCCGACTTCGTGGTGGCCACCATCTTCGTGAACCCGCTTCAGTTCGGGCCCAACGAGGATCTGTCCCGTTACCCGCGCACGCTCGAGGCCGATCTCGAGGTGTGCGCGATCGAGGGGATGGACCTGGTTTTCACCCCGTCCCCGGAGGTCGTCTATCCGGACAGGCAACCGTTGGTGACGATCGATCCCGGGCCGTTGGGTGGCGAGCTTGAGGGGGCCGTGCGCCCCGGGCATTTCGCGGGAGTGCTCACCGTTGTGCTCAAGCTGCTGCACATGGTCGGGCCGGACGTCGCGTTCTTCGGGGAAAAGGACTACCAGCAGCTGACCCTCATCCGCCGGATGGTGCGCGACCTCTCGCTGGATGTGGAGATCGTCGGAGTGCCGACCGTGCGTGAGCCTGATGGGCTCGCACTGTCGAGCCGGAACCGTTATCTGTCGGCGGTTCAACGGGATGTGGCGCTGGGGCTGTCGCGGGCGCTGCGGGCGGGTGCGACCCGGCACACGGCGGATGCGGTGCTCGCCACAGCCGGGCAGGAGCTGACCGGCCTCGAGGTTGACTATCTTGAGCTGCGCGATCCCTTGCTCGGCCCGGCGCCGCGCACCGGGCCGGCCAGGCTGCTCGTGGCGGCCAGGGTGGGATCCACCCGTCTGATCGACAACATCGAGCTGGAGCTGCGTTGATGCTTATCCCACCCGCCGACCCCCCATCCCGCGGCCCCGGGTTCATGCGGAGCATGTTCAAGTCGAAGATTCACCGGGCCACGGTGACCCAGGCCGACCTGCACTACGTCGGCTCCATCACCATCGACGCGGATCTGCTCGACGCCGCCGACCTGCTCCCGGGCGAGCAGGTGGCGGTCGTGGACATCACCAACGGGGCGCGCCTGGAGACCTATGTCATCGCCGGGGAGCGCGGCAGCGGAGTGATCGGGATCAATGGGGCGGCGGCCCATCTGGTGCATCCGGGCGACCTCGTGATCGTCATTTCGTACGCGCAGATGGACGATGCCACCGCCCGCTCCTATGCGCCGGCCGTGGTCCACGTCGACGCGGACAACCGCATCATCTCGCTGGGCAGCGACCCGGCTGGGGCCGTGGCCGGGATGGCGGATGATGTCGTGAGGGGTGACCTGACTCTGGCCCGATGAGGGGTGCAGCGGAACGGGTGTCATGCAATATGCTCGCGGTTCGCACAACCTTGTTACGGGGAGGGCCACAAGCCATGCGACCATCGATCAGCCGCGTCCTGCTGGCGGGAGCGGTTCTTGCCGCGATGTCCGGCTGCGCCACCGTCGATCTGACCAACGAGTGGCCGGCGATGGTCGAGCCCACCGGGTGGGAGCCCAAGGCGGGCGCGTGCTCATCCAGCTTTGCCGAGGCTACCTATCGCTCCGCTTACACGCCAACGGATTGCACCAAGGTCCACAGTTATGAGACTGTCCACATCGGACAGTTCACCGGCGACGCCGCCGCGCTGGACAAGCCGCCGACCAAGGGCAGCACCGCGCTGGGCGCGGCGTGGGCCGAGTGCGACAAGAAGACCAGCGAGTACCTCGGCGGGCTGTGGCGTGACGCCAAGATCGAGATCGGAGTCTCGGTGCCGTCCCCGGGCAACTGGGAGGGCGGCGCCCGGTGGTTCCGCTGCGAGGCCGCGGCCAAGCGCACCCAGTTCGGCACCACGATGACCTGGACCAGCAGCCTCAAGGGCGAGCTGGCGAAAGACTCCACGCTCAAGATCACGTGTTTCGTCATCCCGAAGGAGGACGACAAGGAGTGGACCGAGATCACCTGCGACAAGCCGCACAACGGTGAGTACGTGGGGACCTATGTGTCCAATGACACCTGGGCGTCGGGCAACGACAAGGCAAGCGGGGAAGCCATTCACCGCAGGTGCCTGAGCGTCATCGCCGGCTACGTCGGGCTGCCCGACGACGGCAACATGAAGTACCGCACCGGCACCGGCTTCGGGTACCCGGACGAGGACAGCTGGTCGGAGGGTGACCACTCCGTGCGTTGCTACCTCTACCTCGACAAGAACGTGACCCAATCGTTGAAGGGTGGCGGGGCCAAGGCGCTGCCGATCACCTAACCGTCCAGGCGGTCGGATGAAGGGTGTGCCGGATACGACCGCATGAAATATGCTCGCGGTCCTGTGCACCATCTCTTGGGGAGGGCTCGCGCCATGCGATCGGGGATCAGTCGTGCTCTGGCCGCCATGGGCCTGATCGGAGCGACCCTTCTGGCGGGCTGCGCCCGCGTCGACCTGACCAACGAGTGGCCGAGCCTGGCCGAGCCGACGGGCTGGGAACCCAAGGCCGGCGTGTGCACCGACGAGGGCTTCGCCGAAACCAGCTACCGCAACACATACAAGCCGATGGACTGCACAAAGTCGCACGCCTTCGAGACTGTGCACATCGGTCAGTTCACGGGCGACGCGGCCGGCCTGACCAAGCCGCCGGGCATCGGCCACTCGGCGATGACCGCCGCCTGGAACGAGTGCGACGCCAAGACGAACGAGTACCTTGGCGGGCCCTGGCGCGACGGGCGCATCTGGTTCGGGGTGTCGGTCCCGTCCGTGGGCACCTGGGAGGGCGGCGCCCGCTGGTTCCGCTGCGAGGTGATGGCCAGCAGCGACCGCTTCGGTGAGACCCCGCAGAAGCTGACGGCCAGCCTCAAGGGCAATTTCGCCGCCGCGACCGACCTCAAGTTCGGCTGCTTTTTGCGGCCCGAGAACGACGCCGCGGACTGGCAGACGGTCGACTGCGGTACCAAGCACAACATCGAGTACGTGGGCTCGTTCCCGGCGACCACCGAGCGCGACAAGATCAAGGACGACAGCGGGTACTACACGAAATGCCGCTCGCTCATCGCCGCCTACGCAGGCCTGCCCGACGACGGCAACATGAAGTACCGCGTCGGGACCTACCTGTCATGGCGCAACGCGGAGTTCTGGAAGGAGGGCGACAACTGGGTCCGCTGCCACCTGTGGGTCTCCACCCGGATGCTCACCAGCTCCGTCAAAGGCGGCGGCACCAAGGCCCTCCCGATCCAGTACCGGTGACCTGAGTCCTCCCTCGGGATTTCGGGCCGGCGTGAACTATGCTCGCGATCCTGTCTCCTCATGTCAGGAAGGTTGACCAGGTGCGCCGCCACCTCTTCTTGAGCAAGGCGCGGGCCGGCTCGTTGAAGGGCGCCGGCGCCAGGGGCCTGCCGATCAACTACGCGTGACCATCGGCACACTCGAACGGGCTGTGAACTATGGGCAAAGGCACGGTTGACTGTCACTGTGCTGTTGCCTCATCTACCCGTGCGGCTGCCCGCACGCGAGCCCAGCTGGTTCGAGCCGACCGACGTCGTGGTGGTGGGCTCGGGGATAGCGGGCCTGACCGCCGCGCTGCACCTGCGTGAGGCGGGCCTGCACGTCACGGTGGTCACCAAGGTCAACATTGATGACGGCTCCACCCGCTGGGCGCAGGGTGGCATCGCCGCGGTGCTCGACCCGTTCGACACTCCGGATGCGCACGCGCACGACACGATGGTGGCGGGGGTCGGCCTTTGCGATCCATTTGCGGTTGATGTCTTGGTACGCGAGGGGCCCGACCGCGTCCGAGAGCTGATCAAGATGGGCGCGGAGTTCGACCGCTACCCCGACGGCAGGCTCATGCTCACGCGCGAGGGCGGCCACCACGCCAACCGGATCGTGCACGCCGGCGGGGACGCCACCGGTGCCGAGGTGCAGCGGGCGCTGCACGCGGCGGTGCGCCGCGACCCGTGGATCCGCCTGGTGGAGCACGCTCTGGTGCTGGATCTGTTGCGGGACAAGCAAGGCCGGGCGTGCGGCGTGACCCTGCACGTGCTCGGTGAGGGCACGCCCGACGGCGTGGGCGCGGTGCTGGCGCGGGCGGTGGTGCTGGGCACCGGCGGGCTGGGCCAGGCCTTCGCCTCGACCACCAACCCGCCCGTCTCCACCGGCGACGGCGTGGCGCTGGCGCTTCGAGCCGGGGCCGCCGTCACCGACCTGGAGTTCGTGCAGTTCCACCCGACGTCGCTCTATCTGCCGGGCAACCGGACGGCGCAGCAGCCGCTGGTGAGCGAGGCGCTGCGGGGCGAGGGCGCGCACCTGGTCGACGCCGATGGGCACCGGTTCATGGTGGGGCGGCACGAGCTGGCCGAGCTTGCCCCGCGCGATGTGGTGGCCAAGGGCATCCACCGGCAGATGCTCGCCGACGGCACTGATCACGTCTATCTCGATGCCCGCCACGTCCCGGATCTGACCGAGCGCTTTCCCACCATCACCGGGTACTGCCGGGCGGCGGGCGTCGACCCGACGGTGGACCTGATCCCGGTCGCGCCGGCGGCGCACTACGCCTCGGGCGGTGTCCAGACAGACCTTTCCGGCCGGACGACCATCTCGGGGCTCTATGCCTGCGGGGAGGTGGCCTGCACCGGCGTACACGGCGCCAACCGCCTGGCCTCCAACTCGCTGCTCGAGGGGTTGGTCTTCTCCCGCCGCATCGCCGTAGATCTGATGAAAAACCTTGCCCCGCAAGGAGAACCGGTGCTGCCCGGCGGGGGTGTGTTCGTCGCGCCGGGGCCGGAGACCGCCTTGGCGCGCCACGAGCTGCAGCGGGCGATGACCCGCGGCGCCGGGGTGCTGCGCAGTGCCGAGAGTCTTGCCCAGACCGCGGAGGTGCTTTCCAAGGTGGGGCACGCGGCTCGGGACTGGGAGTTGGACAACCTACTCACCGTGGCGACCGCGCTCGTCGGCGTGGCGCTGGCGCGGCGCGAGACACGCGGCTGCCATTGGCGGGAGGATTTTCCAGCGGATGACCCGGCGTGGCGTGGTCACCTGGTGACCGGTATCAGCGAAACCGGCGCCCCGACGCAGACATGGGAGGCGATGCCATGAGCGCGCGGCCAAGATCCCGGAAGTTGCCCGGCAATATCCCGCCAAAGCGACCGTGGGAGCGCGATTTGCCAGGCAAATTGCGCGATCTTGGAGAGGTGGCACGGTGAGGGAGCGGACTGAACTTCTTCTGCGAAGCCAGGGGCTGGATCCGCTGGACGTGAACTGGATCGTCGAGAACGCACTGCGCGAGGACCTGGGCGCCGATCACGTCGATGTCACGAGCGAGGCGACCATCCCGGCGGAGCAGACCGACACCGCCGACCTGGTGGCGCGCGCGGGCGGGGTGGTCGCCGGGCTGGCCGTGGCCGCGGCGGTCTTCGAGGATGCCGGGCCGGACGCCGAGGTCCAGTTGCTCTTCCACGACGGCGCCGAGATCAAGCGCGGCGACCTGCTCGCCACGATCACCGGGCCGACCCGGACCCTGCTGGCGGCCGAGCGCACGGCACTGAACCTGTTGTCCCGCATGTCGGGCGTGGCCACGCACACCCGGGCGTGGGCGCGGGAGCTGGCGGGGACCAAGGCCCGGGTGCTCGACACGCGCAAGACCACGCCGGGGCTCAGGACGCTGGAGAAGTACGCGGTGCGGGTGGGCGGTGGCACCAACAAGCGCATGGGTCTCTATGACGTTGCGATGATCAAGGACAACCACAAACTGGCCGCGGGGTCGATCACCTCGGCGTTCAAGCGAGTGCTTTCCCGGTACCCCCAAATAGAAATCCAGGTCGAGGTGACGACGGTCGACGAGGCTATCGAGGCGGTCGAGGCCGGCGCCAAGTTCCTGCTGTGCGACAACATGACCCCGAAGACGCTGCGGGACGTGGTGGCGGCGGTGGGGGACAGGGCCGAGCTGGAGGCGACCGGCGGGCTGACCCTCGAGCGCGCGGCGGAGTTCGCGGCCACCGGGGTGGACTACCTCTCGGTCGGCGGGCTCACCCACTCCTCGCCTATCGTGGATATCGCCTTGGACCTGCGTCACCGGTAGAGGTCGTGGGTTGGGGGATGGTGGGCGGGATAAAACAGAGGGAGTTTGACGGTGCTGCTCTGCATCGACATCGGTAACACCAACACGGTGCTGGCCACCTTCGAGGGCGACAAGATCGTCCATTCCTGGCGGGTCAAGACCGATAGCCGTAGCACCGCCGACGAGCTGGGCCTGATGTTCCGCGGGCTGCTCGCCAACGACAGCGTGGAGCTGACCGGTGTGGCCGCCTGCTCGACGGTGCCGGCCGCGCTTCGTTCCTTGCGCACCATGCTCGCGCGCTACTACGCCAACATGCCCACGGTGATCGTGGAGCCGGGCGTGAAGACCGGTGTGCAACTGGCCATCGACAACCCCAAGGAGGTGGGCGCGGACCGGGTGGTGAATACCCTTGCGGCGTATCACCTTTACGGCGGTCCATCCATCGTCGTCGACTTCGGTACAACCACCAACTTCGATGTCGTGAGTGAGCGGGGGGAGTTCCTGGGCGGCGCCTTCGCGCCCGGCATCGAGATCTCCTTCGACGCGCTGGCGGCGCGCGCCGCCCAACTGCGCAAGGTCGAGGCGGTCAAACCGCGTTCGGTGATCGGCAAGAACACGGTGGAGTGCCTGCAGGCGGGCATGTTCTTCGGCTTCGCCGGCCAGGTCGACCGCATCGTCGAGCGCATGACCGAGGAGCTCGGCGGCTCGGTGACCGCGGTGATCGCCACGGGCGGCCTGGCACCCGTCGTGCTGGAGGAGTGCCAGACCGTCACCCACCACGAGCCGATGATCACACTCATCGGCCTGCGCCTGGTCTACGAACGCAACGTCACCGCTTGAAAGCCCTTTGCACCAACGTGTTGTAGGGCAGTTCGAACTCGTCGGCGAACCCGGCCGTCAGCTCGTCGACCTGAGCCAGGATCTCCGCCTGCTTCTCGGGCGAGGCGACCAGGTAGGGCGAGCGCGAGGCGGCGTGGTCGCGCAGCCGCTGCGCCGTATAGATGATGCTGTGGTGGAAGGTGCGCTCCTCGACCGGCGTGAAGAGCGGGCCGAAGTCGGCGTCGTCGCTGTCCGACGACCGTTGGTTCTGGCCGTCCACGATCTCGTCGAAGCGCTTGATCCAGCTCTCCTCGGTCGAGCGCATGTTCCACATCGGCGCGAATACGCCGCCGGGCTTGAGCACCCGGGCGATCTCGGGAAGCGCCCTCTCCGGGGTGAACCAGTGGTAGGCCTGACCGACGATGACCGCGTCGACGCCGCCGTCCGGCAGCGGGATCTCCTCCGCCGATCCCGCCAGCGCGGTGTGACCGGGCGTGGCCGCGTCGAACTGGGCGCGCATGCCCGGGTCGGGCTCGACCGCGATCACATCCAGCCCCAGGCCGAGCGCGACGCGGGTGAGTTTGCCCGTGCCGGAGCCGAGGTCCAGCACCCGCTTGGCATCGTTGCCAACCGCCCACATCACGGCCTCTACCGGGTAGGTGGGGCGGGCGCGGTCGTAGTGCTCGGCGATGTTGCCGAACGAGAGGCGGTGCGCGTCAAAGGTCATGAGCCCCGAGGATAGGCTTGTCGCCGTGTCTGAGCAGCAGCCGGTCGAGCAAGCAGATGACCTTCCTGCCGATGGTGGTGAGTCGCGTGTGGCGGGCCGAAAGCCCGACATCTCCGAGGCGCCACTTTCGGAGCAGATGCGGATACGCCGCGCCAAGCGGGAGGCCCTGATCGAGTCGGGCCGCGAGCCGTATCCGTTGGGATACCCCAGGACCGCGACGCTGAAAGAGATCCGCGAGCGCTACCCGGACCTGCCGATCGACACGGCCACCGGTGACAAGGTCGCCACCACCGGCCGCGTGATGTTCGTGCGCAACACGGGCAAACTGTGCTTCGCCACGCTCCAGGACGGCGACGGAACCCAGCTGCAGGCGATGCTCTCGCTGGCCCGCGTCGGCGCCGAGGCTCTCGACGACTGGAAGCGGCTAGTTGACCTCGGCGACCAGGTGGGCGTCGCCGGCGAGGTGATCAGCAGTAAGCGCGGGGAGTTGAGCGTGCTTGCCGATGAGTGGTCGATGACGGCCAAGGCGCTTCGACCCTTGCCCGTCGCTCACAAAGCGATGAGCGAGGAGAGCCGGGTCCGACAGCGCTACGTCGACCTGATCATGAGGCCACAGGCGCGCGAGATGGTCCAGACGCGGGCGACCGCCGTGCGCAGCCTGCGCGATTCCTTCCACCGCAGGGGCTTCATCGAGGTCGAGACGCCTATGCTGCAGCTGATCCACGGGGGCGCGGCGGCCCGGCCGTTCGTGACCCACGCCAATGCGCTCGGCACCGAGCTATTCCTGCGGATCGCCCCGGAGCTTTATCTCAAGCGCTGTGTGGTCGGTGGGATCGACAGGGTATTCGAGATCAACCGTAACTTCCGCAATGAGGGAATCGACTCGACCCACTCGGCGGAGTTCGCGATGCTCGAGTTCTATCAGGCATACGGCGACTACGACTCGATGGCGACTTTGTTGCGGGAACTGATTCAGGAGGCCGCAATTGCCACGTCAGGGTCGCATGTCGTCACCCACGCCGACGGCACCGAATTCGACCTCGGTGGGCAATGGCGTGAGGTAACCCTGTTCGGTTCGCTATCGGCCGCGCTGGGCGAGGAAGTCGCTGTCGACACGCCCTATGAACGACTCGTGGGCTTTGCCGACAAGCTCGATTTGCCGGTGGACCCGAAATGGCTACCCGGAAAGCTCGCCGAAGAGCTTTTCGAGGAACTGGTCGTACCGAGCCTGCAGGCGCCGACGTTCGTGCGTGACTACCCCGAGGACACCTCGCCGCTCGTGCGGCCGCACCGCGCCGAGCGCGGGCTGGTGGAGAAGTGGGATCTCTATGTGCGCGGATTCGAGTTGGGCACCGGCTATTCGGAGCTGGTCGACCCGGTGATTCAGCGGGACCGTTTCGAGGCGCAGGCGAAACTCGCGAGCAAGGGCGATGCCGAGGCAATGCCGTTGGATGAGGACTTTCTTCGGGCAATGGAGTATGGACTGCCGCCGGCCGGCGGCGTCGGAATGGGGATCGATCGCCTTCTGATGGCGTTGACCGGACTGGGCATTCGGGAGACGATATTGTTTCCTCTGGTGCGGCCGGAATAGGTTCGCGCCGGCGAAGCTATTTGAAGGGGCATCGGGATGGCTAGGCGCGAAATCGTGGTCCTGCAGGACGACTTGGACGGCTCCGAGAAGGACGTACGGACCGTGAAATTCGGATTCGAGGGCGTCAATTACGAGATCGATCTCGGGCCCAAGAATCTCGACAAGCTGGCGCAGGCCCTCGCTCCTTATGTGTCCAAGGCGCGCAAGGACAGCTCACGCCGGGTGGGCGGCGGGCACGCGGCCAAGTCGAAGAGCATGTCCGCGGCCGAGCAGCGGGCGTTCAACCAGCGGGTGCGCGAGTGGGCCAAGTCTCAGCACGAGTCGGTCAGCGAGCGCGGCCGGGTGCCGGGCAAGCTGATCGACGCGTACCACGCGGCCGGGCTTCGCTAGACGCTGGCTAATCCCCAGTTTCGCTCTGCGCGTACTCGTCGAGGCTGCGGAACACCGGCGGACGCGGCAAGGTTGGCAATAACGCCACCACCCGAAAGATTTGGTGGGAGATTTTGTCCTACTAAATCGTCTTTCGCACTGACCCATAGTGGCGGGACAGTTACCAAACGGTGTCCGGACGTCTGTTTTCGGCGGCCGGACTGTATCGGTGGGTGGCGTTAGAGTGAGTGAAACAGCTTCGCTGGTGAGGAGCGGGAATGTTCGAGCGGTTTACCGACCGGGCACGTCGGGTTGTCGTCCTGGCCCAAGAAGAGGCCCGGATGCTCAACCACAACTACATCGGTACGGAGCACATCCTGCTTGGCCTCATCCACGAGGGTGAGGGCGTAGCGGCGAAGGCGCTGGAAAGTCTCGGCATCTCGCTG
>Ga0075428_100000070_pt1 | contig 82370 bp, 75 predicted proteins | sample RhiMetdeltSRZDD2_FD_75291 | JGI IMG/M metagenome (GOLD analysis project Ga0075428, IMG submission 75291) | Populus rhizosphere microbial communities from Tennessee, USA - Rhizosphere MetaG P. deltoides SRZDD2 | ecosystem: Host-associated > Plants > Roots > Rhizosphere > Soil | place: USA... | reverse complement strand
CACGCTTCCAGCGGTGTCAGTCTCATACGTTGCGCCCGAATCGCCCGGCGAGCCATAGCGCAGGCGGGTCACCGAGCCACCGGCCACCAGGTAGATAGGTCCGTTGCTGGCGCCCGCGGGCCCGCAGATGTTGTTGAGCCGCACGCGGACCTGGTTGAGGCCGGGTTGGGTAAGGCCGAGGGGCGACGAGGTCAGGTCCTTGGGCGGCAGCGGCGTGAGGAAGGTGCAGGCGGGGTCGTTGTAGCGGTTCGTCCACGTCGCGACTGTCGTGTCGGGCCGGGTGACGTCGAGGCGGATCTCGTCGTCGACATTGGTCGCGCCCGAGCCGTCAGCGGTCGACGAGAGCCGCAGTGTGTCGCCTGGATTCAACGCGACGTTGACGGTCTGATCGAAGAACGCGCTGCCCGACGGGGCGTTGGTGAGGCCCACGCCAGCCGTGACGAGGGTGGACCCGGTCGCGCCCACCGTGTTGGTCACTTCGCGGCCTTCGCCGTCATACGCAAAGCCAGTCGCGCTCGAACCCTTGGATGTCGATGTGAGCAGGTTACGGCCGTCGTAGCCGAAGGTGGCGTTGCCCAACCGCGTCATGTTCCCGGCCGCGTCGAAGACGTGCGTCGCGTCGGGCGTCACCCGGTCGACAGCGTCGTAGGTCGACGCGCCCAGAACGGCGAAGCCGTGTGGCGAGATGTCAACGGAGGGGGCGTTCGTCACCACCTGCCCGAGGTCGAGCCCGCCGACGTTGGCGAAGTTGAGGCCATCGCCGTTCGAGTACCCGACGCGGGCGCCGAACCCGCCATCGGCCATCTGGCCATACACGAAGTTCATGTGGCCGTCGGGATACAGCCACACGCCGAACTGCTCGTAGCTGGTCGTGTCGGTCCCCGCCGCGGATGGGATCTGGACCTTCCACCGGATCAAGAACGCGGTGGCGGGCTGTAGCGGGCTGGTCGGTATGCGGCGGGTGTACACGCCGCCCGTCGCCGGGATCTTGAGGTCCTTGGCGTAAGGGAAGACGCCCGGCGTTGTGAGGATGTCAGGCTGTGGGCTGGTGTTGGCCGCCAGCGTGAGATACCCATTGGCCGAGGCGAACAGTGCCCCCCGGCCCTGGCCGTAGAACGGGAAGGTGAACGGGAGCGCGACCGACGCTGACCCGTTCGCCAGATCGGTGATGGCCACGGGCGTGTCGGCCGCATTCGTGTCGAACAATGCAGTGCCGCGCGTCCAGTCGAGCCCAGCATCCTGCTCGCCTTGGGTCCGGTTGGTGTTTCGGTCGAAGCGATAGCGGCGCACGAAGCCCTTGGGGTCGTGCACTCTTTCGAGCCGGCCCATCGAGTCGTACCTATACGCCCACTGACCGTCGCGGGTGTTCTCGGTCGTCTTGCGCGAGCTGGTGTCGTACGAGTCTGTGTAGTCGGCGATCGCTTGGCCGGCCGACGTGTGGTTCTGCAGGCTCGTCATGCGGTGGAGCGTGTCGTATGCGCGCGCCGCGGTTGCCCCCGTCGGATATGTCGTCTGGAGGAGGTCGTCGTCGGCGCTGTAGCTGAACGCGTAGTGGTCCGTCGGCTTGCCGGTCGGTGTGTAGTCGATGGCGACGACCCGAGCGAGTTGGTCAGCGTCCGACGTCGTCACTCCCGCCGCGTCGGTCTTGCTCGTCGTCTCGGTGGTCGGCGAGAAGGCGTCATAGCCGTACGTCGTCGGCGTGCCGCCGAATACGTCGGTGGTGCTGGTCAACCGGTTGAGGTCGTCGAACGCGTACGTCGACGTCCCTGCGACTGGGTCCGCGACTTGCGTCTTGTTGCTGTCGTTGTCGTAGGCGTAGGTGGTTGCGCTCGCTCGGTCGGGAGCCTTGACCGAGACTTGGCGGTTGTCGGCGTCGAAGGTCGCGCAGGTCGTGCCTTTGCCGTCAGTCGACGCGACGACGTTGCCGCGGTCGTCGTAGGTGCTCGTCTCGGCCGTGATCAGGTTGGCGTTGCCGAATGTCTTGCTCTGGAGCATGGCCCCCTGGTTGGCCGATCCGCCGGTGCACGGATCGGTCGCCGACGCGCCGACGGCGTAGTACCCGTAGATCGTGGTCGCCGCCGCGCTCGGGCTTCCCCCTGCATTGCCCTCCGGCAGCGTCTTCTTGCGCAGACGGCCGTAGGCGTCGAGCTGCCCTGTCGACGGATCGGTATAGCCATAGGTAGTCGTGACAACTGTCTGCGCGCCGTCGGCGTCGGTGTTGACTTCGGACTCGCTCAGCTTGTGGCGCCGGAAGGGACTGTCGTAAGCCAAGGTCTGGCGCTGGCCCGAGGGCTCGGTCGACGATGTGAGAAGACCCAGCCCAGGGACGAGGCTGGCGGCAGGGACGACTTGGGTGGCGACGCCGGGACCGCTCCACTGGAGCGTGAATTGCGCGGGTCCGCCGCCGTTGAACCACTCGGCCGAGATCTCGTGGAGCCCGGCGGCCAACGTCAGCGGCGGCGCGGCGTCATTGGTCGGCGGGTGATCCGTCCAGTTCTCGATAACCGTGCGCCCGTCGAGAACGAGGTGGACGCCATCGTCGCTCGTGGTCGAGAACGTCCAGCTACCCGTCGTTGGCACGTTGACCCAGCCGTGCCAGCGCGCCGAGAAGACCACGGGGATGGACGGGTCGGGAGTGCAACTACCACCTTGGGTGCCGCACCCGCTGTACGCAAGGTTCAACTGTGCGTCGAGCCGACGCAGCGGATAGCCCGCTGACGGCGTGAAGGTCTTGTTGGGGAAGTACTCGGCGACGAGCCCGCCGTAGCCCTCGTCGTAGAACGACCGGCTGACTGTTCCGACCGGGTCGGTCGTCGTGAGCTGGTTGCCCACTTCGTCGTACGTGTATCGCGTGATGTGGCCCGAGAAGTCCGACTCCGACGTCTTGAGGTTTCGGGGGTGCGACGCGCCCGTGAGCCCCGCTGCCTCGTCCCATCCGATCGACTTGGAAACCGTCGTGCCGCTCGGCAGCTTCTTGTCCACACGGATGAGCCGATTCGACGCGTCCATGGCGTATGTCGCCGTGAAGAACGTCCTGCACGTCGCGTCGCAACCGACGAGGTTGCCGCGGTAGTTCGTTACCGTCGGCGCCGACGGGTTCGAGTAGTCGATGCTCGTCTCGAAGTCGCTGCTACCGAGGCGCTTCCGGACTTGGTACACACGGCCGGAGCCGTCGAAGTCGAAGAACGTGAGCTTGTTGCGCGGGTCAGTGACCGAGGTGAGGCGGTGGGCGCCGTCATAGGTGAAGCGCGTGACGAGGTTCAGCGGGTCCGTCACCGAGGTGAGGTCTGTGCCCGTGTACGCGTAGGTCCATGTGCGCGCCGTGTTGAAGTCGTGCAACCGGTACACGTGACCATTCGCGTATTCGATGGTCACTGTCCGGCCGGTTGGCTCCGCGACGCTCGTCAGTTGGCCGCCCGCGTCATACCCGTAGGTGAAGCTCTGCCCATTGCCGGTCTCCGGCAGCGTGAGCTTCGACGGCTTCCCGTCCGGGCGGAAGTCGAAGCGGCTGCCGTCGATCATCGATAGCGTCCACGACCCGTCGCCGTTATGGCTCAGGGTGGATTGGTCCTCGGCCGCGGACGTGTAGCCGCCCTTGCCGTCGGCCAGGTAGAAGTGCTTGGTGCCGTCGCTCTCGATCAGCTCGATCGTGCCCGACGGATACACGGGGTCGGTGACGTGGTCGACCAGTTCGCGCATGACGAGGTCGGCCTCGGTGTCGGCAGACAGCGCCCAGCCCACGCCGACCTTTTGGTCCTTGGTCTCCAATGAGTTGTACGACCGCGTGAGGCCCAGCGGTCCGATGGCGGTCGGCTCAGACAGATCCGACTGTGTCAGCGACAGGTTGCCGTTGTAGAGGTTGACGTCGGCGGAGAGACCGTGCGGCATGTCGATGGGCAGGCTCGGCCGGTACGGGTGGAGGCCCAGGTCCTTGACGGCGAGCGACATCAGTGGTCGGGCCGATTCGGTCGAGTGACCGGCCTTGTCGTAGGCCACGGCGTAGATGCGGTACGCGCCCTCGGGCCACAGGCGGCCGCCGGTGGGCTGGGGCACGAAGCCGTTGTCGAGTTCGGCCGTGTTCCAATCGACGGTGTATTGGTTGCTGCCATCGGGAGTTGTGTCCGACCCGAGGTAGCCGACGAAGCCGCTTCCGCGGTCGGCGAAGAAGTCAACGCGGCTCACGCCATTCGTGCCGAGGCCGGGGTCGAGCGCGCTCGCTCTCAGGGTCACCTGGCCGACGAGGGTCGACCCTTCGGCGGGCGAGACGAGCGAGGTGATCGGGCCAATGTCGTCATAGGCGCGGTAGTGGAAGGTCTCACCGTCATCGGTCATCACCGGCACGTAGTGCGCGTCGATCTTCTCGGGGATGTGGGGTGTGCCCCGGGCAGTGCCGAACGGGAACGGCGCCGCCCATCCGGTGGTGCTGTCCCAATGACGGAGGTTCGTGACCGTGGACTCGTCGGTCGCGAGCCAGATCCCGTCACCGTGGCTGGCCATGCTGAGCGCGTGGAAGCCTGACTCGAGCGTCGACTCGCTCCAGCTGCCGCCGGCCAGGATCCGGTGGACAACGCCGGCTGCGCTGGTCGAGAAGACGATGTGGAAGCGGCCGATGCTGTCGCTGCCTGCCTGCCAACTCGTCGCGGTGGCCGACGACCCGTCGACCGTGGCGATGAAAGCGGTGCCTGTCGTCGTCGGCGGGTTGCGGTACGTGAGCGTGGGGCCGTCCTGGAGGATGAGGGCGACGCTGTTGTTCGGCTGGGCCACGAACTGCGCGGCGACGACGCCGGTCGCCAGTTGGCTCAGAGTCCCGGCGTCGACGTCGCCCGCGAACGACGACCCGCCGTTTGTCGACGACGCGACGTGAAGGTGCGTCTTGGACGGCGAGCCCGGAATCGTGAGCATGTACGCGACCCAGATGGTGCCGGTGCGTGGGTCGCGGTAGATCGCCAGGCCGCCATCGTTTGCGGGCGTCGGTAGTGACGTGGGGAGAGTGCCCTGGAGGTTCCACCTCAGGCCCGAGCGGGTCCATTTCGTGACGACGGCGCTGGCTGACGACGGCAGCGAGCCGATCGCCCAGATGGTGTTCGCGCCATCCGACGTGATGTCACTGCGCAGGGTCGGGCCGTAGTCCAATGTCTGATCCGCTTGAAGCGCGAGGTCATCGAATGCCGGCGCGTTGCCCAGGCCGTTGTAGCGGCGTTGGGCGAGGCCGAGCGTCGGGTTGGCGTACCAGTTCATCAACGTGCCGTCGGGAGCGGAGTACAGATCTCGACGGGGCGAGAGACCGGTGATTGGCCGCGGCGCGGTCCAGCCGACGTGTGTCCCAGTCTTTGACAGGTCGGGAGGCGCGGCGGGCGGCGCGCCGTGCGAAGCGTTGACCCGATAGTTGATCGTGAGTGTCGGGGTGAGGCCGTTGTTGGCCCGTGTCGAGTACCACACGGGCCCGGAGAGCTGGCCCTCGTCAGCGACCCTGAGAACGACTCCGTTGTTGGCGTCGATGCCGCGCACCCAGCGCTGCGTCTGCGCGGTCAGGTCGTACTGCTGGAGGTTGTCGACGTCGTACGGACTGTGAACATCCCAGTCGAGAATGCCGCCGTCGGTAGAAGCGGCGAGCGTGTTCCACGTCTGGTTCTCCCACGCGCTGTTGAGCCGGTGGATCTCAAGGGTGTAGTCGAAATCACAGGTGACGCCTGCTGACAGGCACGCTGTTCCCGGCTTGTAGATCTTGAAGTCGGCGCTGTCGATTGCCGATCCCCACGGGATCGAGCTGAGGTCGAATTTCAAGAACGAGCGGACGACTTCGCTGGTCGTCCGGCCCGCGTAGAGATACGCGTCCGTGGTGTTGATCGCGTAGTTCCCGCCGTTTCCGCTCGAGCTGTAGCCGTTCGCGAGCGCGCCGCTGCCGTTCGGGAACGTGATTGTCGGGTCCAGGACGATCGGGAACGACTTGCCTTTCAACCACGTTGGGTTGACCGCAATGGTCAGATCGAAGCCATCGCCCGCCTTTTCGACATCGAGCCTCGCACTCGCGGGGTCCGCGCCGACGGCTTCGTTCTCGTGGGCGGGCTTCTCGTACGCGACGGCGCGGTCCAGCGCGAGCGCGAGCCCGTCGGCAAACGTCGACGAGAAACGGAACGACCCGTCGGCCTGGCGATGGACGTCGCCGAGCTTGTGATCTGGGTCGCTGAGGTGGAAGTTGAAGCTCCGCGGCGCGTTCTTCGACTTGAGGACGAGCGACTCTTTGATGCCGCCGGGTGAGAACCGATACGTGAGATCGGTGTCGTCGGCCACGTTCTTGTAGACGACCTCCTCATTGGTGCGCCGGGGCTTCGCGATGTCGAGGCCGGCGGCCTGCAGGACCACGTCCTTGCCGTCGATGCGCAACCGGACGACGCGCGACGGCTTCGCACCGAATCGAACCGGGACGATGGCATCGTCGGCGGCGATCGGCTCGTCGGCATCGTTCGAGTCGCGCAGTGTGGCATCGACCTTGTGCCAGCGACCGCCCTCCTTGTGGAAGGTGGGGACGGTGTACAGCTGCGCAGTGTGCGTGCCGTCGGCGTTGCGGGTGACGTGCGAGAACGGCGTCCACGCCTCTTCGGGTCCCGGCGCCGGGGCGTCGGGTATCGAGGCGGCGCCGGTCTGCGCATCAGTCGTCGCCGGCAGCGACAGCCGGGCCGCCGACGGGCTCGCGGCGGCAGACGTTGCGAGTACAGAAGGCGATGCGACTGCCACGAGCGCGGTTATCAACAGCGCGATACAGGACTTCTTCATTGCAGCTCCCCAGCTCCCCAGCGGGACTGCGCTGTTGCTCGACGCGTCCCTGCAACTACTGACGATGGCTATTCGCTTCGCGAACCGCCGATCCTTCTCAGATTTCGGAGTTCCTTGAGCGGCATGCCGTTCAACTGCCTCAACAGTTGAACGCTCCACGCCGATCGCTGACCGCCGGTCGTCGGTATCGTGGCACTGACCAAAGGGGGACTTGGGGGTGCTCAAACGAGTTTCTAACGCTGCTCGTCGGCGTGGTCGTGATCACAGATTCGTCGAACTACACGCGTGTAATTCGACTGTCACACCACCGTCGTACCCTTGTTGTTGACGTCTCGAGGGCTCACGGAGCAGCCCTCCGATAGCAACTCGACGGAACGTGGTTGACGATGCTCTTGGACGAACAGGTCGTGACGTTGCTGGTTGGCGGCGCGATGGATGACGACACGGCGCGCCGGGCCGTCGCCCTCTTCGCGGTGATGTTGCAGGACGCGGCGGTGGCCGTCGGGGAACAACTCGCCGGGGCGCTCGGGCGCGCCGACATCGATGTCGTGGTCGGCGACTAGACCGCTAGCCGCGCAGCAGGTCGAGCGGCGGCACCTTCAGTCGGTCGGCGATGCGTTCGACCGAACGCATCGTGAGGTTGCGCTCGCCTCGTTCGAGGCCGCCGATGTAGGTGCGGTGCATGCCGAGCAGATCGGCGAGGCCTTCTTGCGACAGGCCGCGCTGTTCGCGGATCGAGCGGAGGTTCTTGCCGAACGTCCGCTGGAGCTCGCCTTCCACCGCCTCAGGCTCATGCCCCCGCTACCTTTCGATCTACATACTTATACGTAGCACCGTGAGCCGTCGCCGCCGGGGATTAAGGTGCCGGGCGAAAACTGACGGAGTGTCAAATACGGAGGATGAAGATGGGTTCGTTGGACGGCAAGGTGGCCATCGTCACCGGCGCGGGTCGTGGGCTCGGTCGAGCACACGCGCTGCTGTTGGCGCAGGAAGGGGCCAAGGTCGTCGTCAACGACCTCGGTGGTGATTGGGACGGCAAGGGCGAGGACAACCGGCCGGCCCAGCAGGTCGTCGAGGAGATCAAGGCCGCGGGCGGCGAGGCGGCGGCGAACTACGACAGCTGCAGCGACTGGGCCGGCGCCGAGGGGCTCGTGCAGCAGGCGATCGACACGTTCGGCGACCTCAACATCCTCATCAACAACGCCGGGATCCTCCGGGACAAGATGAGCTTCAACATGGACGAGGCCGACTGGGACGGCGTCATCAACGTCCACCTCAAGGGCCACTTCGCCCCGAGCCACCACGCGGCCAAGTACTGGCGCGAGAAGTCCAAGGCCGGCGACCAGCCCTACGCCCGCATCGTCAACACCGCCAGCGAGGCCGGCCTCTACGGCAACGCCGGCCAGGCGAACTACGGCGCGGCCAAGGCCGGCATCGCTGCCCTCACGATCGTGCTGGCGCGGGAGCTCCAGCGCTACGGCGTCACCTGCAACGCCATCTCGCCCCGTGCCCGCACCCGCATGACCGAGACCACGTTCGGCGATGCGTTCGGCCAGAAGGGCGACTTCGACATGTTCGCCCCCGAGAACGTGTCGCCCCTCGTCGTCTGGCTGTGCACCGAGGACGCCGCCGATGTGAGCGGCCAGAACTTCGTCGTCTTCGGCGGGCGCATCTACACGATGGGCGGCTGGTCGGTCGTCGACCAGATCGACAAGGGCGCGGCCTGGACGGTCGACGAGCTCAGCGCGCAGAAGGGGACGCTGTTCAAGACCAAGGGCAGCGGCGTCCCGCCCTTCGATCTCGGCTAACGCGACCGTGGCCGACAAGAAGCCGATGAAGTTCGGCCTGCTCTACGAGATGGAGATGCCCGCCGAGATGGGGGCGTCGGAGTACGACATCTTCTGGCAGGCGATCGAGCAGACGAAGCTGGCCGAGCAGGTCGGCTTCGACTACGTGTGGGCCGTCGAGCACCACTTCCTCGAAGGCTTCTCGCACAGCTCGGCGCCGGAGATCTTCCTCGCGACGGTCGCCCAGCACACGAGCACGATCAAGATCGGCCACGGCGTTTGTCTCCTCCCGATTCCGTTCAACCATCCGGCCCGGATCGCGGAACGGACGGCCACGCTCGACATCTATACGAACGGCCGGCTGCAAGTCGGCACCGGCCGCTCGATCACGATGGAGGAGCTGGGAGGCTTCGGTATCTCGCCCGACGACTCCAAGCCCATGTGGGACGAGGCCGTCAAAGAGATCCCGAAGATGTGGACCCAGCACGAGTACGAGGGTCACGAGGGCAAGTACTTCTCGATGCCGCCTCGGGTCGTGGTCCCCAAGCCGCTGCAGAAGCCGCACCCGCCGATGTGGATGGCGTGCACGTCCCCGCCGTCGTTCGAGGCGGCCGGCAAGTACGGCCTCGGCGTGTTGTGTTTCACGATCGGCGAGCCCGGCGAGCTGGCGCAGCTGATCTACACCTACCGCGAGGCGGCCAAGAACCCTGAGCCGGTAGGCGCGTTCGTCAACAACGAAGTCGCCGGCTTCACGGTGTTGCATTGCGGCGCCGACGACGCGTCGGCGCGCCACCGCGGCGGCGAGAACGCGATCTGGTACTTCGCCAAGTTGTTCGAGTACTTCGGCGAGATCGCCGCCTACGAGGGCTACCGGGACTACAAGAAGCGGGCCGAGGACGCCAAGTACTTCTACGAGGAACAGGTCAAGGAAAAGCTGATCAAGAACCTCGTCGACCGCGCCGTCATCTGTGCCGGTGACCCCGATACGTGCACCGAGATCGTTCAGCAGTACCAGGACGCCGGCATCGACCAGTTCCTCGGCATTGTCCAGGTCGGGATGATGCCGCACGAGGACTGCATGGAGTCCATCCGCATGTTCGGCGAGGAAGTCATTCCCCGCTTCCGCTAGCGGTTACTTGATGCAGATGGGGTTGAGCGGGCTGCCGACGCCGTTGACGACGGGAAGCGGCGGCGCGGTGAAGAACATCTCATAGACGCCGTCGGCCGCGCAGTCGGCGGCGAGAGCGTCGAGGTCGAACAACTCGCCGATCATCATCCCGAGGTCGCGGATCGCGCCGACGTGGAACGGCAGCGGGCCCTCGGGCGGCAGCACCTCAGCGGCGACGTTGTCGAGCGCGACCATGGCGACGTCGCGCTCGTGCAACCAGGGCAGGGCGCGGTACGTGAGCCCCGGCGCGCCGGCCGTCTCGTTGTTGCCCTCGAGCAGCCAGCCCAGGTGGCCGGTGCGGATGAGCAGGATGTCGCCCGGTCCGATCTCGACACCTTGGGCGGCCGCCACGCGCTCCAGCTCGTCGGCCTCGATGGCGTGACCCCCCGGGAGGGGACCACCAACCGCGAGGTCGAGCAGCACGGCCCGGCCGACAATGCCGTCGGCGAGATGGTGGATGCCGAGGCGGCGGGCGCCGCTCGACGCGGTGATGAGCCCGGCCCAGAACCCGTTGTACAGAAGGTCGCCGCCGGCGACGTGGCCGAAGCCGTCGAGTTGCGTGGTCGCCTGGAGGGCGAGCACGACGTAGTCGTCGCTGTACTGCAGGCGGCCGTCGCCGAGGACGAAGTCGCCGGTCGTCTCGCCGAACAGGTGCAGCGGCGGCGGTCGGTAGCCGGGCATCTTCGTGGGCCCGCCGATCGGCAACCCGAGCGAGATCCGCTTGCCGGTGCGGGCCAGCGTGGCCGCCGCCGCGATCCGCTCGGGCGTCAGGAGATTGACGCAGCCGCGCTGGTCGTCGTCTCCCCACCGACCCCAGTTGTTGGGCTCACCGGGAACCGCGCCGACGACCTTGCCGTTGGCGTCGACCTCGTACTGCGGCGGCGACCACGCCTTGAGCTTCCCGTCCGGAACGTCCCTCACGGTTGTACCGACAACGGGAACTTGGCGGTGGCGCCGCCGTCGACGACGAGGGTCTGGCCGGTGATGTAGCTCGCCTGGCCTGACGCGAGAAACAGCACGGCGGCGGCGATCTCGGCCGGCTCGGCTTGGCGACCCAACGGGATCGATTTGGCCGACTCGGCGAGCCGCTCCTCAGTGGTGACCGCGAGCACGCGCGGCGTGCGCACCGCGCCGGGTGCGACCGAGTTCACGCGAATGCCGTCGGCCGCCAACTCGATGGCCAGCGTGCGCACCAGCGACATCAACCCGGCCTTGGCCGCGCCGTACGCGCCGTGCCGTGGCGCCGACGCCAACCCGCTCACCGACGTGACGAACACCATCGCCCCGCCGTCACCCTGCTCGACCATGCGGCGGCCGGCGGCCTGCGACAGGTAGTACGCGTGGCGCAGGACGAGGTCGAAACTGGCGTCCCAATCGTCGTCGCCCATGTCGAGGACGCGACCCCACCGGGCCATGCCGATGATGTCGACGAGCACGTCCACGCGGTCGAGCTCGCCGATAACCCGCTCGACGTCGGCGCGCTCGGTGACGTCGGCGACGTGCGCGCCGGTTGCCGCGGCCCGCTCTGCGTCGTTGTCGATCCCGACCACGTGGGCGCCCACATCGGCAAAGAGTTGCGCGCAGGCCAGGCCGATTCCCTGGCCCGAACCGGCCACGACCACGGTCTTGTCCTTCAACCCCAAGTCGACCATCGCCGCGATCCTCGCATGGCGCCTCAACTCATGCTGAGGACGACGGTCGTGTCGACGATGACCCGGCGAAGCGGCAAGTGAGGGTCCGGCAGCGATCGCAAGGCGGCGAGCGCCGGTTCGACGTGGGTGGCCCACTGGTCTGGCGTTACATGCCAGAACGCCGAGCTGGACCGTGACGCAATCGAGTCCGCGATATCGAGCGGCGTCTCTTCGATCGACGTGTCTCGGGTGACGACGTCGTGGATCGTGAGTCCCGCCGCGACTCCCGCCTCTTCCAGACGGTCGGGCACATCAGGGCGCGGCCCTCGGAGGATCGCCTCGAACATGGGGGCGAGAATCGCCTGGATCGGGCTGTCGCCCAGCGGATGCGTGGGCGCGGTCTCGACGACGAACCGCGCGCCCGGCCGTAGCACGCGCCGCACTTCGACGAGCACGGCGACCGGGTCCTCGACCAGATGGAACACCCACACGCCGTAGCCGCCGGCGAATGCGCCGTCGCGGAACGGCAGGGCGGCCGCGTCGGCGCGCACGAGCCGGCCCGGCACCCGCGGACGGGCCAGGTCGAGCATCGCCTCGGATATGTCGACGCCGATCACGCCGCTTCCCATCGCCTGGGCGACCAGCCCGGTGCCCACGCCGATCTCAACCAGCGCCTCATCGCGCGGCAAGTAGCCGGCGATGATCTCGGCGACGCGAGCACCGCGCTCGTCGCCGCCGCGCGTCGCGTCGTAGCGATCCGCGATTCGGTCGAAGTTGATGCTCACCCGCGGCCGACGTTAGATGGGGCGATGCCTCCTGTTCGTTTGCGCGGCCACGTACTCCCGGGCGGCGACGTGCGCGATGTCTACGTCGTCGACGGTCACATCACCTTCGAAGAACCGAACGGCGGCGCCGAGACGGTTGTCGACGGCGGCTGGCTGACACCCGGCCTGGTGGACGCCCACGCGCACTTGCCGCTCTGGAGCCCGGCGGGCGACGACGCATCAGAGGGTGACCGCATCCGGGCCAGCGCGCAGGCGCAACTCGACGCCGGGGTGCTCCTCCTGCGCGAGCCCGGCGCGCCCAGCCACGGATCGCTGGCGATCGCCGATGACAATTCCCTGCCGGCGCTCGTCACCGCGGGCCAGTTCATCGCGCCGCCCGGGCGCTACGTGCCCGGCTTCGCGCGCGAAACGCATCCCGACGACCTCGAGCGCGCCGTGGCCGAAGAGGCGGCGGCCAGCGGCGCGTGGGTCAAGCTCATTGGCGACTGGTTCGAGCCGGGCGGGCGCATCGAGCCGAACTGGACCGCGGGCGAGCTACGGCGAGCGGTCGCCACCGCTCACGCGGCCGGTGCTCGGGTGGCCGTTCACGCGTCGTGTCCCGAAGCGATTGCCGACGCGGTCGACGCCGGCGTCGACAGCATCGAGCACGGGACCGGGATGCCCCTTGAGGTGCTCTCGACGATGGCGTCGCAGGGCACGGTGTTCACGCCGACGATGTCGATCATTCCGCCGTTGCGGGGGTTCCTCAAGGCCTTGGCGCCCGACGCGTACGACACGGTGATGGCGCAGCTCGACGATCATTCGCGACTGGTCGCCGCCGCGGCCGATGCCGGCGTGACCCTTCTCGCCGGCACCGACGCCGGCATGGTGCCGCACGGCGTCGTCGCCGACGAGATCGGCCTGTTGCTTGCCGCCGGGGTCGCGCCCGACATCGCCCTCGGCGCCGGCTCGTGGTCGGCGCGCACGTACCTCGGTTACCCCGGGATCGAGGAAGGCGCGCCGGCCGACATCGTGGTCTTCGCCGTTGACCCCCGCCTTGCCGCCGAGAACTTGAAGCGCCGCGTCCTCGTCATGCGTCACGGCGTGATTCACCCAGAGCGGGTGGAATGATTGCTGCCGCCATGGAGCTTCTGCACGCGCTCACGCTGGGCGACGTCTTGCGAGAACACCGGCGCAGCTATCCGCAGCGCACCGCGGTTGTCTGCGGCGACGTCCGGCTGACCTGGCCGGAGCTCGACGATCGCGTGAACCAACTGGCCAACGCGCTGCGCGCTGTCGGCGTGGGACCCGGCGATCGCGTCCTGTGGCTTGGGCAGAACTGCCACCGCGTCCTCGAGGCCATGCTCGCCTGCGCCAAGCTCGGCGCCGCCTTCTCGCCGGCCAACTGGAGACAGACCGGCGCCGAGTTTGCCTTCGTCGTCGACGACGCCCGCCCCGCGGTCGTCATCTGGCAGCAGGAGGAGGTCGGCGACGCCATCGCCGAGGCCCGGGCCAAGGCAACGCATCAAGCGCACTGGGTCCAACACGACCATCACGAATACGAGGACCTGGTCGCGAGCGGCGACCCCGCCGACCCGGCGATCGACGTCGACCCCGCATCACCTGCGTTGCAGATCTACACGGCGGCCTTCACGGGAACGCCCAACGGCGCGCTCGTCAGCCACACCGCGGTCGTCGTGCAGGACCTCATCATGGCCAACCTGCAGCGCATCGATTCGTCCTACGTCTACCTGAACGCCGGGCCGTTGTTCCACGTGGCCACGCTGATGACGACGCTCGCGACGTTCCACATGGCCGGCACCAACGTGTTCACGCGGCGCGTCGACGCCGAGGAGCTGTGCCGGCTCATCGACGCCGAAGGCTGCACCGGCGCGTTCGTGATCGGCCCGACCATCGCCCAGATCCTCGAGGTCAACGCCGACGGCCGCTTCAATCTCAAGACGCTCCGGACGTTCGCCGGCGCGCCGGCGTGGAACGAGATGATCACCGTCGACGAGAGCCCGTGGACCCGCAAGCCCGCGGGCTACGGACAGACCGAAGTCATGGGCATGCTGACGTTCAACGCCGTCGGCGGCGACGCAACCGGCGCGCACGGTCGCCCGTCGCCGGCGGTGCAAGTGCGCATCGTCGATCCCGACGGCAACGACGTACCGCCGGGCGAGACCGGCGAGATCGTCGGTCGGGGTCCGGCGATGATGAACGGCTACTTCGACCGCGACGACCTGAACGCGGCGCGCCAAGCCGGTGGCTGGCACCACACGAACGACCTCGGTCGGCGCGAGCCCGACGGCTCGATCACCTTCATCGGGCCCAAGACCCGCATCATCAAGTCGGCGGCCGAGAACATCTACCCGACCGAGGTCGAGTCGGCCCTGGCCAAGTACCCGGCAGTCAAGGAGGCGGCGGTCATCGGTATCCCGGACCCAACGTGGACGCAGAGCGTCAAGGCGATCGTCGTCCTCAAGGACGGCGAAGCGGCGACGGCCGAGGACATCATCGAGCACTGCCGCGCGTCGATCGCCTCGTACAAGAAGCCGCGCACGGTGGAGTTCGTCGACGCCCTGCCCCGGCAGGGATGGGCCGTCGACTACGACGCGCTCGACGCGCAGTTCGGCGGCGGGGGGTATCCGGGTGTCCGCTGACCACGGCGCCGGTTACCGGCGCCGCATCCGGCTGGTCGCCACCGACGACCACACCGTGGTCGGCGATCTCGAGGACGACTTCCACCGCTTCCGCGTGACGCTCGTCCATGACGGCGAGCGAGTTGTCACGCTGGCCGGCGAGGCCATTCGCCACCCGTGGTCGGCGTGCCCCGAAGCCAAGGAGCTGCTCACCCGCTTCCACGGCGACGAGCTTTTCGCCCGCTGCACGGCGCTGGCCACTCACGACAACCCCAAGGCGCACTGCACGCACATGTTCGATCTCACGTCGCTGGTCATTCCTCACGCCCGTCGTGGCGACACGGTGCGTCAGTACGACGCGTTCATCCCCGAGTTTGTCGACCGCGTGAGCCACCCCACGCTGCACCGCGATGGCGATCTGGTGATCGAGTGGCATACCGAGCGGGGAACGATCACCGCGCCGGAGCCGTTCGCCGGGATCAGCATGACGAGCGGTTTCGTGCGGTGGGTCGAGGACACGCTCGACGACGACACCGCCGAGGCGGCCATGATCCTGCGCCGGGCGTGGGACATCGCACGCGGCCGAGGGCGCGACCTTGACCACATGGCGACGGCGGCCGAGCTGGCGCCGTTCCTGCCCCCGGCGCCGTGCTTCACGTTCCAGCCCGAGGTCGTCGATCGTTCGCGCCGCATGGTCGGCACGGCGCGTGACTTCAGCGACCGCCCCGACGACCTCCTGAGCGACTAGCGAAAAGCGAGGCGGAAGCCCCACACGCCCGACAGCGGGGCGAGGGGTGACGGACCGCCGAGGCCGTCGAGGGCGCCGGCCCCGAAGGTCTTGTACTCGACGTCGGTCGTCCGGGTGCCGGCGCCGACAATCAGCATCGGGCCGATCGGTATGGGCGCGGCCGACGGTGCGCCGATCACTGGCAGCGCACCGAGCAACGTGCCGTTCTCGGCGTCGATGGACTTGATCGTGAAGTCGAACGTCGACGGGACCAGCACCACGCCGTTGACGAAGGTCGGCGCGCCGTACGACGCCCGGATGAACGGCGAGCGCCACAGGATCTTGCCGTTCTCGGCGTCGATCGCGTGCAGCGACAGCATGCGGCCCGGATCGTCGAGCAGCGTGAGATCGAGGTCGCCCGGCTTCTCGTCGAGCGGTGCCCAGATCGGCGTGGAGATCGCCGTCGTGGCGAAGATCGCCGGCCGGCCTTTGACGGTGCCGATGGCCGCGCTGCCGATCATCCCGCCGACCGCGAACCCGTTGGTGACGTGGCCCGCCTGCCCGGCGTGGGTCTTCCATCGCAGCGCACCGGTTCGGCGATCGAGCGCGTAGTACACCCCGTCCTTGCTCCCGTCGCCGACCAGCCCGTACGGAAGCAGATTGGGCGAGGCGCCGAAGTCGTCGTCCCACTCGCGTGACGGGTAACGGTCGGGCCGGTGGGCGTCGTACTGCCACACGTAGGTCCCGGTGCTGAGCTTGATGCCCCACATCGACTCGCCGACGGTCACGGTGCTGTTGCCGCAACTGCCGGTGCCGAAGAACAGCATGTCGTTGTCGAGGTCGACGGCCGGCGACGACCACACGCTCGCGCACCCGGTGCCGGTGCCCGAACCTCGCGTGAGCAAGTCAGCGCCCGTGTACGTCGCCTGGTTCTCGGGGTCGAACTTCCACTGCGGCACGAACCGCCACATGGGTCCGGTGGCCAACCGGAACGACACGATGCCGGTGCGGCCTACGTCCCGCGCGTTGTGGACGTCCATCCCGACGACCACGCGTGTGATGCCGTCCTGGGTGAACACCGCCGGCGATGACAGGATCTCGATGGCGCCGTTGGACTCGCCCTGGCAGCGGATCGACGCCTTGGCGCGCGGATCGACGCACACGCTGGCCAGCTCGTAGCCGGTCGACGCGTCCAGCGCGTAGAGGGTGGAGCCGCCGCCGAAGATGACGGCGCGCGTGCCACCGATGTCTACGACGGCGGCCGATGACTCAATGCGCCCGAATGCGGTGTTGCTGTTGTCGCCGATGTTGAAGTGCCACCGCTCGACGCCCGTTGCCTGGTCGATCGCGTGCATCACGCCGTCCCACGAACCGACGTAGATCGTGCCGTCGACGACGGCTGGCGACGCCGTCACCGAGTCGGCCGTGGGCATGAACCACGACGGCACGAGCGTGGTCACCCGGCCCTGGTTGATGCCGGTGCAGGAGGAGTTCTGGGCGAAGCTGCGCCCGATGTCGTGGCCGTACATACGCCACGCGCACTCCGGTTGCGTGCCGATGTTGCCGTCGCTTGGGACGGAGGCGCGCGCCGACGTCGGCAGCACGCCCCCGAGAACTGCGACGACGCCAGCGGCCAGGCCGGCGAGTCGGTGGCTCAGCCGCACCCGGTCTCGACCGCCAGCTGACCCGCCGTGTTGGTGGCGGGCGACGCCGGGACTTGCGCGCTCGGACCGCCGCCGAGAATCACGCCGCACGTGCCCACGTACACCGCGGGCAGCGGGTACGGGCCGATTGGCGAGCCCTGCGGATCGGGATCTTCGAACACCTGGACGCCGGGCTCGACCGTGCGGTCACCGTCAGCGTTGTGCCAGGTGAGGATGCCGCCGGGCCCGCAGTCCGCCTCGGTGTCGGAGGGACCGCCGCAGGTCTCCGGATCCCAGGACTTGCCGGTGTAGTCAGCGACCGGCTGCGCGGGCTGGCTTTGGTCACCGCCGTGGTACCCCACGCGCTCGATCGTGGTGATGGCCAGGCAGATGCCGTCGGCGCAGGCGCCGGAGCCGGCGTCGACCACGGGAACGGGATGGGTCAGCAGGAAGGCGACATCGGCGGCCTGGAAAGCGGCAACCCACGCGTCGAGCGCGGCGGGATCGGCGTTGGCGACGATGGCGCCGCCGTCGCTCGGTCCGTTGGCGATCAGCGGCGACGAGTCGTGCTCGCCGTCGTCAAGGTTGTCGTCGGCGCCGAAGTAGACGTGGACGCCGGACGCCGGATCAAACGTGGCCGGCACGCCGTAGACCGGGGCCGAGGGATCGGGCGCCTGGCCGTCGGCGGTCTGCTGGAGGCCAACGAAGCCTTCGTTGCCGGCGCCGTCGGCCACGTTGATCGTGATGCTCTGGCAGCCCTCCTCGACCCGACCGGGGTCCTCGGAGTCGTCGGCCGCACCACTGCAGTGATGCCGGTGATAGTCGTACTGCCCGTCGCTCACTGCCCACGCCGCCGCGCCACCCAGCACCAACAGCGCGGCCGTGATCAGCCCCAGAAGAACCCCAGCTCGTCTCATGGGTCTTGATTCTTCCTGAACCGGGGCGATTCCTGCCCAGATCTACGCAGATCCGACAGGCCGCCAACCCCCGCCGGCCCAGTTGCCACCGTCGACATGGACCGTGGTGCCCGTGACAAAGCGGGAGAGATCCGATGCCAGGAACACGGCGGCACCGGCGACGTCGTCGGGTCGCCCGGGCCAGTCGCCAGGGCCGATGCCCGGCGTGGCGATGACGTCGGGCGCGATGCAGTTGACGCGGATGTCCTGGCTCGCGAGCTCGAGCGCCAGCGACTTGGTGAGGCTGGCCACCCCCGCCTTCATGGCCGAGTAGACCGCGAAGCCGGGCCCGGCGCGGTGCGCCTCGATCGACGTGATGTTGATAATCGATCCGCCCGCGTTCATCACCGGCACCGCGGCGCGCACGACGTGGGTGACGCTCGTGAAGTTCTCGTCGACGAGGGCGCGTTGCCCGTTCTCGCTGAGGTCGAGCAAGTCACTGCGGAACGTGCCGCCGGCGTTGTTCACGACAATGTCGACGGGTCCGAGGCCCGAGACGAACGATCTGACCGCGTCCCCATCGCGCACGTCGAGAACCGCCGACGCGGTGGCGTCGAGTGTGGCCAGGTTGTCGGCGTCGCGGTCGCACACTGCGACGCGCGCGCCGAAGCGCATGAAGGTCTCGGCGATGGCCCGACCGATGCCGACTGCCGCCCCGGTGACGATCGCGAGGCGGTCGGTCAGCATCGCTTGCTCGGGACCGATGGCCATCGAGCGGCAGACTACCGATCTGATGCTCGACGAGGTCCTGGCTAACGACCCGCGAATCGCCGCGGTGGCCGGCGGCTTGCTCGCGCGGGGGATCGGGCGCGGCGACATCGTCAGTTGGCGGATGCCGAACAGCGACGCGCCGATGCTCCTGTACCGCGCCTGCTGGCGGATCGGCGCGGTCGCCGCGCCGGTGCATCATCTCGGTGACGCCGCGCCGCTCGGGCATTTCGTCGATGCCCTGCCCGACGGTCCGCCGGTCACCGAGTCGGCCGCTGCCCCCGACGACATCGCGGTGATGCTCGGCACCTCGGGCTCGTCGGGCGCGCCGAAGTTGGTGCGCCACACGCACCGCGCCCTGGCGTACAAGGCACGCCTCATGGTCGGCGTACACGGGCTCACGCCCGACGACGCGGTGCTGATGCCGGCGCCGCTCGCGCACATCTCCGGCTTGCTCAACGGGGTGCTGGTCCCGGGGGCGGCGCCGTTCCGCGCCGTGTTCATGGCCAAGTGGGACGCCGATGAAGCGGCGGCGCTCATCGACCGCGAGCGAATCACGTTCATGGTCGGCCCGCCGACGTTCTTCGTCGACTTGATGAGCGCGGCCGCACCACCGACCACGCTGCGCTTGATCTCGAGCGGCGGCGCCGGCGTGACCGCTGCGTTCTGCGAGCAGGCGACCGCGACGCTCGGCGCGAGGGTGAAGCGCACGTACGGATCGACCGAGGCGCCGACGATCACCACGAGCGGTGTGGGCGATCCGGTCGAGCGCGGCTGGAACACGGACGGGCGCGCCGTCGGCGACGCCGAAGTGCGGCTGGGTGAGAACGCGGAACTCCATGTGCGCGGTCCCGAGTTGTTCGTGGGTTACGCCGACGCGGACCAGACCGCGGCGGCGATGACCATCGACGGCTGGTTCCGCACTGGCGACACGGCGACGATCGACGACGAGGGCTGGGTCACCATCACGGGACGACTTGGCGCGGTGATCATCCGCGGCGGCGAGAACGTCAGCGCGTCGGAGATCGAGGGCCACCTCGAACGTCACCCGGCAGTGCGCCAGGCCGTCGTCGTGGGCTACCCGGACGATCGGCTCGGCGAGCGCGTCGCGGCGGTCGTGATCGCCGACGAGGGTTTCGACGTCGCCGCGTGCCAGCAATGGTTCGCCGAATTGGGCGTGGCGCGCTTCAAGACGCCCGAGCGCATCGTGCGCGTCGATGCGATCCCGACCCTGGCCGCGGGCAAGCCCGATCGCGCCGCGGTGTCGCGTTTGTTGGCCTGACAACCCTTCACGACTCACGGTGGCTCCACCCACTCCCACGCACCGGGCCGACCACCGAGGCGGTGACCTCCTCGAGAACGTGGGTGACGGGGTCGTGATCGAAGCTCGATGTCAACACCAAATCGCCTCGCACGAGGAGCATGTCGCGGCTCGCGATGTCGGCCCGTTCGACGGTCGTCGCCGAGTACCCGAGCGCGGTCAATTTCTCGACCAGACCATCGGCGCGAACGGGCGTGATGGCGTGGGCGCCGATGAGCCTGTGGCCGCTACCGGCCCGCTCGATGATCACCAAGCGTCCGCCGGGCGCCAGCACCCGGGTCACTTCGGCCAACCCGGCGTCGACATCGGGCCAGTGGTGCAGCGAACCGGAGGCCCACGCCACGGTGACGCTGTCACACGGCAGCGGGATGGCGTCGACGCCGGCGGCGAGGAGGATGGCGCCGGCGTTGCGGCGCGCCGCCAGCCACAGCATCGTCGGGGACGGATCGAGTCCGATCGCAGTCGCGCCTCGCCGTGATGCGGCGGCGAGGGCGGTGCCCGGTCCGCAGCCGATGTCGAGCACCTTGTCGCCCGGCCCGACGCCCGCGGTCTCGGCCAGCCACTCGCCGCGACCGTGGTCGTTGGTCAACGACAGGCCGGTCATGAGGTCGATCAGTGCGCTCATGAGAGCAGCGTGCACGTTGAACTACAGTTCAAGTCAATGCTCAACATCACTGAAGTCGGTGAGGCGACTGGATTGGCGTCGTCGGCCCTGCGCTTCTACGAGCGGCACGGCGTCATCGAGCCGGTCGGGAGATCGGGCGGTAAGCGGATCTACGGCGACGATGTGGTCGCGCGCCTGGCGCTGGTCGACATCTACCAGCAGGCCGGCTTCACCGTCGCCGAGATCGCCGATCTGCTCGCGGCGGACGGGCCCGAAACGTGGCGCGCTATGTCGAAAGCGAAGCTCGTCGAGCTTGAAGAACGCATCGCGTCCGCGTCGCAGGCCAAGTCACTGCTGGAGCACACGCTGCACTGCCCCCACCCGACGCTGACCGGCTGCTCGAAGTTCCGCGCCACCATCGAGATCCACGCGGACTGCCTCAGATCACGCTCTCGCCCGCCGCTACCCGGTCGCGCAAGAGCGACGCCAGACGATCGCGGTGAAACGCGGCGTCGCCGAAGCTGACCTGATCGAGCTGCGCGCGCTTCAGGTAGAGGTGGAGGTCGTGTTCCCATGTGAACCCGATGCCGCCGTGTACTTGCAACGCCGACGCCAGCACCCGCTTCGACGCGTCAGCGCACCACGCCTTGGCGGTGGACGCGGCGATCGATGCGTCGGCATCGCCGGCGCCGACGCACCACGCGGCCCAGTACACCGCTGACCGCATGCCCTCGACGTCGACGAGCATGTCGGCGCAGCGATGCTTCACGGCTTGGAAACTGCCGATCGGGTGGCCGAACTGCTCGCGCACCTTGGCGTAGTCGACGGCCATCTCCATAGCGCGAGCGCCGACGCCCAGTAGCTCGGCGGCAAACGCAACCGCGGCGCGGTCGAGCATGTCGGCGGCCGAGCACACCACGTCACCCTTCGCGGTATCGAGGTCGCGCAGCCAGCCGACCTCGCGCGTGCGGTCCATGGCCGACTCGCGCCGCGGCGGCTCGGTGATGGCCACGCGTCGCATGACGTCGCCGTCGCGCACAATCGCGTGCGTCGCCGACGGCGCATACAGCGCCGGTGCCTCGCGGTCCCACACCACGGCGGTGATGTCGTTGCTGGCGGCGAGCCATTGCGTGAGGAATGGCGCCGGGGCGACGTGGCGCCCGACCTCTTCGAGGAGCACGGCGGCCTCGACCACGCCGACGAACTCGGGGTCGGTCCAGCCCTGCTCGACCATGGCGCTCCACAACTCGGCGTCGTAGCCCCCGCCGGCGTCGACGACCTTGCGTACCCGCTCGGGTGACGCGGCGCGATCAAGCAGGTCGCGCGCTGCGTCCCGGAGCGCGAGTTGGTCGGCGGTGAGTTCGAAGTCCATCTGGAGCGCCATGATGGTCCGCGGTGGACTTCCGCGCCGAACTCGAAGCCTGGCTACGCGCCAACCTCCCGTGGGAGTACGGCCGCGGGCTGCCGCCCCGCTTCGACGACCTGGCCGAGGAAGTCGCGTTCGGCCGCGAGTGGCAAGGCAAGCTCGCCGCCGGCCGCTGGGTCGGCGTCACCTGGCCGGAGGAGTACGGCGGGCGGGGGGCATCGCCGGTCGACCACTTCGTCGTGCAGGAGGAGCTGGCGCGCGCTCGCGCGCCCGAGCTGGTCGGGCGCATCGGCGTCAACCTCGTCGGGCCCACTCTGCTCAGCCACGGCACGCCGGCGCAGAAGGCGCGCTGGTTGCGACCGATCCTCGAGGCATCCGAGATCTGGTGTCAGCTCTTCTCCGAACCGAGCGCAGGCTCCGACCTTCGCTCGCTCAAGACGAAAGCGGTACGGGTCGACGGCGGCTGGCGCCTCACCGGCCAGAAGGTGTGGACGTCGTACGCGCAGTTCGCCGATTGGGGACTGTGCTTGGCCCGCGGCGACAAAATCACCGCGTTCGCGGTCGACATGCGCGCCGACGGTGTGGACGTGCGGCCGCTCGTGCAGATCACCGGCGAGGCCGAGTTCAACGAGGTGTTCCTCGACGAGGTATTCGTCCCCGACGATCACGTGGTCGGCGCGGTGGATGACGGGTGGCGCGTCGCCAACTCGACGCTGTCGGCCGAGCGCGGCGTGAACCCGCGCCAGCTGGTGATCCACGTCCAGCTCGTCGAGGAGCTGCTGCGGCTCGCCCTCGAACGCGGCGGCTTCGACGATCACCGTGTGCGCCAGCGGCTCGCCGAGGCCTTCGTCGAGGTCAAGATCTTCCAGCTGCACAACTGGCGCACGCTGTCGCGTCTGGCGCGGGGGGAGGAGCCAGGTCCGGAAGGCAGCGCGCTCAAGCTCTATTGGAGCGAGATGAGCAAGCGCTTGCACGACACCGCGATGACGGTGCTCGGTCCTGAGTCGTCGCTCGACGGTCCGTGGCAACGGTCGTGGCTCTACTACCACGCCGCCTCCATTTTCGCCGGCACCAACGAGATCCAACGCACGATCATCGGCGAACGCGTTCTAGGGTTACCGCGGTGACAGCCGTTCTCTACGACGTCGACGGCGCGGTGTGCACGATCACGCTGAACCGGCCCGAAGTTGCCAACGCGCAGAACACCGCGCTCATCGACGAGCTGGACGTCGCGTTCGACCGGGCCGACGCCGACGACGACGTGCGCGTCGTCATCCTCGCCGCCGCCGGGAAGCACTTCTCGGCGGGCCACGACTTGAAGGCGTTGGTGGGCGACGTCGAGCCTGACGAGTGGCGCCGCATGCGCGACACACCGGAAGGCAAGTTCCGCCACGAGCAGATCATGTACTTCGGCCGCTGCGAGAAGATCTACCGCTTCCGCAAGCCGACGATCGCCGAGGTCAAGGGCAGTTGTATCGCCGCCGGCCTCATGCTCGCCACGATGTGCGACCTCATCGTCGCCGCCGACGACTCGGTCTTCCAGAACCCGGTGCTGCGCATGACAGGCGCCGGCGTCGAACTCCTCGTCGAGCCATGGGAACTCGGGCCGCGCAAGGCCAAGGAATTTCTGCTGACCGGCGACAAGATCGACGCCCACGAAGCGTGGCGGCTCGGGCTCGTGAACCGCGTTGTGCCGCGCGACGAGTTGGAGACGGCGACGCGGGAGCTTGCGCGGAAGATCGCGCTGGTGCCGCCGGCGACGGCACAGGTCGTCAAGGACTCGATCAACCACGCCATGGACCTCCAGGGCAAGGCGGATTCGTGGAAGTACCACTTCATGGCGCACCACTGGATGCACAACACGAGCACGGCGCTCAATGCGCTGGAAGAGCGCAAGTCGCGGTCGAGCATGAAGGAAGTGTTCGCCGATCGCGACCGTGGTGACGTGCCCACGACCTGAGGCCTACGCTCCAGGGCGATGGCTGACTCCTTGCTGACTCGCCGGGATTTCCTAGTCAAGAGCGGCATCCTGGGTGCCCTCGTCGCGGTGTACGGCGCCGCTGGCCCGGGCGGTATTCCGGCCTGGGCGCAAACCCCGGACGACCTGGCGCCGGTGATCGCCGCGCTGCGAACCACACTCCAGGAACTCGCACGCGACACCTACAGCGGTCTCGTCGCCTTCGTCGTACCCGGCCCGGATCCGTACTCGGTGGCGCAAGGGGTGACGACGCCGAAACCAGGTGGGATCGCGGCGAGGAACGTCGACTTCATGGTGGCGGCGATCGACGACTTCGTCCCGCTGCCCGATCGCAACACCAATGCATACGGCTTCGCGCTGAGCGAGGGGCTCAGGACCGCGCCGATCCCGATCCCCGCGGAGCTGGCCGGCATCCCACTGATGGTCACCGAGCAGCTCGACGAGGCGATCCGCGCCTACACCGAGAACGATCAGGTCCTGCCGCTGTCGTTGGTGTTCGCGCTGGCGATGAACCAGGCGGCCGTCGCCGTGAACCCGCTCGCGGTGAGCGGCGCGTTCCTCTCGCCGTTCGCTCGGCTTACGTACGACGAGAAGCTTCAGGCGATGGCGATGATCGAAGGCGCCAACGCCGACCTCGTCGCCACGATCGACGGCGCCCTGCCCGAGCCAGAGACCGAGTCGATCTCCGGCATCCTGCGGTTCGTGGGTGGCGCGCTCTACGAGTTCGTCGCGTTCGGGACGTTCAGTGAGTACGGCGTGTTCGACCCGGCGACGCGCAAGCTCACGGGGCGGCCGGTGGGCTGGGCGATGAGTGGCTACCAACCCAACGGCCCGGTCGAAGGCTGGGACGAGTTCAAGGGCTACTTCCAAGGACGGAAGCAGGTGAGCGGCTGATGGCCCGCGACGTGATCATCATCGGGGCGGGCGGCGGCGGCCCCGTCGTCGCCAAGGAACTGGCCGAACGGGGCCTCGAAGTGCTGCTCCTCGAGGCCGGCCCGCGCCACGGCGATCCCGAGAAGCAATGGACGCACTTCGAGAACGACGCCAACAACCCGCTCACCGGGTTCTTCCGTTTCGGCCCCGCGGACCGCGCCAAACCGGCCTGGCTTCGTGAGCTGCCGCAGAACTCGTTTCTCTGGCAACTGTCCGGCGTCGGCGGGACGACGCAGCACTACTACGGCAACAACCCGCGTGCGGCGCCCGGCGCGTTCACCGGTTACGACGGCGCCGACAAGTCGCGGTACGACACCGCCCACTTGTTCCCGTTCACGTATCGCGAGCTGATCCCGTACTACGAGTGGATGGAACACACGCTGCCGGTGCAGACCGCGGCGATGGGCACCAAAGAGGAGACGTTCTTCCGTGGCGCGGCGGGCATCGGCTTGCCGGTGAACACGAGCAAGGACATCAGCCGGCCGTCGTTCCGTCCGCAGGAGAACGCCATCCTTCAGCCCGGCGGTAACGCGGGCAAGACCACCGACGCGGCCAAGCTCGTCTACCCGCAAGCAACCGGCTGCACGTTCTGCGGCTACTGCTTCCAGGGGTGCGTGCAACCGCGGCAGGCGCCGCGCAATCTCAAGGCCAAGCGCTCAACCGACAACAGCTACATACCGATGGCGCTCACCGCCGGAAAGTGGAAGGCGGGCGGCAAGCCGATCACGCTCGTCACCGACGCCTTCGCCACCAAGATCAACACGGCGAACGAGGGCGGCAAGCTGGTCGCCAAGAGCGTCACGTGGCGGGTCGGTGCCACCGGCGAGAAGGTCACCGAAGAAGCCAAGGTCATCGTGATGTCGGCCGGATGCACCGAAGATCCCCGGCTGTGGTTCAACAGTCACCTGCCCAATCAGAACGACTGGGTGGGCCGTGGCTACACCGACCACTTCTTCGATTGGGTCGTCGGTCTCATGCCCTACTCAACCGGTTCGGCCAAGGGCGTCGGTTCGTCGGCGCGTGCCGACTTCCCGGGCTACGGCGGACTCGAGAACGTCGGCCTGCCGCCGGCCATCCAGGCCTTCAGCCTCACGTTCAGCGATCAGGGAACTCAGGGCGGTTACACCAACGGGCTAGGCGCGACCGGGAAGTGGGACGGCAAGGCCGGCCGCGTCAACGGCATGGCCCTCCGCGAGTTGTTGGAGAACCTCGACCGTCTCCTAAACGTGCTCGTCATCACCGACGACGACGTCGAGGCGCAGAACCGAGTCACGCTCTCGTCGGTGTTTACGGCCGACGAGCACGGCCCGGTCGCCAAGGTGATCTTCAAGCAACGCCAGCGCACGGCCCGAACCCTCGCCAACCGCGAGTACCTCGCCAACCGCGCCGCTGAACTGGCCCGGGCCGCCGGCGCCACCAAGGTGTTGCGCATCGGCTGGCCGCCGCTGATCCTCCACGTGCAGTCGACGATGCGTATGGGACTGAGCGACACCAATTCGGTGCTCGACGCCAACGCCGAGTCCCGCGCAGTGAAGCGCCTGTTCGTCGCCGACAACGCGGCGTTGCCCAATGGAATCGGTGGACCCAACCCCACGCTGACATCCCAAGCGGTCGCGACGCGAACCGCCGAGAAGATCTTCCAGCTCTACTTCGGGGGCGACCCGTGGGTCGGGCGGGAAGCGCCGATCTCGTCGATCGACGACGTGGTGACCGCCGCGGTTCTCGGTCAGTCGATCAAGCCGAAGGCGCCGGCTGTCCTCGCCGTCACCGGCAGCGAGCGCGCCGTTCCCGTCGCGATCGGCGCCGCGGCCCTGGGCAGTGCCGCGCTCACGGCCGTCGTCCGCCGCGCCGCGGCGACGCCCGTCGAGTCTGCGCCAGCCGAGGAGTGAGCCGCCCGCTCGAGGGCGTCCGCGTCATCGACGCCGGCACGCGCATCGCCGCGCCGTTCTGCGCGGGACTCCTGGGCGAGTTGGGTGCCGAGGTCATCAAAGTGGAGCAGCCGGGCACCGGCGACTTCATGCGTTCGATTGGCCCGTTTGTTCGGTCGGAGACCGACGGTGCAACAGCCGACTACTCGTTGTTCTGGGCGGTCGAGGGGCGCGGTCGCAAGAGCGTCACCTGTGACCTCCGCCAAGCCGAGGGACAGGAGCTGTTCAAGCGGCTGACGGCGACGGCGCAGGTTGTGGTCGAGAACTTCCGGCCCGGCGCCATGGAAGGGTGGAACGTCGGCCCGACAGACTTGGCTGATCACCTCGTCTACGTGCGCATCAGCGCCTTCGGTCAGGACGGCCCCTACGCACAGCGTCCTGGCCTCGACCGTATGGGGATCGCGTACGGCGGGCTCATGCACCTCACGGGGTATCCCGATCGGCCGCCGGTACGGGTCGGCGTCACCCTGTCGGACTACCTGACTGGTGCATTCGCCGCATCGGCGGCCTCGGCCGCGCTGTACGCCGGCCGTGGCGCGGTCATCGACGCCTGTCTGTACGGGTCGGCGCTGCGCATTCTCGAGTGGACGCTCGCGGCCTACGACGCGCTGGGCACCGTGCGGTCACGAGAGGGCAATCGGCTGGCCAACTCGGCGCCGCTCGACAACTACCCGACCAAGGACGGCAAGCACGTCTGCATCGTCGCCGCCGCCGATGGCAACTTCGCCAAGCTGTGCGCGGCCATGGGACGCACCGAGCTGGTCAACGATCCGCGTTACAAGACGCTCGCCGACAGGGCGGCGCGTAGCGACGAGCTCAACGACCTGGTCGCCGCGTGGACGATGTCGCTGACCGCCGACGACGTCGAGGCTGCGTGCATCGCCGGCGACGTACCCGTCGCAACGGTGTACAGCGCGACCGACATCTTCGCCGACCCGCACATGGCGGCGCGGGGCGACCTGATCAGCGTCGACGATCCGGTGATCGGTCCGATTCGTCAGCAGGCGCCGGTGCCGCGCATCGATGGCGAACCACCGCCGGTGCCGACCGGCGCGCCGCGGCTCGGTGAACACAACGACGAGGTATGGGGTGACCTCGTTGGCTTGAGCGAGGGCGAACTGGCCGAGCTCCGGGCCGGCCGCGTGATCTAGCTAGCGGTTCAGTACGAGGTCGGCGACGCGCTGGCGCTGCCAGCCCTGGTAACCCAGCATCAGGTCGACGGCCTTGGCCCGGCGGTAGTGGAAGTGGGCGTCGCAGTCCCATGTGAACCCGACGCCGCCGTGGATCTGGATCGACTCCCCGGTGATGTTCACCGCGGCTTCGCCGGCGTACCCCTTGGCCATGGCCGCGGCGCGCTCGCGGTCGGGATCGTCGACGTCGGACGTCCACGCCGCGTAGTGCGTGCCGACGCGGAGCAACTCCAGCTGATGCAGCATCTCGGCCGCCTTGTGCTTGATCGCCTGGAACGTCGCGATCGGCCGGTCGAACTGCACGCGCACCTTGGCGTACTCGCTGGCGAGGAACAGCGCCCGCTCGCTGCTGCCGACCAGTTCGGCGCACAGGGCGACGGCGGCGTCGTCGGCCACCCGGCGCCAGATCGCGGTGTGATCGCCAATGGGGCCGACCAACTCCGACGGCGTGTCGTCGAAGTGCATGCGCGCCGCTTTGCGCGTTGGGTCGAGCGTGGGAACGGATTGGGCGTCCGGTCGCTCGACGAGGAACGACTGAAGCCCGGCGTCGGTGCGGGCGACGACGATCACCCAGTCGGCGCTGTGGCCGTCGAGCACCAGCGGCTTCTCGCCGTTGAGCAGCCATGCGCCGCCCTTGCGACGCGCACGCGTCCGCACGCGATCGATCGGATCGCCGTGGCCCAGCTCCTCGAGGGCGACGGTGCCGCGGCCGTCGGGCGCGGTCAGGCCGAGACCACGCGCCGCGAGCGGAGCCAGCACCCCGGCGGAGAAGAACGGCCCGGGCAGCGGCAGGCGGCCCGTCTCCTCCAACACAACCGTCATGTCGAGCAGCGTGGGCAGCTCGGTCCAGCCCATGTCGACCACCGCCGACCAGAAGTCGTCGGTGAAGCCGCGATCGTCCTCGACCATCTCGCGCACGTAGGCGCTGGGCGCGCGGGTCTCGAGGAAGGCGCGGGTGGCGGCGCGGAGCTGGTCTTGTTCGGCGCTGAACGTGAAGTCCATGGAGGCGCTGAGATTACGCTGCCGCCAATGGATTTCGCCTATACCGCGGAGGACGACGCGTTCCGGGACGACCTGCGCGGTTGGCTCGACGAGAACCTCACGAAGTTCTTCGCCGAGTACGGCGAGGAGTCCACCGACCCCGGCGTCAGCGGAATCATGGGGGCCATGGAGCGGCGGCGCTCCTGGCAGCGGCGGCTCAACGAGGGCCGGTGGGCGGCGATCACGTGGCCCGAGGAGTGGGGCGGGCGCGACGCGACCGTCATGCAGAACGTCATCTACAGCGAGGAGATGGCGCGCTACAAGACGCCGGGCATCTTCAACGCCAACGGCCTGTGGCAGATCGGGCCGATGATCATCCGCTGGGGAACCGACGAGCAGAAGGAACGCTGGCTCCCGGGCATTCTCTCGGCCGACCAGCACTGGTGCCAGGGTTTCTCCGAGCCCGAGGCCGGCAGCGACCTGGCCAACCTGCGGACGCTGGCGGTGCGGGACGATGACGCGGGCGTGTACGTCGTCAACGGCCAGAAGATCTGGATCTCGAGCGCGCACGTCGCCGAGTGGGGACTGTTCCTCGTCCGCACCGATCCCACCGCGATCGAGCGCGGCATCAAGCACGAGGGCATCACCGCCCTGATCGTCGACATGAACACACCGGGGATCGAGTGCCGGCCGATCCGCGACATCGTCGGCGACGAGATGTTCAACGAGGTGTTCTTCACGGATGCCCGCATACCGATCTCGGACCGGCTCGGCGATGAAGGCGCCGGCTGGCAGGTCGCCATGGGCACGCTCGGCCATGAGCGCGTCGGCACCGCCGGTCTTGCGATCGGCATGAAGTCCGACCTCGACTCGATGGTGAGCGCGACGCGCGCCGAGAACCCGACGGCGCTCGACGATCCCGACCTGCGCGACCGGATTGCCCGCGCCTACACCCACATCGAGTTCACCCGCCTACTGAACTACCGGGCCCTGTCGAAGGTGCTCAAGGGCGAGAAGACGTGGCCCGAGGTGCAGATCGCCAAGCTCCAGTGGAGCTACCTCGCCCAGACGCTGGCCGAGCTCGCCGTTGACCTCCTCGGTCCCGCCGGCCTCCTCGGCAAGGGCGGTCCCGACGCGGTCGACGAAGGCAAGTGGTCCCGCCTTTATGTCTTCCAGCGCTACACGTCGATCGGTGCCGGCACCACCGAGGTGCAGAAGAACGTCATCGCCGACCGGGCGATTGGTATGCCCCGCCGCTAGATAACCGGACCGGCAATCGCCGCGAGCCACGCGATCCACGCAGCTTCGACGAGCGCGATCAGCCAGACGTTGCGGCTGCGCCAGTACACGCCGGCGGCGAAGATCTCGACCATCACGAAGATGAGCAGCAGGATCGGCATGATCAGGCTGAGGACGCCGGGCAGGAACCCGAGACGGATGCCGATGGCAAGGACGAGCAGCGACATCACGCGACTGGCGGCGCCCAAGCCGATCGCGCTGCGGAGCGAGCCCTTGCGGATGAGCGACTCGGATGCAAGGAACAGCGGCGCCATCAGCAGCGTGCCGACAGCCCAGATCACCATGCGTTCCGGCGTCGGCACGAGCCGGTGGAAGATCGCGCTGATCGGCAGGAGCAACACGTACACGCTCACCAACGCCAGGCCGGCCACGCCCGCTGTCGCACGGAGGTTGTCGGGGAGCCAACTCGGTCCCTCGGCGAGCCGTCGCACGCCGAAGCGGCGCGCCGCGAACAGCAGCAGGCCGGCCACCGCGTAATAGCCGTACTGATCGGCGCCGGTGAGTATCGGCAGGAAGTTGGCTGGCGATCCGAGGGCCAGCAACGGCATCGCCACCAAGAGTGCGATGGCGACGGTGAGCAGACCGCGCGCGCCCTCGCGCCCGGTGCCCTGGGGGCGACCGATCACCGGCGCCAGCCGGCCCGCACCGACGCCGACACCGAACAACAAGACCAAGGCGACGAGCATGTACAAGAGCGAAGTGCCGAGTCGCGGGTCGACGATCTTGCCGGGAGCGCCCGGCGACCGACCGAAGGCGGTGTTGAGCCATGCGACTGTCTCGCGCATCACCGTTCCGGAGAACAGGATCGTTACGTGGTCCTTGCCGCTGACCACGACGCGCTTCACGTTCGTCTTGCCGGTCAGTTGCCGCTCCATGTCGACCTGGCGGTGGCGGATGCTCGCGGGGTCCTTCTCGCCGGCGATCAGCAGAACGTTCGCGGGAACCTGCGCGTCATCGATGACGTCGCCACCGGAGACGGGAATCACTGCCTTGACGCGAGCGTCGAGGCTGGCCGACTCAAGGACCGCGCTGGCACCCATCGAGTGGCCGAGGAGGGCGATGCGGTTGCGGTCGACGTACGGAGAGCGATCGGCGTAGTCGAGCGCGGCCTCGATGTCGCTGTGCAGATCGCCGCCGAAGGACTTGGTGTTGGACCCGTGGCCGCGGAAGTCGATGGCGATCACTGCGAAGCCGGCCTTGGCCAGGCTCCGCGAGATCGTGCTCATGATCTGCTGGTCGGCCGAGAACCCGTGGGCGACGATCACGACCGGGGGGCGTTGGCCGAGCGGCGGCGCCAACGGGAACTGGTCATCGTCGTCGAGGCTGCCGGGGACATACAGCGTCGCCGGTGCGCCGTTGCGTAGCGCGGCGAACGTGTGGGGCGGACCGCCCCGTTCCTGGGACCCGAGCCGGCCGACGAGTCCGATGCCGAGGATTACCGCCACCACGAGGACGATCGTGAGCGGCGTCCAACGCCGACTCGGGGCGGCGGTCGGCGTCGGACTCGTGGTCGGGCTGACCGGCGCGGGCGCGACCGCCGGCGCCCTTACCGCCACGGCAGGCGCCGGCGCCTTCTTTGCCGGTGTGGCCTTCTTTGCCGGTGTGGTCTTCTTGGCCGCGGCTTTCTTCGCGGGTTGCTTGCGGGGGGCGGTCTTCGAGGTCGGCGCCATACGCGCAATCTACGGTCAGCTCGGCGCGGCGGGGGGACATTTCGCCCCGCGGTTGCGTTCTGGGCGGATCCGCGCGGCCTGAGCGCGGGTTAATCCGCCCAGAATGTCTACGGGTAGTCGGGGTGGGCGCTGAGCCAGTCACTCAGGGCGCGCATCGACGCTTCGTTCTGCTTGTTGATGAACTTGTAGGTGCGGGCCTCGAACCACTTCCACGGCGCCTTGTCGAGGTGGTACCGCTCTTCGAAATGCAGGCGGGTGTTCTCCGGCCCGAGTGACTCGAGCCGCACTTTGCCGGTCTGGTCCTGGCCCGGCTGCCGGCCGACCATGCGGTACGTGTAGCCCTCGTTCGCCACGACATCGGTGACCAGTTCGATTGCGGTGCCGGTGCGACCGAGCGGCATCCTGTACATCACGCGCCGCAGGAGCCCGTTGCCGCCGGCATCGCCCGGGTGGATCACCTCGACGCCAGTGACCATCGGCGCGTACGACGCCCACCGGTCGTAGTCCTGCATCAGCGTCCAGATCCGCGCCGCGCTGTGCGGCATGTCAAGCGAGTAGCGATGCTCCCGCACCGAGGAACGCCTCCTTCGCGTCGTCGGCCAGACCGGGCACGGAGCGCGCCGCGGCCAGGGCGCGATCAAGCGGTAGGAACGGATGGTCGGACGCGAACAGCACGCGACCTTTGCCGATCGACGAGTTCATGAACGTCACCAGCGCGGGGTCGAGGTACTTGGCCAGGTAGGCCGAGTTCGACAGGTAGAGCGTCGGCCACTTGCGCATGTACGTCATCAGCAGCTCTTCGTACGGATGGCCCATGTGCGCACCGATCACCGTCATCCCCGGAAAGTCGATGAGAACGTCCTCGAGCATCTCGGGGTGCTGACAGCCGGACCGCACTTGCGGCCCGGGGACGCCGATGTTGATCGACACGGGCAACCCCGCCTCGGCGCACGCCGCGTAGACGGGGTAGTAGAGCCGGTGGTTGAGGGGCAACTGCTCGACGAGCGGTGTCACCCGCGCGAACACGAACCGCTCGTGTTGCGCGAGGTCGCGAACACGCGCCGCCATCCGCACCGGACGCGTCGCCTTGTCGACGGTGCCGGCGACGAGGAAGCGGCCGGGATAGTTGTCGGCCACCTTCAGGAGGTCCTCGACCGACGATCCGGAGAGGCCGCCGGTCAACACGCCGACGTCCACACCGCAGCGGTCCATGATCCCGACCAGCTCGTCGGGATCCTCGGGGCGCACGTCCTGGCCGAAGTACTCGCCGCTCATGGCGCGCGCGACCTCGGGCGACAGCAAGTTGACCCAGAGGTCGATGACCGTCACTTACGAAAGCCGTTCGATCACAGTCGCATTTGCCTGACCGCCGCCTTCGCACATGGTCTGGAAGCCGTAGCGGCCGCCGCCGTCCTCGAGCCGGTTGAGCAGCGTCGTCATCAGCCGCACGCCGCTCGCGCCGAGGGGATGGCCGATGGCGATGGCGCCGCCCCAGCCGTTGTACCGCTCCGGCTCGGGCGCGAACTCCTTGGCCCACATCAGCGCGATGGCGGCGAACGCCTCGTTGCATTCGATGGCGTCGAACTCGTCGATCTTCATCCCGCTGCGCTCGAGCAGTTTGCGGGTTACCGGGTTGGGCGCGGAGAGGACGACGACCGCGTCGTCGGCACCGACGGCGAAGTGGGCGAACCGGGCCCGGATCGGGAGGCCGAGGCGCTCGGCCGTGTCGCGGTCGGCGATCACCATGGCGGCGGCGCCGTCGGACACCTGTGACGCGCCACCGGCGGTGATCGCGGGCGTCGTCTCGTCCCACGCCGACGGCAGGGCGGCCAGCCGTTCGAGCGACGTGTCGCGCCGGATGCCCTCGTCGGCCTCCATCACCCGCCCGTCGGCCAGGGTGACCGGGATGATCTCGTTCTTGAACTTGCCCTCGTCGGTCGCCGCCGCCGCCCGCTGATGGCTGCGGAGTGAGAACTCGTCCATGTCCTCGCGAGTGATGCCGAAGCGGTCGGCGAGGATCTGGCTGCACTCGAACTGGGTGAGCAGCTTGCCGTCGACCGCTTTCATAAAGCCCTGGCTGAACGGGCCGTCGCCCCCACGCGCGTTCGACGCCAGCGGGACGCGCGACATGACCTCGACGCCGCACGCGATGGCGATGTCGTAGGCGCCGGCCATGACGCCTTGCGCGGCGAAGTGCACCGCCTGCTGGCTCGAGCCGCACTGCCGGTCGACCGTCGTCGCCGGGACGTGTTGCGGAAGGCCGGCGGCGATCCACCCGTTGCGCGTCACGTTCGTCGATTGCTCGCCCACCTGGCTCACGCAACCGCCGACCACGTCGTCGACCAGGCCCGGATCGACACCGCTGCGTTCGACGACACCCTTGAGCGCGATGGCGAGCAGGTCGTTGGGATGGAACGACGCCAGGGATCCGTTGCGCTTGCCGATAGGTGTGCGCACCGCGTCGACGATGACGGCCTCTCTCATGGCGGGCAACACTAGGGCGGTGATCGGACTTTCCGACGAGCACGTCGAGCTAGCCACGACGGTCCGCCGGTGGGCGCAAACGCACTGCCCGCCGTCGCTGGCCCGGTCCTATCTCGACGGCGACGCCGCCGCATTGCCGCCGTTCTGGTCCCAGCTGCCGGACTTGGGCTGGCTCGAGCTCGACTTCCCTGAGCTGGTCGTGGTCGTGGAGGAGTTGGGGCGGGCCATGGCGCCGGGACCGTTCGTCCCGACCGCGATCGCCAACGCCGTCACCGGGCGCGTCTCTCACGAACCCGTCGCCGTCACGCTCGAGGGCACGATCGCGCTGTGCGGCCCGGGCGCCGTCGCCCTCGTCGGGCCGGGCGTCGACACCACGTCGTTCTCCGTTGAGCCGCTGGGCGGCCTCGATCCGACCCGGTCGATCGGACGCGTCGCCGTCGACGTGGACCCGGCCGATGCCCGGGCGCGCGACGGCGCCGCGCTGGTGCTATCTGCGGAAGCGGTTGGCCTCGCCGCCTGGTGCGTTGACACCGCGGCGGCCTACGCCAAAGTTCGCGAGCAGTTTGGGCGCCCGATCGGCCAGTTCCAGGCGGTCAAGCATCGCTGTGCTGACATGCTCGTCGCCCTTGAACTGGCGCGAGGCGCGGTGTGGGATGCGGCGCGGGCGCCGTCCGCGTTCACCGTCGGCGTGGCCGCCGCGCTGGCCACCGCCGCCGCAGTTCAGTGTGCGAACGACTGCATTCAGGTGCTGGGCGGCATCGGCTTCACCTGGGAGCATGACGCGCACCTGTATCTCAAGCGAGCGCTCTCGATCGACGCGCTGCTCGGAGGGAGCGGGCGGTGGAACGCCGCGGTCGCCCGTCGGGCGATGGCCGGTGAGCGGCGCGAGTTGCGGGTCGACCTCGGCCCCGAAGCCGAGCCGTTCCGCGACAGCACGCGCGCGTTCATCGCCACCCTTGAGAAGGGCCGCCGTCGCGCCCAGATGGCCGACGCCGGGTACATCACGCCGCACTGGCCGGCTCCGTGGGGCAAGGACGCCGGGCCGATCGAGCAGCTTGCGATTGCCGAGGAGTTCGCGGCGGCCGGCGTGCGGCCACCTCACCTCCAGGTGGGTGCGTGGGCGCTGCCGACGATCATCGAACACGGCACACCCGGACAACAAGAGCGGTTCATCGGCCCGACCCTGCGCGGCGAGTTGTCCTGGTGCCAGCTGTTCAGCGAGCCCGGGGCTGGGTCCGACCTTGCCGCGCTGAGCACCAAGGCAGCGCGGGCACGTCGTGCCGAAGGCGCGCAAGCCGAAGACGACGGTTGGCTCCTTTCGGGTCAGAAAGTGTGGACATCGATGGCGCAGGACGCGGACTGGGGGATCTGCCTCGCCCGCACGGATAGCGACCGTCCGAAGCACGAAGGCATCACGTGCTTCCTCGTCGACATGAAGTCGCCCGGTGTCGACGTCCGTCCGCTGCGCGAACTGACCGGCGCGTCGCTGTTCAACGAGGTCTTTCTGTCCGACGTGTTCGTCCCCGACGACTGCGTCGTGGGCGCGGTCAACGATGGGTGGCGCGCCGGTCGGACGACGCTGGCGAACGAGCGCGTGTCGATGGGCGCCGGCGCCGGCATCGGGCCGAACGTCGACGCGCTCCTGTCTCTGCTGCCAACTGACGCCGACACCGCGACCCTCGAGCGGGTGGGCGAGGCCGTCGTCGAGTCACAAGCGCTCGCGGTCCTCGGCGTACGGCTCACGCGGCGCGCGTTGGCGGGCGCCGACGCCGGGCCCGAGGCGTCGATCCGCAAGCTGGTCGGCGCCGAGCACGACCAACGCGTGCAGGAGTTGGGCCTGGCGATGCTCGGCCCCGACGGCGCCGCCGTCGACGGCCGCGCCGCGCCGTGGATCAACGGCCTGCTGTGGAGCCGCTGCCTCACCATCGCCGGCGGCACCTCCGACATCCAACGCAACGTCATCGCCGAACGCCTCCTCGGCCTCCCCAAGGACCCTTAAACCAAGTGTCGGTGTCAGGTTGCGGATTCCGTAGCCCTGACACCGACACGTTGGCTGTTAGGCGGCAGGCGCCGCTGGGGGTGCGGGGCGCCACTGCTCGCCGATGCGCTGGCCTTGGGTCTGGTCCATGACCTCGACGGCGCGGTACTTGCCGTCCTCGACGACTGCGGTCACGTGCACGGTGTCGCCGGACTTCACGTCGTCGATGCCGTTGTTGCCGGCGTTGACCATCGTGTTGTCGTTGACGGCGTACGCCTTGGTGTAACCGTCCGCGCTCTTGAGGGTGATCGACGAGGCGCTGACCGCGGTCACCTCACCGACCTGGGTGGCGACGGTCTGGTAGCCGCCGCCATCCTTGGGAGTCACGAACTCGCCGTGGATGCCGCCGCCCATGCCGAAGTGCGGACCACCCGGGCCTGGCTTGCCGGCTATCGCCGTTCCCGCAACGCCCGGAGTGGGTGCCGTTGACGTGCTCGTATCGGTTTGTGCGGCGGCTACGCCGATCCCGCCCAACGTCGCGCCGGCCGCCACGCCGGATGCGACGAGCCAGGCTCGTAGCCGTCGGCCACGCTCTTCCATCGCTCTGCATCTCCTTTCGCACTTCCGAATTTCGGTGTGCAACGACACAGTGCGATTCGCGACTGATCCCCACCTGAGACCACGCTGGTGGGCGTCTGGATTCCGCAGCGGTAACAATCGCGGCCGATGCCCATCCACTACGAGCTTGATGACGAGCACATCGTCACCATCACCATCGACCGTCCCGAGGCGCGCAACTCGCTCGACCTGCATCACTTCGGCGCGCTGGCCAAGGCCTGGCGCGACTTCGGCGACGACCCCGACGCGTGGGTCGCGATCATCACCGGCGTGGGCGACGCGTTCTGCACCGGCGCCGACCTCAAGACGTTCATCCCGCAGGTCACCGAGTTCCAGAAGCAGATCGCGGCGGGCGACGTCACCGAGTTCGAGGGCATATCGCTGCGTGACTCGACCGACGCCGTGTTGCGCAACGTCAAGCTCTACAAGCCGATCGTCGCCGCGGTGAATGGGCACTGCGTGGCCGGCGGCATGGAGATGCTCGGCGGCACCGACATCCGCATCGCCACGCCCGACTCCGGCTTCGGCGTCATGGAGCCCAAGCGCGGACTGTTCGCCGGTGGCGGCACGACGGTGCGGCTGCCGCGGCAACTCGCGTTCCCTGCGGCTATGGAGTTCCTTCTCACCGCCGAGCGGTTCCCCGCGGAACGCGCGCTCGAGCTTGGTCTACTCAATGAGATCGTCCCGCGCGACCAACTCATGGACAAGGCGCGCGACTGGGCCCGCCGGATCACTGCCAACGCGCCGATCGCAGTTCAGGCGACCAAGGAGAGCGTGATCCGCAGCCTCGCGGTGACGATGAAGGAGGGCTACAAGATCGAGTCCGAGCTGAGCTCGATGGTGTTCCAGACCGAAGACGCCAAGGAAGGCCCGAAGGCGTTTGCCGAGAAGCGCCCGCCCAATTGGCAGGGCAAGTAGCGGTGGCCGTCGATCCGCGCACGCCTTGTCTCGTCGGCTGGTCACAGCAGACGTGGCGCGACGGCGCGCCCGAACCTCTCGACCAATGGGAGTCCGTCGCCCGCGCCGCGATGAACGGCGCGCCGGTCGACGACCTTCAGATCGTGTACACGCAGAGTTGGAACTACGACGACCCGTGCCAACGCTTGTCGGAGCGGCTGGGCATCTCCCCGCCTCGCACGTTCTACAGCGGGATCGGCGGTTCGACGCCGCAACTCCTCGTCAACAACGCGGCCGAGCGGATCCTGCGCGGTGAGAGTGACGTGGCGTTGATCGCGGGCGCCGAGGCGTTGGCCACCCGTCGCCAACTGAAGAAAGCCGGGGAGAAGCCGCAGTGGTCGCACCCGGACCCCAATCGCCCGGCGTTCCCGTTTCCGGACCCCTTCCACCCAGCCGAGATGGCGCACCAGGTGTGGGAGGCGTGGCTCACCTTCGCCCTGCTCGACATCGCCCGCCGCGGCCGCACCGGCGCCAGCCCCGACGCGTACCGGCAAGCCGAAGGGGAGTTGCTGTCGCCCATGTCGCGCGTGGCCGCCGCCAACCCGTACGCGTGGTTCCCGGTCGAGCGCAGCGCCGCTGAACTTATTACCGCGACCCCCGACAACCGCATGGTCGGGTACCCGTACACGAAGTGGATGATCTCGGTGATGGACGTCGACATGGCCGCCGCGCTCGTCGTCACGAGCCACGAGCGGGCCGACGCGCTGGGCATTCCGGCCGACCAACGCGTGTACCTGCGCGGTTGGGGCTACGCCGAGGACACGCCGTACCTGGCTGAGCGGGCCGATCTGTCGCGCTCCGCGGCCATGGCCGCCGCGTGGGAGCAGTGCGGCGCGTCGATCGACGACGTCGCCCACATCGACCTCTACAGCTGCTTTGCCGGCTCGGTGAACTTCGCCCTCGACACGCTGGGCATCGGTCAGGACGACGCCCGGGCGCCGTTCACGGTCACCGGCGGCCTGCCGTTTTCCGGTGGCGCCGGCAGCGACTACATGACGCACTCGATCGCGGGCATGGCCGACGTCCTGCGCGCCGACCCGGGCGCCGTCGGGCTGGTCAGCGGGGTCGGCATGCACATGCAGAAGCACGTGTTCGCCACCTACTCGACCACCCCGGCCGAGGTTGCGCCGCGCGAGCAACTCCCGCGCGTCGCCGCGGCCAAGGCCATCACCGACGTGTACACCGGCTCGGCGACGGTGGGTGCGTACTCGGTCGTGCACGGGCGCGACGGCACTCCCGAGTCGGGCGTCGCGATCTGCGACCTTCCCGACGGCACGCGTTGCTACGCGCGGTTCGAGGACGGGCTCGACGAGGCCGAGCGGGTCGAGCTGGTCGGTCGATCGGTCGAGGTGAAGGCGGACGGCGAGGTCAATCGCTTGTCGTTCTCCCTTTGACCCCGCCGCTCGAACTCCGGTTCGTCCTCTCGGCCCCGGGGATCGCCGGTCTGCCCGACTCGCGCGCCGAGGTTGCGTTCGTCGGCCGGTCCAACGTCGGCAAATCGTCGCTCCTCAACGCGCTGGCCAACCGCAAGGCCCTGGCCCACACATCGAAGACGCCCGGGCGTACGCAACTGCTCAACTTCTTCGAACTCGACGACAGCGGCACCTCGGTCGTCGACTGCCCCGGCTACGGCTACGCGTCGGTTCCCAAGCGCGTGCAGGCGACGTGGCAGGCGATGCTCGAGGGCTACTTCCTCGAGCGGGCGCCGCTGCGCATGATCCTCGTGCTCGTCGACGGCGAGATCGGTCCCACCAAGCTCGACGTCCAGATGCTCGAGTGGCTGCGCGCCAACGAGCTGCCCTTTACCGTCATTGCGTCGAAGCACGACAAGGTGAAGGCCTCCCAGCGTGAGAAGCGCAAGGTCGAGCTGGCCGAGGGGTGCGCGGTGGACCCGGGCGACGTGGTGTGGGTGAGCGCGGCCAAGAACACCGGCGTCGACACCCTGCGCGGCCGCGTACGCGGCTGGCTGTCAGCCGGCTGACGGCAGCGCCGGCCGCGGCTGCATGCCGGCTGCCGCGTAGATGTCGTCGATCACGCGCATGTTCGCCACGGCGGTCGACGGCGGGGTGAGAATCGGTTCGTTGCGCAACACCGCACCCGTGAACGCGCGCAGCTGGCAGGTGTACGTGCCCTCGCCGCCGATCTTCTCGCGACGCCCGTTGACCTTGAACCGGGAGAAGACCTGGGGCGCGAACGGGTTGAGGACGCGGATCTCGCCCTTGTCGCCCACGACGCGCGCCGAGACGTCGACGATCCGAGCCGAGAGCATCCCGGTTGTGATGCGTCCGGTCGCGCCGCTGTCGAATCGGAACTCCGCTTGCATCCACCGGTCCACGCCTGGCGACCGTTCTTTGGCGCGCGCCGAAACGACGGTGGGCTCGCTGCCGCCGAGGGTGCGCAACAGATGGACGGCGTAGCAACCGGCGTCCATCAGCGAGCCACCGGCCAGCGCGAGCTGCCAGCGGATGTCCTTGCGCGACGGGAGCGGGAAGCACATCGCGGTGCGGATGTGTTGGACGCGGCCGACCGCGCCGTCGGCGATCAGCTCCAGCATGCGCGCAACCGTCGCGTGGTAGCGGTAGTGGAACGCCTCCATGACGACGAGGTTGGGCGCGGCATCGGCCGCCGCCTTCACCTGCTCGGCCTCGGCGGCGTTCGACGTGAACGGCTTCTCGCACAGGACGTGCTTCCCGGCGGCGATGGCCTTCAACGTCCACGGTCCGTGATGACTGTTCGGCAGGGGGTTGTAGATCGCGTCGACATCGGGGTCGTTGATGATGTCGTCGTACGACCCGTGCACCCTCTCGATGCCGTGCTTGTTCGCAAAGGCGCGGGCGCGGTCGACGTCACGCGCCGCGACCGCCGTCACCACCGCGTCGTCGACGATGCGCGCCGGCTTGGTCAGGGCGTTGGGCGTGATGCGGGCGGCACCCAGGGTGCCGATGCGAACAGGCCCCGTCACGCGGCTTCGCGCTCTAGCTCTTGGCGGGCGGCGTAGACCGCGAAGGCACCGGCGGCGATGCAGAGGAACACCGGCGTCCACTGGAGCGCGCCGATCTTGTCCTCACCGAAGTACGGGTTGGTCACCGGCGTGTGCCACGGCGACACGTGGTACAGCAGAAACCCGATGGCGACGATGGCGCCGGTAGCGCCTATCAGCGGGGCGGCCCACTCGCGATTGCGGACCGCACCGACGATCCCGACGATCGAGGCCACGACCAGGGCGGCGCCGACGATCGCACCGACGTAGCCCTCACTGCTGGTCTCGGCCGGGATGGCGCCGTGAATCACCTGAATGACGAGCAGGGCGGTCGCGGCGGCGGTCAGGCGGGAGTTCATGACTTGAGCCTACGGAGCGCGATCGCCGCGCTCCCGGCAATTGCCGCGGCCGCAACTGCGCCGTGGTCGTCCCGTCCGGTCACTGCCAGCACGTCGTGCGCGGCCGCCGTGCGGAGGCCAACCCACTGCCGCGCGTTGCGCAGCGCGGTCGCCATGATCGTGAGCGTCGGGTTGTGCGACCCGGACGTCGGGAACACGCTGCCGTCGGACACCACGACGTTGTCGAGGCCGTGCACCCGACCGATGGCGTCGGTTACCGACGTGGCCGGGTCGGTCCCCATCCGCATGCCGCCCATGATGTGTTTGCCGTCGGGCACGTCCCCAGCCGCCACCGGGTAGAGATCCGACGACACCTCGGGGATAGCGAAGCCGACATCGGCGCCCGACGCCTTGATCAGCGCAGTCAGCAACGGGATGAACGTGGTCTGCGACACGATCTCGTGCTGGTGCGGCGCGTACGTGATGCGGGCGACGGGTACGCCGCGGTAGTCCTTTACGGCGGGATCCAAGTCGACGGTGTTGGTGGCCTGGGGCATGTCTTCGGAGATCATCTCGATGCCGGCGAGCCGGTCGCGCAAGATCGATGCGCGCATCAACTGCTTGAGCGGCGTCCCGAACGGCTTCACGCCGCTGAGCGCGGTGCTCAGGATGAACCGGTAGTAGCTGGCCTCGGCGATCGGGTCTTGTGAACCGCCGAGCTCGAGCACGCCACCCCGCACGTAGGGGAGCCCGGCGGCCGCCGCCGCCAGCTTGGCCGCCGGGTACTCGGGATCGGCGAAGTCGTCGACGGCATGGCTCGTCGACCGGCCGCGGTACGCGTGGATCCGCTCGGTCAGGTAGACGCCGAACCCGGCGGTGAACCAGTGGAACATGAGGTGGCGGCCGATCTGGTCGTGAGGGTTCGGCAGCCGCGACAACAGGGCGAGGCGGATCGTCTCGATCGTCGACCCGGCCATGACGACGAGGTCGGCCGGTTCGGTGTGGCTGGCGCCGGTGTTGTCGACGAGCACCACGCCGGTGGCGCGGCGGCCGCTCCAGACGACGCGGGACGCGAACGTCTCGGGCCGCACTTCGGCGCCGGCGATGACGGCACGGCGCAGCGGCGCCAGCGCACCGACCCGGGCGTGGATGGGGCAGCCGTAGTGGCTGCAGAAGCCACAGTCGTTGCACGCCGGGCGGCCCTGGTAGGGCTGCGACGTGATCGCCATCGGTACCGGGAACGGATGTAGCCCGAGCGTCTGCGCGCCACCGGCGAGCCGCACCGAGCTGTACTGCGGCGCGCCAGGCGGCATCGGCAGTTGCTTCGTGCGCGGCGCGTGGGCGCGGGTCGGCGACGTGGGGAGCAGGTTGACGTCGCCCTGCACGCCGATCAGGCTCTCGATCTCGTCGTAGAACGGCGCGATCTCCCCGTAGCTGAACGGCCAGTCGGTGACGCTGGCGTTGGGCATCGGCCCCAGCAGCGAGAGCTTCTTGAAGTCGATGTCCCAGAAGCGCGGCGTCTTGGCGTCCCAGTGCGTCGTGCCGCCGCCGACGGTCGACGGGAGGTGGTTCACGTTCCCGACGACGCGGTTGGCCTCGCTGGCGGTGCGCCGGAATGAACGGGGCTCGAGATCGACGTCGGGGTCCTCGAAGTAGCGCGACGCGCTCGACTTCAACTCGTCGTTGGAGAACGCCGTCGCCGGCGTGGGCGATCGTAAGTCGCCGAAGTAGTTGCGGCCCTTCTCGACGATGAGCACGTCCCATCCGCCTTCGGCCAGGACCATGGCGGCCGTGGAACCGCCGGCGCCGCTGCCGATGACGATGGCCCGGCTGCTCACTGGTCGCCGAGCACTTGGAGGACTTGGGCGACGACGCCCGTCGGATCGATGACGTCGGGTCCGTCGCTCGCGCTCACCTCGGCCCGGGTGTAGCCGCGCGGCATCGACGGGCCCGGGAACTTGATCTCGGTCCAGCCCGAGCGGTTGGTGTTGCCGCCGTAGACGGGGTCGCTGTAGGTGCCTTCGATGGCGTGGGTGTAGAGAATCTCGAGGAAGCCGGCGGCCCGATCGTCGAGGAGGAACTGGTCCTTGTCGAGCGCCGACGCGGTGGAGAAGTCGCCGCCGGCGATCGAGTCGAGGACCACGACGCCATCGCGATACGCCTTCTTGAGCGCGGCGATGCGCGTCTCCCAGGCCCGGCGCTGCTGGGTCGACAACGCGACGAACTGGCCGGCACCGGTGCCGTACGGCCCGCCGGCGTAGATGTGCTCGGGATGGTGGTCGAGGGCGCTCAACAGCACGTCGATGAACCGGGTGACGTTGGCCTCGCGCGCGCCGGGGTGGCCCATCTCCAAGGGGTCATCCAGCGGTCCGGGAATGATGCGGGCCGTCGCTTCGCGCACCACGGCGGCTTGGTGGGCGGTGAAGAAGGCGAAGGTCTCGGTGGCGGCCTGCGCGGCGCGCTCCCACGCCGGCAGCGGCACGAGCCGAGCCAGCGGTAACAGGCTTACGCCCTTCAGGAAATCGCGGCGGGACAGCAAGGGGTGGAAGTATGCCGCCGTGGACCGGCCGACCGCATTGGTGACCGCCCCGTTCCGGGGTGAAGGACTCGAGAGCTTGCGCGACGTCGCCGACGTCGTGCTCGACCCGTGGATCGATCACAACCCGATGCGGCTCTACAACGCCGAACAGTTGGCCGAGCGCATCACCGCCGAAGGCGCCTCGATCGTCGTGTGCGAGGCCGACGTGTGCGCCGGACCCGTCTTCGACCTGCCGCTCATTGCCATCGGTTCGACGCGGGGCGATCCGACCAACGTCGACATCCCGGCGGCGACGGCGGCGCGTGTTCCGGTCCTGCATGCGCCGGGCCGCAACGCCGACGGAGTCGCGGAGTTGACGCTCGCCCTGTTGCTGGCCGCGTCTCGCCACCTGCTGCCGGCCGACGACGACGTGCGGGCCGCCGACGTGTTCAAGGACGGGACGATCCCGTACCAGCGCTACCGGGCGTGGGAACTCCAGGGTCGGACCGCCGGGCTCGTCGGCCTCGGCGCAGTCGGGCGAGCCTTCCGGTGGCGCCTCGAAGGCCTTGGGATGAACGTCCTCGCCTATGACCCGTACGCCGATGACGCCAACGCGTCACTCGACGAGGTCCTCGAACAGGCCGACGTCATCTCGCTCCACGCCGCGGTCACGCCCGAGACCGCCGGCATGATCGGTGCCGACGCCTTCGCCCGCATGAAGGACGGCGTGGTGTTCGTCAACGCCGCGCGCGAAGCGCTGCACGACCGGGCGGCGCTCACCGCCGCGCTCGAGTCCGGCAAGGTCGCCGCCGCCGGTCTCGACCATTTCACCGGCGAGATGCTGGCGACCGACGATCCGTTGGTCGCCCTACCGAACGTCGTCCTCACCCCGCACATCGGCGGCGCGACGTACAACACCGAAGAGAACCACTCGCGCATGATCGCCGACGACCTCGCCCGCCTCCTCGCCGGCGATCGCCCGCTTCACATCGCCAACCCGGAGGTATTGCAGTGAAGGAAGAAGTGCTGGAGACGGCCAAGTCGTTGATGGCGCAGGGGTTGGTCGCCGGGACCGAGGGCAACGTGTCGGCCCGGATGGAGGACGGCAACGTCTGCATCACCCCGTCGTCGCTCAATTACGAAGTGATGACGCTCGAGGATCTCGTCGTGATGGATCCCGACGGCAACGTGGTCGAGGGCACGCGCGGACCGTCTTCGGAGAAGGCCGTGCACCTCGCGTGTTACAAGGCGTTTCCCGAGGTCGGCTCGGTGATCCACTCGCACCCGATCAACGCCAGCGTGTTCGCGGTGGCGCGCCAGCCGCTGCCGGCGGCGATCGAGGAGTCGGTCGTGTTCATCGGCGGCGACATCCCAATCTGCGACTTCAAGACCACAGGTACCGACGAGTTGGGCGACGAAGCGGTGCGGTGCCTCGCCGATCGCAGCGCCGCGCTCCTCGCCAATCACGGGCTGGTCGCCATCGGCGCCGATCCCTACAGCGCGATGCGCGTGACCGCCCTCGTGGAGAAGGTCGCCCAGATCGTCATCGGCGCCCGCAACATCGGCGGCGAAGTGCTCGTCCCCGAGGACGTCAAAGCCAACTTCCACGAGGTCTACAAGATGCTGCGCCCGCACCGCCTCCCCTAAGGGGAGGGACTACTCGCGGCCGCGGGGACGGAGCGGCCGTTCGCGTGCGCGCAGCGGCTCCTTGCGCGGGACGCGCGCCGGAGGCTCGTCGTCCATCAGCGGCGGCGCCGGCGATGCCGGAGCCGAAGCGGCGGGCGGTGGCGCGGCCTCCGGGCCGCCGCCGCCCTTTTGCTTCTTGAGCACCAAGGTGCCGCCGTCCTTGATCACGGTGTAGATGATCATGCCGACGCCGCCGCCGAGCAGGACCGCCAGAACGAAGCGTGGCGCCTCGATCATGCGGTTGCCGATTACTGCGTTGAAGACGAAGTACGCGACGACCAGCCCGACGATCGCACCGACCGCGGTGAGTACCCGTTGTTGCCCCTTGGAGACGCCGTCCATCCCCATCACCGTAGGTCGAACGCAACCTTGATCGCGCCCGACCCGCCCTGATCGCTCACTGCGGCGAACGCTTCGCGCCAATCGTCCAGGCGAAACGTGTGCGTGAGCATGGCGCTCAAGTCGATCCGCCCGGCTGTCACCAAGTCGAGATAGTGCGCCAGCCCGTGTTGGCGGTGGCCCTCGACCTCCTCGATGCCGAATGCGTTGGAGCCGACGATGCGCACTTCCTTGAAGTACAGCGGCGTCCATTCGAACCGACCGGGCGGATTGACGCCCATCTGCACGACGCTGCCCCGCGCCCGCACCACGCGCAGCCCGACTTCGGTGGTGTCGGGAGCGCCGATGGTGTCGTAGACGACGTCGACGTGCCCGGGGTGAGTGAAGGGAAGGCCGGTCCACGGCCGGCGGAGCACGCCGCCCGACCACTCGGCCACGCCCACGACGACGTCCTCGAGCGGCTCGTGCTCGATCACCGTCGCGCCGAGTTGCTCGGCCAGGGCGCGCTGCGCGGGGAAGCGGGCGATGGCCAGCACGTCGCACGACGGGTATAGGGCGCGCAGGATGGCGATCGCGCTCAAGCCGAGCGCGCCGGCGCCGTAGATCACGGCCCGGCCTTCGGGACCGGGCGGATTGCGCGTGATGGCGTGGAGGGCGACCGAGAACGGGTCGGCGAGCACCGCGACCTCGTCGGGAATGGAGGCCGGCACGGGGATGAGCATGGAGCGGTGGGCGGGGACCAGCTCGCCGAAGCCGCCGGGCGCGTCGGCCGAGTTGCCGACGTGGATACCGGGCTGGATGTTGCCCTCGGTGAAGTGCCAGCAGAGGTTGACGTCGCCCGCCGCGCACGCCGGGCAGATTGGATCGATGCCGCGGGGCGCGCAGGACAACCACGGGTTGAGGACGTACCGGGCGCCGTCGCCGTCACTGTCGACCGTGCCGACAACTTCGTGGCCCAGCACCTGCGGGAACGAGATCAGCGCGGTCATGGCGTTGTCGGTCGGGTCGCCGTCGCCGAAGTCCATGAGGATCTGCTTGGAGTCCGACCCGCAGATGCCGGTGAGCCGCGTGTTGAGGAGCACCCAGTCGTCGCCCGGCAGCTTCGGGTCCTCCATCTCGACGAGGTCGAGCGGCAGCGTCGTGTCTGCTCCAGCTGTTCCAAACAAGAGAGCTCTCATGTTTGTACCGCACCCTTCATCTCCCGGTCGGCTCCGTCTCCGCCTGCGCCTCCCTCATATCTCGCCTCGCACCCACTGCGCTTGCATGGCGATGAAGCCGTCGATGTCGTTCTGCTTCATGTCGACGACCGCCTTCATGTCGGGCACGTACGTCTCGAACGAGTTGCCGTCGATGGCGTCGATGATCGCTTGGGCGACCTCGCTCGGCGGCGCCTTGTCGCCCTCATAAACCGGTTCGTTGTTGCCCGGCACGTCCCAGATCTCGGTGTCGATCGCGCCCGGTGTGATGAGCCGGATCCGGATCGGCGTGCCGTCGAGGTCGACGGCGGCCGCCTCCGACCACCCCGTGAGGGCGAACTTGCTCGCCGCGTAGGCCGACTCCTGGTAGTTGCCGAGCCGCCCGGCCAACGACGACACGTTGACGATCGTCCCGCCCCCGCGCTCGACCATCCGTGGCAGAACGGCCAGCGCCATCCGCACCGGTGAGTGGAAGTTGATGCGCATGGTCTCCTCGAGTTCGTCGGCGCTCAGCTCGAGGACTTTGCGGCGCTTCGGGATGGCGGCGTTGTTGACCAGCACGTCGAGACCACCGAACGCGTCCCAGGCCTCGGCGACGACCTGCTCGGCGGCGTCGAGGTCGCCCAGGTCGACGGCCCACATGCGAGCCGTCGCACCGCAGTCGGCCAGCACGGCTTCGAGGCGATCCTTCCGGCGGGCGACGATGCCGACGACGTCGCCCCGCGCCGCCAGCATGCGAGCCAGGTCGGCGCCGATGCCCGAGGACGCTCCCGTGACGAGGACATTCATAGAAGCCGTAGCTTTGCCGACGTGGCCGTCACTGTTGGTATTGACATCGGGACCACGTCGGTCAAGGCCGTGGCCGCCGACGAGGACGGCACCGTCGTCGCCCGCACGCGCATCCCGCACCGCATTGGCGTTCCCGCGCCCGACCGGCTCGAACACGACGCGAACCGGGCGTGGCGGTGGGGCCCGCGCCGGGCCCTGGCCGGGCTGCATCGACGCGACGTCAAAGCGGTCAGCGTCGTCGCCATGGTGCCGTCGCTGACGGCCGTCAACAAGAACGGCATTCCGCAGACGCCGGGGTTGCTGTACGGCGACCACCGCGGCGCCGGCGCGCCGAGTGAGATCGAAGGGTTCGCGGCATGGGCGGCCGCCGAGTATCCCGACGCCGCCGGCTTATGGCCGGCCCAGGCGGTCGCCAACCACACGCTGGGCGGCGAGGCCGTTGTTGACATGAGCGCGGCGGGCGCGTGCTGGGGCTTGTTCGGTGGCGCGATCGACAGCGCGCTGATCCCGCGCATGGCGGGCATGGGCGAGGCGATCGGCACCGTGCAGGGCAGCGACGCCGTTCTCGACGCCGGCGGTGTCGACGCGGTGGGCGAGCAGCTCGTCGCCGGCGCGCACAACCAAGGTGACGTCCACGTGATGCTGGGCACCACGCTCATCGTGTGGGTGGTGGTGCCCGAACACCGCGAGGTCCCCGGCCTCAACAGCATCCCGCATCTCGGGGTGCCCGGCCTCACGCTGCTCGGTGGCCCGAGCAACGCAGGTGGGTTGTTCCTCAACTGGGTGTCGTCGCTGCTGGGCCGGGGCCGGGCGATCTTCAATCCTGACCACGTGCCGGTGTGGGTGCCCTACCCGCGAGGCGAGCGCTCGCCGATCGATGATCCGTCGCGCCGCGCCGAGCTGCACGGCCTCGACCTAACCCACGGTCCCGCCGGTCTCCGGCGCGCCGCGTACGAAGCATCGGGCTTCGTCGTCCGCCGCTTCATCGACCTGGCCGGCGTGACCGCGACGCGCGTTGTGGCGACCGGCGGCGGCGTGCACGACGGGGAGTGGGTCCAGGCCATCGCCGACGCGACCAACCTGCCGGTCGACGTGACCGCCGTCCCCGAAGGCGCCGCGCTCGGCGCCGCGTGGTTGGCGCGCATGGCCGCAGGGTTGGAGTCCGACATGGGCGCCGCGTCGCGATGGTCAGCGACGGCCCGCACCGTGGCGCCCGACGCGCTGTGGGCCGACGCAATGACCGACCGCTACGAACGGTTCCGTGCGGTAGCGGACTAGCTCGTTAGGCGAAGTGAGCGGCCGCCAAGACAAGTCCGGCGGTGCTCATGGAGGCGGCGACAACACTGATCGCGTTGATCGCGGCCAGGCGCCGCGCCTGCCCGACGACCTCGGCGCGCAGCTCGGCCATCTCGCCCCGCAACTCGCCCCGCAGCTCGGCCATCTCTCCGCGGAGGGCGACGAACTGGGCGTCGACCATCGGCTGGCGGGCGACGTCGGCCCAGCCGATCGGTGGCAGGAGATCCATCATGATCGAGGCCGAATCCGGACCGAGGCTGCGCTCGAGATCGGCGTGCAGCTGACGCCGCTGCGAGTCGGTGATGGACACGCGTGGTCCCCTTGGTTGGCGGTACAGACCGCGGGGAAGCGCACCCGCCAATGATACCGGCCGGGTGTGCGCACTAGTTTCTGACGCCGTGTCAGTTACCGCTCCGATAACCGCGCTGCGCGACGTCGACCTCGATCGGTTCTTCCGGCCCCGCCGTGTTGTCGTGATCGGCGCGTCGGACACCGAACGCAAGCCCAACACTGCGCTGTGGCGCAAGGTCCGCACGTGGGGCGAGGCCCGCGGCGCCGAGGTGTTCCCCGTCAATCCGAACCGGGAGACCATCGACGGCTTGCCGTGCGCGTCGTCGATCCACGAGATCGACGGCGACCTCGACCTCGTCGCCATCCTCGTCGGCGACGTGATGCCGGCGATGCAAGACGTGATCGATCGCAAGGCCGCCTTCGCAGTCATCTTCGCTGCCGGCTTCTCCGAGGTCGGCAAGGAGGGCGAGAAACTCCAGGCGACGCTCGAAACCATGATCGCCGCCGGCGATACGCACGTCCTCGGGCCCAACACCAACCTGAACGCGTTCGAGGTCTACAACGAGTCGCTGCCGGGCAGGCGCCTGGCGCTGATCACCCAGAGCGGACACCAGGGCCGGCCGATCTACCAGGCCCATGAGGAACTCGGTATTGCCATGTCGCACTGGGCGCCGGTCGGCAACGAGGCCGACCTCGAGTTCGCCGACTTCGTGAAGTACTTCGCCGACCAGGACGGCACCGGCGTGATCGCCGCGTACATCGAAGGCTTCAAGGACGGTCGCACGCTGATGCTGGCCGCCGACCACGCGGCCCAGCGCCGCGTGCCGATCGTGTGCGTCAAGGTCGGGCGCACCGACGAGGGCCGCTCGATGGCCAAGGCGCACACCGGCCACCTCACCGGTGCCGACGCGGTGGTCAGTTCGGTGTTTCGCCAGTACGGCATCACGCGCGTTGACGGCCTCGATGAGCTCACCGAGACGTCGGCCCTATTGGCACGCGCCGGCGCGCCGGCTGGTGACGGTGTGTGCGTGTACGCGATCTCGGGCGGCACCGGCGCGCACATGGCCGACCTGTGCGCGGCGGCCGGGCTGCGGCTTCCCGACCTCACCAAGAAGTCGCAGAAGGCGCTGCACGAGTGGATCCCGTCGTACCTGCGGGTGTCGAACCCGGTCGACAACGGCGGCGCACCGTCCGGTGACTGGAGGGGGCGCAAGATCCTCGACGCGATCGTTGCCGATGCCAACGTCGACCTGATCATCTGCCCGATCACCGGCGCGCTGCCGTCGATGGCCAACCAGTTGTGCCGCGATCTAGCCGATGTCTCTGAGCTGACCGACAAGCCGCTCTGTGTGATTTGGGGTTCACCCACGTACGACAGTGAGGCGTACAAGACGTTGCGCGCCGCGCCGAACCTCATCGTGTTCCACACGTTCGGGAACTGCGTGCGGGCGGTGAAGGCGTACCTCGACTACCACAGCTTCCTGGCCCGGTACCGCTCGCCCAAGTTCGCGACCAAGGTGAAGCCCCGCGAACTCGCGGCCGGCGCGCTCGACGAGTTCGAGTCCAAGCAACTCCTTTCGGAGTACGGCATCACGGTGTCGCGCGACATCCTCTGCTCGACGCCGAAGGAGGCGGTCGCCGCGGCCAAGGCGATCGGCTTCCCCGTCGTCGTCAAAGCCTGCTCGGCCAAGGTGCTGCACAAGGCGCGCCTCGGGCTGGTCAAGATCGGGCTCACCACACCGGAGCAGGTGAAGGCGGCGGCCAGCGAGATCCTGCGCCACGCCAAGGTCGACGCCGTCCTCGTGAGCGAGGTCGTCGAGGGCGGCGTCGAGACCGTGATCGGCGTGGCCCAGGACGAGCTGTTCGGCCCGACAGTGATGTTCGGTCTCGGCGGCGTGTTCGTCGAAGTACTGAAGGAGGTGACGTTCCGCGTGCCGCCGTTCTCGAAAGACGAGGCCAAACGGATGGTCACCGAAGTGCGAGGCGCGTCGCTCATCCCGGCGGTGGGCCCGGTCGTCGACGCCATCATGAAAGTGCAGAAGCTCGCCCTCGAATGCGGTGACTCGATCAGCGAGCTCGACGTCAACCCGCTGCTCGCCCGCAAGCGCGACGCCGTCGCCCTCGACGCGTTGGTGGTCGGTCGATGAAGGGAGGCGGAGGCGAAGACGGAGCCGATCCGGGGAACACGGTGTCCGACGAACTCCTCTACAAGTTGGAGAACGGCGTCGGCTGGATCACGCTGAACCGACCCGACGCGCACAACGCGGTGACGCCGGACCAGCGCAACGAGTTGATTGCGTTGCTGGAGGACTGCTCGGCGGACGACGAGGTCCGCTGCATCGTGCTCACCGCGACGGGGAAGGGCTTCTGCACCGGCGCCGACCTGCGCGCCGGTCGCGATCCGAACGCCCCGGTCAAGGAGCGGACGATGGGCGACGTCGCCCGTGTCATCCGGACCGGCGCCCAACGGCTGATCAGCGCCATCCTCGATTGCGAGAAGCCGGTGATCGCCGCGGTCAACGGCACCGCGGCCGGATTGGGCGCGCACCTCGCGCTGGCCGCCGACCTGGTGATCGCCGCCGACTCGGCCCGTTTCATCGAAGTGTTCGTCCGCCGCGGCATCGCGGTCGACGCCGGCGGCGCGTACCTGCTGCCGCGGATGCTCGGCCTGCACAAAGCGAAGGAGCTGGTGTTCTTCGGCGACGACCTCAGCGCGGCCGACGCCGAGCGACTGGGGCTCGTGAACAAGGTCGTACCGCTCGACGAGTTGGAGGCGGCGACCCGCGAGTGGGCCGAGCGTCTGGCCGGCGGGCCGACCAAGGCGTTGGCGATGGACAAATGGTTGCTCAACCGCTCGCTCGACTCCGATCGCCGGACCGCGTTCGACGAGGAGGCGTGGGCCCAAGAGTTGGTGCAGGCCACCGGCGACTCGCGTGAGGGCATGGCCGCCTTCGCCGAACGCCGCCCCACCGAGTTCAAGGGCATCTGATTCGCGACCAGGCCGCGATCGCGGGGATCGGGCAGACCGCGTTCGGCAAGGCGGTCGAGGGGAGCGAGGCCGAGCTGGCGTGCCGGGCAATCCTCGCCGCGCTGGACGACGCGGGCGTGGCCCCCGGTGAGGTCGACGGGCTGTGCTCGTACACGATGGAGGCGACCGAGGAGGTCGACATCGCCCGCAACCTCGGCTTGGGCGACATCACGTTCTTCAGCCAGGTTGGCTACGGCGGCGGCGCCGGGTGCGGCACCGTCGGCCACGCGGCGATGGCCGTCGCCACCGGTCAAGCGCGCACGGTCGTGGCCTGGCGGTCGCGCAAGCGCGGTTCGGGGCAGCGGCCGTGGGCCAGCCGCGTCGGCCGGCTACCCGCGCCGATCGCGTGGACGCGCCCATGGGGGTTGCTGCGTCCCGTCGACGAGATTGCCATGCTCACCCGCCGCTACATGCACGAGTACGGCGCCACGCGCGACCACCTCGCCAACGTCGCCATGAACTGCCGGGCCTACGCCAACCGCAACCCCAACGCAGTGATGCACGACAAGCCGATGACGCGCGACGACTACATGAACGCCCGCTGGATCTCCGAGCCCCTGTGCCTCTTCGACAACTGCCTCGAGACCGACGGCGCCTTGGCCGCGGTGATCACGAGCACCGAGCGAGCGCGCGACCTCAAGCAACCGGTCGTGACGATTCACGCGTTCGGCCAAGGGATCCCGCAACAGCACCAGACGATGACGAACTACTTCAACGACGACCCGCTGATGGGGCCGTCGTACGCGTGCGCGCAGGTGTTGTGGCGCCAAGCCGACGTCACTCCCGCCGACGTCAAGGTGGCCCAGCTGTACGACGCGTTCAGCCCGCTGATCCCGCTGTCGTGGGAGGGCTACGGGTTCTGCGAACGGGGCGAGGGCAAGGACTTCGATCGGGTGCCGTACAACACGAGTGGCAGCGGCCTGTCCGAGGCCTACGTGCACGGGTTCAACCTCATCAACGAGGGCGTCCGCCAGCTGCGGGGCACGTCGACGGGCCAGGTCGACGGTGCCGACGTCGCCCTGGTCACGAGCGGCGAGGGCGTCCCGACCAGCGCGCTCCTCCTCACGAAAGGTCGGTGAGTGGATTGGTCCCCCGGTCGTCTCCGTCTCCGCCTCCGACTCCCTTACTGCCCGACACCGACGACCCGCAGATGGGGCCGTTCTTTGCCGCCGCCGCGGCCGGCGAGCTGCGGATCCAGGCCTGCGCGGAGTGCGGCCGGCTGCGCCATCCGCCCCGGCCGGTCTGCCCGTACTGCCGGTCCTTCTCCAGTGAGTGGCGGCTGATGTCGGGCCGGGGGACGGTCTGGTCCTACGTCATTCCGCACCCGCCGCTCCTGCCTGCCTACGCCGACGTGGCCCCCTACAACGTCGTCGTGGTCACGCTCGAGGAGGATCCGCTGATCCGCCTCGTTGGCAACGTCGTGGCCGCGCCCGACGCTCCGCTGAACTCCGCCGATGCCGCCGACGTGACCATCGGCCTGTCCGTGGAGGTCGTGTTTCCCCCGCCGATCGAGGACGTCGTCCTGCCTCGGTGGCGCGTTCTCGACGTGAAGTAGGCGCTCGACCACTCACGGCGTTTATCGTGCCCACAGTGGGAGATCGGCACGGCGCGCTCGACGGCCTGCGCGCGACCGCGCTCGCCGCCGTCCTGCTGTATCACTCGATGCCCGGCGCGGTGCCCGGGGGCTTTCTCGGCGTCGAGGTGTTCTTCGTCCTGTCGGGCTACCTCCTCACGTCGCTGCTCCTCGCCGAACACCGTCGCACGGGGACCATCGACCGGCGCCGCTACTACGGACGCCGCGCGCGACGGCTCGCACCTGCCCTGCTGGCGCTGCTCGCCACCCTCGTCGTGATCGCGCCGTTCCTCGCCCGGGACGACGCCCACCGGCTCGCCGGCGACGTGTACGCGTCACTGGGTGGCGTCACCAACTGGCATCTCATCCAGGACCACAGCTCGTACTTCGCCGCGCTCGGGCGACCACCGCTCGTCCGCCATCTGTGGTCGCTGGCGGTGGAACTCCAGTTCTACGCAGTGTGCCCCCTGCTCTGCGGGTGGCTGGCTCGTCGCCGGCCCCGCCGAGCGACGCTGGCGCTGGTGCTCGGTATCGCCGGGTCGGCCGCCATGATGGCGGTGCGGTTCTCGGCCGGCGACCCATCGCGCGCGTATTACGGGACCGACACGCGCATCGGCGCGCTCCTCAGCGGCGCGCTGCTCGCCGTAGTCCTGGCGCGGCGGACGAGGATCCGCGACAGCCGTCGCCTCGATGCCGGCGCGGCCAGCGTCGCATCGCTCGCGCTCGTCGCCCTGTTCGTCGTCGGGGACCAGACGGCGCGCTGGATGTACCCGGCCGGCTTCCTCGCCGCCCAGCTCGCGACCGCCGCACTCATCGCGGTGGTCCTCCGGCCGGGGCCGTGGGGCCGCGCGCTCGCCGCGCCCCGCCTCCGCTGGCTCGGCGAACGCTCGTACGGGATCTACCTGTGGCACTGGCCGCTCGTCGCCGTGCTGCGGCCGCGCATCGACGTGAGCTGGCCGCCGGTGGTCGCCGCCGTCGTCACCATCGCGCTGGCCGTTGCCTTGGGCCACGCGTCGTATGAGCTGCTCGAGCGGCCGTTCCTGCGAAGGGCGCCTCGCCCGCCGCGCCTGGTCGCCGCCCTTCAGTGGTCCCTCGCGTCGATCGCCGCGGTCGGGCTGGCCGCGCTCGTTGTCCAGCTGCCGAGCAGCGATCCGATCGTCAGCAGCCTGCGCACCGGTCAACGGGTCGTCTCGCTCCAAACCGAGGTCACGACGCCGATCGCGGTGCCGACGACCACAACCACCGTCGCGCCGCTGGTCGCGGCACCCGCGCCGCCACCCGCCGCAGTACCGGCGCCGCCGCCCGGCCCGCCGCCGGGCACCGTCACCGTCGGGGCCGTCGGCGACTCGGTCATGCTCGGCGCCGCGCCGCAGCTGCAAGCCCGTTTCGGCGCCACTGGCTTCATCGACGCCAAGGTCGGCCGGCAGTTCAGTCAGGGTGTGGACGTCGTTCGTCAGCTCCGCGAGCAGGGTCGCCTGGGGGAGGTCGCCGTGGTGCACCTCGGCACGAACGGCCCGCCGCGTGATCGCGATCTCGACGCCATGATGAAGGAGCTGGCCGCGGTGCCGCATGTCCTCCTCGTCACCGTTCGCATGCCGCGCGACTGGGAGGCGGCGACCAACGCGACGCTGCACGCCGCGGCCGAGCGCCATCCGACGATCCAGCTGGTCGACTGGCACGGGTACAGCAACGGCCACCCCGACTGGTTCGCCAGCGACGGCGTCCACGTCAATGCTCGAGGAGCGCAGGCCTACGCCGATCTCATCGGCGGCGCGCTGCCACTACTACCGGCCACAATGCCGGATGGCTCAGTTCCTCCAGGTTGACGGCCCGACCGAGGGCGTGGCGTGGCTCACCCTCGACCGGCCCGAGAAACGCAACGCGCTGTCGACCGCCCTTCGCGACGAGATCTCCGACGCGCTCGACGCGCTGGCCGTCGACGAGTCGGTCAAATGCGTGGCGATCACCGGCGCCGGGACCACGTTCTGCGCCGGGTTCGACCTCGGTGAGTTCCAGAACCTCGACGCCGACTTCCAGCGCGAGTTGTGGGCATCGAGCGACCGTTACCACCACACCGTCTTGTGCTTCCCTCTGCCGACGATCGCCGCGGTGAACGGGCCGGCGCTGGCGGGCGGCTTCGACCTGGCGATCCTGTGCGACATTCGCATCGCGGCGCCAACGGCCCGCTTCGCCCACCCCGAGCGCGAGTTCGGCGATGTCGTCTACGCACCGCTCCACGACCTGGTTGGCGGCGCCGTCGCACGCGAGCTTTGTCTTACCGGCCGACCCATCGAAGCCGACGAGGCGCTGCGCGTGGGTCTGGTGTCTCGGGTCGTTCCCGCCGATGAGCTGCGCGACACGGTCGCGGCGCTGGCCGCCCAGACCGCAACGGCGCCGCGCGACGTCCTGCTCCGCACCAAGGCCAAGGCGCTCCGCCGGGCCGGTGTCGACCCGTCGACGGGAACCCTCGACCTCTAGCTAGCCTCACGGTTATGAACACCGACGACCTGATCCTCGTCAGCGTCGACGACCACGTGGTTGAGCCCCCGAACCTCTTCGAGGGGCGGCTGCCCGCCAAGTACGCCGACGTCGCGCCCCGCATCGTCCGCAAGGACGACGGCACCGAAGTGTGGACCTACGACGGCAACGAGATCCCCAACATCGGGCTCAACGCCGTCGCCGGCCGGCCGCCGGAGGAGTACGGCATCGAGCCGACCGCGTTCAGCGAGATGCGCGAGGGCTGTTACGACATCCATGAGCGCATCCGCGACATGAACGTCAACGGCGTGCTCGGCTCGATGTGCTTCCCGTCGTTCCCGCAGTTCTGCGGCCAGCTGTTCGCCCGGTCGACGGATAAGGACGTCGGGCTGGCCATGCTGCGCGCGTACAACGACTGGCACATCGACGACTGGTGCGGCACGTATCCGGGTCGCTTCATCCCGCTGACCCTGCCGCCGTTGTGGGACCCGCAGCTGATGGCCGACGAGGTGTATCGCATCAACGAGAAGGGCGCCCACGCCGTCACGTTCTCGGAGAACCCCGAGAAGCTCGGCTACCCGAGCTTCCACTCCGACCACTGGGACCCGTTCTTCGCCGCGTGCCAGGACACCGGCACGATCATCTGCCTCCACATCGGGTCGTCGTCGCAGCTGGTGATGACGTCGGTAGAGGCGCCGATCGACGTCCTCATCACCTTGCAGCCGATGAACATCGTGCTGGCCGCCGCCGACCTGCTGTGGTCGCCGGTGCTTCGCAAGTTCCCCAAGATCCAGTTCGCGCTCAGCGAAGGTGGCATCGGGTGGATTCCGTACTTCCTCGAGCGGGTCGACTACGTGTACCAGCATCACAAGGCGTGGACGGGCCAGGACTTTGGCGACAAGCTGCCGTCGCAGCTGTTCCGCGAGCGCATCATCACGTGCTTCATCGACGACCCGGTTGGTATCGAGGTCCGCCATCGCGTCGGGATCGACACCATCACGTGGGAGTGCGACTACCCGCACTCCGACTCGACGTGGCCGCAGTCGCCCGAGACGGTGATGAAGTCGCTGGCCGGCGTGCCCGACGACGAGATCAACAAGATGACGCACGAGAACGCCATGCGGTTGTTCCAGTTCGACCCGTTCTCGGTGCGGCCTCGCGACGAGTGCACGGTGGGCGCGCTGCGCGCCCAGGCCACCGACGTCGACCTCGGGATGAAGCGCACGGGCAAGGTGTCCGACGGCAAGGGTGTGAGCATCACGTCGTTGGCCGCAAAGGCGTCCGGCAATCGCAGCTGACGACATAGTCCTGAGCGCGGCGTCGTTGGCGCCGCGCGTCGACCAGATGGCGCGCGCCCTTGTGGCGCGCGGCGTGGGGCCGGGCGACCGCGTCGCTGCGATCCTCACCAACGGCGAGCCGTTCTTCGTCGCCGCGCTGGCGACGGCGCGCATCGAGGCCACGTTCCTGCCGATCAACTGGCACCTGAAGGCGGCCGAGATCGAGTGGATCACGACCGACAGCGCGGCCAAGGTCGTCATCGACGCCGACTCGTACGGCCCGCTGCTCGACAGCGCGCCTACCGACGCCGACCTGCCCGCCGGGTTCCCGGCGCCCGCCCTGATGTTCTACACATCGGGGACGACGGGCCGGCCCAAGGGCGTGCTGCACGCCAGCCCCGATGCGGCACGACTCCAAATGGTGCAGGAGATGCTGGCCCAGATGTGGGGCTTCACGGCCGACGACGTCTACATCCTGTGCGGGCCGTCGTACCACGGCGGGCCCGGCGGCTACGCGTTCAACCATCTCTTCATCGGTGCCAACGTCGTCGTGCAGCCGACGTGGGACGCGCGCGACTGGTTGCGACTCGTCGACGAGCATCGCGTGACGACGACGTTCATGACGCCCTCGCACTTCATCCGCATCCTCGAAGTGCCCGAGGAGGAGCGGGGCGGTTACGACCTGACATCGCTGCGGTTGATCGTGCACGGCGCCGCGCCATGTCCCGTCGAGGTCAAGCGCCGGTTCATCGAGGCGGTTCCGTCGGCCGAGGTCTACGAGTTGTACGGCGCCAGCGAAGGTGGCGCCACGCGCATCTCGTCCAAGGAGTGGCTCGAGCGACCGGGGTCGGTGGGCCTGCCCTGGCCGGGGACCGAGGTCAAGATCGGCGACGATGGCCGCATCTGGATCCGCCCGCCGGGTGGCGTCGGCTTCAAGTACCACAACGACCCCGAGAAGACGGCGGGCGCGTGGGACGGCGAGTTCTTCACCGTGGGCGATGTCGGCCATCTCGACGACGACGGCTACCTCTACATCACCGACCGCATCAGCGACATGGTCATTCGCGACGGCGTCAACATCTACCCGCGCGAGATCGAGGACGTCCTGCACACGCATCCCGCCGTCGTCGACTGCGCGGTGTTCGGTGTTCCCGACGATCGCCACGGCGAGATCCTCAAGGCGGTCGTCGACACGCGCGAACCCGTCGAGGCCGACGTCCTGGCGGCGCACGTCCTCGACCGGCTTGCCAAGTTCAAGTGCCCGGAACGGTGGGAGTTCGTCGACGCCTTACCGCGCGACCCCAGCGGCAAAGTCCAAAAGCGCGTGCTGCGCGCCCAAGCTGGTTAGGAGATCGCCATGTGGCCGCGGCTCGTCGCTGGTGTCGTGATGTGTCTGGTCGGGTTCGTGTGGTTCTTCCAGGGCATCGGCACGATCAAGGGATCGTTCATGACCGACGAGGGCATCTGGTCCGTCTTCGGCGCCATCCTCTTCGCCATCGGCGTGATCTTCATCCGCGCCGCCCGAAAGTTCCGCGCCTAACTCATTCTGGGCGGATCTCCACGTGCTGAGGGCGCGCTAATCCGCCCAGAATGGGGAGAGCGGTGGGGTGGAGGAGGGCGGCGAGGGTTTCGACGCCGTCGACGACTCGGGGACCGGGGCGGGAGAAGTAGGCGTCGCCGTCGACGGCGACGATGCGCGGCACGGCGGCCAGTTCGGGGATGTCGCGCAATGACGCGCCCTCGGCCGCGGCCTTCTCGAGGTCGTAGCCGCACGGCATGAACACGACGACCTCGGGATCGGCGGCCGCGACCTCGGCCCAGGTCACTTGGCGCGACGGCACGCCGGTCTCGGCCAGCACCGGCTCACCACCGGCGGCGTCGATCATGTCGGGCACCCAGTGGCCGGCGTTGAACGGCGGGTCCGACCATTCGAGGGCGAACACCCGTGGCCGGTCCAAGCCGGCGACCGCCTCCCGCACCGCGGCGACGCGCGCCCGCAAGCCGGCCATCAAATCGCCCGCGAGCCCCGAGCGACCGGTCGCCTCGCCGACCACGCCAATCAGCGCGATCACGTCGCCGAGGCTTGCCGGGTCAAGCGACACGACGTCGACCCGGCACCCGATCACGTCGAGCGCCTCCTCGACCGCGCCCGACGGCACCGCGCAGACACGGCAGAGGTCCTGGGCGAGGATCAAGTCGGGCTTGATCGTGGCGATGCGTTCGCGGTCGATCGTGTAGATCGGCTCGCCGGCGGCCAGGTTCGACCGAACCGCGGTGTCGATCGCCGCCGCCGTCGTGAGCGATGCCATTTCCAGCGCCGTGCCCGACACAATGGGTTTCGTGCGCGCCTCGGGCGGCCAGTTGCACTCGAAGCTCACGCCCTCGAGCTGGTCGCCCAGGCCCAGCGCGAACACGATCTCGGTGGCCGACGGGAGCAAGGAGACGATCTTCATGGCGACCGCCCTAGGGTACGGGCCGATGCGCTGGAGACTCCTTCTTGCCGGTCTCGTCCTCGCCGCGGTCGCCGCGCACCCAACCGCGGCGCCGGCGGCGACGGGGCTGCCGCCGATCAAGCACGTCTTCGTACTCATCCACGAGAACGAGAGCGCCGACGCGTCGTGGGGGCCGAGCTCACCCGCCAAGTACTTGGCGCGGACGCTGCGGGCGCAGGGCAAGTACCTCTCGAACTACTACGCCACCGGCCACGCGAGCCTCGACAACTACATCACGATGATCAGTGGCCAGCCGCCCAACATCATCACCCAAGCCGACTGCCTCACGTTCAGCGACTTCACCGGCATCGTCGGCCCTGACGGCATCGCGATCGGCCAGGGCTGCGTGTACCCGACCGCGGTAAAGACTCTCGCGGATCAGCTCGAGGCCAAGGGCTTGACGTGGAGGGGCTACATGGAGGACATGGGCAACAACGCGGTCCGCGACAACGGGACCACCTGCGCCCACCCCAACATCGGCCTGCTCGAACAGGACCACACCCAGTCGGCGACGGTCGGCGACCAATACGCCACTCGGCATAACCCGTTCGCGTACTTCCACTCGATCATCGACGAACCGAGCTGTCACGCCAACGTGGTTCCCCTCACCCGCCTGACCGCCGACCTGGCGTCGGAGGCGACCACCGCCAACTTCATCTTCATCACACCCAACCTGTGCAACGACGGCCACGACGGCCCGTGCGTCGACGGCCAACCCGGCGGGCTGACCGGCATCGACAAGTTCACCGAGAAGTGGGCGCCGCGCATCATGAACTCGCCCGCGTTCAAGAACGACGGACTGCTGATTGTCACGTTCGACGAATCGGAGGTCGATGACTCGTCGGCGTGCTGCAGTCAGCCGACGGGCCCGAACACGCCGCTCCCCGGCATCACCGGACCGGGTGGCGGCAAGGTCGGCGCGCTGTTCGTGTCGAAATACGTCAAGCCCAACACCACGTCGGACGTGCCGTACAACCACTACTCGTTCTTGCGCAGCATGGAGGACCTCTTCGGCCTCGAGCATCTCGGCTACGCCAGCCAGGCCGGGCTTGCCCCCTTCGGCGCCGACGTCTACGACAACCCGAGCGGTGCGGTCGCCGCCGCGAGCGCGACCGCACCGGCACCGGCACGCACGTCGTTGCCGGCAACCGGCCGTGAGAACTTCTCCGCCGCCGCAGTGGCGCTGCTCGGCGTCGCGCTCGTTACCTCGATGGTGCGACGAACGGTGTTCCGCGGGCGACCGCGTACAGGATCGCGTTGAGCAGGCCCATGTCGATTCGGTCGACGGTGGTCCAGTCCATCGCCATCGACTCGGCCTGACCCGGCGCGCCGAGCTGGTTGATCGCGAACGGGATGAGTTCGGGGACGAGGTCGTACGGCGTCAGGTCGGGGCCTTCGGCGATTGTGGCGCGGAACGCGCCGTGCTGCGGGAACGCCAGGCGATCGTGCAGCGTGATCGGGTCGACCTTGAAGATGTGCTCGATCGTCCGCAACAACGACGGCATCGAGCCCCACTGATGGTTGGGCCCGGGCTGGGCCCAGGGGCCGCTCACCTGGAGGTAGTCGCGCAGCGGTGAGATGTGGTCACCGGCCGCTTGGGTGTCGTCTTCGGTTTGCATGATCACCGTCGACTCCCAGAACGGGCTCTTCGACAGCGCGTCGGCGATCATCCCGATCGCGTTGTCGTTGTCGGCCACCATCGATGCCGGGGCGACGTTGAACAGGTTGGTTCCGAGCGTGTGGTTGACCGGCAGCGTCATGTAGATGAAGTTGGGCATGACGTCTTTACCGGTGTCCTTCATCACCTGGGCCCAGTGGGCCAGGTTGAACTGCGGCGTCATCGTGCGGGTGCCGCAATCCTGGATCTGCTCGGGCGCGTCGTCGGGCACGATCAGCCCGTCGACCGTCTTACCGGTCGTGAACAGCTGGGCGCGGCAAGTGTCGAAGTACTGGATGTCACCGCCCCAACTCGGCGCGTTGTACGCGCTCATGTCGCCGGATTCACGCGCGGTGCTCTCGCCGTAGATGGCCATCGACAACTTGTTGGGCGCCGCTTGGGCCGGCGGCACCGCGCCCGCTCGCTTGAACGCCTCGAAGATGTAGCCGCCTTCGGGATCGTCCAGTTCGTCCTCGGCTTCGCCGATCTCCTTGCCCGGCGCGCCGCCGATACCGGGCTTGAGCGGATCGCCGTTGCCGTGGGTCCCGCGGATCCCCTCGTCGTAGTCGGCCTCGAACGTCTTCTCGTTGTGGTCCGTGGCGATCGCCCCGGACGTCCACGAGTGGCCGGTCACCGAGACTTGCGCGTCGGAGAAGAAGCGATCGGACAGGCTGTATCGCTCGGCCAGCGCGTGGTGGTTCGGCGTGACCGGCTTGCCGTAGAGCACGTACTTGAGGTCGCTGTCGTAGCGCGTCGGGTCGAGATCGCCGAAGTACTGGTCGAACGTCTTGTTCTCGGTGACGATGTACACGACGTGCTTGACGCGTTGCTTGCCGTCGGGTGGGCACAGCACCTGCGACACCCGGATCCCGTTGCCGGGCTGGCACGGATCGATGTCGACGCGCGACAGGTGGTTGTTGTCCTCGACCTGCTCGGTCCACGCCGTCTCCTGCGGCAACGACACCGGCAGGTTGATCGCGCTGACTGTTCCGTCGAGCGGTGTGATCTCGTGACCGATGCTCAGATTGAGGCCGGTGCTCTTGGTTGATGCGCCCGCGCCCTTGGCGTTGGCGACCCACAACTTGTAGTGCGCCGCGTCGCCGGTGATCGTCAGTGCTGACGGGTACCAGCCTGTCGGGATGTACTTCGGCGCGCCCGAGAGCCGCGCGCCCGTGTGGCCGTCGCGGATCTCGACGGCGTTGAGTCCAGCTAAGGCGACGAAGAGCGTGTCGCCGTTGGGCGACAAAGCGAACGCGTTCGGGTAGGCGCCGACTGGCACGCCGGCGAGCGGCCGCACCGACTCGGTGCCGACGACGGTCGGCGTGGCACCCGACACGTCGAGGACCGTGATCGAGTCGTCGTTTGTGTTGGCGACGAACAGCCGTTGGTGGTCGGCGCTCACCTGCATTGCGGTCGGGTGGTGGCCGACCTTGACCCACGCCTGCTCGACCGGATGTAGCGGGTCGGCGATGTTGACGGTCGAGATCGAGCCGACCCCGTCGCCGCGGCCTGCCTCGTCGGCCCAGTTCGATACGAACAGCCGGTGGCGCGGAGCGTCGAGCGCGAGACCGTACGCGTCGAGGCCGACCGGCGCGCGCCCGACGACAGTGTCGGTGGTGGTGTCGATCACCGACACCCGCGCGCACGCGGGGCGCCCGCCGGGGCATGCGTCGGCCCCGGCACCGGTCGGCTCGGACAGGGTGCCGGCCACATAGAGGTACCGGCCGTCGAGGACGCTATTGCCCGGATAGCCGTGCACGCGGATGCCGTCGGTGACCGGGAGCGCGGGCGAGTCGGGCACCTGCGAGAGAACGGCGTCGAGGAGGTGGTGGAGCGGCACCGTCGCCGCCTCCGTGACGTCGTGGGGCACCAGGACGCCCTCGGTGAGGGAGTACCGGAACACGCGGTCGGCGTTGCCGCCGCTGGCGTAGAGCTTGCCGCCCGGCGTCATCGTCATTCCCATGAACAAGTTGGCCGCCGGGTAGTGCGTCGGCCTCCCGGTTCCCGCGTTGATCTGGGTGATGCCCTGCATCCCGCCGTTGTCGGAACTGACGAGAACGGTGTCGTTACCGGCCGTCGCCGTGAGGCCGAGCGGGAAGTTGAAAACCGGAATCTGCTGACCCGGGGGGCGGACACGCGCGCCGGCCGGGGTGAAGTCGCCCCCGCCGGGTCCGTCGCGGTCGCCCGCCATCGCCAGCGACGGGGCACCACGTCCGGCGGCGCGCCCATCGGCTTGCGTGAGGTCGAGGAAACGGCGAGCGTTGCCCTCGTAAGCGAGCGGCTCGACCTTCTTGAGCGTGCGACTCACCACCGCGATGCCGCCGGCGCCGCCGACCAGGAGCCCGAGGACGACGAGCAGCGGGACGATCGGCGAGCGTCGCGTGACCATGAAATGAACCCCCAGCGAGCGGATGATGAACGGCGCATTCTTACCGTTCGCCGTGGCGGCGAGCATTCCTGCGTACGCTTTGGGATCGCTCAGCTCCGAACGCGCCTGATCGCGCTCGCCGCCGCGGCGGCCCTCGTACTCGTTCCCGTGGGTGTCGCACGTGCCGCGGCCAGCGGCAGTGAGTCCACGATGGCGCGCGAGATTGCCGATGACATCAACCGCGAGCGGGCCGGTCGCGGCCTTCCCAAAATCCCCGTCGATGTGGCCTATTCGGCCGGCGCGCAACGCGTGGCCGAGAGCAATCGCGACCGGCCGTGTCACGCCTGTCACTCAACCGACCACCCGTCGGGTGAGGTGGTGTGGTGGGGCTCGGACTACCCGAGCAGCGGGTCCCCCATTTGGTGGATGGGATCGCCGCCGCACCGCGCCCTCCTGCTCGCGCCCAACGCGACCAAGCTCGGCGTCGGCGTCGCGTGCAACGGCACCGAACACGACGCGGTGGCGTGGATCGAAACCCAGACCGAAGCCGAGAACGCGTCGCCTACACCCGTCGTGACCAAATCGACCGCGGGGTCGCGCTGCGCCGGCGGGACGGCGAGCCCGGCAACGACGCCGTCAACGCGCACGACTGTTCCCGGCGGTGGCGCGGCGGCCGGATCGACGTCGAGCACCGCGGCCCGAGGGACGACCACCACGTCGGCCCAGACCCAGCGCGGCGCACCGGCCGCGACCACCACGACGGCTCGTCAGCAGAGTGCAGTCGCTGCCGATCTCGGCGACGACACGCCATCGGCGGCCGGCCCGCTCGCGGCGGCCGACCCGCGCATCGCGGCTTCGTCGCGCCCGCTGGCGCGGAGTCGCGACGTCGGGGCGATGGGCACCATGCTCCTGCTGATGACATTCGTCGGTGCGCTGCTCGTCGGCCGGACGGCGCGTCGGGGCCGGTGAACGAGCGCCAGGAGCCCACCGCCGCTCGCCCGCACATGCCGGGCTACGGCACGCTCCCGGCGGCCGAGGGCACCGGGCTCCTGCCGTGGTCCTGGGCGACGGACCGACTCACGACGTCGCACGACTACTGGGTCGCGACGACGTGGCCCGACGGACGGCCCCACGTGTCACCGGTGTGGGGCGTGTGGCTCGACGACGACGTGTGGTTCAGCTGTAGCCCGGGGTCCCGCAAGGCCCGCAACCTGGCGGCCGATCCGCGCTGCACGATGACCACCGACAACGCGCTCGAGCCCGTCATCGTCGAGGGCCGGGCCACGCTGGATCTGGCCGGGGTTCCCGCCTTCACCGACGCGATCAACGCCAAGTACGAGGAGACGTACACCGTCGAGTTCTTCGGCGACAACCACCTGTATCGGGTGGCGCCGGCGACCGTGATCGGGCTCACCGAGGCCGACTTCGCCGGCTCGCCCACTCGCTGGCGGTTTACTTAGTCGTAGCGGTTACAACCTGTCGATAGGGTGCAGTCGTGGCTGGGCAACCGCTGATTGAGGGCCGCGAGCTCGTCAAGCGGTTCGAGGCGTTCAGGGCCGTCGACGAGATCGACTTCGCGGTCGCGCCGGGCGAGACATTCGGCTTCCTCGGGCCCAACGGCGCAGGCAAGACGTCCACGATGCGCATGATCGGCTGCGTCTCGCCCGTGTCGAGCGGCTACCTCCGCATCCTCGGCATGGACCCGGCGCACGACGGCGCCCGCATCCGGGCCCGCCTCGGCGTGGTACCGCAAGAGGACAATCTCGATACCGAACTCACGGTGTGGGACAACATGCTCATCTACGGGCGCTACTTCGGAATGTCGCTCGCCGAGATCCGACCGCGTGCCGAGGAACTGCTCGAGTTCGTCCAGTTGACCGACCGCAAGCGCGACAAGGTCGACCCGCTCTCGGGCGGCATGAAGCGCCGGCTCACGATCGCCCGGGCCCTGATCAACCAGCCCGACCTGTTGCTGCTCGACGAACCGACGACCGGCCTCGACCCACAGGCGCGCCATCTCGTGTGGGAGCGCCTGTGGCAGCTCAAGCGCAAGGGCGTCACCCTCGTTTTGACCACGCATTACATGGACGAAGCCGAGCAGCTGTGCGATCGCCTCGTGATCATGGACATGGGCCGGATCGTCGCCGAGGGTTCGCCGCGCGAATTGATCGCTCGGCACTCGACGCGCGAAGTCGTCGAGCTGCGGTTCCACACCACTGAAGAGCGCGAGGAGGCGCTGCCGAAAGTCAGCCACCTCAGCGATCGCGTGGAGGCGTTGACCGATCGCATCCTGATCTACGTCGAGGACGGCGACCGCGTCGCCCGCGTCGTTGAGGGCAACGGTGTCGGCCCGAGTTCGGTACTTGTTCGCCGCAGCACGCTCGAGGACGTCTTCCTCACGCTGGCCGGCCGCACCCTCGAGGACTGACGGTGCTTCGGGTCGTCGAGCGCGAAGCGCGGGTCTATCGCCGCCTGTGGCGGGGCAGCGTGTTCTCGACGTTCCTTATCCCGGCCCTGTTCCTGCTCGCCATCGGGCGGGGGTTGGGTGGGCTCGTCGATCAACGCAACCAGCTGGTCGAGGGGCTGTCGTATCTGCAATTCGTTACGCCCGGACTGCTCGCCGCCAACATGATGCAAGCGTCCGCTCCCGGGTCGCTGTGGCCGGTGATGGCCGGCACCAAGTGGGTCCGCTTCTTTCATGGTGCAGTAGCCACGCCCGTGAGTCCGGGTGACGTGTATGGCGGCTACGTCGTGTGGATCACGGCGCGCATGGCCGTCGCCGCGGTCGCGTTCGTCGCCGTCGCCGCCCTCATCGGCGGTGTCCCGTCACTTTGGGGTGTGCTCGCCGTGCCGGCGGCGACCCTCACGGCGATGGCGTTCATCGCCCCCCTCACCGCGTTCGCCGCCACGCAGACCACCGACATCAGCTTCGGCGTCCTTATGCGCCTCATCATCACGCCGTTATTCCTGTTCTCCGGCACCTTCTTTCCGGTGAGTCAGCTGCCCGGTTGGCTGCAACCCATGGCCCGTTTCTCGCCGCTGTGGCACGGCGTCGAGCTGTGCCGAGCCGCGATGACAGGGAGCGCCGACTGGTTGGCGGTCGTCGCTCATGTCGTGGTCCTCGGCGCGATCGTCGCCGCCGGTTGGTTGTGGGGCACGCGAACGTTCGCTCGAAAGCTGGCCTCGTGATCACACTGCGATCGCGCTACGTGATCGAACGCAACGCGTTGGCGTACCGGCGCATGTGGCCGATCTTCCTGGCCGGCTTCTTCGAGCCGATCCTGTTCCTGCTGTCGATCGGGCTCGGCGTCGGCGCGCTCGTCGGCGACGTACCCGGGCCGGGTGGCCATCTCATCAGCTACCAGATGTTCGTGGCGCCCGGAATGCTGGCAGTGGCGGCCATGAACGGCGCCATCCTCGACAGCACCTTCAGCTTCTTCGTCAAGTTCAAGTACCTCGGCAGTTACGACACGATGCTTGCCACGCCGCTTTCGACGGGCGACCTCGTCGTCGGCGAAGTGTCGTGGGGCTTGTTGCGCGGCGCGCTATACGGCGGCGCGTTCCTCGTGACGATGGCGTTCATGGGGCTCGTGCCGTCGTGGTGGGGCGTGCTCGCGATTCCCGCCGCGCTGCTCATCGGCTTCGCCTTCGCCGGCGTGGGCCTGGCGTGCACCACCTGGATGCGATCGTTCATCGACTTCGACTTCGTGAACCTCGTCTTGGCCCCGATGTTCCTGCTGTCGGGCACGTTCTTCCCGCTGTCGCGTTATCCCGGCGTGCTGCAATGGGTCGTGCGGGCCACGCCGCTCTATCAGGGCGTGGCCCTCGAACGATCCCTCGTCGTCGGCGCGATCAGCGCCACGCTCATCCTCAACGCCCTCTATCTCGCGGCGATGGGCGCCGCCGGCCTGACCGTCGCCAACCGCCGCCTCGGCCCCATCCTCCAGCCCTAACAGCTTCGTTCTGGGCGGATCTACACGGGCTGAGCCCGTGCTAATCCGCCCAGAACGAAGCTGTGGTCGCTAGGGCTTGGCGACGAGTGGGCGCGGGCGCTTCTTTGCGGGCGCCTTGGCCGCGGGCTCCTCGACCTTGGGCTTGAGGTCGGGCGGGGCTTCGACGCTGATGCGGGGGACGATGCGGTCGAGCCACTTCGGCAGCCACCAGTTCGCGTCGCCGAGCAGCTCCATCGTCGCCGGCACGAGGACCATGCGGACGAGCGTGGCGTCGATGAACACGGCGGTCGCCAGGCCGAGCCCGAGCAACTTCAGCACGCGCAAGTCGCCGAGGACGAACGAGCTGAAGACCGCGATCATGATCGCCGCCGCCGCGGTGATGACGCGAGCCGTCGCGGCCAGCCCGTCGGCCACCGCCTCGGCGTTGTTGTGGCTCACGAGGTACTCCTCGCGAACGCGCGACAGCAGGAACACCTCGTAGTCCATTGACAAGCCGAACAGGATCGTGAACAGCATCATCGGCACCCAGAACTCGATGGGACCCGGGCGGCCGATGCCGACGACGTCCTTGAGCCAGCCCCACTGGAAGATCGCGATGATCACGCCGTACGCGGCGCCGATCGACAGCAGGTTCATGATCCCGGCCTTCACGGCGACGAGCACCGACCGGAACACCGCCATCAGCAGCAGGAACGAGAGCAGGATGACGGCCGTCACCATGATCGGCAGTCGCTGACCGACCTTGTCGGCCGCGTCGATTCCGAACGCAGTCACGCTGCCCGCGTGGATGTTGAGGCCGGCGCGCTTGATCTCGGCGCGAAGCCGGTGCACGAGTTCCGAGGTCTCGACGTCTTGCGGCGCGTGTTTGGCGATGACGGGAATCACCGCGGCGTTGCCCGCGTCGTTGACGCCGACCGGCGCGACCAACGCCACCTCGGGATCGGCGCGCAGCGAGTTGGCGAACTGCGTGACGCTGTCCTTGGTGGTGGTGCCGGTCAGGTCGGCGGCGAGGAGGATCGGGCCGTTGAAGCCGGGCCCGAAGCCCTTGGCCAGGAGGTCATAGGCGCGCCGCGTCGTGAGCGATGTCGGGTCGTTGCCCTGATCGGCCACGCCGAGTCGGATCGACAGCAGCGGCATCGCCATGACAAGCAGGATCGCCAGGCTGATCAGGGCCATCGTCCACGGCCGCTTCTGGATCTGGCGGCTCCACCGGTACGCGGCGGTCTCCCGATGGTGCTTGCGCTCCTTCTTCTCCTTGCCCGCGAGCTTCGGACCGGCAAAGCCCATGATCGCCGGGAGGAGAGTGACCGACGCCGCCATCGTCATGAGGACGGCGGCCACCGCGCCGAGCGACAAGCCGTAGATGAACGAGATCCCCATGAAGAACATGCCGAGCAGCGAGATGATCACCGTCGAGCCGGCGAACAGCACAGCGCGGCCGGCCGTCGTCAAGGCCAACACCGTTGCGTCCTCGGGCTCGAGGTTGTCGTGGAGCCCGGTGCGGTGCCGGGTGACGATGAACAGCGCGTAGTCGATGCCGACGCCGAGGCCGATCATCATCGACACCTGCGGTGCGAAGGACGGCACCGTGATCGCATGACTCAGGAGCGACACGAGGACCATGCCGATCCCGATGCCGAACAGCGCGGCGATGATCGGCATGCTCATCGCCAGGAACGACCCGAAGGCGATGAACAGGATGACGATGGCGGCCAGGACGCCGATCACTTCGGTCGGGCTCTGCGGCGGTTGCAACGCGGCGGTGACAACCGGGCCGCTCAGCTCGATATTGAGACCGGGCACGTCGACTTTCTTGACCGCGTCGATCAGCGGCTTGGCCGTGTCGCGCGCCAGGTCGCCCGCCACTTCGTCGTAGGTGATCGTGGCGTAGGCGACGGTGCCGTCGGCGCTGACCCGGCCGAACTGGAAGGGACTGTCGACGCCGGTCACGTGGGGCATGGTCTTGGCCTGAGCGAGCAGCGCGTTGGCGGCGTCGACCACGTCGTTGCCGGTGACGCCCTTGTCGGACGCGAACACGACGTCGGTGGTGTCACCGGCGCGCGCCGGGAACCGCTCCTTGAGGAGATCGAAGGCCGACTGCGCGTCGGACTTGCCACCGTTGAAGTTGTCGGTGAAGTTGGAGCCGACGGCACCACCGATGACGTTGATAACGACGAACGCGCCGATCCACAGCGCGAGTACGAGGCGGCGGCGCCGGAAGCACCACCGGGCTAGGGCTGCGAGCGTCATGCCCTAGAACGTAGGTCCGCCGTCGTAGCTATACGCGCAATCCCCACCGCCGTAGACCGGCTTGCAACGTTTTGTACACCCTTGGTTCAACTACGCGGCGAACCGCCGCCAGGTGATCGCTCGTGCGCGGGTATGTCGCCGTCATGAACCGGGCGAACATGCCCTCGTCCATCCACGTGGCGATCGTCGGAGAGAGCCCCTTCACGATCCGCTGGCCGGCGATGACCTCCCAGCGCACGTCGTCCCAGCAGGCGTAGGGCTTCGGTGTCGGTGACCTCGGGTCGTCGGCGACCGCGTCGAGCCAGTCGGCCGCGCTCAGTTCGGCGACGGGCACCTCGGGTGCGGGCGTGGCCAGGCCAAGGCCGCGGCGCAGGGCGTCGGGCACCATGCCGACGACGGTGTCCTGGAGGATCAGCTGGGCGCCGGACAACCGGAAGCCGCCGATCTCGGAGCCGTCGCGCACGACCACGTGCACTGACCGCACGCGTATGCGATCCGCGGCGCGCGAAGGGCGCCGGCCCAGCTCCTGGGTCGCCCACCCGTGGCAGATCGTGCCGAACGCAGCCCACTCATCCGGCGCGACGAAGCCCATGAGCTCGTCGAGCGGGTGCTGACCGGCAGCCAACTCCTTGATGCCGAACGTGACGCTTTCATCATCGGCTTCGAACATGAGCAGCTTGGCCGGCCCGGAGAAGTCGTCATCCATCTCCTCGTCGAGCGCGGCGAGCAGCGATGGGATAGCGGTGGCCAGGGCGGCCGGGATGGTGGGAACGACGGACATGCGCGCGTCCTCTCTCGCAACGGGTGCGGGGGAAGCGCGCGTGCAGCTCCCACGGTGGACGCCGGGCTCACCGGCGTCAAGGGCTCGTTAGGCGGCGACGATGCCGAGCTTGGGCGGGTGCTCGGGGTGCTGCGTTCGGTCGACGGCGGCGAAGTCGTCGGTGAGCTGGTGCAGCGCCTCGTCGTCACCGGGGTAGGTCACGGCCAGGCTGGTGATCGTCGTGATGCCGAGGAGCGCGCCGAGGCGGTCGGCGAGCCGGTCGGTGAAGATCCGCGCCCCTTCCTCACCCGTCTCGGGCAGGACGACGGCAAACCGGTAGCGATCGCCGTCCGCCGCGTGGGCGACCCGATCGACCGTCCGCACGCTGGAGCGAACCCCGTGGCCGATCTCACGCAGGACGCGGTCGCGGCGGCGGCGGTTGACGCCGTCGAAGGTCGCGGCCGGAATGTCGATGACGCTGACCGAGAAGACCGACTGGTACCGCTTGGCGCGGGACACTTCGAGGTCGAACGCCTCGAGCAGGTAGCGCGCGTTGTACAAGCCGGTCGTGTCGTCGACGTGGTCGTAGAGGTCGAGCTTCATGAGCGACGAGCGGACATGGCGGTTGGCGATCCCGCCGACGAAGCCGAACGCGAAGAACGCCATCGACCGCGAGATGATCACGCCGATGAACTGGTCCAGACCCACGGCTTGGATCGCGTCGGTGCGCAACGCGACATACGCGGCGGTTGCCAGCGCGGCGGCCAGCACGCCACCGGCCCAATCCCAGAACACGAAGGCGACGAAAATCGGAATGAACAGGAGGATGGCGACGACTTCGGCCGTCTCCACCCGGCGCGCGTAACTGACCGCCGCCGTGATGCCAAGGAAGCCCAATCCGCCGCACAACAGCAGTACGCGCATCTGCGTATAGCTGAGTGCTCGGTGGCCCCGATGATCCGAATTGACTACGCGATTAGCCATTGACACTCCACGTACGGTTCCTAGTGCTTGGTACCTGCTCTGCGCTCACGGCTTGCACTCATCGGCTTGTTTGGCGCGTTCCTTATTCCAATCGGCGTGTCTTCGCTCCGGGGCCTCACCCATGTGGTGACCTGCCGGGAGGCAACGAACGTCCCCTTCAACGTGTCCCTACCGGCGGCCGGGGTGCCGACCGTGTCGAGCGCGGCGACGTTCACCCGCGGCGAAACCGACACGTTGTGCGGCGGGCTGCGACTCGACATGCGCGTCGGTCGCGTCGACGCCGACACGTTGCGCATCGTGCTGCCGATTCAGAACGGGACCAAGCACACGTGGCAAGGCACGGTGAAGCTCAATCTCGGTGGCGCCGACGTCCCCGTGCGGATCGGCAAGGTGCCCGCCGGTCAGACCCGCACGCAGACCGTCAAGTTCAATATCGACCCGGGCCTCCACGACATCAACGGCTCGCTGCTCATCGGGCCGTAGCCCCGTGGCTTTAGCCGCCGGGCGTGAACTCGGCGCGCAGGTGTTTGATGCCGTTGATGAAGTTCGAGCGCAGTTGTGCGGGCGGGCCGACCGAGTGGATGTCGGGCAGGCGCTTGAACAGCTCGCGGAACATGACGGTGATCTCGCGCCGGGCCAGGTGCGCGCCGAGGCAGAAGTGCGGCCCCGGACCGCCGAAGCCGACGTGGTCGTTGGGTGTGCGCGTGACGTCGAAGCGGAAGGGGTCGGCGAACGCCGCCTCGTCGCGGTTGGCCGAGTTGTAGAACAGCACGACCTTGTCGCCGGCATCGAATTCGCGGTCGCCGATGCGCGTGCCGTCCTCGGTGACCGTCCGGCGGAAGTGGATCACCGGCGTGGCCCAGCGAACGATCTCCTCGATCGCGGTGGGCGCCAGGCCCTCGAAGTCGGCCATCCACTTGTCCCGCTCGGCCGGATGCTCGGTGAGGACCAGCAGCCCGTGGGAGATCGCGTTGCGGGTGGTCTCGTTGCCGGCGGCCACGAGAAGGATGAAGAAGCTGGCGAGTTCGGCCGTCGTCAACTGCTCGCCGTCGACGTCGGCGGTGATGAGCGCGGTGGTGAGATCGTCCTTCGGATCCTTCAGCCGGGCCTCGGCCAGCTCGGTGACAAGAGCGGCGAGCTCCTGGCCGGCGTTGAGCAACTGCATGACGACCTCGTTCGGGTTCTCCGACACGTACTCCGGGTCGCCGCTCGACAGGATGATGTTGGTCCGATCGAAGACGTACTTCTCCTCGCTCCGCGGGATGCCCATCAGGTCGAGGATGATGCGGAGCGGGAGGAGGGCGGCGACGTCGGTGACGAAGTCGCACTCGCCCTTGTCGATGACGCCGTCGACGATCTCGGTGGCCACCTCCTGCACGTAGCCGCTCAGGTCGTTGAGGTACTTCGGCGTGAACCCGCGGGACACGATCCTCCGCAACCGGGCGTGTCGCGGGTCGTCCATGTTGATCATCGAGCCGAAGAAGTCGAGGAACGGCTCGGGCATGTCGAAGATGTTCGTGCCGCGGCCCGAGCAGAACAGCTGTGGGTGCTTGCTCGCCTCGACGACATCGGCGTGGCGCGTCAGCGCCCAGTAGCCCGGGCCGACTTCGATGCCCTCCAACTCCGGCTCCTTGTAGAAGGAGATCGGCCGCTCGGCGCGCAGCGCGGCGAACGCCGCCTCGCGGACCGCATACGGCTCGCTCCAGAACTCGATGTCAGACAGGTCGATCGCGTCGACGGCACCAGGCATGGGCCGAGCCTAGGCCCCTGACCTGGGGAAACGCCCACTTGCGGAGCGCTTGCGCGGCGCTTGCGTCCAGTTTGCGGGTGATCCGGAGAATGGGGTCATTGTGATGATCGAATCTCCGACCGTGACCATGTTGCGCCGGGTCGCCGGTCTGCGCTACCTATGCGTCGATGACCTGACCACGCTGGCCCGTGCCGCCCGCGAGCTCGCCACGCCCGCGGGCGTCGTCATTCAGCACGCCACCGAGACGTCGGCCGCCGTTCGCCTGGTCGTCGACGGGGTGGCCGGCCTGTGGCGCGACGACGATCGCGTCGGCGAAGTCGGTCCGGGGGAGTTCATCGCCAACCGTCCGCCGCTCGACGTCCTGACGCGGGGCACACGCGTCGTCGCCGAGACGCCGATGCGCCTCTTGGGTCTCGAGACCGACGTGTTGTCCGGGATGCTGAACGACACGGCCGTGACCGCCACCGTGCTCCAATCGGCGCTGGCCCGCCTGCGGCGAGCCGAGTTCAGCCGCTGCGGTGGATCAGATTCATCCGTGTCTTGAGCACGACCTCGCCGCTGGCCTCGTTCTTGTATTCGTTCTCGCTGACGAGGAACGTCATCGTCTTGCCCTTGCTGTCCTTCTCGTAGACGTCGGCGATCTTTCCCTCACCGAGTAACACGTCGCCCACCTTGACCTCGCCGAGGTAGTCGAACTGCTGCTCGCCGTGGAGCACCATGCCGCCGGTCTTCATGAGTTCGCCGATGATCTGCATCACTGGTGACGGGCCCTCGACGGCGCCACCCTCCGGCTGCTCGTCGGCGTACGCGCCCCAGTGGGCCATCACGAAACCGAACGTGGGCGGAGCCGGCGCGTCAGCCGCCTGATATTCGGGGCTGCTGTCCTTTACCGACGTGGCGAAATTGGCGATCGGCGCGCGCTCGATGCGGATGCGCCACTTGCCGGTCGGCTTGCCAATGACGCTGGTGTCCACGGCCATGAGAGCGTTCGTCCTCCATGAGTAATGTGACGGTCCGTCACATTCGATCACAACGGAGGATTTCCCGCATGGGGCTGCTGGACGGCAAGGTCGCGATTGTCACCGGAGCCGGCCACGGCATCGGGCGGGGTGAGGCACTGGAGCTGGCCAAGGAAGGCGCCAAGGTCGTCGTCAACGACGTCGGCGGCTCCGTGAGCGGTGAGGGCGCCGACAAGCGAGTGGCCGAGACGGTCGCCGACGTCATCCGAGAGCGGGGCGGCGAGGCGGTCGCCAACTACGACGACATCGCCGATTGGAACGGCGCCAAGAACCTGATCGACCAGGCGGTTGACGCTTTCGGGAAGCTCGACGTCCTCGTCAACAACGCCGGCATCCTCCGCGACAAGATGCTGTTCTCGATGACCGAGGACGACTTCGACTCGGTTGTTCGCGTGCACCTCAAGGGCACGTTCTCCTGCACGCATCACGCGGCGGTGTACTGGCGGGAGCAGTCGAAGGCCGGCAACCAGCCGCGTGCCGCGATCGTCAACACCGTCTCGAGCGCGGGCCTCCAGGGCAACGTGGGCCAGGCCAACTACGGGTCGGCCAAGGCGGCCATCGCTGCCCTCACGATCATCTCGTCGCTCGAATTGGGCCGCATCGGGGTGCGGGCCAACGCGGTGGCGCCCGGCGGGGTGACCCGCATGTCGAGCGGCGTCGTCAAGGACCTCGAAGTCAAGGAGGCCGACGAGTACGGCGACGAGGAGTACGAGCGGCTCAACCCCGGCAACTCGGCGCCAATGGTCGCCTGGTTGGCCTCGGACGAAGCCATGCACGTGACCGGTCAGGTGTTCCGCGCCGTGGGCCACACGATCTCCCGCTACATCCCGTGGACGATCGGCGCCGAGATCGAGACCAAGGGTGGCCCGGCCAAGTGGAACCCGGCCGACATCGGCGCCGCGGTGAACGCGTCGATCTTCGGCTCGCGCAATCCCGGCCTCCAGATGGGCGGTCGCTAGCAGTTGGCCGATTACGAAACGCTCCTCTACGAGGAGACGGAGGGCGTCGCCTGGGTCACGCTGAACCGGCCCGAGCGGCTCAACGCGTTCAACATCCAGATGCAACGCGACCTCCAAACCGTGTGGCGCGCCTTGCGGCGCAACGACGACGTGCGTTGTGTCGTCCTGACCGGCGCCGGTGACCGAGCGTTCTGCACCGGCATCGACCGCGAGGAGACGATGGGCGCCGGCCGTGACGATCGCCCCGAGGAGTTCCGCGTCGGCTCGGTCGGCACGCCGTTCCAGTTCGACGACCCGGGCCACGTGATCGGGCCCAAGACCAACGACCTCTGGAAGCCGGTGATCGCCGCGGTGCGCGGCATGGCGTGCGGTGGCGCGTTCTACCTGCTTGGCGAGTGCGAGTTCCTCATCGCCAGCGACGACGCCACGTTCTTCGACCCGCACGTCACCTACGGGATGATCGCGGCGTTCGAGCCCACCAACATGCTGCACCTCATGCCGTTCCCCGAGATCATGCGGCTGTCATTGCTCGGCGCCCACGAGCGCATGTCGGCCCAGCGCGCCCACCAGATCGGCATGGTGAGCGAAGTGGTGCCCGCCGACGAGTTGCGCGACGCCGCGCAGTGGGTCGCGTCGCGGATCGCGTCGCAGCCGACGCTGCCGATCCAGGGGACGGTCCGCAACTTGTGGCATGCCCGCGACATGAACCGGTCCCAGGCGCTGGCCATGGCCTACGCCATGGTCGGCCTCGGCACGGACCAAGCGTCGATCGACGAAGGCCAACGCGCCTTCTCGTCGGGTAAGCGGGTGGACTGGAAGCTGCGGTGACGAGAAAAGTCGCGATCGTCGGCGCCGCGCTGTCGGACTGCGGGCGGGTGGACGACAAGACCGCGTTCCACCTGCACCAGCAGGCGACGAGTCGAGCCCTGGCCGATGCCGGCATCGACAAGAGCGAAGTCGACGGGTTCATGTCATGCGGCATGGGTTCGCTGGCGCCGATCGAAGTGGCCGAGTACCTCGGCATGGGCCCGATGAAATGGGTCGACGGGACCAGCGTGGGCGGCAGTTCGTGGGAGTTCTACGTCGAGCACGCGGCGGCGGCGATCAGCGCCGGCCTCGCCGATGTCATCGTCGCCGCGTACGGATCCACGACGCGCGCCAACCTCAAGCGCGGCATCCGCACCGCCAACCTGTCCTTCGGCGTGCGCGGTCCACAGCAGTTCGACGCGCCGTACGGCCACACCCTGATGGCCAAGTACGCAATGGCGGCCCGCCGCCACATGCACGAGTTCGGCACCACGGCCGAGCAACTCGCCGAGATCGCGGTGTCGGCCCGGTACAACGCAGCGCTCAACCCCGGCGCCTACTACCGCGATCCGCTCACGATCGAGGACGTGCAGAGCGCGCCGATGGTGGCCGATCCGTTCACCAAGCTGCATTGCTGCATCCGCTCCGACGGCGGCGGCGCGGTGGTGTTGGTGTCCGAGGAACGCGCTCGCGACTGCGCCAAGAAGCCGGTGTGGGTGCTGGGCACCGGCGAGGCCGTCACCTACACGACGCTCAGCGAGTGGGAAGACTTCACCGAAGCGCCGGCCGCCATCTCCGGCCCGCTGGCGTTCGAGCGGGCCGGCATTACGCCCGACGAGGTCGACGTCTGCGAGATCTACGACGCGTTCACGTCGATGGTGCTCCTGTCGCTTGAGGGGCTGGGTTTCTGCAAGAAGGGGGAGGGCGGCCCGTTCGTCGAGGACGGCAAGCTCCGCGTCGGCGGCGCGCTGCCGACCAACACCGACGGCGGCGGTCTGTCGTCGTGCCACCCCGGCATGCGCGGCATGTTCCTGCTCGTCGAAGCGACGAAGCAGTTGCGGGGGGAATGCGACGAGCGTCAGGTGCCCGACGCCAAGATCGCCTGCGTCAACGGCACGGGCGGCTGGTGGAGCTCGGCGTCGACCGTGATCCTCGGCGTCGACTGATGGAGCTGGAGTTCAGTCCCGAGCAGGAGGAGCTGCGGACCTCGGTGCGGGCCATGCTCGAGAAGGAGTGCCCGACCACGGTCGTTCGCGAAGGCGCGTGGGAGCCGTTGTGGAAGCAGATGATCGCCCTCGACTGGCCGGCCATGACGATCGACGAGGCGGCCGGCGGTCTCGGGATGACGTTCATCGACCTGGCCGTCGTTGTTGAGGAGCTGGGTCGAGTGGTAGCGCCCGGTCCGTTCCTGCCGACCGTGTCGCAGTTCGTTCCCGCGTTGCGCGCCGCTGGCGCGACCGATCTCATGGGCCAAGTCGCCCGCGGCGAGCTGACCGGCGCGCTCGTCGTCGACGGCTTCGCCATGCAGCCCGCCGACCGCATCGGCCTGATCGTCGACGGGCAACTGCACCTGGCGATCGATCCCGAGCTCACCCCGCTCAACACGCTCGACAAGAGCCGCGGCCTCGTGCGGGTCGCGGCCGGCGCCACGGAGATCGTCGGGCCGGTCGACGAGGGGAGGATTCTCGACGAGGCCACCGTCGCGCTGGCGCTCGAGATGATCGGCACCTGCCAGGCGATCTTCGACATGACGCTTGAGTACGCCAAGCAACGGGAACAGTTCGGCGTACCTATCGGATCGTTTCAGGCGGTGAAGCACAAGCTCGTGGATATGTATGTGGCGTTGAGTCGGGCGCGGGCCTGTGCGTACTACGCGGCGGCCACCGTCGCGGAGGACGACGAGCGCCGTCCGCTGGCGGCCTCGATGGCCAAGGCGGCCGCGGGCGACGCCCAGCGCCTCATCTGCCAGGAGGGCATCCAGATCCACGGCGGGATCGGGTACACGTGGGAGCACGACCTCCACCTGTTCGTGAAGCGGGCAAAGACGAGTGAAGCGCTCCTCGGCACCGCGATCGATCACCGGCAGCGCGTCGCCAAGCTCATCAACCTGTGACGACGCTCAGCGGCCGGTACCGCCTCGTGCGGCGACTGAGCCGCACCGAGATGGCCGAGGTCCACGAGGCCGTCGACGAGGTCCTCGGTCGCAAGGTTGCCGTGAAGTTGCTGCTCCCGGAGCTGGCCGAGGACGACGACTTCGTCGCTCGGTTCCGTCGTGAGGCACGCGCCGCCGCCAGCCTCAATCACCCCAACGTCGTCGCCGTGTACGACTCGGGGGAGCACGAGGGCCACTACTTCATCGTCATGGAGTTCGTCGACGGCCCGACGCTGGCCGAGCTGATCACCGACGACGCGCCGTTGCCCGAAGCGCGCGCCGCCGAGATCGGTATGGAGATCGCCGCCGCGCTGGCCGCCGCCCATCAGCAGGGGATCGTTCACCGCGACGTGAAGCCCGGCAACGTGCTGCTCGGGTCGGGCGGCGCGGTCAAGGTCGTCGACTTCGGCATCGCGCGCGCCGTCGCATCGTCCACCGATCTCACTCGACCGGGCACGATCGTCGGCAGCGTCGCCTACCTGTCGCCCGAGCAGGCGATGGGCGAAGAGGTCGGACCGGCGGCCGACATCTACAGCCTCGGCGCGGTGCTCTACGCGATGGTCACGCGCCAGCCGCCGTTCAGCGGCGACACGCCGGTCGCCGTCGCCCATCAGCACGTCCATCAAGCGCCTACGCCGCCGAGCGAGCGCAACCCCAACGTCTCGCCCGCCTTCGAGGCGGTGGTCCTCGAGTCCTTGGCCAAGGATCCCGGCGACCGGCCGGCGTCGGCCGAAGCCGTGCGCCAGCGGTTGCTCGACGTCGTCGAGGGGGCCACGTCGCCTGATGCCACCGCGGTGATGACGGCCACGCAGATCTTCGACGCGCCCCTCCCCGCCGCGGCGGCGCCCACCGCGGGTCCGCCGCGCAACAAGAACGCGGCGCTCACCGCCGCCGTTGCCCTCATCCTCGCAGTCGCCGTGATCGCGCTCATCGGCGTGATCGCCACCCAGGTCCGCAACAAGACGCCCACCACGACCACGGTGCCCACCACGATCGCCACGACGCGCACGACCCGCCGGGTGGTTACCACGCGGCCGGCGACCACGGTCACGACCCAGCCACCGACGACGGTCCCCGAGACGACCGTGTTCACCGTCTTCCCGACGGAGCCCCCGACGTCGACGCCCTAATGACCGACACCGTCTTGTATTCGCTCGATGGGCATGTGGCCACGATCACCTACAACCGGCCCGAGAAGATGAACGCGATCAACGGCGAGATGCGCGGCGGGTTGAACGCCGCCTTCGCCCGGTTCCGGGACGACGAGGATGCGTGGGTCGCCATCGTCACCGGCGCCGGCCGGGCGTTCTGCGCCGGTGCCGACCTGCGGGGCGAGGGCAACCCCGCGGGCGAGTTCCCCGGCACGTTCTGGGAGAAGCCGACGGCCAACTCGTTCGAGAGCGGGTGGGAGATCTTCAAGCCGGTCATCGCCGCGGTGAACGGCGCGTGCCTTGGCTACGGCCTCACGCTGGTCACGTGGTGCGACTTCGTGATCGCGAGTGAGGACGCGGTGTTCGGCTTCCCCGAGGCGGCGCTCGGTGTCCCGACGATCGTCGGTGCCATCCGGCTACCGCGTCTGATCGGGTGGCAGTACGCGATGGAGTTGCTCCTCACAGGCGAGTCCATCGGCGCGGCGCGGGCGCACGAGATCGGCCTGGCCGGGTGGGTCGTTCCGGGGGAGCGGCTCATGGCCGAGGGGCGGGCGTTGGCGGCCCGCCTGGTCGCGGCCGGCCCGCTGGCGCAACGCGCGATCAAGGAGATGGCGGTCCGCTCTCAGCAAATGTCGATGCAAGACGCAATCCGCTTCGGCGAAACCATGCGCAAGCTCTTCTGAGAGCAGGCACGTCTCGGATGCGCGAAAGGAGGGCGGCGAGGCCGCCCTCCTTTCGATGAACGACAAGACGTCGTGCATCGCAAGGAACCACGGTACCGCACGCCATCGGCCGTACGCGGGGTTCTGGACCTGACCCGAACCTGGAGGGTGAGCTGACCCTATGCAGGGCAACCCTGGCGACCTCGGGCGAGAGGGTTCCAGGTAGACACCTACACGGAGAGACGGCTCACCGGCTGACTCGGCGGGGTCCCTCTGCGACAGGGTCAGTACCCCTGGATTCAGCGCGGCCTGCGGTACCTTCGCACCAGGCGGCGTGGCCGAGCGGCAAGGCGTCGTGCATCGCAGACACGATCACCCGGGTTCGAATCCCGGCGCCGCCTCGAAAGACCACGAGCCAATGGAGAGGCGGAGTCTTGCCACCGAGACGACAGTCAGGAATGCGTTACGGGCCGGACCTCTTCGGCAAACACATCTTCCGCGTCCGTGAGTCACACGTCCGTGACCACATCGCGCCCCTTCTTTCCACCAACGGGCTTGGAGCGGCCCGAGTCGATCTCCTGCTCCGTGGATTAGCTCTGAGTCCCGCACACCTCGGCAACCGAACGACGCCCGGACTGGTCGTCGGCCGCCCGGGTTACGACGAGTTGCACGACGTCGTCCGTCCTGCCGGGTATTACGACCCCGATGAGCCGTTTGACGACGACGAAGGCGACGCCAAGGTCCGACGATTGAAGCGCAAGTGGTTTGGATCGCAGCTGCGCAAGCTGGAGAATCTCGATTTGCTGGAGCGAGTCGAGCGCCCCGGGTCTCGGCCCGACCTCACAGTCCTGCGCGACGACGGTACCGGCGCACCGTATGACGACCCGGATGGCAAAGATGGCGCGAGCTATGTGACGATCCTCGGCGGCATCTTCGCGACCGGCGCAATTCGAGAGTGGTCGGCGCCCGAACTCGTGGCTTATCTAGCAGCGATGATCGCCGAGCGGTTTGAATCTGCGCGAATGCGAAGGCACGATCTGAAGGTTCCACCGGTTGGTGCGGGGGAGTGGTTTCGGCCGTTGTGGTGGTTCGCAGATCCGGATCGACGCCGACCGGACGCCAACGTACGAGTCCCATTCGCGGTGGCCACTCTCGAGCGCGGGATTGCACGGCACGTCGCCAACGGTCTCATAGCGCGACGTCAGGAGCGACGCGATCCGTTGACGGGGAGGCGGTTTCGTACGGGCCCTCGGAACGTTTATTCCAATCGGTTTGCGGCGTTGAACGAGGCGGCCGGCATCGATCTGAGTCGGCTCGACGACCAACTCGGGGCACTCGTAAGAACGAGTCGCTCATAGGCCGCGACGTCGGGACCTCGTCGCCCGTCGCGAATCACACCGTTGTAACTCGACACACCCCCTTGGTACAATCGTGACAACGCTTCCCCCGAAGTAGCTGTCTCGTTGAAAGGTCCGCCGTCGTGCGGCTTGCCGAGATCAAGGGAGCAATC
>Ga0075428_100000069_pt1 | contig 82831 bp, 67 predicted proteins | sample RhiMetdeltSRZDD2_FD_75291 | JGI IMG/M metagenome (GOLD analysis project Ga0075428, IMG submission 75291) | Populus rhizosphere microbial communities from Tennessee, USA - Rhizosphere MetaG P. deltoides SRZDD2 | ecosystem: Host-associated > Plants > Roots > Rhizosphere > Soil | place: USA... | reverse complement strand
CGAGCACGTAGGCCGACAGCGAGCCGAAGCACCGTTCGCGCGCGAACGCCGTCGCGTGTCGCAGGAACGCCGCGACGTCGTCGCCGGGCAGTGCCACCTCGCGCAGCACCGGCGCGAACAGCTCATACCCGCTGAGCTCCGCCTCGGTGCGGAGATCGCGTTCCGCGGTGAGCACCGGCCGCAGTGCGCCGGCCGGAGCGGGTGTGCCGCTCGCGACCGCATGGTGGTCGCGCACGCCGGGGTGGAACGGCACGCGAGCGGGAAGCGCGGCGAACGCAAGGCGCAGGTGTTCGCGCAGCGCCGGTCGCTGCGGCCAGCTGGCGGCGGTCAGCAGGACGCGCGGGGCGATGCACGTCGCTCCGCCGTTCGCCGCGACGAAACCAGCGAGCTGTGCCGCAGCGTGCCGCAGCTCGCGTTCGCGCCACATGCCGGGCAGCACGAGCGCTGGTGTGCAGCAGCCTACCTCCGCGCTGAGCGCCTTGCCGCGCAGCGCAGGATCGGCGCGCAGCGCGGCCCAGGTCGCCGCCGAGCCCGTGACGTGCACTGCGTCGACGTCGGCGAGTTGCGCAAGCGAGCGACCCGCGGCCGCGTCGCCGGAGACGATGCGCACGACGTTGCGTGCGACGAGCGGCGCGAGAGCCTGTTCGAAGAGGTCGCGCAGGTCTCTGTGCAAGGGGCTGAGCTTGAGCACGACGGCGCGCGCGCGGCAGAACACCTGGTCGAGCACGTCGAGCAGCGGCGTCGCCGTGACGTTGCCGGCGCCGAGCACGAGCGCCGAGCTTCCCGCACCGTCGTGTTGCGCGGCAGCGCCGCCTGGTGCGACGTGGACGCGCACGCGGTAGCCGCGCAGCAGCAGCCTGTCGCCCAATCCAGGGATCCGCCATGGGATCTGGTCCGCGCCGCGCGCTGATTCGCCCGAGTTCAGGTGCGCGAGGAAGCGCGCGACCGGCAGCGGGCCGCTGGCCCATTCCTCGGCGAAAGCGCCGCGAACGTCGCGCCAGCCCTTCGCCTCGACACTGCGCTGCACCCACGCGTCGGCGCGCTGCGCGACGCTCGCACGCAGCGCGGCGAGCACGTCCGCGCGAGCACCCTTGGCGAGCGGGCGCAGCGGGGCATCGGCGGGGGGAGTCATGGCTCGGAGCGGGGCGCCGATACGCTAGCGGTCGATGCACGTTTTCCATGTCCCGAGTGGCGCACCAAGGTGACGTCACTCCTTGTGCGTCGCGGGCAGGCCGGCGATCGTACATGCTTCGATCCCCCGAGGAGGGTGCACCATGACAACGATGAAAGCGCTCCAGGTCTCGAAGCCTGGTGGCAAGTTCGAGCTCGTCGACCGCCCGATTCCACAACCCGGCCCCAATCAGGTTCGCATCCGCGTCGAGGCGTGTGGCATGTGCCACAGCGACGTGCTCGTGCGCAGCGGCCAGTTCCCGCGGCTCGCGTTGCCGCGCGTGCCCGGCCACGAGGTCGCGGGCCGCGTCGACGCGGTCGGCGCCGGCGTCACAGCGTGGGCGCAGGGCCAGCGCGTTGGCGTCGGCTGGCACGGCGGCCACTGCTTCCAGTGCCCCGCGTGCCGCAAGGGCGACTTCCTGAACTGCGCCGAAGGCAAGATCACGGGCATCTCGTTCGACGGCGGCTACGCGCAATACATGGTGGCGCCGGCCGAGGCGGTCGCGCGCATTCCCGACGCGATCGACGCCGCGAACGCGGGTCCGCTGCTGTGCGCCGGCCTCACGACGTTCAACGCGCTGCGCAACAGCGGTGCGAGGCCCGGCGACACGGTTGCCGTGCAGGGCGTCGGCGGGCTCGGCCACCTCGCGATCCAGTATGCGGCGCGCATGGGTTTCCGCACGGTCGCGATCTCGAGCGGCGCGGACAAGCAAGCACTCGCCAAGGAGCTCGGCGCGCACGAGTACATCGACACGCAGAAGAGGACGGCTGCCGAGGGGCTGCAGGTGCTCGGCGGAGCGCACCTCGTGTTGGCGACCGCGCCGCACAGCGAAGCGATCGCGGGCACCGTCGACGGGCTGCGTGCGCGCGGCAAGCTGCTGATCGTCGCGGCGCCGCACGAGCCGCTGTCGGTGCACGCGATGTCGCTGCTCAGCGGCAGGACGATCGCGGGCTGGCCGAGCGGTACGTCGATCGACTCCGAGGAGGCGATGGCGTTCAGCGCGCTGACCGGCGTGCTCCCACGCATCGAGCGCTTCCCGCTCGCAGACGCGGAGAAGGCCTACGCGCGCATGATGAGCAACGAAGTCCGCTTCCGCGCCGTGCTCGTGCCGTGACCCGGGTCGCGTGACCTGGCGCAACCAAGGACGTCAGTCCGTCCAGGAGTAGACGTCCATCACGACGCCTTCGTGGAAGGTAAGAGTGAGACCCTTCCTGCCCATCTCGTAGCGCCACTCCACGCGTCCGTCTTTCTCGAGCCCAAAAGAATCCGGCACACCGAGCTGATCCAGCACCTGTTGCATGCTGAGCATGAAGAGGGATCGGCGAACTTCTGCCCGCGTCGCCTCGTTCGCGAGCTGATCGACCGCGAGTTCCACACTCGCGGTCCTTCTCGGTGGCGGCAGAGTGGCCCGCGGCGCCATGGTTGCGTAACGCGTCGCGGCGCCGCGCAGCTGGGCGACTTCACGCTCGAGCGCCTCGAGGCGCTCGTGCAGCGAGGACAGCGAAGCGTCCGCGGGCGTGCGTTCCGACGCGGCGACCGCCGGCGCCGCTGCGCCGACGAGGTCTTGGTGCACCGGCGCCCCTGATCGCGTTCGCAGCGCGGCGACCAGTTCCTCCATGTGCTCGAACAGTTGGCGCGTGGTCTCAGCGTCGAGTGCGGGCGGCGTTGGCGGCGGCGTGTGATCGCAAGCTGCGAAGGCGAGGACCGCGCAGAGGACAGCTCGAGAGAGAGTCGTTCGCATCGATGTCACCGTGAGTCATCGGATCGTAGTGCGCTCGGCGACGGGCGAACGTGTCCACTCGAGCACCTTCTTGCCCCACAGCATGCGCAGGTAGTTGTGCAGCGGGCTGCGAGCAGCAGCACGTTTGCGCGCTATGGGTTCTGGACCTGGCGGGCGGTGACGAGCGGCTCTCGACGGTCTTCGAGCACGAACTTGTAGAGGAAGCCCGCGGCGGCCGCGCCGGCGAGCGGCATGACCCAGAACATCCAGAGCTGCGCCATCGCCCAGCCGCCGACGAACAGGGCTGGTCCCGTGCTGCGCGCGGGATTCACCGACGTGTTCGTGACCGGAATGCTGATCAAGTGGATCAGCGTGAGCGCGAGCCCGATCGCGAGGCCCGCGAAGCCGGGCGCGGCGCGACGATGCGTGGCGCCCAGGATCACGAGCAGGAACATGAACGTCATGACGAACTCGGTGACCGCGCCCGAGACCAGCGAGTAGCTGCCGGGCGAATGGTCCGCGTAGCCGTTCGCAGCGAAGCCGCCCTCGAGGGTGAATCTGGCGTCGCCAGTCGCGATCACGTAGAGCACGGTGGCTCCGGCGAAGCCGCCGACGACCTGCGCAGCGACATACGGCAGGAGCTGCGCGCCGGGGAACCGCCCGCCAGCCCAGAGGCCGACCGATACCGCGGGATTGAAATGTCCACCCGAGATCGGGCCCAACGCATACGCGCCGGTGAGCACGGTCAGGCCAAACGCGAACGAAACCCCTACGAGCCCGATGCCGACCTGCGGAAACGCAGCGGCGAGGACTGCGCTGCCGCAGCCACCAAGAACGAGCCAGAACGTGCCGAGGAACTCTGCCGATAGTTTCGCAAACATCGCTCTCTCTCCTTTGTGGTTTTCGGGCCCGGTATCGGGACGTGTCGCGCTCGCCCAGCCCTGCAGCTGGACTGAGTCCGGTATTCGACGCCTGGTCGAGTGAATCGGCAATGAGGTCGAGAACAAGGCTGCGCGGGTAACATGGTTGCTCGCATGCGCGCGCTTCGTCGCCTCGTCGTCGTCGCCTTTCCTCTCCTCGTCGCCGCGGAGCCATCCGCCCAGGACAAGCCGGTCGCAGTCGGCAAGCTCGGCGCGAGCGTCGAGCTCGGCAAGGGGTGGCGGTCCGACAAGCGCGAGGGTCGCGAACGCTTCGAAGGATCGGAGCCGACACGCTTGTTCCGGCGCGCGCGCGAGATGTGGATCGAGGTCACGGAGCTGCGCACGCTCGTCGAGAACCAAGGCGACCTGGGCCGCCTGCTGGACAGTTACGGCTACTGTGGCGACGGCCAGCCGTTCGAGTTCGTTCGCGAGGCGAACTGGATGCGTGCGACGCGCGACGCCGTCCCGCCCAAGGGCGACTGGGCGATCCGATTCGAGATCCTCGCGAAGGACGGACTCGCCTACCACCTGCTTGGTTATGCGAACCCGCGGGACGCCGATTTCCTGCACCAGGAAGTCGAGGACTTCCGCGAAGGCTTCGAGTTCCCGAACGCCGGCAGCGCGTGGCAGAAGGAGCTCGCGCCGGAGGAACACGTGGTCGCGGCCGGAGCCTTCGAGCTCACGTTCACGGCGCGTCCGTTCGTGCTGACCAAGGGACAGCTCGTCAGCGGCGAGTTGTACAGGCTGCAGAGCGTCGATCGCAAGCACGAGCACGTCCTGTCGGTGTTCGAGGCCGGGCGCATCTCGTCGACCCAGCAGGCACTCGACGAAGAAGCGCGCCGCCTGCGCGCGTGGAGCGAGTCGTTCACGGAGCGGCGGCGCAGCGAGTCCGGTGTCGGCGACGAGCTGCGCGGCTTCCTGTGCGGTGAGGCCGGTGAGCGGGTCCTCGCCACGATGGTCGTGCCGCTCGGCGAGCGGCGCTGGATGTTCTTCCGCTACTGGTGCCCTGGCGTGGCGGACGATCCGCGGCCCGAGCGCGACGCCCTGTTCGCGTCGGTGAAGCGCCGGCCGGCGGAGGGCGCGCTGTCGTTGCCGCCGCTCGCCGGCGCTGCGCCCGAACGACCCGCTGACGCGGTGGCGCGCCTCTGCGCCACCCTGCCGGAGGTCATCGCGTTCGAGTGCGGCTGGCCGGACCACGCCGAGCGCGACGGCGACGGCTGGCTGGTTCGGGGGTGGGACAGCGTGCTGCGAGTGACCGCGAAGGGAGTCGAGACCTTGTTCGCGCAGCGCGGCGGCTCGTGGTTCGCGTTGCGATGGCGCGGCGACCTGCTCGTGGGATCGGGCGGCGACGTGCGGAAGATCGATGGCGGCGCGCGCGCCGGTCAGCAGTTGTTCACTGCGAGCTGTGCTTGCGTCGTGCAGGACGACTTGTTGCTCGTGCGCACGCAGGACACGGCGCTGACGGAGGTCGGCATGGGCACGGCGCCGGAAGCTCTCGTGCGCCGCAGCCCATCGGGCATCGAAGCGACGCTGTTGCGCTTGCCGCACACCGGCGCCGACCGGATCGCCGTGGCACGGGATCACTCGCGGGCGCTGGTCGGCGGCTCCGACCACGCGCCGTCGTTCGCGCCGGGCGGGAATGCAACGTGGCTCGTGGTCGCCGATCTCGAGCGCCGCGAGACGTCCACCCTCGGTGAGTGGAGCTCTGTGGCGTTCGCCGTCGCCGCCGGCGAGCACTGGCTCGTGACCGGCACTCCGCGCGGGGAGCCAAGCGGCATCTGGCTCGTGCGCTCGTCGGGCGAGCGGGAGGCGCTGCTCACTGGCGGCAACGCGATCGGCCTCGAGATCGACGGCGAGAACCTCGTGCTGCTGCAGCGCGTCGGCAACCGATGCGTGCTTCGCGAGCTGCCGCTGGCTCGGTGTCGCACCGAGGCGCGTTTCTGCCAGCCGTTCACGGCCGATCACCTCGCCGAGATCGGCGCGCGGCTCGTCGCCGAGCTCGGTCCCGGCGCGGCACCGCGCTCCGCTTCGCAGCTCGCGGCGGCGCGCCAGCGCGCGAGCGCGATCGCGAAGGTGATGTGCGGCGCCGAGCTGCCGTCGTCGTCGGCCGACGTCGACGCTCTGGTCGGCTCGGTTGCATACGGCGGCGTCGCGCCGCGCGCGAGGCTCGTGCTCGGCCTGCTGGTCGCGTCGACCTGGGTCGATCTCGGCGCCGAGTGGGTCGAGAGCGCGGTCGACTGGACGGACTGGCAGGTGGCCGGTGTGCCAGGTGAGGGCTCCGTAATGACCATGCTGGTCGATCCACGCAACATGGTGACGGCGGCGATCGAGGGTGAGCACGACTCGTTCCGCAGGGCGCAGCCGGCGCGCGACGGCCGCGCCGTGTTGATCGGCCTCGACCACGACGCGCTGCTCGAGCGCGCGGCGGCGATCGTGCCGGCGGATCTGGCAGCGGCGATCGCGAACGGCGACACGACGCGGCTCACGGCGATCCTCGACGCGTGGCCCGCCAACCCGCAGCTGCGGCGCGCCGTCTACGGTGGGCTTGCCTCGGCCGGCAAGTTGCGCGAGGTCGAGGCGCTCGCTACGCCGCGTGCGGCGGTCGTACAGCCCGCTGCCGACGACCTCGTCGCGTGGCTCACGGCGAAGAGTCAGCGCATGGAGGACGCGGCCGGCGCGCGCGAGGTGTTCGACGAAGCGATGCGCGCCGTGCAGCAGCATCCTCGAGAAGCGCGGCTGTATCTGGTGCTCGGCCGCGCCGCCGCGCGCGCGTTCCGCGAGCAGCCGTTGAAGGCGAGGCAGTGCTTCGATCGCGTGCTGGCGCTGCAGGGCTGGGGCGACGCCGCCGACCGTGCGCGCGCCGAGCTGCAGGCGCTCGATCGCAAGTAGGGCGCCGCCGGGCAGCGTGCAGTAGGTTCCTGCGCGTGAACACTGTCGACGAGCCGTGGGATCCCGACGCACCACTGCGCGAACGGCTGATCGCGCGAGGGCCGGCCATCGCGGTGCTCGCGGCGATGATCGGAGTGTCGGCACGGCTCGTCTGGCTGTGGACGTCGGGGATCATCGAGACGGAGCCGTTCTTCGGGTCCACGGCCTGGAATCTCGCGATCGCGCTTCCCGCCGCTGCCATCCTGACCGCGTGGTGGGGGATCGTGAAGTCGCGCGAGCGACGGCGGGAACGGGAACTCTCGGCGCTCATGCCCGACGAGCCGCTCTCGAGTTGGCATCGACGCATCCGACGGGTCGATGCGAAGCTCGGGTCGGGTCCGCCGCGATGTTCGGTTCGACGCGCGAGATGATCCTTCGCCACGCCGCAACGTCGTGATCACATCGCCCGCATCCCGACCACCAGGTGATCGCTGGCATTTTGCGGTTTTCCCGTCCGTTCTCGAGCGCGCTGGCCTTCATGAGTCCGCAGGGATCCGTCCTTGGCGACGTCAGGCCACGCGACCCTGCGGAGACACCGGAGATACCCATGAGAAACACCGTCATTTTCCTCGCCCTCGCTTCGTTCGCCACCATTGCGAACGCCCAGTCCCTGTTCCTCACGAGCTTCGAGACCCCGAACTACATCGCCGGCCAATCGATCGATGGCATCGACAACTGGTTCTCGGCGCTCTCGCCGAACGCGCCGATCATCGCAAGCGATCCGGCACTCGCGAGCGGCGGCCGCCGCGCACTGCAGTGCTGGGGCGGCAGCCCCGAGCTCGAGTCCACCGGCGGGTTGCTCGACGGCGCTTGGGCGCAGCCAGTCGCGTTCGACCCACCGTGGGCACAGCAGGCGCTCGTGCGCGTGCAGTGCGACGTGCGTCTCGACGGCCCGGACACAGGCACCGGCCCCAACGACGACCTCGTCAGCGCCAACCTGATTGCGCGCAACGGCGTCGGCCAGTCGGCGAGCATGTTCCTTTCGTCGACCGGCCAGGTGTTCTGCAACTCGAGCGGCGAGGCGGGCTCGTTTGGCTACCAGTTCGCCACGCCGGTGGCGCTAGGCGAGTACTCGCGGCTCGCGATCATCTACGACTACAGCACGCACCTCGCAGCGTTCGAGGTGAACGGAGTCATCGTCGGCGTGCTGCCGTTCGGCGGTGGCGCGGCCGAGGGGTTCCGTGGCGTGTTCCTCGAGTTCGCGGCATTCGACGATCCTCTGATCGTCGACCCGTCGCTCTACACGGGTTACTGGGACAAGGTCATGATCGTGGCCGCGCCGGCCAACTGACGAACCAGGAGGATCGGAAGCGCGTTGGATCGCCCCCCGGCAGTCGCGGCGACATTGCCGCCAGCGGCCGGGAGGAGCGGGCGCGCGTGCGCCAGGGCGTCCGGGTGGGGGACGGCTGTCGCGCTGTCGCGGCACGGGTCTTTCGCGAGATCCGACGCTCTGCGAGACTGCGGCGATGCTGCTCGCGTTCACCGTGGCGATCCTCGCCACCTGCCAGGATCCCAAACCCACGCAGACACCCGTGCCGGCGCCGCAGGCACCCGTGGCGACTGCCGAGGAGCGCACCGCCGCGGTCGAGGCCGCGACGCGCGCACTCGCGAAGCTCGCGCCGCGCCGCGCGGAGCTCGAAGAGGGTGAGTGGAAGGCCGCCGAAGAACGCATGGGCACAGCGGTGAGGGCGTTCACGGCGAATGCCGAGGGCCTCGAGTTCGAGCACTACGCGCGCTGCATCGAGGCGACGTGGAGCACGCAGTGCTTCGGCGCGTGCGCGCTGCTCTGCGAGTTTGCGCTGCAGCACAACAAACCGACTGCGGCGCTCCACTGCCAGCTCGGGATGGCGAAGTCCGCGCTCATGCAGGAGCACACGGTGCCGTTCCTGCAACGCGGCTGGGCAGCGTCCGCAGCTGCCGCGTTCGCCGCCGCGCGCGAGCTCGCCAAGGACGATGCCCCCGAACCGGCGTTCCTGTTCCGCGCGGACGCGCTGTTCATCGCGCTCGACTTCGCCGCCGCGATCACAGAGCTCGACGCGCAGCTCGCGCACCCCAAGTTCGGCGACAACGTCAAGGACCGGCACTTTCTGCGCGCGTGGTTCCTCCTCGTCGGCGATCGGGCCGCGGACGCGGTCGCGGAGTTGGAGGCGGCGAAGGAGCGCGACGAAGGTCTGTTCCTGACCGTGCGCGCCCTGGCACTCGCCGGCCGCACCGAGCCTGCGCTCGCGAAGGCGCGCGCGGCGTGGCGCGACGACGCGAAGGCCGAGCACCTCACGCTGCTCGTCGACGTGCTGGCCTACGCGGGCGAGTTCGACGAGGCGCTCGAGCTGCTCGCGAAGCACCCGCTCGCGCGCGACGGCAAGGAATCGGACGATGCGTTCGCCGAACGCCGTCGCGCTCGGGCCGCGCTCGCCTACGTCGTCGGTCTGCGCGGCAAGCGGCCAGACGATTTCATCGCGCGGCTGCTGACGACGCTCGAGCACGAGGTCAAGATCGGCAACGCCGACGGCTTCATCATTCACGACCGGAGCAAGAAGGAGAACGAGCAGACCTCGCTCAACGACTCGCCGCCCGCGATCGCAAGCTGGATGCTGCAGCAGGCAAGCAGCGATCACGGCTGGGCCAACGACGCGCTGTTCCTCGCATGCGTCGAGGCGATGCCCCGGTGGCAGGCGAACGCGTTGGAACGCATGCTGCTCGAGCGCATGCTGCCCGAGGGCCATTGGAAGGAGATCATGCGCCCCGACGCCGTCGCCGTCGGCCGCGCGATGCTCGCCATGCACCGCGCTCTGCCAGCCAGCGACGGCGTGCTGACCGCGACGAAGCTTCTGGCGCGATAGCCGGCAGCCTCGACTCCGCGCCGACCCAGGTTGGCGCCCCGGGCAACCGATCCGGCATCCGCGGGCAGCGATTGCCGGTGCGGATCGTGATTCCGATCAGACCAGCACGTCCTCGTTCTTCTGCGGACCGCGGATCTCCTTGAGATACACGTGGCGCTCGCCGTCGACGAGACCCGCCGTCCTGTCCACCTTCAGGAACGATCCCGCGAGCTTTGGCGACTCGCGCCAGCCGAGCACGTTCAGGCTCTCGCCTTCGCGCTTCTGCAGGTAGAGCGCGTGGTCGAAGTCCGCCTTGCCGTGCACCTTCCCGTCGTGCACGTGGACCGTCGGGAAGAACAGACGCTTCTCGTCGCGGCGCGGGAACTCGAACGCCATCGGGTGGATCTGCTTCTTGCCCTGCTTCAGCTTGAAGACGGCGAAGCCGTAGTCCTTGTAGGCAGGCAGCGCTTCCCAGGTCCCCGCCGGCAGGCGGAAGCGCTCGTCGAGCCGCGCGAAGTCCGCGATCGAAGGCACGAACGACGCTTCGAAGCTGCCGACCTCCACGACAGCCAGCGGCTTCGCCGCTTCGCCCCTCGGGCCCTTCTGGTCGTCGAGGCTCCGGCTCGCCGGGAAGCCGGCGGCCATGTCCTTGAAGAAGCCCGCGTAGTCGGACAGGTTCAGAAAGCGCACGGCGTCCTCGGCACTTTGTCTTGGCACGGGGATCGGCAGGATCATCGCCAGGTCCTCGTCCGCAGCGATCTTCATCTCGTAGACCAGGAACTGGCGCTCCTTGGTCCCGCTGCGCGCAAAGATGTTCGTGGCCGCGACGTTCTTTACCGGTCGTGAGAAGCAGCACATGCGCGGTATGTTAGCCGCGCCCCCGTGAGCCGCGCTACGGGACGACGATGCGCTGGTCGGCGCTCGCGGTCAGCTTGCCGTCCGAGACGTCGACCCTGATCAGGACAGGGCCCGGCCTCGGCACGAGGACCGTGCGCCGTGGTTCGTTGCCCGGCTGGCGCATGTTGTCGATGAACACGGAGACCGTGATCGCGTCCCCGTCCGGGTCGATGCTGCCGCTCGTGTCGATGGTCAGCGCCATCGGCCTGCTCGGGTCTTCGACGACCACCGTGAGGCTCGGGATCGGCCGGGAGTTCGCCATGACCGCATTCGAGATCAACGCCACGCCGAGCGCGCCGAGAACGCCGATTCCCGCCGCGATGATCGTTGCCTTCGGCGAAGTGATTCCTTTCTGGGTAACCATCTCAGTTCCTCGACGAGCGCTCGCGAGGGCTTCTGACCCGTCGCCTTCTGTCTCGGCGGACGTGGCCTCCGAACTGTTCAGGTGAATCCCCGATGTCCGGATCTGCCGAACGCGGCCGGGAGGGGCCTGATGGCGGAGCGGGGGCGACGCGACTGCCAGGCGGGCAATCCACGATGCGGCGTTGCTCAGGCCTCGAGCATGCGGGCGAGGGCCTGCACCGTGTTCCAGTTGCGCGCGGTGACCGGCGAGCCGACGGCGCGGTCGAGCACGGCCGGCGTCAGCTTCGACCTCGCGACGCCGCTCGCGTAGTCGATCCACAGCGCGTCACCGCGCACGGCGACGCGTTCGCCGGCGCCGCAGTATGGCTGCAGCACGCGCGCTATGTCCTTCGGCGGCGCACCCTGCGCGAGCGCGAGCAGCAGGGCGCTCGGTCGCGTGGTCTCGACATCGGCGAACGCGCTGCCCGCCGCGTAGCGCCGCCAATCCGCCGCGGTGCGCACGATCACCGCGACGTCGAACCCGAACTGCTCCTCGATCGCACCTTCGAGCAACCGCGCGAGCTTCGCGGGCGCGCCCTTCGCCGCGCACACGAGGTTGCCGCTGTTGATGTAGGTGGCGACAGAACGCCACCCGAGCTCCTGCGCGAGCGACCGCAGCGTCGCCATCGGCACCTTCTTCTTGCCGACGACGTTGATGCCGCGCAACAGCGCGATCACGGCGGCGCCGTCTTCGAGCGGGACCATCGCTCACTCCGCCTTCGGGCGCACGAGCCGCTTGGTGTACTCGGCGACGAACAGCCGCTTGCCACGCGCGATCACCGTGTGGCCCTCGGCTTGCAGACGCGAACGCAGCACCGCGAGTCCGCCGGGGCTTGGATTCACCTCGCCGCCGGCCTTCAGCGTGCGCCAATACGGCGTGATTCGGCGGCGCCCTGCCTGCTCGTCCTCGTCGGCGGCGCGCGCGGCGATGTTCGCGAAGATGCCCGTCGTCATCGGGCACGCGATCGTCGCGCCGTGCTCGAGCGCGAGTGCCGCGCGCAACTCGTCGATCGTCGTGACCTTGCCCTTCGGCACGCGCGCCATCAGCGCGTCGACCTCACGCGGCGCGGCGATGACGATCGTGCCCTTGCCCCATTGCTTCGCCATCCGGGCGGGAATCCTCTCCACCTTCGGCAGGTCGTGATCGGTCTCGAGCTTCTGCCGCCAGGTCTTCCTGCTCGACGTCTTCGTGCTCGCCATGCCGCGAACGTAATCGCGCGCGCCTGCCACCGCGAGGCGGACATTGACCCTGGCAGCCCACCCGGCGCCGTGACAGCCGTGCGGCCCCGCACTATGCCGCGCCATGCACCCCATCCACTTCCTGTCCGTCGTCGCGCTCGCGACGTCGCTCGCGGCGCAGAATGCACCGGGTTCGGGCTCTTCGATCACGTCGCCGTCGCTCCACCGCACGCGCGCCGTGTGGTTCGTGCAGAGCGAGAACCCGGTCGGCGCCGAGGTCGGCTTCGCCTGGCAGCCGCTGCCGTGGGACGACTCCGCCAGCAAGGCATGGCAAGCCGCGCCCGGAACGCGCTTCGCGCTCGGTCACGACGCGTGGGCCGCGCTCGAGACGTTCACGGAGCTCGAGTTCGGCAAGGTCGAGGTCAAGGCGGGCAACTACTACGCGATGCTCGAGAAGGACAAGAACGGCGCGCGGCTCGGGCTGCTCGACGCCGACAAGGCGCGCGCGCTGCAGCTCGCGCCCGGCGGCGGCAAGCTGCCGTTCGTCGCGACGATCCCGCTGCAAGTGGACAAGCTCGGCGACGGCAACGCACCGCTCGATGTCCGGTGGGACGCGCCCAAGGAAGGCGGCACCGCGGCGCTCGTGTTGACGTGGGGGCCACACCGGATGCGGGCCGAGGCGAAGGTGCGCGGCAGCGAAGCCGCGTCGCCGATCGTGCTGCCCGACCAGCGCGGCTGCAGCCGCACACTGTTCTGGAAGGGCAAGGGCAACCCGAGCGGCGAGCGCACGGCGTTCGCGGTGATCGACCACGGCATCGTCGCGTGGAACGACAAGCTCGCAACGGAGGCGGCCGGGATGAAGCCCGGCACACGCTGGCGTATGGGCAAGGACTGGGCGACGACGCTCGACACGAACGTGGCGCTCACGCTCGGCGACAAGAAGCTCGGAGCCGGCAGCTGGCACCTGACGCTCGGCAAGACGAAGGACGGCTGGCAGCTCGTCGTGTCGTCCGCGGCCGCGGATCACAAGAACAAGCTCGACGGCTTCGCGGCGCAGTACGTGACCGCCGTGCTCGAGGTGCCGATGCAGAGTGCGCCCTCGTCGCCGCCGGCGGACAAGCTGCAGGTCTCGTTTGCCGGCGAGGGAGACGCGCTGCAGCTGCTGGTCGCGTTCGGCCCCGAGCGCCTGACGGTGCCGGTCGCGCTCGGCAGGTGACGCCGGTCCGACGGGCAGGACCGGGAGGACTGAGGTATTCACAACGGCGTCACCGCGTTCGCCGGCGGCACCACCGGTTCGCGACCGACGGGCACCGCGCTCGAAGTCGGTTCGTTCGTCGTCGCCCACTGGAGTGACGGCAAGATCCTGGTCGCGCAGGGCGCCAACCCCAACCGCATCGACCTCGGCTTCTACCCGCCGCAGGCCACGTGCTCGCAGTCGGGCTGGAGCGTCGGCGGCGATTTGATGATGGTGAACGCGCTGTTGGCCGTCGCGAGCGGCGCGACCTTCGGGCCCTACGGCGCCGGCTGCGCCGGCACGCTCGGTGTGCCGGGCTGGGCGGCGGTGGCCGGGTCGCGGCCGGTGATCGGCACGACGCTGAACACCAACGTCAGCAACGTGCCGTTCGGGATCGCTCTGGTCGGGCTCGGCTTCTCGAATACGCAGAGCGGGGCGCTGCCGCTGCCGTTCGACCTGACGGTGATCGGCATGACCGGCTGCAGCCTGCTCGCCGACCCGTTGGTGCTCGACGTCGCGGCGGGCGTTGCGCCGAACGCTGCATGGAGTTTCGCGATACCGAACAGCGCGGCGGTGCTGGGCATCGTGCTCTTCGGCCAGGGTTTCTCGGTCGACCCGAGCGCGAATCCGTTCGGCATCACCGCCAGCAACGGCGCGCGCATCAAGATCGGCCTGTAGTCCGGCGGTCAGGACCTGGGTGGGATCCGGTGCTTTGGTGCGTCGATTCTCCCGCGGGGCCGGTCAGCAACGACAAGAACGACACAGGCCGGGCCTCCCCGGCGGGCCCGATGCTGCTAGGCTTGGCGGCTCTCGTACTCGCCCGCACTCGCGGGCCTTCCCACCACGGAGTCCCCCAATGCTGGTCCGCGCTATCTGCATCGCGTTGTCGTCGACCGTCCTGCTCGCACAGAACTACAGCCCCGCGCACTTCGGTATCGCCGAGGGCCCGAGCAACAACGTCTACCCGTTCGGCTACACGGCGACGCCATTCCGCTACAGCCAGATCCACGACGACGTGCCGTTCATGGTGATCACCGGAATGGCGTTCCGCCACAACTGGAGCCCGACCGCCTACGCGGGCTACTCGGTGACGATGGACGCCTGGATGTCGACCGCGGTCACGGCGTCGTCGGGGATGAGCACGACGTTCGACAACAACCACGGCGTCGACAAGACCCAGGTCATCATCAACCGCACCTACACCCTGCCGCCGTCGGACCCGAGCAACTTGCCGGGCCAGTTCGTGCTCGACTACCCGTTCGACGTGCCGTTCGTCTTCCTGGGCGCCCCTTCTTCGCTGTGCTGGGAAGTGCAGATCACGGCCAGGACCAACACCGGAAACATCGTCCACGACGCGGTGTCGGGCTCTTCGACGACGACGAACAACCCGGCGATGGCAATTGGGCGCTTCGGCGTCGGTTGCCTGTCGACTGGCGTGGCCAACCCGATGGGCGCCTCGGCGGCGCAGACGATGGATTGGCTGACGGGGACGGCGACGATGACGACCAACGGCGTGAACCTGCTGCCGAACGGCATCGTGTTGTTCGCCACCGGCGCGGACAAGACGCAGTATCTCGGCATCCCGTTGCCCTTCACGCTGCCGACCACGACGTGCACGGTCTACAACGACATGATCGTGTCGACGGCCGCCCTCGCGAGCCCGACCGGGACCGCTTCGAATGCGATCCCGTTCGTACCGCAGCCGGCCTACCACGGCCTGACGTTCTACACGCAGATCTGGGGGCTCGATCCGACGGCGAATCCCTTCGGCCTGACGATGTCGAACGCGGCGATGCATCACATCGTCGCCCCGTTCACGGTGCCGATCCCGGTCCACCGCGTTTACCTGTTGAACAGCCTCGGGCCGACTGGCGGCACCGAAACCTACAGCTACGGGCTCGTCACCAAGTTCTACTAGGAACAGTCGCGGGGTCGGCCTCACGGCACAGGCCTCCCGGCACTGGCCTCCGGCACGGTTGCAGGCCGTTCCAACTCGTCGGGTGAATACTCATCGGGTGAATACCTGGTCGCCCCATCTTTGCCGCCATGCGGTTCCCCGCGGGGACGTGGTCCAGAGCGACACGAACGACACAGGGCCGGGCCTCCCTGGCGGGCCCGATGCAGTCTAGGCTGGCGGCTTCCGTTCCTTTCCCTCCCGCACTCGCGGGTCTTCCCTCGGAGTTCTCTCCATGCTGCTGCTCCGCTGTATCTGCATCGCGTTGTCGTCGACTGTCCTGTTCGCACAGAACTACAGCCCCGTGCACTTCGGTAGCTCCGAGGGGCCGGACAACAACGTCTTCCCGTTCGGCTACACGGCGACGCCATTCCGCTACAGCCAGATCCACGACGACGTGCCGCTGATGGTGGTCACCGGAATGGCGTTCCGCCACGATTACAGCACCGGCGTCTTCCCAGGGTACTCGGTGACGATGAACGCCTGGATGTCGACCGCGGTCACGGCGTCGTCGGGGATGAGCACGACGTTCGACAACAACCACGGCGTCGACAAGACCCAGGTCATCATCAACCGCACCTACACGCTGCCGCCGTCGGACCCGAGCAACCTGCCGGGCCAGTTCGTGCTCGACTACCCGTTCGACGTGCCGTTCGTCTGCCTGGGTGCCCCGTTTTCGTTGTGCTGGGAAGTCCAGATCACGGCCAGGACGAACACCGGCAACATCATCCACGACTCGGTGTCGGGCTTTCCATCGACGACGACGAGCAACCCGCAGATGGCGGTCGGCCGCTTCGGCGTCGGCTGCTTGTCGTCTGGCATGGGCAGCCCGATGGCCGCCACCGGCTCGCAGTCGATGGACTGGGTGGGCGGGACGGCGTCGATGACGACGAGCGGCACGAGCCTGCTGCCGAACGGCATCGTGTTGTTCGCCACCGGCGCGGACAAGACGCAGTATCTCGGCATCCCGTTGCCGTTCACGCTGCCGGGCACTTCGTGCACGGTCTACAACGACATGATCGTGTCGACGGCCGCCCTCGCGAGCCCGACCGGGACCGCTTCGAACTCGATCCCGTTCGTACCGCAGCCGGCATACAACGGTCTGACGTTCTACACGCAGATCTGGGGGCTCGATCCGACGGCGAATCCCTTCGGCCTGACGATGTCGCGTGCGGTGAGTCATAACATCGTCGCCCCGTACACGACGCCGATCCCGCTCCACCGCGTCTACCTGTTGAACAGCCTCGGGCCGACCGGCAACACCGAAAGCTACAGCTACGGGCTCGTCACGAAGTTCTACTAGCCCCAGGCAATCGGTGGGGGAGCGCGCTCACGGCGGCAGCCGCAGCGCGATGCCGCGCTGCCCCGCCTCGGCGCTGCCGCACGGCTTCACGACGACGCTGCCGCCGATCGTCACCGACGCCTCGACGGAGTAGGTGCCAGGCCCGAGGCCGCTGACGGAAAAGCGGCCGTCGGCGTCGGTGCGCGCGGCCACCCTGCTGCCAGAGCCGCCGGCGAACCGTAGCGTCGCGTGCGCCTGCGGGTGGCCGTTGCTGTCGACGAGTCGGCCTTCGAGTTCGAGGCCCTTCGACAGCGTAAAGCGCAGGTTGCTGCTGCCGGCCGGCACGCCGCTTCGATTCGCGGGCACGCGGTCGCGTTGGCGGACCGACACCTCGTACGAAGCGCCCGGAACCAGTCCGGCCATCAGGAACGTGCCGTCGGATCCCGACCTCGTCCACGCGTTGCCGCGCGCCGGCAGCGCCGCGTTCGCATACACCTCGGCGCCGGCGACGGGCTGGCCCGCTTCGTCGACGACGACGCCGGCGAGCTTCGCCCCTTCGGTCGCGGTCAATCTCACGCCGGTCGCGCCGGCCTCGATCTCGTCGCCGCCGGTCAGCAGCACGCCGCGCGAGAACCACTGCGAGACAGCGAGCCGGTACTTTCCGGGTCGGAGCCCGCGGATCTCGAACACGCCTTCCTGGTCCGTCCACCCCACTGGGCCATACGTATCGTCGGAGCCGACCGGCGACGCGGTGATTTCGAGACTGCGCACGGGCTTGCCCTCGCCGTCGGCGACGGCGCCACCGATCGAGAGCCCGCGTTCGAGCACGAACTGGAGCCCCGACGTGCCGGCCGCGACGTCGTGTCGCTGCAGGCTCGCATACGGGCTGCCGCGGTTGCTCGCGTTCACGGTCAGCGTGTAGGCGGCGCCGTCCTCGAGGCCGATCAACGTGAACGACCCGTCCGGCAGCGTCTCGACGCCGACGCGGCTCTCGCTGTCCGGCTTCAGCGCGACGACGCCGATGCGGGACAGCCCCTGGCCCGACGCGTCGGTGACGCGGCCCGAGATCACGGCGCCGGCCTCGACGACGATGCGGACGTCCCGCGCGCCGGCCGCGACGACCTCGCTCTGGCAGGCGCGGAAGTTCGCGAGCCCGGTGCGCGGCGGCTGCACCCGTACGCGGAACTGCCCCGGGTGCACCCTCGGGATCTTGAAACGGCCATCGGGTCCGCTGATCGTCATCTGCTCGATGCTGATCCACATCGCGCGGTTGCCCTGCTGCGGCGCCGGCGAGATCTGTGCTCCTGACACAGGACGGCCGTCCTCGTAGACGATGTGGCCCTCGATCGACAACGCGGGCGGCAGTGCTATGACGAGGTCGCTCTTCGGTGCTGTCACCTCGATGGCTTCTTCGAGGAAGCCGTCCGCGGCGACCCGCAACTCGTGGCGCCCCGGCCGCAGGCCCGCGAGAGCGAAGCTGCCGCCGCGGTCGGTGACGGCGACGGCCGGCGCAGGATCGGGTCCACGCACGATGCGTTGCGCATCGACGCCGGGCGCGAGCCACGTCGCGCGGATGCGGGCGTTCGGCACCGCGTCCGTCCCGTCGAGCACGACGACGCGCCCCGACACGGTGACGCCGCCGCTGAAGTCGAGGTCGACGCGATACGTGCTCTCGCCGTCGACGATCGACACGGGCGCCGAGACGACCGGCGTGTACTTCGTCGCCACGGCACGCACGACGAACCGATGCGCGATGCCGGGAAGCGCCTGGTCGTAGCTGCCGTCGGCGGCGATCGGCGCACGCGGCGTGTTGGCCCAACGGAACTCCTCCTGCCAGTACTCCTCGCGCTCGGGCAGCAGCGACACCTGGACCCACGCATCGTCGGGCTGTGCGCCGCTCCATCGCACGGTGCCGTGCACGCGTGGTGCTTTGCGCATGCGCAGCTCGAGTCCGCGCAGCTCGCCCGATTCGGGGATCTTCGCGGCCGGCAGCTCGGTCGCGATCCAACCGTCCTTGTCCAGCGAGAACGAGACTGTCGCTCCGGGCTTCCACGCCGCGAACAGGAACGATCCATCCGCGCCGCTCGTGACGCAGCTGCGCGCATCGGCGTTCGCGGGGCCGACGCGCACCCCTTCGATGCCGCGACCGTCCGGGTCGACGACGCGGCCCGCGATCGTCGCGGCGCGAGCCAGCGGGACCTCGACCGATGTCTCCTGGCCGGCGCGCGCGTCGACGAGCCAGCGATTCTGCGCCGATGGATCGTTGACGAGCGACCACCAGTCCACCGGGAACTCCGGCTGGTAGAGTCCATCCGCGCGGACCTCGACGAGCACCCGGCCCGGCAGCACTCCCTCGAGCCGCGCGCGCCCATCGGCTTCGGTGAGCGATGGCGCCTGCTCGCGCGTTCGCGGCACGCGTGTCCGCACCCTCGCCCCTGCAATGGCACCGCCCGGACCGCGCACCGTGACCACGAGCGTGCCGCCGCGGCCCATCTCGAGGTCGCGCGTCCACGTGCCCCCGTCGCGGAACGGGATCATGCTGTCGATGTTGTCGGCCGCGACGCCGGGCAGATGCACGTAGCCCTCCTTCTCGGCCGTCACCTCGCGGATCAGACCCTCGCCGAGTGCTCTTATCACGTAGCGGCCCTGCGCGTCGGTGACGGCGCTGGCCGACATGGACCGGTAGGAACCGCTGCGCGTCGTGCTCGCGGTGACCGAAGCACCCGCGATCGGACGCGAGCTGCCGCGTTCGATGACGCGGCCGGTCAGGACGCCGCCCGTGCGCAGCACGAGGTCGAGCCGTTCGATCTCCGGGATCTGGATCGTCTCGAGGTCCGACACGACGCCGCCCGGCAGCGCCGCGGCGACGTAGGCAGGGCCGGCCGCCAAGGAATCGAAACGGAAGCGTCCCTGAGCGTCGGTCTCCGTTCGCGGCCGCACCATCGCGCTGCTCGTCGGGTAGGTCACCACGACGGCACCTTCGATCGCGCGGCCCTCGCCGTCGGTCACCGTGCCCGCGAGCGCGTAGCCGATGCCGAGGTGGATCACGACCGGCACCGCGCGTGTCGCGGCGTCGACGATCACGTCGGGGCGGCCGGCGCCGCAGTAACCCTCCTTGCCGGCGACGAAGCTCCACACGCCGGCCGGCAGGTCCGGGAAGGTCACCGCGCCGCTCGCATCCGTCGTCTTCTGCGCGCGCGGTGGCGGCTGCGGCGCGAACTCGTTGACGGCGGACCTCTCGCGGGGCTCGGCGACGCTGACGAGAGCGCCTTCGATCGGCGTTCCTCGCCACGTCTGCACCGAGACCACGACGCCGACTCCGGCCTCGGCAAGCTGCCGCTCGAGCTGCTGCGGCCTTGCCGTCGCAACGTTTTCAGCCGCCGCACCACCCGCGCCTGTGGCCGGCCCCGCGCCGCCGGCGACCGCCGGTGCCGGGGCAACGGGGACTGCCGGCGACGGATCGGGTTGCATGACTGTCCAGACTGCCGCGGCGCCGAGCAGCAACAGCGCCGCGAGGCCGATCACCATGTGCTTGCCGTTCATGACCAATGCCTCGAGAAGGATCGCGATGGAGGGTGCGCCGAGCGCGTTCCCCTTGACCAGCGGCAGGAGTGCCAAGGCCCAGGTCCGGCGTCCGCCCTCTTCGAGCCTGGCGCGCAGCAGCTCGAGCGCGCGGCGGATGCGGCTCTTCGCGGTCTCGACGGGAACCGCGGTGCGCGCGGCGACCTCGGCGAGCGGCAGGTTCTCGAAGAAACGCAGGATCACCGTCGTGCGGAACGGCTCGGCCAGCGCGAACACCGCGGCGACGACGCGTTGGTGCGCCTCGGCCTCGGCGACGATCTCGGCCGTCGATGGCGTGGGTTCGGCCGGGACCGCGGCGCGCTCACGCCGCGCGCGGCGTTCCTCGCCGCGGCGCAGCTTGTGCACCCAGTTGCGCAGGATCGTCGCGAGCCAGGCCTTCGGCGCGCTCGCGTGCCGCGGCGGCGAGAGTACGGCGGAGAGCCAGGTCTGCTGCTCGACGTCCTCGGCCGTCGCGTCGTCCGCGACGAGCCGCCGCGCCAGGTTGCGGACCCACTCGCGGTGCGCGAACAGGGCTTCGGGTGGCTGCCGGGCGGGGTTCATCGTGGCTCTGAATCCCGCCGAACCCGAAACGGGTCACGCCGGGTCGATCGACGCGGGAAATCGGACCGTATCCGGGGCACGCCGAGGAGGGACGCCCGAACCGAAGACGACACGGCGTCCGAGCGTCGCACCGCACCGGCGCGGTAGCATGGGCCGCTTCCTCCGGAGGCACCGATGGCCGACCCGATCGTGATCCATGTCAACGGCGAGGAACGTCGTCTCGCAGTCGACCTCGACCGCACGCTGCTCGAGGTGCTGCGCGACGAACTCGGGCTCCACGGCACCAAGTACGGCTGCGGCGAAGGCCAGTGCGGCGCGTGCACGGTGCTCCTCGACGGCAACGAGCAGCGCAGCTGCCAGCTCGTGGTCGGCACCCTCGATGGCCGCGCCGTGCGCACGATAGAAGGCCTCGCGAACGGGGACCGCCTGCACCCGCTGCAGCAGGCGTTCCTCGATCATGGCGCGATGCAGTGCGGCTTCTGCACTTCGGGCATGATCGTCGCGGCGGCAGCGCTGCTCCAGCGCAATCCGAACCCCGACGCCGCCGCGATCCGCCGCGCGTTGCACGGCAATCTGTGCCGCTGCGGCTGTTATCCGCGCATCGTCGTCGCCGTGCAGCAGGCCGCACGTGCGGGCAGGAACGGAGGTGACCGATGAGCCTGTCCTGGCAGCGGGAACCGTTCGAGCCCGAACGCTACGAGCTCGTGCAAGAGCCGCGTTTCCACCTCGACGTCGGCCGCCGCGGCTTCCTGCAGGCGCTCGGCGGCGGCATCGCCGTGCTCGTCGCGATGCCCGCCGACGTGGCCGCCGCGGAGCGCGAGGGTGCCGGTGGCGACCACGCTGCGCAGGATCGCCAGGGCCCCGAACAGAACATCGCGGCATGGCTCGCGGTCGCCGCGACCGGCGCGATCACGGTGTTCACGGGCAAGGTCGAGGTCGGCCAGGACATCCGCACGTCGCTCGCGCAAGCCGTCGCCGAGGAGCTGCGCGTCGCCGCTGCGCGCATCGAGCTCGTGATGGGGGACACCGACCGCGTGCCGTTCGATCGCGGCACGTTCGGCAGCCGCACGACGCCGTCGATGGCGCCCGTGCTAGCCCGCGCGGCCGCGGCGCTGCGCGAGTGGTTGCTCGAGCTCGGGGCCGGGAAGCTCGGCGTGCCGCGGGGTGAAGTCGAAGCGAACGACGGCGCGGTGCGGCACGCGGCGTCGCAGCGATCCGCCCCGTATGGCGAGCTGGTCGCCGGCCGCGACCTGCAGCGCAGAATCGGCGACGCGACGTTGCGCGCGGCGAACGAGTGGCAGGTGTGCGGCCGCGACCTGCCGAAGGCCGCGGGGCGCGCGATCGTCACGGGCGCGCACCGTTATCCGTCGGACATCGTGCGGCCCGGCATGCTGCACGGCCGCGTGCTGCGGCCATCCGCGTTCGGCGCGAAGCTGAAGGCGGTCGACGACAAGGCGGCCAGCGCGATGCCAGGCGTGATCGTCGTGCGCGACGGCGACCTCACCGGTGTCGCGGCGCCGACCGCACACGCGGCCGCGCAGGCGGTCACGGCACTCGTCGCGACGTGGGAAGCGCCCGAACCCGCGCGCGAGAGCAAGCTCGCGGAGGTGCTGCGGAAGCCGGCCGAACGCGGCGGCCGCGGCGGGCGCGGCGAAGGACGACGGACCGAGGCCGCCGACGTCGGCCCGGCGCTCGCTTCGTGCGCGCACAAGATCGAGTGCACGTTCACGATCCCGTACATCGCGCACGCGCCGCTCGAACCGCGCGCCGCGGTCGCCGAGTGGCAGGACGGCAAGATCACGGTCTGGACCGGAACGCAGCGGCCGTTTGGCGTGAAGGAGGAGCTCATGGCGGCGCTGCGCCTGCCCGCCGACAAGGTGCGCGTGCTCGTGCCCGACACGGGCTCGGGCTACGGCGGCAAACACACCGGCGACGCGGCGATCGAGGCCGCCGTGCTCGCGCGTGGATGCGGCAAGCCGGTGCGCGTCGCCTGGACGCGCGAGGAGGAGTTCACGTGGGCCTACTTCCGGCCGGCCGGCGTCATCGACGTGCGCGCCGGCGCCGACAAGGCGGGCAAGCTGCAGGCCTGGGAGTTCCACAACTACAACTCGGGCGGCGCCGGCATCGAGACGCCCTACGCGGTGCAGAGCCGCCGTGTGTTGTTCCACGCTGCCGACTCGCCGCTGCGCCAGGGCTCGTATCGCGCGCTCGCTTCGACGGCCAACCACTTCGCGCGCGAGAGCGTCATGGACGATCTCGCCGCGCAGGCGCGGATCGACCCGCTGCAGTTCCGGCGCCAGAACCTCGACGATGCGCGGCTGCGCGCGGTGCTCGACGCCGCGGCGCAGCGCGCGGAGTTCGGCGGCAAGACGCCGGACGGCACGGGGCGCGGCCTCGCATGCGGCACCGAGAAGGGCGGCTTCGTCGCGACGGTCGCCGACGTGCGTGTCGACGGCAAGACCATCGTGCCGCTGCGGCTCGTCACTGCGTTCGAGTGCGGCGCGATCGTGCATCCGGACAACCTGAAGAACCAGGTCGAAGGCTGTCTCGTGCAGGGCCTCGGCGGCGCGTTGTTCGAGGCGATCCACTTCGATCAGGGTCGCATCACGAACCCGCGGTTTTCGTCGTATCGCGTGCCGCGTTTCTCCGACGTGCCCGAGCTGATCACGGTGCTGCTCGATCGCAAGGATCTGCAGTCGGCCGGTGCGGGCGAAGCGCCGATCGTCGCGGTCGCACCCGCGATCCGGAACGCCGTCGCAGCACTGACCAGCCAGCGCCTGTTCGCGCTGCCGCTGCGACTCGCGTAGCCACGCGCCTCGCTGCGAAACGAACGACGGCCGCAGCCCGCGTGGGGGAGCGGCCGTCGTGGTCACCCACGCCGTTCCTGGCGCGGGTGTGCGCCAGCATCGTTCAGTCGAGGCCGATGATGTGCTTCAGTGCGTTGCTGGAACGCGTGATGAGATCCGGGCCACTGATCAGGCCGTCGAGAACGACGAACTGGGCGTAGATCTCGGTGCCTTCGAACCCGGGCGGCACGACGAGTGGCACGGTGCCCACGACCGACGACGGTGGCAACACGAAGACCTGCCACAGCAGCGCGTCCGCCGAGACACTGAGGCCGCAATCGGGCGCCGTGATGGTCGGCATCTGGAGGGCAGGCCGCGTGGCCGCCAGGTCGATCAGCTGCGCGCCGATCTGGCCGACGACGTTGTTCGCGTTCCACGTGATCGACTGGCCACCGAACATGCGACCCGAGTAGTGGGCGCCGCCGGCGTCCGGCGTGGCGACCGCCGTCTGGCCCATCGCGTTCACGCCCGTCACCTCGGGCGCCGTCGCGAACGGCGTCTCGACCGACAGGTCACGCGACTGCGGGTCGGACGACGGCACGCCGCCGACGCGGCCGCGCGAGAAGCCGACGAGCACGGCCGACGCGCTCGCGTTCGAACCCGCCGTCAGCGTCGTGCCGTAGCGCATCTCGATGACGCCGGTCGCCTCGAAGAAGACCGCCTGCATCTGGTGCACGACATGACCGCCGGCGCCCGGGCTGCCGACCGAGTTGAAGATACCGACGTTGAGCCACGTCACGTAGGCCACGGCGTTGCCGGGGCCCCCGCTCGTGTCTGTCAACACATGCAGGCCCGAGTTCGGGTGGGTCGCGGTGTTGCGGCCGGCGTGGAGGTCCATGTGGAACATCGCGAGACGCGGGCCGTTGTCACCGACCGTCGGAGACGAACCGAGGAAGAGCGCCGGCGTGGTCGTGGGATCCGTGCCCGTCATCGCCGCATCGAGCCACACGAAGCCGTTCACGCACGGCTTGATCACCGTGGTCGATGCGCCCGGGTAGTTGAGCGTGAAGCCGAGTGCGTGAGTGAGGAGCGCCTCGTCGCCCGTGGTGTTGGGAATGGCGTTGACCTTCGTGGCATCGAACGTCCCCGCGCCCTTCGTGACGTTGTAGAAGTTCGGCGCCGCCACGTTGTCGGGCGTCAGCCTCAGACCCTGCGCCAGGTCGAAGTCCTGCCCTTGCAGGAACGTCTCGTAGAACGCCGAGTGCGAGCCACCGCAGGCGAAGCCGTAGTACTCGTTGCGCGCGGGGATGACGACGCTGTCGCCGCCGCCACCGACGAACTCGACGCCGATCACAGGGGGCGCGGCCGACAGCGTGCCGATCGGGGCCACCGGTGTGGCCGTGTTGACGCCCGCGCCGCGCACGAGCGCGGTGCCACCGAGCGCGTCCTGCCACGCCATCGGGATGCCCGACTGCACGGGCACCGTCGGCGCCACGGGGCACATGATGTCGACGAGGAGGTTCGGCTGGGCGCTCGTCGGATCCAGCGTGAACGACGCGCCGACCGCGGCGAGGTCGATGATGATGTTGTAGTTGTTCGGCGTGGTGCCTAGCGAGCGCTCCACGGTCACGCCCGTCGTGCCGAGCGGGCCCATCGTCGTGGTCGCCGCGGCGCGGTTCGTCGCGAACGTCGCGCTCATCGTCGCGGGCGTGATGGATGTCGAGCCGATCTCGACGGTGACACCTGTCCAGAACTTGCCACCTACGTTCGGCTCGCCGTCCTCGCCGCGGAACATGAGGCGGTTGATCACGATCGGGCCCGCGACACCCCCAGTGCCCGTGAAGTGCGACGAGTCGTAGATGACCTGGAAGCGGCCCGCGCTGTTGCGCCACCAATCGGTCGAGCCGGAGTTGCCGAGCTGCGTCGGGGACTCGCAGAGGTTGTGGATGTCGGGCAGCACGAGCTGCCGCGCCGGGTACGCGCAGCCTGCCAGGAAGATCGAATAGCTGCCGCCACCGCTGGCGGAGCCACCCCACGAATCGATCTCTTCGGTCTGCACGGGCCCATCGGGACGACGCTCGACGCCGTACGGCGTGTCGCTCCAGATCTGCTGGCCGTTCCGCGACAGCGGGTCACGGTCGTACTCGGACACCGCCAGGTAGTAGCGCCCGGGCAGCAGCACGAAGGCGCTCGTGAGTGTCGACTGCAATCCGATGCTGTCGTCGTTGAACGTGACACCGCGGCCGCCTTCGTTGAAGAGGCTCAGCTGCGTGTCGATCGACGCACCTCCAACGGTCGTGGCCTTGAATGCCGTCGGCGTCCGGATCTCGATGATGTACATGTCCGCATCGTTGGCGGCGAGAACGCCGTTGATCTGCGTGAGGGCGCCACTGCCGATGGGCGCCTGCGCCGAGACAGGCAGTTCGCGCGCGTCACCGGCTTCGGTCCACACCTGCGAGGGCAACATGAGTGCCGTGCCGAGCAACGAGAACGGAAAGAGAATTCGAGAGTAGGTCATAGTGGAAATAGTGGTGAGGGAAACGAATCGAGGCATGCATGGTGAAAGTGCCGCGCATGAGCCTCACGCCGCACGACGAGGCTGCGCGAGGCAAGCGGGCACTACGTCCGCGCGTCGAGACGCAGCTTCGAAAATGCGCACTGCGATCGGCGTGCCTTGTCGGAGCGGGGCGAGCGCTTGTCGCGACGGAAATACGGTCAGTGAACGCAGTCGCCGTTGCCGCCGGAGTCGCGCTGACCGGCAGCGCCAGATTACGCTGCCGGTGCTGCAATCAGCCTCGTGCCGCACGCGGCCTGCAGCACACCTAACTGAAAGGAGCAAGTCCCGTGGATGGCAGATCGGAAGAGATCGTCGCGTTGGAACGGTCAGCGCTCGACCGCTGGGTCAGATTCGATCCGCAGGGTTACCTGGATCTGTATGCGCCGGAGGTCACGTATTTCGATCCGAACGTCACGAAGCGCACCGACGGGCTCGAGGCCATGAAGGCACTGCTGGCTCCGATCAAGGAACTCGAGGACGCGATCAAGGACGCGCGTTACGAGATGACCGACACCAAGATCCAACGCCACGGCGACGTGGCGTTATTGACCTTCAACCTCGTCAACTACGGCAAGGTCGGGGATCGACCAGAACGCGCGCTCACCCGCTGGAATGCGACCGAGGTGTACAAGTCGATCGACGGGCGCTGGAAGATCATTCACAGTCATTGGTCCTACGTGAAGCCGCTGCTCCGACAGGAGGGTTCTTGAGGCCGACCACCCGGCGACCGACCCGCGGCGCCAGTGCAGCACGATGCTGGCCGGGTCCGAGATCGAGCCGATCCAGAGTGGCGTGCGTGGATCGAGCTCGGTGAACGCGAAGAACAGCGTGTGGCCGCCGAGCGCCGGCGTCTGCGGCACCGCGAGGCGCGCGCGTCGTGCTACTGGATCGGCATCACGATGCCGTCCGACATCGCGATGCCCTGCACCGCGCCGGGATCGAGCACCGCACCCTGGAAGTAGAGCGTCAGGAGACCGGTGCCGGGCGGCACCGCGATCGGCAGCGAGTAGGCGCCGGCAGGGCCCGTGAAGTACGCGAGCACCACCGATGCCTCGTTGAGCAGCGTGCCACCGAAGATCGGGATCGACAGCTGCGCGAATCCCGCGACGACCACGCCGATTCCGAAGGGCAGCGTGTTGCCGACGTACACACCCGTGGATTGCCCCGACAGCGCGCACCCGTACCACGTGATGGTCGGCACGAGGCCTCCGGTGCCTGCGAGCCCGGTGCCGTAGTGGCTGCACTGCCCGCACGTCTGGCCGAAGCCGCGGATCACGTGCACCTGCGAACCGCTCCAGCCGGCGTGCACGATGTCCTGGGTGACGGGGTCGACCGTCACCACGAACGTGCTGCTGAAGCCGTTCGCGAATACCTGCCGCGTCGCAACGATCGGGTCGCCGTTCGCGTCGATCTGGTAGGCCGCGAGCGTGTTCGCGCTGAACTCGGCGACCAGCACGTCCGCGCCGTTGAACAGCGGCGCCATCGGCGGCACATAGACGAAGCCGTCGGGACCGCCCGTCAGGACCGCCGTCTGCGTCTCGCCGACGATGTTGAAGGTGCCGTTGCCGTCCGGCGTGAGCTGTGCGTCGGTCCACTGGCCGCCGGGCCAGCGCAGCGTCTTCAACCGGCCGGCACCGGGCAGCGCCGCGGGCACGATTGCGAGGCCGCCGATGTAGTTCGGACCGAGGATCGCGTCGACGCGGTCGGGCACCGTGCTGCCGGGCTTGAACTGGCCGACGCCGTTGCCGGTCGGGAAGGACGGGTACCGCGAGTAGAACAGCACGCCGCTCGGGTGGTAGTCGAGGCCGCCGTCGATGTGGTCCGCCTGCGCGCGCGGCGTGACCGTGCCCGAGAAACCCGTGATGTGACCTTGCGCGTCGCGCACGACGCGGATCGCGAACAGGTTCTGCACGCCGACCGTGGCCCAGCGGCTGCACAACAGGACGTTCGGGTCGTCGCGGTCGAAGACGATCGCGCCCCAGTTGGATGCCAGGCCGGGAATCGCACCGATGTTGCTGATCGTGTAGAGCGCATTGAACGGCGCCTGCACGGTCTGGGCGCACACGGATGCGAGCGGGACGAGGGCGGCGAGGACGGGGGCAAGCGGCGGTCTCATTGTGGGTTACCTGTGGCTCGGGGAAGGGGAGTACTGGCCGTTGATGACTCATCCGAGCCGCGGCTTTTGGGCGTGGCCGCGCTCTTTTTTCTTCCTTGCCAGCCGAGACATTCGATCGGTCAGCGCCCGGTTCGCTGCAGCGCGCCGATCGACTCGGTGCCGTCGCCGCGCCACGACGACACGAGCACGTCGCCCGACACGGGGTCGACTGCGAGGCCGAGCACGCCCCGGCACGCGGTGGCGACGGCGCGGCGCGTCTCGGCGATCGGGTCGCCGTTGCCATCGACGTCGTACGCGGCGATCGTGTGCGACGACCACTCCGCGACCAGCACAGAAGGCCGCAGAAAGCACGGCGTCCCCGCGGCCACGTATGCGAAGCCGTCGGGTCCGCCGCCGAGCGTCGCGATCTGCTGCACCGCGCCGAGCCCGACGCCCTGCGCATCCGCCGTGAGCTCGGCGTCCGACCACTCGCCGCCGGGCCACGCGAGCAGCTTTGCGCGTCCTGCACCCGGCAACCCGGCCGGGACGATCGCGAACCCGCCGCACGACTGCCCCGGCAGCTTCACGACGCGGTCCGGGGTGCTACAGCCGGGTCGCAGCTGGCCGAGCTCCGCGTTGGGGTAGCGCGTGTAGAGCAGAGTGCCCTGCGGCCCGTGCGCGAGGCCGCCGTCCGCGAACGGCACAGCGGCGATGCGCCTCGCCGGCGCGAACCCGATCACGTGGCCAGCCGCGTCGCGGGCCACCTGGACCGCGAACAGCGAAGCTGTGAGCCGCTGCGCGTGCCCGCCCACGATCAGCACGTCGGGGTCGCTGCGGTCGAACACGAGGCCCGAGAACGGGCGCGGCACGCCGGATGGGCCGCCGAGGTCGCGGTAGGTGTAGTCGTCTGCGAACGGAGCGTGAACGACGACAGCTGGTCGGCCCGCGTCGAGCTTCGCTTCGAGCTCGGCGAGCGGCGCCTGCACGTCGCCGAGCAGCGACGTGAGCCCGGGCGCGTGCCGCCAGACTGCGAGGCGGCGGCGCAGGTTCGCGGGCGCTTCGCCGCGATCGAACGCCTGCCCGGCCGCCTCGATCGACTCGCGCAACCACGCGAGCGCCTGCTCGCGCCACTGCCCGCGCGCCGCCGGCGCGAGCCCCGCTGCGTCGCCGGCGCCCGCGCTCGCGGCCGCGGCGGCGAGCCATGCCTGATCGCGGTTCCTGCCGAGGAGCTCGCCGCCGGCTGCCGCCGCGTCCGCCGCGAACGCTGCGCGGTAGCAGTGCGCCGCCAGCAGCGGCCGCCCCGCGAGCAGCGCCGCTCTCGCCTGCACGACCGACGGCTCGGCACTCGCAGCGTCGCCGCCGTTCGCGAGCGCGAGTGCTTTGGCGGCAAGGCGCTCCGTCTCGTCGATCCAGACGTCGCAGTGCTTTGCCCACGTCGGATCCTCGCTGCCTCGCACGAACGCCTCGATCGCGGCGTCGAAGTTGCCCTGGAGCCGCAATGCGAGGCCGAAGCTCGCCTGCGCGCTGGCCTTCGCTGGCAGTCGCTCGGCGACGCGGCGCCAGCAGTCGGCGGCCTCGTCGGCCTGCCCGAGCTCGAGCAGGCACTGCGCCAGGCGCTCCTCGTACGCGACCGCATCGCCGGCAGCGACCGCGCGGCGATAGGCAGCAGCCGCATCGGCCACGAGCCCGTGCTGGAAGCGTGCGTCGCCGAGCACGCGCCAGATCCCGGCCGCTGCCGGCGCGCGTTCCGCGGCCGCGGCGGCGCGCGCGAGTGCATCCGCGTGCCGGCCCTCGCTGCGCAGCAGGTCGAGGAGGTTGCCGAGCGCGCGTTCGTCGTGCGGCGCGAGCTCGAGCGCGCGCTGCAGCGCGTCCTCGGCGCCCGCGAAGTCGCCCTGCCCCACGAGCGCGTAGCCGAGGTCGGTCCACAGGTGCGCGCTGGCCGGCCGTACCGCGGTGCCGGCGCTGAACAGCCGCACGACCTCGTCCCACGGCGGGCACTGCGCGTCGGCGAAGTACTGCACGGCGAGGCTGTGGATCACACGCACGCTCTCGGGGTGGCGTGCGTTCGCCCGCCGCCACACGTCGATCGCCGCCCCGCGGTGGTTCGACTGCGCGAGGGCGCTCGCGAGCAGGTCCAGCGTGTCGGTCGGCGCGTCGCGGAGCTCCGGCGCATCGGCGAGGCGGCGCAGCTCGTCTCGGTCGCCGGCGAGCAGCGCCCGGCGCACGGTGCTGCGTTGCGGGTCGGCGTCGACGCGCAGCGCGAGCTCGTGGAACCGCCGCCACGCCGCAGGCAGGACGCGCGGCTGCGCGCGGCGCACGGCACCCCAGTCGTCGAGCGCGCGCGCCAACGACGCCGCGTCCGAACCGGTGCGCAGGCGCGCTGAGACGTCGTCGGCCGCCGCCCCCTCGACGTCGACGCCCCAGTCGCGGAAGCCCTGCGCGAAGTCGGCGTCGAGCTGCTCCGACGTGCGGTCGAGGTGCGACGGGAAGTCGTCGAGCCAACGCAGCATGCGCTCGTCGCGCACCGCGGCATCGCGGTCGTCGGCGAGCCGCTTCGCGAGGCGCGCGGCCTCGTCGCGCAGCGCCGCGTCGTCGAGCGTCGACGCGAACGTCGTCGCGTGCTGCGCCGCAACCGCCGCTTCGCCGAGCAGGCGGAGGCGCTCCGAGCCCGCGATGTCGGCGCCGGCGCGCAGGTTGCGTGCGCGCTCGATCGCCTGCACGACGGCGACGCGCGCGTCGTAGTCGCGCGCCTGGCGCTCGAATCGCATCCACGCGTAGACGGTCGCGGACACGGCCGCGAGCACGGCCAGCGCTATGGACCTCCGTCGCGTGCGCCGCTGCTCCACGGCGACGACCTTCGCCTGCGCCGCGGCCAGCTCGAGGCGGCGAGCGCGCTCCTCGATCGACACGAACCACGCCGACAAGCGCGCCGCGACCTGCTCGGCGGTGGGCCGTTCCTCGGGCGCGCGCGAGAGACAGTGCACGGCCAGCTGCACGAGCTCGGCATCGGCGCCGCAGACGCGCAGGCGCAGCAGCGCGTCGCCGAGGCAGCCCTGCGCCGCGCGCACGTGGAGCTCCGAGCGGCTGCCGCCGAGAAACGGTGGGGCGCCCGTCAGCACGACGCACAGGATCGCGCCGAGGCCGAACACGTCCGCGCGCGCGTCGAGCACGCCGTTGCCGGCCTGTTCGGGCGCCATGAACGCGGGCGTGCCCATGCCGCGGCCCGGCGTGCCGCCCGCGGCGCCGTCGACGACGCGCGAGAACCCCCAGTCCATGACCTGCACCTGGCCGAACGCGCCGACCATCACGTTGCCGGGCTTGAGGTCGCCGTGCACCACGCCGCGCGCGTGTGCGAACGCGATCGTCTCGACGACGCGCGCGAAGATCTCGAGGAACTGCTGGAGGCGGTCGTCGGGGTTCGCGCGCGCGTCGAGCAGTGCCCCGAACGTCTGCCCCTCGACGAGCCGCATCGTGAAATACGGGCGGCCGTCCTCGAGCTGGCCGATCGCATGGATCGGGACGATGCCCGGATGGGAGAGCTGGCTGCAGATGCGCGCCTCGTCGAGGAAGCGCTTGCCGAGCGCGCTGTCCGGCTCGTACCGCTGGTCGATCACCTTGATCGCGAGTTCGCGGCCCAGCTCGGGGTCGCGCCCGCGGTAGACGTAGCTCGTGCCGCCGCGCCCGAGCAACCCCGACACCGGGTAGGGACCGATCGCGGCCGGCAGGTCGGGCTCGGGCGGGCGCACGTCGGCGCGCCGCTGCCGTTCCTCGGCGCGCTGCGTGAGCGCGTCGTAGGCCGACTCCATGAGCCGGTCGAGGTGGCTGTCGAGGTCGCTCGGTTCCGTCATCGTTCGGCGCCGCCTCGGCGCGTGCGTCCGGATCGTGTACTCACTGCAGAGCGGCGCTTTGGTCGCGCGGGCCGCAGAATCCGCGCGGCGTTCACAACAAGCCCACGAGATCGAGGCATCGCGCCTCGACCTCGTCCTTCGAGGCCCCGGGGTGGTAGCTGCCGACGACTTCGAGGAGCGCGGTGCGGAAGTCGCGCTTGCTGTTGCGGAGCTGCTGGTAGACGTAGTCGGTCTCGAGCCCGAGGCGCTGGGCGATCTCCGCGGGCGTGAGCCCATCCTTGAAGCGCAGGTCGAGGATCTGGACGCGGTCGCGCCCGGTCGCGGTGCCGTCGAGGTGCTGTACCATCAGCAGCCACGCGCCGCGCGTGACCATGCCGACCCACGCGCGGTCGAACACGCGCGACAGGGTCGCTTCGTTGCGCGCGAGGTCGTCGAGGCCCGCTCCGCTCGGCTCCTGCGGCGTGCGCCGCACTGCGTTCGTGCGCTCGATGCGGTCGGCGACGTGCCGCACTACGGCGTAGAGGTAGGAGCGGAAGCGTGCGGGGCCGGCGGGATCGACGCCCTGGAGTGCGCCGGCCGGCTTGAAGCACTGCACGAAGACCTCCTGCGTGCCGTCATCGACGGCTTCGTGAGTCGTGGGCAGCTGCCACCGCGCCGCGAGGTACATGCGGATCACGGCGCCGTACGTGCGCGCGAAGCGCTCGCGCGCGGATTCCTCGCCTGCGCCCGCCGCGACGATCATGGTCCAGGCTGTGGAATCGGCCGCGCTCACGGGCGGGATCATAGGCACGGACATGCAGCGGCGCCGCGCGCGCTCGCTTTTGCCCTGCCGCATACGATCGCCGCGAGGAGAGGCTGCTCGATGCGGCGCCCGCGCTTCGCTAGTTCGACTTCGCTGGGGCCGACTTGTTCTCGTACAGCCACACGTACGAGATCCGCTTCGGACCCGGCGCGATCTTCTCGCGCTCCTCGAGGGCAGGCGTGCGCTCCTTCATGATCGCGGCGCGCACGTCCTTCTTGCTGGCGTAGATCTCGGTGAACTTCTTCGCGCGCTCGGCCTCGGGGACCGCATTGACGAGCTTGTTCATCTCGTCGTTCAGCGCGTCGAGCTTATTGTCGGCTTCGTCGATGACCTTGGTCAGCTCGGCGACGCGCGCCTTCTGCTCGTCGGTCAGCTTCGGCGGCGTCGGCGTCCAGTGCGAGTAGCCGCCGACGATCAGGTCGAAGTCGCCGTCGCCGTCGATGTCGCCGGCGTCCGCATACAAGCCGGAGTCGGGACGCGTCGGTTCGCCGACCGTGCCCTTCTTGCTCGGCGCTACGAACTCGATCGGCGCCGCGAAACGAGTGTCGGTCTTCGTGCCCGTGTTGACGAACAGGTAGATGCCGCCGCCTTCATCGTTCTGGTACGCGTCGCCCATGCCGCTGACCAGCAGGTCGGCGAGGCCGTCGCGGTTCCAGTCGAACAGACGCAGCGTCGCGACCGTGCCGCGCACGTCGATCGGCTTGCCGCTGGCGAGCACGGGCAGGTTCTTCCTGCCGAACGCGGGCTTGCTCGCGGTGCCTTCGTTGTCGCGGCGATAGATGTGACCGCTGCGGTGGTCGCCGAGCAGCAGGTCGAGATCGCCGTCGCCGTCCCAGTCGAACGCGACCGCGGACGTGAAGTGTCCTTCCTCGCCTTTCTCGCCCTCGACGTTGCCGTCGGTGCTGCTGTCCCACTTCTTCGTGTCGAAGTTCCAGAACGCGTTCAGCACGATGCGCTTGCCGGTCGCGTCGAGGATCTGTTCGGGCTGGTTCCAGCCAACGCCGTCGCCGCGCGCGAGGTGCGGCGAGCCGTCGAAGGTGCCGGCGACGATGTCGAGCTTGCCGTCGGCGTCGAAGTCCACGAACTGTGGACTCATGCCGATGCATCACCAGTTGTGGAAGTCGAGCAGTTTCCCGTCGAGGGCCATCTGCTTCGTCTCGGCCGCGTACGCGGGCGGGCCGTCGCTGGCCTCGCGCAGTGCTATGGTCAGGTGACCGGCGAGGTCGCCGACGACGACGTCGGCGCGGCCATCGCCGTTCATGTCCTGGAACACAGGCGACGGGAACCAGCGGTTCTCACCGAGGAACTTGTCGCCGGCCTTGAGCCGGACCGGTTCCCCGAACGTGGGTGATGGGGGAGGCGCTTGCGCTGCGAGCGCGGCGCCGAGGAGCAACAGAGAGGAGGTCGTGCGCATGGGCGGGAGTCTAGCGCACCGGGAACCGCAGGGCGCGCGGCGGCGGGGGCACCAAGCCATCGCCGCGGAGGAACACCCGAACCGACGCGGCCGCGAGCGATCGGAACTGATGGTTTGAGTGGACCTGCCACTGCCCGGTGCATGTTCACACCCGTGAGTCCCAACGGATTGTGCGTCCCGGTGGCGTGTCCACGCAAACCATCAGTCCCCGAGCGATCTGGGATGATGTCGCCGATGTCCTCGCGGTCGACCTGGCTGTTGCTCGGTGGTCTCGCCTGAACCTGCGAGTCTCGCGGTAGCAATGGCGGTGGCCGGATCCTCGATGCGCTGCGCAGCGGTGATCGCGTTCACTTGCGCCGTTTGCGAGCGCGAACGCTGTAGCGCTCGGCCACCGCCGACGGCACGCACGCCAACCACGCGTCCGACAAGAGCTGCTGCAACGCTCGCTTCGGAACGACCTCGAGCTGGATCAGCACTGCCGGGTAGTTGTCGAAGTGGGGGATCGTGAACACACCGCGGATCCCTTCGGCGAGAACCGCTTCCTTCGCACGCAGGTCCGCCACTCGGGCAGCGAGGATGAGCCCCGTCGGCACCGGTGCTGAGCCGAATCGGCGCAGATCGGCCTTGCTGAACGGTCGCTGCCAGGCAAACGCGGTACGACCAACCACCCACGTCCGGTTGCCATGCGACGTGCCGGTGGTGACGTCCGGGAGCTCAATCGCCATGCGCGCGACCTCGTCGATGCTGACCATGGCTATCGCTTCTCGCGGGATCGGGCGTTCCTGAACTGATGGTTTGGGTGGAGCTGCCACTGCCCGTTGCATGTTAGCGCCAGTAAGCCTTCTACTGCTTGTGCGTCACGGTGGCGTGTCCACGCAAACCATCAGTCCCCAGACGCTGCCATGCCATGCCCGCTACGATGATGCAGAGATGCCCGAGCAGGTCCTGCACGATCTCGCCGCGTTCGACCGAGCGCTGCAGCAGCACCCGCGTGTGCTGCTCTTCAAGCACAGCCCTGTGTGCCCGATCAGCTCTGCGGCGCGCGAGCAATACGAACAGTGGAGGGCCGAGCTGCCCGACGCGGTTGCGCTGTTCGTCGACGTGATCGCCGACCGGCCGACCGCGCGCGCCATCGCACAGCGCTGCCGAGTGACACACGAGTCGCCGCAGGCGATCCTGTTCGAGCAAGGCCGCGCCGTGTGGCACGCCTCGCACGACGCGATCACCGCGGGCGCATTGCACGCGGCCTGGGCACCACGTTGTTGATGTCTCCGTCTGCGTGCTGGTGTAACCGCAGCCGCCGCCGGCACACGGGGGGGAGATCCGGTGACATCGGATAACTCCGAGTCAGTAACCGCGGCACTTCGTCCCGATACAGCACATCGGCCGGTGCCCGCGCGGATCGGGGCCCTTCCCACGCTAGTCTGTCTCGTTGGTTGAAAAACCCTCACACTCTCCACGCGACCCAATGACCACACCGGAGCTCGCTCACTCATTGGCCCTGCCGCAGCGTCGTGGCCTGGACCTGCTGCACGACCCCCGCTTCAACAAGGGCACCGCCTTCACCCCGAGCGAACGGGAGGCGCTGGGCCTGCGCGGCCTGCTGCCGCCGGGCGTGTTCGACGAGGAGGCGCAGCTGCACCGCAACATCCAGGCGCTGCGCCGCAAGGCATCCGACTTCGAGCGCTACCAGGTGCTGTCCGCGCTGGCCGAACGCAACCAGACGCTGTTCTTCCGGCTGCTCTGCCAGCACATCAGCGAACTGCTGCCGATCGTCTACACGCCGACGGTCGGCGAGGCCTGCCAGCGCTACGGCTACTTCTTCCAGCGTACGCGCGGTCTGTTCGTGAGCGCCGACGACCGCGGCCACGTGAGCGACGTGCTGCGCAACTGGCCCGAGCGCGACATCCGCGTGATCGTCGTGACCGACGGCAGCCGCATCCTCGGGCTCGGCGACCTCGGCGCGCACGGCATGGGCATCCCGGTCGGCAAGCTCACGCTCTACACGGTCTGCGCAGGCGTGCAGCCGCACCAGTGCCTGCCAATCACGCTCGACGTCGGCTGTGACAACGACGCGATGCGCGAGGACCCGCTCTACGTCGGCCTGCGGCGGAAGAGGCTGCGCGGCGCCGAGTACGACGCGCTGCTGGCCGAGTTCATGGACGCGGTCTCCGAGGTCTATCCGCGTGCGCTCGTGCAGTTCGAGGACTTCGCGAACCACGTCGCGTTCGACCTGCTCGAGCGCTACCGCGACACGGCCTGCTGTTTCAACGACGACATCCAGGGCACCGCCGCGGTCGCGGTCGCGGGCGTGCTCGCGTCGCTGCGTCTCACGCAGCGGCGTTTGACCGATCAGCGGCTCTTGTTCGTCGGCGCCGGCGAGGCCGGCATCGGCACCGCGGACCTGTTCGTGTCGATGCTGATCGAACTCGGCGTGGAACCTGCGACCGCGCGCAAGCAGTGCTGGTTCGTCGATTCGAAGGGCCTGGTCACCGCCGCGCGCAAGGACCTGAACCATCACAAGCAGCGCTACGCGCACGAGCCGCCGGGCGCCGTCGCCGACCTGCTCGGCGCGGTCGAACTGCTGAAGCCGACGGTGTTGATCGGCGTGTCGGGCCAACCGCAGGCGATCAAGCAGCCGGTTGTCGAGGCGATGGCGCGCCACAACGAACGGCCCGTCGTGTTCGCCTTGTCGAACCCGACGAGCAAGGCCGAGTGCACGGCCGAGCACGCATACACATGGAGCCGCGGCCGCGCGCTCTTCGCGAGCGGCAGTCCGTTCCCCGCGTTCACGTACGAGGGCCGCGAGCACGTGCCGGGGCAGGGCAACAACGCCTACATCTTCCCGGGCGTCGGTCTCGGCATCGTCGCGAGCGGCAGCACTCGCGTGACCGGCGAGATGTTCGCCGTCGCCGCGCAGACGCTGGCCCGGCAGGTGCGCCAGCAGGATCTCGAACGCGGCTGTCTGTATCCGCCGCTCGAACGCATCCGCGAAGTCTCGGCGCACATCGCCGCCGAGGTTGCCGAGCTCGCGTTCGCGCAGGGGCTCGCGACGGTCGACCCGCCGGGCGACCTGCTCGCGTGGATCCGCACGCACGTCTACGAACCCGGTTACCAGAGCTACGCGTGACGGTTGCCGGGCGTTCGTAGGCTCATCGCCATCCTTCGGGCAGCACGCCGCGGAACTCGGCGCGGTCCCCGGTGGGTGGGATCTGGAACGGACCGAGCACGGCGTCACCTGCGCTGGTCGCGCGTCGGCCGGCGCGCATCGGCCCGTCCGGGTTTGCGACCACGAGCGTGAACGGCACCTGCTGCACGTACTCGATCGTGATCCAGCCGTCCGCGTCGGTCGTCCACCACTGCCATCCCTTCGGCTCCGCGGTGCAGTCCATCGTGACGGTCAGCCCGACCGCTGGCTCGCCGGTCGCATGCACGATCCGAACTCGCGCCGTCACGAAGCGCGCCGTGAACACGGCGTCGGTGGTCGCCCCGGCGACGACGCGGGCGCGTTCCGGCGGACGCCAGTAGCCCGCGTTGCCGGCGCCGCTCCGGTAGTCGAGACGCAGCCGGTACTCGCCCGCCGGCACCTCGACGTCGAACTCGCCGCGCGCATCGGTCGCGATCTCGACCAGCGCGTCGTCGACGAGGCCGCGCGTGCCGGCGCCCGGGTGCGAGGAGGCGGTGCCGCTGCCCACCCACGGCGCGCCGTTGACGAGCACGCGGCCGCGGAGGCGCCCCGTAGCCAGCGCCGACAGGTCCGCGGCGACGGTGCGTTGTTCGCCGTCGCGCAGTGACATACGGCCGAGCACGCGGCCGACGAGGATGCCGTCGGGCGAGCCGGACTGCATGTAGTTGCTCAGGTACAGCTGGTACTCGCCCGCTGCGAGCCCGCCGCACGTGCATCGGTCGCTGCCGTCGAGATCGACCGACGCCACCACCTCCCACAGGTTCGGGTCATCGCCGATCACGCGCTGCACCCACACGACCGCGCCGCGCTCGTTCAGGTTCTTCGCGCCGAGCGACCGGAGGCGCGCCTTGTACGGGGCCGGCCCCAGCCGCGCCGCGATCTCCGCCGGCGAGAATTCGATGCGGATCAAAGCACCGCGCGCGACGACGAGCTCGATCTCGTCGCCGGTCGCTCGCCCGACGATCGCCTTCGGCACGTGGCCCGGACCGAGTGCCGCGACGACGACATCGATGCCGTCTCTGACTACGACCGTCGCACGACCGTCCGCGTCGGTGCACGCCGTGCCGAGCGGCGCATCGTCGGGGCTGTATTGCCGCGCCCACCGCGTCGTCGGGTCGAGCCGCAGCATCTCGGGGTCCGGCATCCCGTCGACCTCGCGCCAACCGGATGCCGCGGGGGTGCCCGCGACCGCTTCGATCGGCTGCAGCGTCCAGACCTCGGTGCCGGCGACGGGCCGGCCGTCCGTCGTGACGACGCGCACGGCGCAGCTGCGCACGCGCGCCAACGGTACGGTCAGCTCGCTGCCGTCGCGCGGATCCCAGACGAGCTTGAGGCTCGGTCCGTAGCGCGTGTCCTTGGGGAACACCTGCACGTCGTGCACGCACCGCGCGAGCTTGCGGTGCACGCTGCCGTCGGGCTGTACGGCACACGTGGTCGGTCTGACCCACGCGATCGATGTCGCCGCGTCGTCGAGGTGCGCCCAGCACGCGACGTGCACGTCGGGTACGAGATCGCCGGTCACGGCATCGACGGCGCGCACGACCAGCGTGGCGGCCGGCTTCACGACGAGACGCACGTCGTGATCGCCCCAGTTGCAGGTGGGCTCGCCGACCAGCTCGAAGCCCTCGGCAGGCCGCGGCAGGCCGAAGCACACTGGCCCGCGCCGTTCCGGATCGAACGGACCGACGCGCGGCATCACGAACGTTCCATCGGTGCGCGTCTCGGCGTTGCCACGCGTGCCGCCGCCTTCGGCGCCCACGTCGAGCCCCGGCATCGGGCGGCCCGATTCGTCGGCGACGCTGCCGCGGATCGTGTGCGCCACGTCCTCGAAGGGCCATACGAGCACGTTCTCCTGTGCGGCTGGCGACGCGGGCACTTCCATCCACGCAGTCTCGCGTTCTGCGGGCAGCGCGCGACCATCTTCCCAGCGGATGCGGTAACGACCGGGAGGCAGAAGGTGCGGCCAGACGATGCGTCCGCCGGCGTCGCTGCGGACCTGCGCGAAGCACTTGAGAAAGAGTGCGTGACCGGCGTTGTCGCGCCAATCTATGCCCGCCCCGACACCCGCGTCGGGAACCGGGCTGCCTCGCCTGTCGACGAGTCGCGTGACCAACCGCACACCCGCGGTCAGTGGCACGTCGCCGAGATCGACTTCGCGCGGTGCGTCGTATGGTCCGAGGACGCGCATGCGGGGCACGTGCTGCTCGCCGCCGGCCTGCACGATCAGCTCATCCTGACCCGGTTCGCACACGCAGCGGAACGCGCCTGCCGCATCCGAGGTCGCGTGCCAGGTCACCTCGAGATCTTCGGGTATGCGCTGGCGGTCGCGGGCCGCCGGGTAGCGCCACACCCTCACCTGCACGCCGGCGAGCGGCGTGCCCGTGGCGGCGGCGACGCAGCGGCCGAAGAACACGATGCCTGCCGGTTCCGCGGCGGGAGCCGACGCGGCGGTGCGCTCGGCCGGTGGAGCCTGCGTTGGCTCGCGCGTGAGGTCCGCGCTGGCGACTGCGGGACCGCTCGGGGCGAGGCGCGGCGACGGCACGGCACCTCCGGCCCACGCGACCGTACCCCACCAGCCGAGCAATGCGACCGCCACGAGCACCGTGGCCCGCAACAGCAACTGTTTCATCAGGAGTCCTCCGAGAACGATCGCGCCCGCACCGGCGGCGACGCCGCTCGCCGTCGCCTTCGTCGCGAGCTCCTTGGCAGCACGCAGCACGTCGGCGCGCACCGCGGCGAGCCCGCGCCCCGCCGCGAGCATCACCGCGAGGCTCGTCGCGAGCCCGACCGGCAGATGCCGCCGCAGCTGCTCGAGCCCGCGCTTGAGACGCGTCTTGACGGTCTCGGGCGGGCAGCCGATCGCGTGCGCGATCGCGGCCGGCGACAGCTCGTGCACGAGGCGCAGCGTCAGCACTTCGCGGTAGCGCGGCGCCAGGGCCGTGAGCCCGGCTTCGATGGCGGCCATCGTCTCGCGGTCGAGTACGATGTCGGCGGCGCTGCGTTCCGAACAGCCGCCGCCGCGCGCCGGCTCGCCGCGCCGCTCGCGGCGGTGCAGCTTGCGCGCGTGATGCGTCAGGATCTGCGCGAGCCACGGCAAGAGTGGCCGCCGCGCGTCGAAGCGACCGGCGTGCCGCATCGCCTCGACGAACGTCGTCTGCACGAGATCCTCGGCAGTCGCGCCGTCGCGCACCAGATGCCCGGCGACGAGCAGCAGGTGGCCTGCGACCAGGTCGAACACCGCTGCCAGCGCGGCGAGATCGCCCGCGTCGCGGTAGCGCGCGAACAGCTGCTCGGCGGTGTGCGGGTTCGTGGTCGACGACATCACGCTGCCTACTTACCCCAACGCGCGCAATCGGGTTCAGAAGCGCGCGGATTCCGGGTGCGGAGCTCGAGGAAGCGTGGCTCTAACCGGCGGCGGGTCATCGGGAGGGGTGCGGCATGTAGAGGGGGGGCGGCAGGTCGGCGCGGGGCGGGCGGATCGACCAACCCACGCGCGTGGCGGATTCCGTGAATCCGATGCGGCTTTCGCGGGATCATGTTCCCGGTGCCCCGCACCGCCGAAACGACCATGGCCGACCCGAACGACGAGACTGCCGCCGCCCTGCAGGGCCAGGGCCGCGCGCTGCGCGCGCTCGCGCGTTCGATCCTGCGGTCGACGGACGGCGCCGACGACGTCGTGCAGGACGCGTTCGCGACCGCGCTCGCGGCGCGGCCGGCGCCGGCCAACCGCCCGGCATGGCTCACGCGCGTCGTGCAGAACTTGGCGCGGCGGCGGTTGCGCGACCACGCCCGCCGGGAGCACCGGCACGACCACCTGCTGCCGCCGACTCCCGCACCGGCCGTCGACGAGGTGCTGGCGCAGGTCGAGACCCATCGCCTCGTCGCCGAGGCCGTGCTGCAGCTCGGTGAGCCCTACCGGCGCGCGCTCGTGCTGCGTTTCTGGCACGACCTGCCGCCACGCGCGATCGCGCAGCGGCTCGGACTGCCGGTCGCGACCGTCAAGACCCACCTGCAGCGCGGGCTCGCCGAGTTGCGCGAGCGCCTCGACCGCCGCACCGGCGAACGCCGTGCGTGGCTCATGGCGCTCGTGCCGATCGCCCACCCGCACCTGATCACCGCGGCATCTCCGCTCGCTCTGACCACCGCCGCCACCCTTGCCGTCATGAGCTCCAAACACGTCGTGCTCGCTCTCGCCGCCTGCCTGTGCCTCGGTGTGGTCGCCTGGCAACCGTGGGCGCCGGCACCTGGTCCCGTCCGCGATGCACAGGCCGCGGACCGCGCCGAACCCGTGCGCGGCGCGCTCGCGGCCAAGCCCGCCGACGCACTGACTGCGCAGCCGGCGACCGCCGCGGCCAGTCCCGCTGCCGAGCGCGCGCCGGCGACGCCGGCCGAACGCACCTGCAGGGTCGTCGGCCGCATCGTCCTCGCCAACGACGTGCCCGCCGCGAACGCGCGCATCCGGCTGCTGAACCTGTGGGAGCACTCCTCTGCCCCTCCGCTGTCTGCCGACGCGATCGCCGACGGCACGTTCGCGCTCACCGTGCCGCGTCCCTATGCCTGGATCACGTACACGTTCGCGCTGGCCGATGCGCCCGGCTACGCGGTGCGCGAGATGGAGATCGGCGGCGACCAACAGAACGCGATCGCCGACGACCGGCTCGACCTCGGCACGTTCCGGCTCGAGCGCGGCGTCGCCGTCGCGGGCCGCGTCGTCGAAGCCGACGGTTCACCGTTGCGGGCGCGCGTTCGGCTGCTCGCCTGGGATCCCTCGCGCGGTGGCAGCACCTGCGCAATGTTCCGCGGGCGCACCGTCGGTTTCGCCGAGCCCGGCGGCCAGTTCGCGCTCGCCGACCGGCTGTCGGCCGGCAGAGACGGGGCGTGGATGCTCGCGGCCGTCGGTGCGTTGGGCGTCGGTTGGGCGAAGCTCGCGTTCGCCGCCGGTCAGGACCACCTCGACCCGGTCGAGATCCGCCTGCTGCCGGGAGGCGGCGTCGACGTGACGGTCGTCGATGCGGGCGGCGTGCCGATCGCAGACGCGCAGGTGGTGGCGACGCCGTACTTCAAACCGATCGGGCTCGCACCGATGTGGGAGCCGAGGTGGACGTCCCACTGGCTGCCGGCGCTCGCCGAGCTCGAGGCCCTGTGGCTCCGCCGCACCGACGCATCCGGGCATGCTCGCTTCGCCAACCTGCCGCGGCGCCAGCACCCGAGCGTGCGCGACGCCAACCAGGACCAGAGTTCCGTCGAGGCGATCATCGTCGCCGCGGACAAGCAGGGCTGGGTCTCCAACTTCGCGAAGGTCGATCCTGCGGCCGGCGGCGAAGCACCCGTGACCGTTGCGATGACGAGGCAGCGCCGGGTCGCGTTCCACGGCAAGGTCGCGACGCCCGATGGCACGGCGCTGCCCGGCGTGAAGGTGCGCGGCGACGACGTCTCGTCGACGACCGGCGACGACGGACGCTACGAGCTGCCCGCGCACACCTACGAGAGCGACCAAGCGTACTTCCTCGTCGAAGGCGGCGGCGTGCCGCTGACCCATGCGCTGGCCGACATCCCGCCGGACGGCGACCGGATCGCGCACGACTTCGTCGTCGAGTTGCGCGCGCCGGTCACCGGCCGCGTCGTCGACCAGTACGGCCAGCCCGTCGCGGGCGTGGCCCTGCACCTCGGCATCGCGAAGGGCGTGCACTGCCCGAGCACGCCTGAACGCACGGGCGCCGACGGCGTCTTTGCGTTCCCCGACGCGGTCGCGAGCCACGTCGACCTCTGGGTCCGACCGCCCGACCCGCAGACGGCGTGGCGGATCGAGCAGCCGCGCGCGTTGACGCGCCGCGACGGTGAGGTCATCACGCTGCAACGGCTCGACGGCCCTCTCGTCGACCTCACGCTCGAGGTCGTCGACGGTCGCAGGGGTGCGCCGGTCTCGCCGACGGAGGTCGCGCTGCGGCGCCTGCACGGCAACACGGCCAGCTACGAGGGGCCTTACATCCGGGCCGAGCTCGCGCTCGGCGCGGCGACTGCAACGAGCCTGCGGCCCGGCCGCTACCGTGCGACGGTGCGCGCGTCCGACGGCCTCTGTGCCGAGCACGTGTTCGCGCTGCCAGCGGACGCGGGCAAACACACCGAACGGATCGAACTGTGGCCCGCGGTCGCGCTCGTCTGCACGGTCGACGCGAGCGCGCTGCCGGCCGCCGACCTGGCCGAGTGGGCCGGCCGCACCGCGCTGGTCCTGCTCGACTCGCAGACCGAGCAGAGCTACTTCGTCGACGCCGCCGGCAAGCGGCAGAACTACACGCCGAACACGGGTGCGGTCCGCTTCGGCGGCGAGATGACGTTCCGGCTCGAGCGCGTGACGCCGAACGTGCCGCTGCGCGTCTACGTGCCGCACGACGAGCTGTTCGGCGAAGCGTGGTTCACGGCAGCGCCCGGCGCGGATGCCCGCGTGACGCTGCGGCTTGTGCAATCGGGCCGGCTCTCGTTCGCGCTGCCCGCGGCGTGGCCCGAGGGTGCCTGGGAGATCGACGTGCACGACGGTGCTTCGTGGCGACTGCTCGCGCACGGCCATCACCGCGCAGATGCTCCGGGTGCCTGCTCGGTGCGACGCGCAGGCGAGGTGCGCTGGCGCGTCCGGCTGTGGCCCGCGAACGGCGGCGAGGTCGTCGAACGCACCGGCACGGCGACCGTGCGCGCCGGGGCGACGGCGAGCGCCGTCATCGAGTGACCGGCGATTGGTCTACCTGGCCTGACGGTCTCGGCAGAGTGCCGGTGCGGCCAGGCGATTCTTCGCGCCACCAGCCATCGATCGTGCGGATCTGCAGTTCCGCATCCGGAACGACGATGACTTCCATCAACGCCGTCGCAGGTCGTTGAGCACGTCTTGTGCGGGGCGCCCCAGTCCCGACTGGGCTTGCCGCCACGCCTTCACCAGAGCTTCGTCGCGAAGTGCGCGCTCGGTGGCGTCGAGATCGTCGCCCTCGTCGTCGACCACGAGGTCGAGCACCGTACCCTCGGGCAGGGAGGTCGGCTCGTCGACCACCAGCCGGCCGTTCTTGACTGTTGCGCGCACGCCACTCATGGCATGAATGCTACCCGATCCGCGGCGGCGTGGATCGGATCACCGGATCGCGGTGGCCCCGGGCTGGCCGGAACATCAAGGCGATCCTGCCGTGTTCGGCAGCCCCGGCGCGGCGCCGGCGACGATCACCGTGGAGCTCGCGCCGTGGCAGCGACGCCCGCTCGTCGTCACCGAACGGTGGCGACCCGGTCCCCGGGGTGCACGTCGAACTGCTCGATGCCGGTGCGAGCTGGAACCTCTGACGAGCGGTCGCGGACATCGTGTGGCATGCTTCCGGTTCGGAGACCTCATGCGACAAACCATCGTCCTCACGTTCGCCGTTGCCATCGCCGCCCAGGCTCCCGAACGTCTGCCGCAGCGGCTCCTGTTCGTCGGCGAGGCGAAGCACGCGGAGCGGGCCCGCGAGTTCACCGACTTCCTGACGCCGCGGTTCGCGAAGGTCAGCGCGACGACGCACGAGAAGTTCGCGCCCGCGATGGCTGCGGACGCCGACGTCGTCTTGCTCGACTGGCATTGGAGCCAGGACGTCGATCGCAGCAAGTCGCCGCTCGGCGCGTTCGAGTCGTGGCACACTCCGCTCGTGCTGCTCGGCAGCGCCGGCCTCAACACGGCGGTCGCGTGGGACGTGTTCGGCGGCGCCGGTTGAACGTGCCTCGACCCGTTCGCGCACGGGCTGCGCGAACACGCGATCTGGAAGACGCCGGCGCCGTTCCCGGGCAAGCCGAAAGCGATGCCGGTGCCGGAAGCATGGCGCGACGAGTTCCCCGGGAAGGAAACCGTCGACCTGATCCCGCTCGTCGACGGCTCTGACAGCGGCAACTCCGGTTGGTGCACCTACGACTGGGGCTTCGACGCGCCCGACGTCGAGGTGTTCTGCGGCGGCCAGAACCACAAGACGGTGACCGCCGCGGCGTTCTGGCGCCAGGGTTTCCTCGTGCACTTCGGCTTCGAAGAGAGTCCGGCCCAGCTCAACGACGCCGGGGACGCGATGCTGCTCGCGGCGATCGTCTACGCGGCGCGCTGCAAGGAGGATCGCCCCGTGACGCGCATGGTGTCGGGGTTCAAGACGCGCAAGCGGTTCGTGTTGCCGCGCGAGAAGGGCAAGGCCGGGCTCGCGAGCGAGGAGGGTTTGCAGACCTGGTTCGACGGGCACGTCGTGGTCGAGCTCGCCGACCTTGCCGAGGACGCGCGGCGCAAGCGGTTCGACGAAGTGCTGCCGTTCCTGGTCGCGAACGGCAGCAGCCGCTTCGAGGTCGACGCCGTGTTGCGAGCGTGGGGCGTGGGCAACCGCGATCCCGCGTTCTTCGCGCGCTGCGAAAAGGCACTCGGCGCCGGCGGCGACGACGCGGCGAAGGCGCGCGCGCTGCTCGAGCGCTACGCGCCGGACGGGCCCGGTGCCGGTGCCTTGGCCGAGGCGTGGACGAAGTGGATCGCCGAGCACCGCGACTATGTGTTCTTCAGCGACGTCGGCGGCTTCCGCTGGGTCGTCGATCCGCTCGCCAAGACGCGCGGCGTGCCGACGGCGCGGCTGCGTGGTGCGGCGCGCGTGACGGCCCAGTGACGCACGCTGTGGCGGGGGCTATCGTCGCGGCCGAGCTGGAGCTCGCCGCAGCCATCGGCGCGAAAGTCGGTGGCGGATACGGTCGTTGTCCGTCCGACCCATGCTCCTCCCCGTCGTCCAGGGACTGATCGAGCGCCGCGTGCTCGTGAACTTCCGCGTCCAGGCCGACGTGCTGCAAGCGCAGCTGCCGCGGCCGTTCCGCGTGCAGACAGTGGGGGGCTTCGGCATGGCCGGTGTGTGCCTGATCCGGCTCGCGCAGGAACGGCCGCGCTTCGTGCCGTCCTTCCTCGGCTTGCGCTCGGAGAACGCGGCGCACCGCGTCGCCGTCGAGCGGGACACACCGGCGGGGCCGCAGCGCGGCGTGTTCGTCCTGCGGCGCGACACTTCTTCGGCGCTCAACGCATTCGTGGGCGGCCGCTTCTTTCCGGGAACGCACCATCGCGCTCGCTTCGACGTGCGCGAGACCGCGGACGAGGTCGCCGTGGCGCTGCGCAGCGAGGACGGCGACACGCGCATCGCGGTGCGCGGCCGGCGGGCCGCGGAGATGCCAAAGACGTCCGTGTTCCCGGACGTCGCTGCTGCGTCGGCGTTCTTCGAGCAGGGCGCGCTCGGCTGGTCGCCAGCGAAGGATCCGCAGTGCTTCGACTGCCTCGAGCTCGTGAGCCACGGCTGGCGTGTCGAGCCGCTCGCGGTCGAAGAGGTCGAGTCGAGCTGGTTTCAGGATGCGGCGCGGTTCCCGGCGGGGTCCGTGGCGTTCGACTCGGCGCTGTTGATGCGCGACGTCGCTCACGAGTGGCGCAGTCACGCGAGGCTGCGCGTGGCCGACGCGTAGCGACGCGCCCGGCGCATCCGTTCTCGATCGCCGCGAAGTGGAATCCCGGCGCCGAGCGCGGGAGCATCGCAGCATGCGCACTCTGCGCGTCACCGCGCTCGCCCTGATCCAGCTTGCGGGAGCCTGTGCTGTGGCCCGCCCCTCGGAACTGCCGCGCGCAGAGGCGTGGGTGGCCGCGGTCAAGAGCGCCGGCATTCCGGATTCGATGCCGTGGTACTCGCGCTTCGCCGAGCACACCTGGGTCGACGTCAAGTGCGGCAACGACGGGCACTGGATCCGGGCCGAGGTGGTCGGTGCGCATTCGGGCGCTCGCTGCGACACGATCTCCGCGCGCGAGGCCTACTGCGACTGGCGGTGGAGCGCCGAGGCGGTCCGCGTGCACCGCGTCGTCACCGGCGAGAGCGCGCGGCGTGTCGCCGAACGCATCGCGGCCGTCACCGTGGTGCTCGATCCGCACTACGCGAACGGTGGCTACGAGGCCTGGCCGGGCCCCAACAGCAACACGTTCGTGCGCGAGCTCGTGCGCGAGCTGCCGGAGCTCGCGTTCGCGTTCGATCACAACGCGGTCGGCAAGGACTACACGTGGCTCGACGCGGGATGGTCGCCGTCGAGGACGGGCGTCAGCTTCGACACCTGGCCGCTCGGAGCGACGCTCGCGCTCGAGGAAGGCGTCGAGCTGCACTTCCTGCAGTTGACTCTCGGCGTGCGGCTGTGGCCACCGCGCCTTCTGCTGCCGTTCCTGCCGCCGATCCCCTGGGAGAGCGCGCCGCTCGAAGTCGAACGCGACTTAGCCGGCCTCACGAAGATGCGGAAAACCCCTTCAGGAAGAAACCCGAGGCTGCCCGGATCGCGAATTCGGAGGAGGGTCCGCGAACCCGACGCAACCGGACGCGGGCGGACCGTTCGCCGCTACTTCGCGCGCGACTAGCACGCTCCAGCGGAAATGCTTTTTGCAGGCGCGGCCGCCGCGCGGGGCGGATTGGGACACTCCTGGCACTTTCCACTGCCCGTAGGGAATTGACGGTGCGTAGGGGCCATGTTCACCATGGCGGGGTTCCCATTGGCGGGTTCCCCTTCCCGTCATCTCGTCACTCCTCCCCTGAGGCTGAGTTCCACACTGAGGCTGAGTTCCATGATCAGACTTTTACACCTGACCGCTGTCCTTCTCGGTTCTGCCTGCGCTGTCGTGGCGCAGACCTGCGCGACCCCACCTGCTGCGCGGACCTTCTCCAACCGAGATGAGTTCGTCGGCAGCTTCTACTACGTGATGGATGTCCACTTCGCGGACATCGTCTTGCAACGAAACATCTCGATCAGCCAGATCAACACCTGGACCTACGACCAGGGTGCGGGTCAGCCGCCTGTGCCGACGCAGGTCGGCAACCAAGCGGTCGTGAACGTCTACACGTGCCCCAACACGCGACTCGGCAACGAGACCATCTCGCCGACGGCGCCTGGCACGCCGTGGACGCTGGTCGGCAGCGGCACGCTCACAGTCGTCGCACAACCCGCCGAATCACCGGTCGTGTTCAATCCGCCGATCGCGATCACTGCCGGCACCTACGGTCTCGCGATCGAGTACATGCAGCCGACGAGCGGAATCAACCCGGGCCAGCTGCACTGCCTCGGCAAGAGCCCGAACCCGGGTGGCATCGTCTCCGACCAGTTCATCGCGTGGTCCAACGACGGCATCCAGGGCAACGGATGGACCGGCGGGGTGGCAGGTAGCCCGAACCTGCGCGTCACATACACGCCGGATGCGAACTCGGCGCACTGGGTGAAGTCCGGCGAGGGCTGCTACTTCCGTCCTTACGCCTGGTACGAGAACTTCCCGCCCAGTGCGACGCCGCCTGACGTGCAGAACACGGCGATCGATTGGATCTTCATCGGCGCAAACTACGTCCTCACTCCGAGCGCCGCGACCTACGTTGTTCCGACGGGAACGTCGTTGACGACCACCCCGCCGCCATTCTCTTCCTCCGCCAACTGGGACGACGCGCTCTCGCCCGTGATCACGCTGCCCTTCACGCTCAACTACCCCGGCGGCAGCACAACCGAAATCACGATCAGCTCGAACGGCGGCGTCTACCTCGCCAACGTCGGCAACAACACGTACGAGACTTGCGGTGCCTGCTACGGCGCCATCTCCTCGTTCCGTGATCAGCCCGCACGCATCGCGGGCTACTTCCACGACCTCGACCCGTCTGCCGCCGGCGGGATCTTCTACGAGGTCGGCCCTGCCAACGCCTACGTGCGCGTCACCTTTGCCGACGTGCCCGAATGGCCGGTGCCGACGGCGATCAACAGGATCCAGATCACGATCGAGGCGAGCGGCAACATCACCACCGTCTACGGCACGCTGGCCAACACCGGCGTCACCAACGGCAACAATGCGATCCTCGGCTTCACGCCGGGCAACGGCTCGATGCTGCCGCCGCCGATCGACATCTCCGCGTCGTTGCCATACACGACCGGTGACGGCGAGATCCCGCCGGTCCTGAAGCTGGACGGCCGGCCGGTCCTCGGCTCGGCGTTCAACATCGTGACGACGAACCTCGACCCGTTCACGCTCTTCCAGCTCCTGACCGTGGGCGACACCCTGATGCCGTTCCCGATCGACCTCGGGTTCCTCGGCATGCCGGGTTGCGCCCTGCATCACAACGCGCTGATGCTGCTGACGCAGGTGGGCCCGCCGGCGCCCGACCTCACCTTCCCGTTGTCGATTCCGGCGAACCCGATCTTCTTCAACGCGCAGCTGACCGCGCAGGCCTTCCCGCTCGCCATCGGGTTGAACCCGTTCGGCCTGATCGCGTCGAACGGCGTCTGCATGCGCATCGCCAACTGATCGCTGGCCGACCGCTCGCTACCGGGCCGGGTGCACTTGCACCTGGCCCGGTGTGCGTACGGACTCAGCGATGGCGCCGAACTGCCGCTGCCGCCCGGCAGGTAGTGGACGTTATGGTGCACGCACCATGCTTCCCCTCGCGCGCCTCGTCGTCCTGCCCGTCGTCTTCGCAGCGTTTCTGCCGGCCCAGGATGCAAAGCCGGCGCCGCTCGTCGATCGTTACCAGGCGACCTCGCACATGCTCGCGATGCGCGACGGCGTGAGGCTGAACACGATCGTCGTCGCTGACCAGCGCGCGAAAGAACCGCTGCCGTTCGTGATGTTGCGCACGCCCTATGGCGTCGCCAACTGGCAGCGCCACTTCGGCTCCTACATGAAGGACCTGGCCGAAGACGGCTACGTGTTCGTGTTCCAGGACATCCGCGGGCGACACGCGAGCGAAGGCACCTTCGTGATGCAGCGTCCGCTGCGCGCGACCGATGCGCGCCTCGTGATCGACGAATGCACCGACGCGTACGACACGATCGACTGGCTGGTGAAGAACGTGCCGCACAACAACGGGCGCGTCGGCATGCTCGGCATCAGCTACGACGGCTGGACGACGATCATGGCCGCGACGGAGCCGCATCCCGCGCTGCGCGCGATCTCGCCGCAGGCTTCGCCGGCCGACATGTGGCTCGGCGACGACTTCCATCACAACGGTGCGTTCCGGCTCAGCTATGGCTTCGAGTACGCGGTGATGATGGAGACGGCCAAGACGCAGGCGCCGTTCAAGTTCGACGGCGACGACACGTTCGACTGGTATCTGCAGCTCGGCTCGCTCGCGCACGTCAACGAGAGGTTCCTGCACGAGAAGATCCCGACCTGGAACGACTACACAGCACATCCCGACTACGACGCCTTCTGGCAGGCCCAGACCGTGATCCCGCAGCTGAAGAGCTGCACTGTGCCGACGCTCAACGTCGCGGGCTGGTGGGACCAGGAGGACTTCTACGGACCGATTGCGATCTACGAGGCGCTCGAGCGGCACGACACGAAGCACCACAATCACCTCGTCGTCGGCCCGTGGAATCACGGCGGCTGGTCGCGCGGCGACGGCGACAAGCTCGGCGCGGTCCCGTTCCACAGCAAGAGTGCCTCGTGGTTCCGCGAGAACGTGCAGGCCGTGTGGTTCCGCCACTGGCTCAAGGACCAGGGCAAGCTCGAGCTGCCGGAAGCGCTGACGTTCGAAGCAGGCAGCAACGAATGGCGCCACTGGGACGCGTGGCCACCGCACGCCGCGACCGAGCGCAAGCTCTACATGCACGCCGGCGGCAAGCTTTCGTTCGACGCGCCCGTGGTCGGCGACGGACAGCAGTTCGACGAATTCGTCTCGGATCCCGGCAAGCCCGTGCCCTACCGGCAGCGGCCGATCAAGCCGACCTACGGACAGGGTTCGAAGTGGAGCGAGTGGCTCGTCGACGACCAGCGGTTCTCGAAGGATCGCGCCGACGTGTTGCGCTGGCAGACCGACGTGCTCGAACAGGACGTGACGATCGCGGGCGCCATCGAGGCCCGGTTGTTCGCGTCGACGACGGGCACCGACGCCGACTGGATCGTGAAACTGATCGACGTGCTGCCCGAAGACGAGGCGCAGGGTGAGTTCGCGGGCCGCGAACTCATGGTCGCCAACGAAGTGTTCCGCGGGCGCTATCGCTACGGGTTCACGAAGTCGGAGCCGCTGCCGGCGGGCGAGGTGATTCCGTTCACGTGGAGCCTGCACACGCAGAACTACGCGTGGAAGAAGGGCCATCGCATCATGGTGCAGGTGCAGAGCACGTGGTTCCCGCTGATCGACCGGAACCCGCAGACGTTCGTGCCCAACATCTTCCTCGCCGACGACGGCGACTTCCGCGCGCAGACGCACCGCGTGTTCCGTGCGGCGCAGACCGCTTCGTGCGTCGTGCTGCCGGTCGTGACGCAGCGGCGCTGATCCGGGTCACTTCTCGAGCCAGACGAGGTCGGCGACGACCGAGCTGTGGACCGAGTTCGTCCCCAGCCCCGTCCGGAAATCAACCGCGGTGAACGACTCGCTGTGCATCACGTGGTCGAGGGCCACGCGAAACGGCGCGAGCAGGCCCGGGTGCATGGGCCAGGTGGCCGGAGCACACCCGCACACCGCTTCGGATGCGTTCGCGAGGCCGAGCCGACGCAGCCGGTGCAAGAACGCGCTGCGCGGCGTCGCGTTGAAGTCGCCGGCGACGACCATGGGCAGCCGTTCGCGCCCGATCCAGTCGAGCACCTGTTTGCGGTCGCGCCATGCCCGCGAATAGACGGCGTAGGGGAAGGGCTTCCTCGGGTGGATGCCATACAGCGCGAACACGCGGTCGTGCCAGCGCAGCGTCACGCGGATCTGCGAGTTGTACTTGCCGAGATTCCAGACCTCGTGATCACCTGCCGGGGGCAGGCGCGACCAAACCGCGATCTGGAGCTCCTCGCGAGACAGCGGGTGTTCCGGGGCGGCGGCGAGCCACCGGTGCGGATAGTCGCCGCAGAACCACTGCTCGAGTCGCTCGGCCCAGGGTTTCGTGACCTCGAGCAGCACGAGAACGTCGGCGTCGATCTCGCGCAGGCACGCCTCCATGAGCGGGTCGTCCTTGTTCTCCTTCTCGAGGCTCACGGTCGCGACACGCAGCGGAGCTTCGCCGCGCAGGTGATCGTCGCGCGGCCGTGAGCTCGTGCAGAGCTCGGGCAGCAGCGTGAACAGTGCGATCGGGGCCAGCGCAGCGGCAGGCCACCAGTGGCGACGCACGAGGGCCAAGACGCCGAACACGGTGGTGAGCAGGCCGCCCTGCACCCACATCGCGGCGGCGGTTTCCGAGGCGAAACCGATCGGCCCCTGGAGACCGGGGTCCGATCCGCCGAGCAGAGGGCCGACGAGGCCGAGCAGTGCCAGCAACCACGCGAAGGTCACGATGGTCCAGGCGGCAACGTTCTCGAGCCTGCGCCTGCGCGGCACCTTCCCCTGCACGAGTGGCCGATCGGCAAGCAGCGCCCCGCGCGCATCCTCGTTTCCCAGATCGGACATCGCGGGGCCCATCATTGCGCAGGTGCAGGCCGTTGTCAGCAGCCGTGGCAACACGCAGGCGCCTGCCAATGAGCTCACTCGACCGCATCCGCTGCGTGCGACGGCCGATGCCACCGGCCCCCTCGACAGCACGCCGTCGTCTCGATCCGCGAGGGCGAGCGCGCAGCGGGTTCTTGCTAGCCCTGAAATCCCGGCGTCTCGACGGCTTTCTTGAACACGTTCAAATCGAGTTCGGGAACAAGCCATGGAAACGACCCTCACCTACTTCGCCTACGTGCTGATCAGCATCGCGCTCACCGCCTGGGTCGGGCGCACGCTGCACCAGAACGGCCGCGCGTTCTTGATCGACGTCTTCGCGAACCGCGAGGACCTCGCCGACTCGGTCAACCACCTGCTGGTGGTCGGCTTCTACCTCGTCAACTTCGGCTACATGTCGCTCGCGTTGAAGCTCGCCGAACGCGTAACGACCCTGACCACCGCCGTCGAGGCGCTGAGCTACAAGGTCGGGCTCGTGCTCGTCGTGCTGGGTGCCATGCACTTCTTCAACCTGTTCGTGTTCAGCCGCATCCGCCGGCACAAGAAGGTGCTCGAGGCGCCGCGGCCCGTGGCGCCCGACATGATGCTGCCGCCGCTGCCGGCCGACGGCCCGCGCGAGGGGTGATCGCGATGGAGCCGCGCGATCTCTCGCTCGTGGTCTGGTTCGACGGCGACTGCGGCTTGTGCCGCCGCATCGCGACCTGGCTGCGGGCCCAGGAGACCATCGTGCCCGTGCAACTCGTCGCGGCGCAGCGGGCGCGGGTCGCGGGTTGCCCGATCGGCCTCGAGTCGTTGCTGGCACAGCTCACGGTGACCGCGAGCGACGGCGCGGTCTACCGCGGCACGAACGCGTGGATCGTCGTGCTCTGGGCGCTGCGCAACTACCGCGCGCTCTCGCTGCGATTCGCGACGCCGCGATGGCGGCCGTGGGCCGAGCGACTGTTCGGCGCGATCGCCGGCATCGCGTCGTGGACGAAGCGTCGGGCGGCACGCTAGCGTGCAAGGCGTGGCAGACGCCGAAACGCCAATGGGCAAGGGTGAGCGCACCAAGGAGCGCATCGTGCAGGCTGCGCTCGAGCTGTTCCGCGAACACGGCTACGAGGCGACGACGATGCGCATGGTCGCGGACAAGGCCGAGGTGTCGCTCGGCAACGCCTACTACTACTTCGAGAGCAAAGACCTGCTGCTGCAGGCGTTCTACCGCGAAGTGCACGAGGCCCACGTCGGAGCCTCGGCCGAGGTGTTGCAGCGGGAGCGCACGCTGGTCGGCCGCCTGCGCGGCGTCATGCTCGCGAAACTGCGGGTCATCGAGCCATACCACCGCTTCAGCAGCCTGATGTTCCGAACGGCCGCGGACCCCGCGAGCCCGCTGAATCCGTTCCACCCCGCGGGCGCCGACACGCGGGCCGAGGGCGAAGCCCTGTTCGCGGAGGTGCTGCGCGGCAGCAGCACGAAAGTGCAGAAGGAGCTCGCCGCCGAGCTGCCGCGCCTGTTGTGGACCTACAGCATGGGCATGGTGCTCTACTGGATCCACGATCGCTCGCCGCAGCGCGAACGCACGCGGGCCTTCGTCGAGCAGACCGTCGATCTCGTCGCGACGAGCATCAAGCTCGCTTCGAACCCGCTGCTGCGGCCGCTGCGCACGAAGGTGATCGGGTTGTTGCACGAGCTGCAGCCCGATCGCGGCGACGCTCAGTAGTCGACGTCGTTCTTGCTGACGATGAGCACGACGTTCGAGACACCGTCGGTCTTGCTGAGCGCGGTCGTCAGCTGTTCGGCCGTGGCTTCCTTGAGCAGCGTGATGTCGTAGGTCAGACGCAGGTTGCGGCCGTCGCCCGACGGTTCGATGTGCAGCATGTTCGAGCGCTTGCTGTGCTGCCGGATCTTCTCGAGGTAGGCGTTGCTGTCCTTGTCCTGCGCGTAGTTGAACCGCAGGATGAACTCGCTCTTGTAGAGCGCGCCGAAGTTCGTCGCGAAGAGCAGCAGTGCCAACAGGCAGACCGCGGCCGTGCCGATGCCGACCAGCTCCCAGTGACCGAGACCGGCTGCCATGCCGAGCGCGAGCGAAGCGAACACGAAGGCCGTGTCGCGCGTGTCCTTCACGACGGTGCGGAAGCGGATGATGGACAGCGCGCCGACCAGCGTGAACGCCGTGGCCAGGCTGTTGCGCACGGTCATCATCACGAGCGCCACCACGAGCGAGACGAACACGATTGTCTGCAGGAAGGACTGCGAGTAGGACAGACCCTTGTGCGTCGAGCGGTAGACGATCGCGAGCGCGAGGCCGACGGCCACGGCCACCAAGGGACGCAGGATGTAGTCGCGCAGATCCAGCGCCATTACGGTCTCGAGCGTTGTCTGGCCGAGACCTTGGGGCAGACCTTGCAGCAGCGGGAGCAGAGTGGAGAGCATGGGAAAACGAAGTGGGCTCAGTCCGGTTCGGTGCACAAGTCGAGCGCCTGCATGCCGGCGCAGATCTTCGAGACCGACTCGCGGCGCAGGTCGAACGCCTGCAGAATGCGGTGGAACCAGGCGGGCACGTGGCGGCGGAACTTGACTTCCATCACCGTGTAGCCGCGCAGCATCGGGAATGGCATCGCCGCGGTGTCCGAGAACATCGCGTCGGACGCGACGGCCGACAGTTGGCTGTCGAAGGTCAAGCGGAACGCCGGATCGAACTTGCTGAGGTAGGGGCGGCGCAGGTAGTGGACGAGCACCATCGGCCGGATCTGCCGGCGGTAGAGTTCGAACTCGAACTTCTCGAGCACGGTGCCCGGCGTGGCATGGCGCAGCACGACCTGCGACAGCTCGTAGCCGCTGGTGCGCTTGTCGAATTGGCCGGCGAGCGGCGTGCGGTGCTTGAAGACGAGGTTGTTGTGCCGCCCCTTGATCTCGAGGAACCACGGCGCGGGATCGTCGAGGCCGTGGCCGTAGGTGCGGATGCGGAACTTGGACCGCGTCAGCAAGCCGTCCATCTTGTCGTGGAACGCCGAATGCGCCTCGTTGTCGAAGTAGAGGCTGCGCACGAAGTAGTTGTGTTGCGGCCGGTTCGCGACATACGGGTCGAGCTCGACGAAGTGCTGCAGCGCGGCCTCGACCTCTTCGCGCCGGCGCCGGTTGAGCACGTACTTGAACTCGAACCTCGAGAAGTGCAGTGGCGTCCGCGCCTCAGTGGCCATCGGGCACCCTCCGTGTCTCGGCGCGCAGCGAGCCCCACTTTTCAGCGAACAGGCGCTCGAACGGACGCAGGTCCTCGTGGAACGGCTTCGCAGTCTTTCGGCGCATCAGGGGGGCGGTGGCTCCGGGCAGGTCGCGGGCCAGGAACGGGGTCCGAGGGTTCGGGAACACATCGAAGATAACGACCGGTTCCCCGAGCCGCCGCTCTCGGCGCGAGAAAGGCGGCTACCGCGGCTTCTCGATCTTCGCGCGCAGGATCTCGAGAGCCTTGCCGAGGATCGGATCGTGTGACTGCAGTTCCTTGTCGGTGCACGGCACCAGTACGTCGGGAGCGATGCCCTCGCCCTCGATCGTCGTGCCGTCGAGCCGCAGGTCCTGCCACGTCGGGACCACGATCGTCACGTCGTTGCCGAGCTCGAACGGCTTCGGATTCCCGCTGCTGCCGTAGGTCGGTTGGCCGACCAGGGTGCAGTCCTTCGCGCGTTGCAGCATCATCACGAACGACTCGTTGCTGCTCATCACGTAGCGGCTCGTCAGCACGGCGATCGGCTTGTCGTAGTGCCGGTTCTCGCCGTGGCCGGTCAGGGCCCGCTCGAGCACGGGTCCGAAGCGCGTGCCGTCGCGGTAGCGGTTCTTCGCGTAGACCTGCTTGCCCGTGACGAACCAGCCGGCGACCTGTTGGGCCAGCATCTCGTTGCCACCGCTGTTGGGGCGCACGTCGATCACGAGAGCCTTCGTGTCGAGCAGCTCGGTGATTGCGCCGCCGATGACGTCGGGGTCGACGTCGTTGGACCACGCATCGATCAGCAGGTAGCCGATGCCATCCTCGGTGCGACCCGTGGCCGCGTGGTTGCCGACCGGCTTCGTCGTCACGATGCGGTCGACGAGCTCCTTGCGATACAGCGAGTCGACCGCGCGCGTGCCGGTCGCGAAGGTCTGCTCCCCGAGGCGCAGATAGAGGTGGAGGTCCTGGGTCCCCTCGAGCATCCTGGCGGCGGCAGCCGCAAAGCCGCGATCGGTCTTCGCGGCCAGCAAGGCCGGTGTGTGCTGCTTCTCGAGCTTGTTCCAGTCCTTGATGCGCAGGTCGCGATACGAGTAGTGCTTCGCGAGGACGTCGGCCAGGTTCGCGAGCGCCTTCTGGTTGCGCTTCTTCTGCTCCGCGGGCTTGCGCAGCTCGGTTGGCAGCGTCGAGAACGACCACTCGACGGGGACGAGCGAGGTGCCATCGGCGCTGCGAAAGTTCTGGAACGCAGGACAGTTGATCCCGAGCGAGTAGAGATGGTCGGGTTCGAGCTCCACGGTCACGATCAAGGTCTTGGGGTTCTTCCACGTGCAGCCCGTGATCTTCGGATGCGAAGGCCCGCCACCGCAGAGTGACTGGCTCGGTTTCATCGGGCGATCGAAGACGATGACGAGCTCCTTGACCTTCGTGGCGTCGGCCTCGGCTGCCTGCGCTGGCTCGAGCGAGACGATGGTCGGCGGTTCCTGGCCGACGAGCAACCCGCACGTGCAGACCAGCATTGCCAAGAGACGCATGTGAGACCTCCGCACGTACCGTACCGCTGGGTGTCGCAACAGGGTAGCCGCGGTGCCAATGGGCTCTGCGAGACGGTGGGAACGCTTCTCGCCTGCGCACTTGGCCCCGATTGCTCCTCCGAGCACGCGATCGGAGTACAATTGCGTGTGGCCGGTCGACTGCATGCGTCGCCTGGCCGTCTCGTCCGATCCCGATTATTGGCAACGGAGGTGCTGATGGCAGAGAAACCACCGGACCGATGTGAGCCGACGCTGGCCTGCGCAGCCTAGGCTTCAACCCAACCCGGGCCCGTGCACACGAACGCGGCGAGTCATCGTGCCCTCCTCTCATTCGGGGGCACACCCGCCAATGCCAACAGGCAGACCTGTAGTGCATGGGCCCGATATCTCTCGATTGGGAGTGCTGGCTGTTCGGGCAGGAAACTGGTAGCAAGCGCGCGCCGCCGCCATGAAAGTCCGCCTGCTGACCGTTTCGCACAAGCAACCCGCGTGGGTGCTCGAAGGCTGTGCCGACTACCAGCGGCGATTGCCGCGCGAATGGGGCTTCCAGCTCGTGGAAGTGAAACCGGAGGCGCGCACCGCGGGAGCGAGCAAGGAACGCGTGCACGCCGCCGAGGCGAAGCGCGTTCGCGAGGCCGTGCCGAAGGGGTCGCTCGTGGTCGCCTTCGACGAGCGCGGCGAGAGCTGGACGACGCAGGAGCTCGGCAGGCGGTTGCAGCGCTGGCAACAGGAAGGACGCGATGTCGCGTTCGTCGTGGGTGGTGCGGATGGCCTCGACCCCGGGTTCCTGGCGGACGCCGAGCTGCGCGTCAGCCTGTCGGCGCTGACGCTGCCGCATGGCCTCGTGCGCATCCTCGTCGTCGAACAGCTCTACCGCGCCGCCTCGTTGTTGCAGGGCCACCCCTACCACAAGTGAGACTGCTCACAGGTCGTAGAACGCGAGGTCCTTCCCGGTGACCTGCTTGGTCCAGAAGTAGATCTGCCCGGCGTGTCCCGAACAGTGTTCGAGCACGTGCAGGATTGCGGCGAGACCCGTTTCCTGATAGCGCCCCTGCACGGTGCGTGTGCGCAGCAGGTCGGCGACCTCCACCTGGTCGACGACGTCGCAGGCCCGCCGGTAGACCTGCTCGAGCCGGTCCACGAGCGCGCGCCCGGGCAACCCTTCGTCGGCCGCGAACTCCGCGGCGCGGTCGCGATGGTCGGCCACTGTGCCGAACGTCGCGAGGATCCACTGCGTCGTGTTGCCGGCCAGGTGGAGCACGAGGTTGCCCACGGAGTTGCCGTTCGGTGTCGAGCGTCGCCAGACGTTGCTCTCGCCGAGCAGCTCGATGCAGCGGCGGATGCGCGGCAACTGTTCCCCGAGCAGCCGCCGGCGGAACTCGGTCGCCACGCCGGTGGCCAGGCTGCGGGCGGCGTTGCGTTCTGCGTCGTTCACGGCGACTTCAGGCGACTTCGTCGCGGTCGTCGGCCAGCCGCTGCGGCTGCTTCTCGTCCCGCGTCTGTTCGCTGCGCAGGCGCTGCATCTCTTCCTCGAGCAAAGCGAGGCGTTGCCCGAGCGTGCGGTAGCGATGCGTGAGCCGGCTCAGGCGCACCGAGTACTGGAGCACGAGTGCGAGCAGGAACAACAAGGCGCCGAAGAACAGCGTCGATACCGCGTTGGACGAACCGACCCAATGACTCAGAGTCAGCAGCAGGTCCTGGTGCCAGGCGAGCACGGCGAGGCCGATGGCCGTGATCACCCAGACCCACGAGTACTCCTCGCGCAGCTTCCGCCGCCGCACGAGCTCGAAGATCAGGACGACGAGGCCCGCGGCGATCACGAAAGCGACGAGGCGCTGGCGCTCGGGAAGGGGCTCGAGATCGCCCAGGGTTGCCGTGATCGTGGCGAAGGTCACGACAACCTCGCAACCGTGTCGGGAGCGCGCAACGGCGTCGCGCGCCGCACGGGCAGCAGCAGCAGGGTCAGCATCATCTTGTAGCCGTAGTAGGCCACGCGCGCGCCGCGGTGCATCGACGTGCCGCCGAGTCGCGCATGCATGCGGACCGGGACTTCGAGGATGCGCAAGCCGCGGCGGTGGTGTTGCACCAGCACGTCGGTGTCGGGATAGTCCTCCGGAAAACCGTCGTTGACGACCGAGGCCAGGGCCCGGTGGCTGAGGCCCTGGAAGCCGCTCGTCGGATCGGTGATGCGCACGCCGGTCCAGCGCGTCGCAACCCAGGCGAACAGGCGGGTGCCGATGCGCCGCGCGAGGCTCGACGGCGGCCTCTGACCCTCGAGGTAGCGGGAGCCGATCACGACGTCGGCGCCCTGGTCGAGACCCGCAACGAGACGCGGCAGCATCGCGGCTTCGTGCTGGCCATCGGCGTCCATCTGGAGCACACGCTGGTAGCCGCTTCGCAACGCGTAGCAGTAGCCCGTGTGCAGCGCACAGCCGTAACCGAGGTTGAACGGATGGCGAACGACGGTCGCACCGGCATGTCGCGCTTCCGCGCTGGTCCGATCGGGGCTGCCATCGTCGATCACGAGGACATCGAGGTCGAGTCCCAGCGCGAGAGCTGCGCGTACGACCACGCCCACGCGGCCGGCTTCGCGATAGGCAGGAACGACGAGGACGGTCGGGCTGGGCATTGCGCGCAATCGACAGGGAACGCGCAAGCCTAGGCAGATCGCGTGTTCCTGCCAATGAGTGCCAATCAAAACACAGGGCTCCAGGCCCGGGCTCCGCCGTGACGAAGAACGTTTGGGGCGCCGCTGCGCTAGCGGCAGAATCAGGGCTAGTGATCGCGGCTGGCTGTCAGACCGGCCCGAACCGACCAACCAAACATGCTGATCCGATTTGCGACGTGTGGCCTCATCGGCCTCGTTCTCTGCTCCTGCCGCGGCACCCATGATCGCCGGGTCGATGTGGACAGCTCCGACTCGGTCACCGGCGCCGGGCTCCAGAGCCAGGACATCAAGACGATGGTCAATACCATGTCCGCCAAGCTGAAGGCGGATGGCATCCTGGCGCAGGGCAAGGAGGGAGAGCGCGTCTCGTTCTTCATCACCGAGCTGCGCAACGACAGCTCCGAACCGATCGACAAGCAGCTGATCCTGCGCGAACTGCGCACCGAGCTGTTCAACTCCTTCGGCCGGCAGATCCGGATCCTCGACCGCTCGCCCGAGGCGAACGACATCGTCGATGCCGAGCGCCGCATGAAGGAGCGCAAGGAAGTCTCCGGCACCAACGCGAAACTGGTCGCCGGCAGCGACTACGTGCTGAAGGGCGTCATCGCGAGCCGCGACCGGCAGGCGGGCAAGCTCAGGTCGTCCTACTTCAACGTGACGTTCGAGCTCACCGACCTGGTCACGAGCGAGCTCGTCTGGACCGGCGACTACTCGATGAAGACCGAATCGACGAAGTCGGTCATCAATCGCTGACCCGCAGGTCCGTGCGCAGCAAGATCGAGTCTCCGAGCTGGCTCGCACTGGTTGCCCTGCTGGCGGCCGGGTGTGCGGTGGGCCAGCCTGCGTTCCCGCTCCAGAAGTTCGTCGCGGGCGACCTCGAGGCCGTGCACACGTTCGCCGAACACGAGGTCGCCTCCGGCGCACCCGAGAACCATGCGCTCGTGCTGAACGTGCAGGCGCAATGCGAGCTGCTGATGGGGCACAGCGACGAGGCGCGGCGCAACTTCGAGGCCGCGGGTCGCATCATGGGAAGCTGGGCGGCGTCCGGCGGAGAGGAGACGGCCGCGATCCTCGGCAGCGAGAGCAGCAAGACCTACAAGGGCGATCCCTACGAGAGGGCGATGAACGCCTTCTACCTGGCCTTCTGCTACCTCCAGCACGGCGAGCCCGACAACGCGCGTGCGGCGTGCAAGCGCGGCATCCTCGCCGACGCCGAAGTCGGCGACGAGAAGTATCAGGCGGACAACGCGCTGCTGTTCTGGATGGCCGGGCGCATGAGCAAGCTGATGCGTTCCTCCGATGCCGCCGACTTCTTCAAGGAGGCAACGACCGCGAATACCTTCGCCGTCGAGCACGGCGCGCTCGGCGACGCGGACAACAAGGCTCTCGCGGATCCGGCGCACGGCAATCTCGTGCTCGTGTTCGAGTGCGGCATGGGGCCCGAGAAGTACGCCGACGGCATGCAGCACGAGCTCGCGCGCTTCCGGCCCAGACCGCATCCGGCCGTGTCGGCGCGCGCTTCGATCGACGGCGTGCCGATCGGCAAAGCAGCACTGCTGCTCGACGTCGATTACCAGGCCCGGACGCTCGGCGGCACGGCGATGCAGGGCATCCGCCAGGGCAAGGCGGTGTTCAAGACGGCCAGCACCGCGGCCGGCATCGTGCTGCTCGACAAGGCGAGCCACGAGCAGGGCGACAAGGCGCGCACCGAGGCCCTGATCGGCGGCGGTCTCTTGCTCGCGGGCCTGTTCACGTCGAGCGCGGCCGACACGCGACACTGGCCGACCACACCCGCAACCGTGCACGTGTTGGCCGTGGACGCGACACCCGGGGAGCACTCGCTCGCCGTCGAATTCCTCGATGCCAAAGGCGCGGTCCTCGCGTCGATGCGGCAGCAGGCCACGGTTGCCGTGCCGGCCGACGGCGAGGGTTGGTACTTGTTCCGATCGATGCCTGCCTCCGCTGGCAACGCCGCGGCCCGGCCGTGACGACAAGATGGCGTGAAGACAAGATCTCGTTGTGGGCCTGTCATCCAGGTGCTGCAACCGGAGAATGAACCCTGGCGCTCTGTCGAGCTGGATCACTGCATGAAAACCACGCTGCCGTTCGTCCTGGTTTCCGCTCTGCTGCTCGCCGCCATGCCGTGTCAGGAACCGCCGCCGAGCACGCCGCCCGCGGCCGCGCCGGCCCCTGCCTCGGGCAGCACATGGAGCGACGGCTTCGGCCGCGCGACGAACTACCGTTCGGCGCTCGCGAATGCGATCGAGGACGCGGTCGCCAAGGTGAAGGGCATCAGCGTGGCGCGCGGCCCCGCCGTGCGCAGCCGCCTGTCGGTCGTCTCCGACCACGAGGCCGGCGCCAAGGACGGGTGGGGGAACGGCGAGTCCGACACGGAACGCGAATGGGTGCAGCAGCAGATCGCGGGCTTCGTGATGCGCTACGACGTCGTGAAGAAGGAGAAGGCACCGGACGGCCACTGGGAAGTCGCCGTGAAGGCGCTGATCGCCTCGAAGGACACGTTCGACAGCACCATCGTGATCGACCTCGACGACAACGACCTGCGCAAGTGGCAGCTCGAACGCTTCGACGAGGGCGGTGGGACGCCCGGCAAGCAGTCCGGCGACTTCGCGGGTCCGAAGATCGCCGAGTATCTGCGCAAGAGCCGTCTCGTGAAGATCGTCTCGAAGGGCGACGGCGTCAAAGTGTCGGCAGGCAGTGCACCGACCGAGCGAGAGAAGGCCGGCCACAAGCTCGTCGCATCGCACCGTGTCAGGGTCGAATGGCAGCCGCTCGTCGTGCAGTCCCTGATCGAGAAGCCGAACAAGGCGAGGCCGTCGTCGCGCCCGCGGCCCGAGTACTTGAGCGGCGGCTCGGTGCAGGTGTCGATCAAGGTCGAGAACCTGGTCGAGAACATCGAAGTGTTGGACGAGACCTTCACTGTGCCGGCCGACGGGAGCGCTGCGCCGCAGACCGTCGACCAGATCGACGCCTTCGTCAACGCGCTCGTCGACAAGGCCAAGGCGCTCGTCGCCGAGAAGGTGTTCTTCGCGCTGAAGCCCCCGGTCGTGCTGCGCAAGTGGCAGGATGCCGGAAGCGGCGAGTGGCGCGTCGAGGCCATGATCGCGCGGCGCGTCGCGGCGGGCTACGCGACCTTCGCGCTCGGGAACAACGGCTCGCTGGCATCACCGGACTGGCAATTGCTCGGCCACGCTGTGTTCGTCGACGGCAACGACATCACGTCGACCTTCCGCCTCGAGGGTGTCGAGGACCCGGCCCTGATCGAACCAGACGCGACCGAAGTCCGTCCGCTCAAGAGGTGATCGCCATGAGGTGCAACATCCGAACACTGCTGTCCGCGGGCCTCGTGGCACTGGCTGCCTGTGCGTCGACGGCGCCACCCTATGTGGCGCTGCCGATCAAGGCCAGCGATCCGAGCATCAGCAACGTCGAGGTCACGGAAGCGACGCTCTACGAAATCGTGCGCGTCGGCACGCCGATCGTGAAGCGCATCAAGGGCACGAACCAGCTCGAGGTCAGCGTGCCGATCCTCAACATCCACTACGAACAGATCCAGATCCACGTGCAGGTCATCTTCCTGGACCACTCGCTGCAACCGATCGGCGACGAGACCAACAAACAGACCAAGTTGGTGTCTCCGGGCGAAACGATCATGCACACCGCCATCTCCAGGAAGGCCGAGGCGCAGGACTGGGTGATGCGCATCTCGTGGGATTACTGAAGGGGACTTCTGAAGGGGGACAACTGAAGGGAGGTCTACCATGAACGGCAGGTTGCTCTTCTGCATTTTCTTGTCTACGGCCGCGTGCAGCACGCCGCGGCACTCCGAGCGCGCAGCTCAGGTGCCGCCGCTCGCCATCGAGCAGCCCGTGGTGCAGTTGGACCCGGACAGCCGGACCGATGCCGATCAGTCAGCACCCGCGCCTCTCACCGAGGTGAGCCAGCCCACGGCCGGATCGCAGGCTGCCGAATCGCACTCCACTGGACCGATCTACCGGACCATGACGCGCGTCGTCGAGACGCCGCCCGTCGAGAAGCAGGACAACGCCGCGTCCGAACCAGCTGCTTCGGGCGTCGAAGCTGCCGTGCAACAGCGGAGGGTGTCCAGACTGCCCCCGCACGTCTCGTTCCACGCCGGCGTCTACCACGACCACGCGTGCGGGTTCTTCCCCGTGCACACCGCGATCGGCACCAGCATTGGTGCCGCCATCGGTAGCCACCACGGCAACGCCCACCGCGGCGCCATGATCGGCGGCACGGTCGGGTTCTTCCTCGACATGGGACACGCCTTTCACTGAGCCTGCTCGCCCGCAAGGCGACCACGCTCATGTGATACTCGACGTCGCGACGCGGGGGCCGAATCCAGCGAAACGCGCAGCCAGCCCCGCTGCGCCGTTTCCTTGCGAGGCGGCTGCCCGCTGCCTAGCTGCCGTCGCGCGCGACCATGACGACCTCGACGAGGTCGACGCGCAACTCGCTGCGCTCGCCGGGTGCGATGTCCGCGATCACCTCGACGCGCAGTTCCCTCTGTCGGGTCACGTGGCGCAGGCTCGAGGTCGAGAACGTCATCGTCTGCAGGGTCGTCGAAACCGGCGCCAGCTCCACGGCGGTGTCGAAGCGTTCGTCGACCGGGTTGTAGATCGCGACGCGCAGCGCCGTGTTGCCGCCGACGCGCATCGCGCGGGCCAGAACGCGGATACGCAGCTCGAGCACGTCCTCTGCCCTCAGCACGGGCAACTCGAACTTGCAGTTGATGGCGGCGATCTCCTGTTCGTTGTAGGTCGCTGTCTGAACCCGGAACTCCTCGCCGTCCGCGCTCGTGAGTTGCTGGCGCGCCCCGAAGACACCCGAGCCGGCGGCGAGCTGGATCTCGGCGTTCTCGACGTCGAGCGTTCGCGGTGCCTGCGCGGCTGGGGGGCTGGCGAGCCCCGGCATCGAGTCGAGGCCGGTGAGCTCCCACCGTTCGTCGGGCCAGACGAGCGCCGGTGCGCCGGGGCCCACGGGCACGACGGCCAGTCGCTTGGTCTGCCTGCCAGCAGCGGGCTCCGCGAGCCCGAAGAACAGACGGTCCATCGCGGGTGACCAGCGCGGCGTTCCGACCTCTCCGGCGGGTGACAACCGCACGGTCACGTCACCGGTGGCGAGCTCGATGATGCAGAGACTCGACGACGCCGCACTCGTGCGCCGCATGAAAGCGACCCTGGTCCCGTCCGCGGAGAATGCCGGTGCGAAGTCGCCGGTATCCGCCCCGCTCAGTACGCCGCCGTTGCTGAGGGGCATGACGCCCGAACCGCTGCCGTTGCTGAGCCACAGCGTGTGGTGTCCGGCCGCGTCGCTCCGGCTCCAGACGACGCGGTCCGTAGCGCGGCACCAGTCGGGCTCTCCGTCGCTCTCGCCCGCGGGTGGCGCGAGGAAGGCCTGGCTGTTGCCGCCATCGCGATCGGCGAGCCACAGGCTCTTCGGTCCGCTACGCTCGGAGGCGAACAGGATTCGCGTGCCATCGGGCGACCAGCAGGGTTCGTCGTCGAGTACGTTGTTCTCGGTCAGGCGCAGCTCGGCGCTCGATCCGTCGATCACCGCGACGATCAGTTCGCGGCTGTCGGGGTCGTGGTTACTGCGTTCGCGCGAGAACACGACGGTGTTGCCGTCCGGGTGCAACCGCGCGTTCCGCTCGGTGCCCGTGCGGTCGGCGATCCGGCTCGAGCCGAGATTCTGGCTGCTGCGCAGCGCGACCTCGGCGAATTGGAAGGGGCTGTCGACGCGCGCGCGGCAAGCGAGCAGTTCGGGTGGCACGGCCTCGATCGGCGAACTGCCGCCGCCACCGCCGCAGGCGGCCAGGAACAGGCCGGCAAGGCACGTTGCGTGGATCCACGGCAGTCTCATCGGCCGCCATGGTGGCGCCAATGGCTCGCTGCGGCAATGGCCCTTTGGTTGCGGCCATCCGCGATGGGCGGTTATGACGGCGCGCCTTGCTGGTCTCCGACTTCGATTACCCGTTGCCACCGCATCTCGTGGCCAACCGCCCCGTCGAGCCGCGCGACAGCGCGCGGATGCTCGTACACGACCGCCGTACGCGCGTGAACGCACACCGGGTCGTCGCGGACCTGCCGCAATACCTGCAGCCCGGCGATCTGCTCGTGCTCAACGACACGCGGGTCCGCCCGTGGCGTCTGCGTGGCACGCGGACCACCGGCGGCGCGGTCGAGTGCCTGCTGCTGCGCATGCAGGGCAACGGCGGCGAGGCCTTCGTCAAGCCGAGCAAGAAGCTGCACCGCGGGGACGTGCTGGCGATGGAAGCCGGGGCCCTGGATCTGATCCTGCGCGAACCGCTCGGCGGTGGCCGCTGGTTGGTGGAGCTGCGCGCCGCCGAGGGCGAGGTCGGCGCCGCGATCGAACGCCATGGTCGCGCCCCGCTGCCGCCCTACATCGAGCGTGATGGTCGCGAAGACGTGACCGCCGATCGCGAGCGATACCAGACGGTGTTCGCGCGCGTGCCCGGCGCTGTCGCGGCGCCGACGGCTGGCATGCACTTCACGCCGGAACTGCTCGCCCGGCTCCGCGCGTCGGGAGTCGAGACCGCGTTCGTGACGTTGCACGTCGGCGAAGGCACGTTCGCGCCGCTGCGCACCGACGTCGTCGAAGAACACAGGATGCACGCGGAGGCCTACGAGCTGCCTCTCGCCACGGCCGCTTCGGTCGAGGCCGCTCGCGCGCGTGGTGCACGCGTGGTCGCGGTCGGCACCACGAGTTGTCGCACGCTCGAGAGCCGGGCACGCGACGATCGAACCGTGGAGGCCGGAAGGGGTTGGTCCGACCTGTTCCTCTACCCGGGACGTCCGTTTCGCGTCGTCGATGCGTTGCTCACGAACTTCCACCTGCCGCGATCGACGCTGCTGATGCTCGTGGCCGCCTTCGCGGGGCGCACGCAGATCCTCGACGTCTACCGCGAGGCCACAGCACGCGAATACCGCTTCTTCTCGTTCGGGGACGCGATGCTGATTCTCTAGGGGGCGGCGGCCAGGCAACTCAGAGCCCGCTGCGCAGCTCTGCGGCTGCTTCGCGCGGTGCTTCGCTCTGCAGGATCCAACTGCTGACCGCGATGCGATCGATCCCGAGCAGGCGCAGCGGTCGCAGATTGGCCGGCGTGATCCCGCCGATCGCGAACAGCGGCAGGCGGAGCCGCTGTGCGGCCTCGATGGCGCCTTCGATCTCCGCGGGCGACTTGCCGGTGTCGTAACCCTTCGTCGCTGTCTTGTGGCAGGGCCCGAAGCCCACGTAGTCCGCGCCGGCCGCTGAGGCCGCGGCGATCTGCGCCGTGTCGTGCGTGCTGATGCCGAGCCAGCCGTCTCTGAGCAGCTTGCGCGCGGCTTCGACGGGCATGTCGTCCTGGCCCACGTGCGCGCCGTCGGCCTGCCACCGCACCGCGAGCATCACGTCGTCGTTGACGAACAGCGGGACGCGCCGCTGCCGGCACGTCTCGCGGCATCGCGCGAAGCCCGGCCGATCCGCGGTCTTCACGCGCCACTGCACCACATCGACGCCGCCGTCGAGCGCCATGTCGAGCGTCTTCCAGGGATCACCGGCGCACAGTTCGGGCGTGAACAGCAGGTAGAGACGGCAGTCGGGGAAGGGCACGACCGCGGCACAGTAGCAGGGCGCAGCGCGGATTCTCGCTGTTGTTGGTCCACGGTCCCGCCGCGTAGGCTTAGTGCGTGTTCGCGGATCAGTTCCTGCCCAACCTGTCGATCTTCGTGCTCGGTCAGGCAGCTGCCTGGTATTACCTGCGATCGGGCCGATGCTGGATCGGCGCAGTTTCGACTGCCGCCTTGTGGGTGCTTGCCGACTTGCTGCTCGTCGCGAGGTTCCTCTTCGGCGCGAGCAGTCAGGACCTCGCGCTGCCGCTGTTCCTGCTGCAGGGAGTCGCGTTGGGCACCCTGGCGGCGCTGCTGCTCGCGTTGTGGCGACGGCGCTGGTCGGCCACTGCGCGCGCGCGGCCGCAGCTCTTCGCCGCGGCGATGCAGCAATACCTGCGCTGCGACCACGTGGCTGCCGCATCGACGTTCCGCCGGCTCACGCGAGCGGATCCGTGGGACGTCGCCGCGTGGACAGCGCTCGGCAACGTGCTGGCGCGATTGGCGCAACCGCAGCGCGCGCGCCGGTGTTACCGCCGCGCTGCGCAGGTCGACACGGGCCGTCACTTCGCGGACTTCCTGCAGCAGCAGAAACGGCTGCTCGGAGATTCTGGCCCGCGTGTGCAGCCGCCTGCGGTCGAAGAGCCTGCGGCCGTCAGTTCACGAAGTACATGACAGCGCCACTGGCCTCGCCGGCACCGAGCGTGAACGTTGCCGGATCGAACCTGCCGCCGTGCGTGGGCTCGACGGTCCAGGTGCCGGCTGGCAGGCCGTCGGCGATGCACTCGCCGTTTGCTTCGGTCAGCAGGTCGAAGCGCGCGCCTTCGCTGCCGCCTTCGAGCACCTGGCGCAGCCGCACCATGCGATTGCCGAAAGGCCGGCCCTGGTTCATGCACATCAAGCGGATCGACCCGCTCTTCATTTCGACGACGACGCTGGGCACCTTGCCGCGCTCGTCGGGATGGCCAGCGCGCACGACGCGACGTTCGATGAACTGAAGGCGCCCGCCGAGCGGCACGTCGATCCGCAGCTCGTACTCGCTGGACGGTTTCAGGTCCGTGAAGCGGAAGTCGCCATACTGGTCCGTGGTCGTGCGGTGTGGCCAATGCGACGTCTCCGCGGGCTCGACAGCGGGCAGCGCGCGGGGCATGCCTTCGCCGGACTTCCGGCGCGCCTTGCGCCGCGCCTCTCGTTCGAAGTCCCTGGCCGGCTCTTCGATCTCACGCAGGCGCACGAGAGCGCCGGGCAGCTCCGTGCCGTTGCTGCGCACGACGCCGACGATCTGTGGGGCGATGAGCGGCGACCGCTTGGCCTCGAGCCCGCAGTGGATCTCCTGTTCTTCGTCGAGCAGCACTTCGCGGCTCAGGAAGACTTCCGCCGGCGCAACGGCGCCGCTCGGCGAAGGAGTGCCCGGCAGCTCGGGAGTGAGTTTCCAGATGCCCGAACACAGGCTGCGGAACGCGAACCCACCATCGGGGCCTGTGACGGCGAGTTGGGAGTCGAGCCAGCCGCTGTCGTGCAGCTCGTTGCCGAACGGCGGCCGCAGCTGCGCGCGCACGCGGAAGCCGGCCGGTGCCGCGCGTTGCTCGACCGTGAGGTAACCGATCACGCTCGCGCGGCGCTTCAGCATGAGGTTGGTCTGCAGGCCGGGGACCGCGAGGATCCTGGGACCCGCGCTCGAGGCGAAGTCGCGATGGCTGGCCTGCAGCGAGAAGAACGTCGGCCAGACCGAGACCTCGAGCTTGCCGTCTTCGTCGGTCGAGCCGACCAGCAGCCGGTCGTTCGCGAGCGCGGCCCACTGTGCGCCAGGGAACTCGAGATCGGGATGGCCGTGCACCTGGATCCGCACGGCGGCGCCGGCGATCGGGGTGCCGCGCATGTCGTGCGTGCGCACCGTCATCGTCTGCAGCGGCAGCATCGTCACGGCCAGTTCGCCTTGGTCGGCCGCAGCGACCGCGACGCCGGGCGCCATGCCGGGAACCGACGCGACGACGACGACCGAGCACGGGTGCAGGCCGACGTATCGCCCAGGTTCGCGTTCGCGTGGCTGCATGAATTGCGGGAGAGCGCGATCGACGGGACGGAACGCGTCGACGGTCACGTAGGTGCGCACGGAGCCGCCCGTCAGCGGCTGGCCGATCGTGTCGACCAGGTGCACCACGAGCTCGCGAGGCCTCCCCACCACTAACGTACTTGTCCTCTTCGCGCCGGACCTGCGGCCGAGTTCGAACCTGAATCGGTTGCCCCGCATCGAGGCCCGGATGTTCGCGGCTTCCTCGAGCGTCGTTGCTCCCGTCGCTCCCACGTCGGGTGGGCGCCAGACTTCGATCCAGGGACCGTTGCCCGGCATCGAGAACACGATGCTCGCCGCTTCCGGGTTCGGGATCGCCGTCTTGATCTCGCCGAGCGCGTTCGTCGTTTGCACGGGCGGCCCGAACCCGAGAGTGGCCTGTACGAAGGCGACCCTGGCGCCGACCCATGGTTGGTCGAACTGGTCGACGAAGCGCAGCGCGACCGGCGTCGTGGGCGCGAGCGTGATCGCGCCGATCTCCGTGTCTCGCAGCGGGGCCACGAGCACGTCGCGACGGTTGCCGACCCCCTGTGCATGCTGGCAGAACACTTCGTGGCTGCCGGGGCGCAGGCCCCGCAGCAGAAAGCGCCCCGCGGCATCGGTCGTCGTGCGCGGGAACGGCAGGAACTCGTCGCGCCGGATCACCCAATCGGGCATCGGGCCAGAACGCAGCGAGCCCGACGCCGAGAAGAGATCGAGGCCCTTCGTGCGTTCGGCGCGCAGGTCGTCGAGGCCGCTCGTGGCGTCGAGCAACGGCGCATCGACGGCGCGCACGGTCGCGTTCGCGAATGGCTGGCCCTGGCCGTCGACCAGGGTGCCCGTAATGCCGCCGCGATCGTCGACGAAGATCTCGCCGAAGTCGGCGTGGAACCAGGTGACCTGGCTCGGCACCTTCTGGAAGTCCATCCAAGCGCCGTCGCGGTCGATGAGCAGGAAGAGCTCGCCGGGATCCGGTTGGCAGCGCAGCGCGAACCTCCCCTGCTCGTCGGTCTTCGTCGTGGGTTCCTGGCGCTCGGGCGCCCCGGTCTCGACCGGCAGCACGGTGTCGAGCCAGCTGCGCGTCAGCCGGATCTCGATCCCGGCCGGGTGCAGCCACGGTCGCTGCCGCACCGTGACGCGGCCGCGCAGCACCAGTGCTGTGGGGTCGTCTTCGGCGGCGACGAGCGGCCGGCGCGCTTCTGCGCCGAGGCTCGCGAGCCACCAGTTCACGCCGGCGGTCGCATTTGCGCGAGCTGCCGGCAATGGCGTCGCGACGGCAAGCGGAGCCGTCGCAGGTGGAATGGGGGTTGGCGTCTCGGCGTCCTCGGTGACGAGCAGGGGTTCCTCGGCCTGTTGCAACAGCGTCCACGCGAGCGCGACCAGCAGGAGCACTCCCAGTGCCACGACGATCCGTTGCATGGCGCCGATGCTAACACGCAACTTCGGCGACGCCTGCTGTGGGGGGCCAGACCCGTGTGACGTTGCCGGGACACTGCCTCTCCCCGGTTCGCCTGCACCCCACCCAGATCCCCTGCATGAGAACCACCGCTCTCCTGTTCTGCGCCGGCAGTCTGTCGTTCTCGCTCGCGGCCCAGGGCCCGCTGCCACCGGTGCCGGTGCCGCCGCAGAATCCGATCACTCCCGCGAAGGCGATCCTCGGCAAGCTGCTGTTCTGGGAAGAGCAGCTGTCGAGCAACAACCGCGTTGCGTGCGGCACCTGCCACACGTTCGGTGCCGGCGGTGGCGATCTGCGCAGGGCTCCGCACCCGGGGCTCGACGGGATCATCCCGTCGCCCGACGACAGTTTCGGTTCGCCGGGACTCATCCGCAGCGACGCGAACAACCACTACCTGCCCGACGCCGCGTTCGGATTGCAGCCGCAGGTCACCAAGCGCGCCTCGCCGAGCTTCCTGACCGCGGCGTGGTTTCCCGAAGTGTTCTGGGACGGCAGGGCCCGCACCAACTTCATCGACCCCGATACCAGCATCACCGCGATCCCGACCGGTGGCGCGCTCGAGAACCAGGCGCTGGGACCGTTGCTGTCGCCGAGCGAGATGGCGCACGACGCGCGCACGTTCGCGAACGTGACGCAGAAGCTCGTCACGGCGCAGCCGATGGCGCTCGCGACGAACCTGCCCGCGGACATGGCAGCCGCCGTCGCCGGCGGTGTGACCTATCCGCAGCTCTTCGCCGCGGCGTTCGGCACGACGGACATCACGGCATTGCGCATCGCCTACGCAATCGCGACCTACGAGCGCACGCTGGTACCCAACCAGACACCGTGGGATCTGTTCACGGGCGGCAACCCGCTCGCGATGACGCAGCAGCAGCAGAACGGCATGAACGTGTTCAACGGCCCGGGGCGCTGCAACCTGTGCCACACGCCCGGTCTGTTCAGCGACCGGCAGTATCGCAACCTCGGTCTGCGACCGATTGCCCAGGACAACGGCCGGCAGGCCATCACGGGCCTCTTCGCGGATCGCGGCAAGTTCAAGGTGCCGAGCCTGCGCAACGCGGGGTTGCGCGCGAGTTTCATGCACAACGGCCAGTTCACGTCGATCAACCAGGTGTTCGGCTTCTATCGCAACGGCGGTGGGCCGAACCTCGACAACAAGGATCCGCTGCTCGTGCCCCTGAACGTGCCGCCGCAAGCCGCGGCCGATCTCATCAGCTTCGTCGCGACCGCGTTGACCGACCCGCGCCTCGCGCAAGGCTTGCCGCCGTTCACGCGGCCGACGCTGCGCAGTCAGCTGCTGCCGCAAGCCGGCATCGTCTACGGGCCTGGCTCGGCCGGTACTGGCGCTCGCATTCCGGCGATCCTCGCCGAGGTGCCCGCCAACCTCGGCAACCCGGACTGGAAGATCGGCGTCGCGAACGCGCGCGGCGGCGCACTCGCGACGCTCGTGCTCAACTTCGTCCCCGCCAGCACCCAGATCTTCGGCGTGAACCTCAATGTCGGTCTCGACGGCGGTGAGATGCTCGTGACGTTCGGGCTCGGCGGTGCTTCCGGCGTGGCGGGCGCTGGCTACGGGACGCTGGCCCTCGGACTGCCGCCGGACCCGTGGCTCGCCGGCATCACGTTCTACGGGCAGTGGTTCGTCTGGGACGGCGGTGTGCCCGCGGGCGCGGCATCGACTCGCGGCGCCGAGATCCGCTTCTTCTGACAACCGGACACGATTAGGCTCGCTACGTCCGCGCGCGTGCGCGGCACGGCGAGCCTGCGTGAGCGATCCCGACCCGAAACACGACCAGTTGCTCGAGGCCGAGGCCCGCTTCTGGGACCTCCAGGAAGAGCGCATCGGGAGTCTGTATGCGCGGCCGCACGACTGGCGTTTCGTGCCGGTCATCGCCGAACGCATCATCCGGCCGCGCGTGCGCACTTCGCTGCGCTTGATCGACGGCAACCGGGACCGCATCCACAGCCTGCTCGACATCGGCTGTGGCAATGGTTGGTGGTGTCATGCGATGGCCAAACGCGGCATCCGCAGCATCGGGATCGACCTGTCGCAGAAGAAGATCGAGACCGCGAAGCGCATGGCCGCCGAGCAGGGTGTCGCGCATCTGTGCGAGTTCGTCGCGGGCGACGTCATGAAGTGGCGGCCGGAGCAACCCGTCGATCTGCTGACGTCCTACGGCAGCCTGCACCACTTCCCGGCGTTCGAGCGTGCAATCGACCACCTCGTGCAGCACCACCTGAAGCCCGGCGGGCTCATGTTGTTCGTCGAACCCCACTTCGAGGGCATGGCGCCCGAAGTGCGCACGTTCCTGCTGCGCTGCGCGAGCAACCGCTTCTTGAAGCGACTGTTCGACATCGACTTCTACCTCGAGGTCACGGGCCGCAAGACGATCGACGGACCGGAGCCGCAGATCGAAGGCGTCGACATGAACGTGCGCCACGAGAGCCCGGCCGGCAAACAGTTCTTCGGCGACCACGTCGACCTCGACCACTTCTTCTGCTCCCGCTTCGAGGTGATCGAGCGCGAGTTCTTTCACTACTTCGCGGGCCACGCGACGAACGCGTTCTACGTGTTCATGAAGTCCAGGCTCGCGCGCGGTCTGTGGCGGTTGGTGTTGCCGTTCGTCGTCTGGCGCGACACGCGGCTGCTCAGGAGGCCCGAGTATCAGAAGTACGCCGAGGAGGGGCTCTGGTTTCTGCGCGCGAAGGGTGGAACATGATCTGCCCTGACACCGTGACGCGAGCGGGGAGCACCTACCGATGAGCCGTTTGTTCTGCCTGTTCCTGCCGTCGATCCTCGCGGCGGTTCTGCCCGCGCAAATGCCGCCACCTTCAGCGGGCGACGTTCCGGTCGGCAAGGCCAGGCTGCAGATCGCAGTCGGCAGGGATGAGGCTGGCAAGATCGAGCTCGACGTCTTCACGTATCGTCCCGAGAAGTGGAGCGGCGAACGGCTGCTGTTCGTGCTGCACGGCGTGCTGCGCAACGCCGACGAGTATCGCGACCATTCCGTGTCGATGGCAGATCGCTTCGATTCGCTCGTCGTGGCGCCGAAGTTCGATGCCGAACGCTTCCCGAGCCGCGCCTACCAGCGCGGTGGCATCCAGCGCGCGGACGGATCCGCGGCGCCGCCGGACCAATGGACCTATGCGCGCATCCCCGAGCTCGCCGCGGCCATGAGCGAACGCACCGGCAAACCGAAGGCGCAGCTGTTCATCATCGGGCACTCGGCCGGCGGACAGTTCGTGATGCGCATGAGCGCGTTCCAGGACACGGGGGCGGTGCGGCTCGTGGCCGCGAATCCGGGCAGTGCCTTGTTCCCGACCACGGAGATGGCGTTCGGTTACGGCTTCGGCGGGCTGCCGCCCGAGCTCGCCGACGACGACCGCCTGCGCGCCTACCTTGCGGCGCCGCTCACGCTCTACCTCGGCACCGCAGACGACGCGCCCGACGAGAACTTCGACAAGAGCGAGGTCGCGATGCAGCAGGGCGGCGGCAGGCACCAGCGTGGTCTTGCGTTGTATTGGAGCGCGAGGACGCTCGCGGCGCAGCGCGGCTGGCCGTTCCACTGGCGGCTCGTCGAGGCTCCCGGGATCGCGCACGACCACGAGAAGATGTTCGACCACGAGAACTGCGCGATCGCGCTGTTCGGCGCGGCGCTGCAGCCAACGGCCGAGCAGAAGAAGTGACCTGACGCGCCACACCCCTGCGTGCGTGCAGGGCTCGGCCCTCGTCGCGGGCTTTGACAGCCGGCGCACGAATCCCGACGATTCCCGCTGTGGCTCGCATGAGCGAACGAACCCGAGGCCTGCGGCGGAGCCGACTCGCCGTCTCGGTGATTCTGCTCGCTGCGCTGCCTGGCTGCGCTGCGCTGGCCAGCACCGCGACGTGCGAACTCTGGCGCGGCTACGAGTGGCCGGATCCGGTCGTGGAGGAGCAGCTGGTCGAGCGACAGACCAAGTGCACGGTCGGAACCCTGGTTCCGTTGCAACATGTGCTCGAGTACGGCCTCTGGTGGTGCGCCGGCGAAGATTGCTCGACATGGCGCTGGTGGCTCCGTCCGGAGTTCGGGGGTGGAGCAGAGCTTGCGGCTGCGCTCTTCGCGGATCCGGACTTCTGCACGGTCGATGCAGCCGCGATCGACGCCGTGCGCGGCCACATCTGCGCTGACGATGAGGTGCTCACGAACCAAGCCCGGCTCGAGGTCGTAGTGCGGTTGCACAGCGAGGCGATCGGCCACGCGGTGTCCGATGCGGAGATCTCGCCGGCGGCCGCGCGCGCGCTGGCGACCACGCGCCGCAACGCGTACATGCTGGCAGCCGATCCAGGAGCAGGCCTGCCGGCCGTGTACCGCGATTGCTTGGAGCGGCTGCCGGCCATCGACCTTCGCCGGCTCGTGGGCGCGAAGTTCGAGGTGCGCGCGGAAGCCTGGGTCTTCGTTGGTGACGACGGCAGACCTGCGTTTCAAGACGGCACCGCGGCAGGCGAATCGCCTGCCGGCGACGCAGATGTGCCGCTGGCCGACCGGCTCACCACGCTGGGGGAGCTGTCCTTGCTCGTGCGCGTCGGCCACGGTGGCGACTCGACGATCCTGCGCGTGCGACCGGATCGGTTGTGGTTGTTGAGCGGATTGGACGTCGATGGCGATCACTTCGTGCATCGTTCGAACTGGCATCTGCAGGCAGCGCCACTGTCCCTCGAGGCGCGGCCGGCCGTCGATGCGCCGCGCTGGCAGGCGACGTTGCGTTTGCAAGAGAACCAGTATCAGCGATCGCTCCATCCGGTGCTGATCGACGGCGAGTTCCTTGCCAACGTTGCGCTGACACCGGTGGCGCTCGCATTCGATGTCTTTTTCGGGCCCGGAGCCGGCGTCGACTTCCTGCGCTGGCTCACCGGCAAGAACCCCGCCAGGGGCGAGCCCCAACAGCGACGCAACTGAGAGACTTCAAGCCAGCTCGAACGCGCTGCGGTAGCAGGCGTGCTGCTGCAGGTGTTCGACGAGCGAACGCAGATCGCGGTCGTGCGCGAGCGTGGCGCTGTCGCCGACGATCGTGAGGTGACGCCGGGCGCGCGTCAGCGCGACATTGAGGCGGCGCAGCTCGGCGAGGAATCCGACCACTCCCGCTTCGTTGCTGCGCACGAGCGACAGCACGACCGCCTCTTTTTCGCGTCCCTGCAGGCCATCGACGGTGCCGATCTCGAGCCCGTCGTCGGTGCCGAGCCGCGTGCGCAGCAGCTGCACCTGCGCGTTGTAGGGCGTCACGACGGCGATCGCCGTGGCCGGCACACCCGCGTCGCGCAATGCCGTCACGATGCGCACGACGAGCTCCGCCTCGCCGGGGTTGCTCTTGCTGCCCTCGTCGTCGCCGACTGTCTCCTCGTGACCGCAGCCGGCCGTGTCGACGAAACAGAGCGGCTCGCTCGTCCACTCGGTCGTCGCGACGTCGGGCAGGTCGGTCAGCAGATGTTTCTGCACCGCGGCGGCGGCCGTGAGCTTGCCGCCGTAGAACCGCGCCGCGGACCAGGCCATGATCCGTTCGTGCATGCGGTATTGCACGGTCAGCGTGCGCGCGACGACTGGGGCCATCGTCGACTCGGCGAGTCGTTCGAAGAGCGTGTAGCCGAGACCCGCGCGCGCCGCATGCTCCGAGTGGATCGTCGGTGGCAGCTGGCGGTGATCGCCTGCGAGCACGGCGCGCTTGCCGCGCTGCAACGGGATCCAGCACGCGGCTTCGAGGGCCTGCGCGGCTTCGTCGATCACGACGCGATCGAACGGCTTGTCGAGCAGCAGCGGGTCGGCGGCACCGGTCGTGGTCGCGAGCACGACCTCGGCGCCGTCGACGAGACCGCGCGTGATCGCGCTCTCGATCTGCCGCAGCTCGGCCCGCAGAGCGCGTACTTCGTTGCGCGCGGCAAAGCGATCGTGGCGCGTCCTGGCGCGGTGCACCTTGCGCAAGCCCTGGTCGACCTCGCGGCGCACGTCGCGCAGCAGTTTCTGTTCGGGCGCGTCCAACACGAGACTCGCGAGCGAGACGTCGCGTACGGCTTCCTGTACGCGCGCAGGATGGCCGAGCCGCACGATACGCAGGCCCGCGCGAAGCAGGCGCTCGGCGAGGTTGTCGACGGCGACGTTCGACGGCGCGCAGGCGAGGATGCGTTCGCCGCGCGCCACGGCCTGGCGGATGAACTCGACGACGGCCGTCGTCTTGCCGGTGCCGGGCGGGCCGTGAATGAGGGCCACGTGCTCGGATCGAAGCGCGAGCAACACTGCGTCGCGCTGCGAGGGATCGAGCGTGTCGTCGAACCAGCGCAGCGACTCGGCCGTCGGTTTGTTGCCGATCTCGGGCTCGCGTTCGCCGAAGAAGACGTCGAGATAGCGGGCTTCCTCGCCCTTGCGTTCGCGCGCGAGGTCGCGCAGCGCCGCATCGAGGCGTTTGTAGGTGACGTCGGTCGCGATGCGGTCGAGCCGCACGAGCGGCGGCAGGTCGGCCTCCTCGTCGTCGAGTGCGATCGTGAGCTGGTCGCCGCGCGCGCGCACGAACACGGCCGTCGTGATCGGGGCAGCGTCGCGCGACGCGCGCACCGCTACCACGTCACCGGGCGCGAAGCGATGCGCGGGCAGACCGGCGCGGCTGGGCCGCAGGATCGCGTGCAAGCGGCCGCCGAAGCCCGGCTCGAGGTCGTTGACCTCGAGGCGCAGCAGGGTCACGCCGCGTGCGACGAGCTCCGCATCGCTGCATCGATGGAGCAGGCGTTCGGACTCCGCGATCTCGGCCAGGCGTTCGACCTGCAGCAGGCGTTGCTGTTCGGCGAGGAAGGGGCGGCGGTCCACGCCCGGATCGTGCCGGCGCGAGGGCGCGGACGCGAGCATCCTACGTCGCAGCGGGGGTGGTTGCGCGTTTCGCCGGAGTTCGGTCCCCGCGTTGCGACGTGGAGTATCGCGTGAGCCTGGTCGCCTGGCGGGCGAGCAGGCTCAGTTGACCTTCTCGCTGATCGTCTTCGCCTGCAGGAACTGCAGCAGGTAGTCGGGTCCGCCGGCCTTGCTGTCCGTGCCCGACATGTTGAACCCGCCGAACGGGTGCCCGCCGACGAGCGCGCCCGTGCACTTGCGGTTGATGTAGAAGTTGCCGACGTGGAAGCGCCTGGCCGCTTCCTGCTTGTGCTTCTCGTTGTGAGTGAACACGGAGCCCGTCAGCCCGTACTCGGTGTTGTTGGCGACCGCGAGGCCCTCTTCGAAGTCCTTCACTTTGATGATCGCGAGCACGGGACCGAAGATCTCCTCGAGCGAGATCTTCGCGGTTGGTTGCACGTCGGCGAACACGGTCGGCTTCACGTAGTAGCCGGCCGACGGGCCGGCTTCGCCGCCGATCAGCAGCTTGCCCTCCTTGGCGCCGGTCGCGATGTACTCGAGCGTCTTGCGTTTGGCCGACCCGTCGACCATCGGCCCGAACGCGTTCGTGCGCTCGCTCGGGTGGCCGATCTTGATCGCGGCGACCTTGGGCGTGATGCGCCGGCAGAACTCGTCGTAGACGTCCTGGTGCACGATCGCGCGGCTGCACGCCGAGCACTTCTGACCCTGGTAGCCGAACGCCGACGCGACGACCGCGTCGACGGCCTTCTCGAGGTCGCATTCCTCGTCGACGAGGATGCTGTCCTTGCCTCCCATTTCGGCGATCACGCGCTTGAGCCAGATCTGGCCGGGCTTCGTCCTGCTGGCCGTTTCGTAGATCCAGAGACCCGTGTCGCGGCTGCCCGTGAACGAGACGAAGCGCGTGAGCTTGTGCTCGACGAGCGCGCTGCCCACCGACGAGCCGGGTCCCGTGACGAAGTTGAGCACGTGCTTGGGCAGGCCGCATTCGTACATGAGGTCGACCCACATGCCTGCGATTGCGGGCGACTGGCTGGCGGGCTTGAGCACCACGGTGTTGCCGGCGAGCAGCGCGGCCGACGTCATGCCGGCCATGATCGCGAGCGGGAAGTTCCACGGCGGGATCACGACGCCGACGCCGAGCGGGATGTAGATCATCCGGTTCTTCTCGCCGGTCACCGGCGTCACGGGCTGCGGCTGTGCGAGGCGCAGCAGCTGGCCCGCATAGTATTCGAGGAAGTCGATGGCTTCGGCCGTGTCGGCATCGGCTTCGGCCCACGACTTGCCCACTTCGTAGCAGAGCAGCGCCGAGAAGGCGTGCTTGCGCTCACGCATTCGTTGCGCGGCCTTCAGGAAGATCCGTGCGCGGTATTCGGCGTCGGTGGCGGCCCAGGCCGGGAAGGCGGCGTGCGCGCTCTCGACGGCGAGATTCGCGTCGGCCTTGCCGAGCTTCTGATACATGCCGATGAGCCGGGAGATCTCGCCGGGGTCGTGGCTGTCGAACAACTCCCTGCCGCGAACCGCTTCGCCTCCGATCCAACAAGGCCAGGTGCGGCCGAGATACTCTTTCTCGATTGTCTGCAGGGCCTTCGCGAACGCCTGCTGTTCCTCGGGGCGGGAGAAGTCGGTGAACGGTTCGTTGCGGAATTCGGGCAGCTGCACGGCCGCGTCCTTTTCTTCTGGTGGGGGGCCCAGGATGCGGAAGTGCGGGCCAGAACGCAAGCGACCTGCCGGGAGGTGACCGGCAGGTCGTCGCGGGGATCAGGCACAGGGCACGGAAGTCAGGTCGCGATCAGGCAGGACAGGAGGCCGGGAAGAACCTCAAGAGGCCTGCCACTTATGTCTTTGCACGTTTTGCTGGAAGCGGTCGGCATCGGCGCGGCTGAACAGCCGCACACGACCGCCGCAGGTCACGCAATACGAGTAGTTCACGCTCATGAGGAAGCACACGTACTGCCGGCACTGCTCGCACCACTTCTGTTCATTGTAGAATTCACCGCGGCCGGGCGGCTGCGGTGCGTGGGGGTCGGGATTGTTCACGAACACCCAGGAAGCAACGGGCAGGCCAGGCGCCGCGTTCGCGCGAGATCGCCGCGAACATGCGATGGCACGGCCGCCGGTGGGGGGCCATGCGGGCCGAGGCCCGGGCGGTTGCCGCGAAGCGACGTGTTATTGCGACGGGCCGAGTCGCAACGTTGCGACTGTTGCACCAGCGCGACGCTTGTGCCACCGCACGCTCTGCGGGGCGGTGGCAGGACTGCGAGATCAACGCGACTGCGCGGCCATGAGCTCGGCGCGAACGCGCGTGTCCGTTTCCCGTGCGAGTGCTCTGGCCAGGGCCGGGTGTCTGCCGTCGATGCGACCGATGGCCCACGCCACGTGGCCGCGCACGACGGGATCCTCGTCGCCGAGCGCCGTGAGCAGGGGCCCCAGCGCCTTTTCGTCGCGGCGATTGCCGAGCACGATCGCGGCGTTGCGGCGCAGTCCCGAGCGCGTGGCGCGACGCATCGCCGTGCCCGTGAACTCGGCTTCGTAGCGCGCTTGGTCCATCACGAGCACGTCGATCAACGTCCAGGTCTGCACGATGCGGTGCGGGCGCAGGTCCGCGGGCCGTTCGTCGCCGCGCAGACCGAGCCTCGCGCTCTTCCTCGTGAACGGACAGACTTCGAGACAGATGTCGCAGCCGAACAGCCACTCCGCCTGCTTCTCGCGAAGGGCAGGCGCGATGAAGCCGCGCTGTTCGATCGTCGTGTAGCTGAGACAAATCCTCGCATCGACCTGGAACGGTGCCGTGATCGCGCCGGTCGGGCAGGCCTGAAGGCACGCGGTGCAGCTGCCGCACGAACCAGTCGCAGGCGGATCGGGGGGCAGGTCTTCGCCGGTCAGCAGTTCCGCGAGTTGCAGGTAGGGTCCATGGGTCGGTGAGATGACCATCGCACTCTTCGCGAGGAAGCCGATGCCGGCCTGCACCGCGAGGGCGCGCTCGAGTACGGGCACCGCGTCGGTGCCGCCGTTCATCGATCCGTGTGGCAGTCCCGCGGCCTCGAGCCGGAGCCGGAGTTCGCAGACCCGTTCGCGCAGCCAGCGGTGGTAATCGCGGCCGACGGCGTAGCGGGCTACTCGCCCGCCGTCGGACAACACACCGGCAGGGCCGCCATAGTCCACGGCCAGACTGATGGCCGAACGGACACCCGCGCGCCACCTGGTCGGCTCGAGGATGCGGTCCGTGTTCCGCTCGAGATACCGCATCTCTCCGTGCCGGCCCGCTTGCAACCAATCGAGGAAGTGCTTGCCGTGCTCGCCTGGTCCCGCCGGACCGAAGCGCACCAGATCGAACCCAGCCTCGAGGGCGATCGTCCGGATCGTGTCGGCCGACATGGGCGCCATGATTCGGCGATCCTACCCGCGTCTGGCAAGGCGCCACGAGTCTCACGACCTCAAGGGCATGCACGGATCGTGCCGATGCCATGGTGCCGAGCGCGGGGAGACCGAGCACGGGGCACGTCATGACCAAGAAAACACTCGCGGTCCAGGACTCGTCGACGAGCAAATACGTACTGCCTGCAGCGCCACGCGTTGTAGGTGAGATCGTGGTCGTGCCGCCGGCGCGGCTGCCGCTCTCCGAGCTGCGGCGCGGCGGAGAGGTAGCACGTGCGCTCGGGGACTGCTTCCTCACGCACGCGGAATGCCTGCAGCATTTTCTCGCCGAGATCCGGACCCGTCTCGTGTCGTTGGACAGCGCGCTCGCCGAAGACTCGCGGGCCCAGCTCAGGGGAGCCCTTCACGATGTGCTGAGCGTGCTCGAATGGTGCGATGCCGTACAGTCGGAACTGCAGCAGGACTGCGGCCGTGCGGCTGCCCGAGCCGAGCCCATCGACGTCGTCGACTTGTGCCGTTTGGTCGCCGCGTCGTCCGGGCCAGCAGATCTGGTGCAGGTTTCGGGCCAGCTGCCCACGACCTGGTGGGGTGAGGCGCGGACCCTGGCCAAGGCGCTGGAACTCGGGCTCGCGCTGGTCGCGGAACGGGCAGGCGGCAGCGGCTGCCGTTTCGTCGAAGTGTATGCCGAGGCAACGCATCCGAGAATCCGGATTGCCAGCTCAGGTGATCCCCAGGAGGAGGTCGATCGCGACGCCGTTCGCCGCTTCCGCCAGGCGGTAGCGCAGGTGGGCGCTCGGGTCCTGCCGGACGCAATTGGCCCCGGTGGCAGTGGGCTCGTGATCGAGCTGCCGGTGGTGCGCGGCTGAGCGCCGGGGGACACCCCCAGACAAACTGCGCCGTTACTTCCCGCGAGGCACGGGCTATGGCAAGATAACCGGCAGTATTGCCGGTCGTGCTGGACCGGCGTACCCCCGAACGCTGCCATGTTGCACCCGAACCAGAGCCCGATGGATCGCGCGGTTCTCCGCGGCCGGTTGCTCGAGTTGTGGGAGCGAACTGGCAACTCGGGACTCGGAGCGTTGTCTCATGGCGCGTTGCCGCGATCCGATGCAGTGCTTGCGACGGAGCAGGACTTCTCGGACTGGGTCAGCACGTGCCTCATGGATTGCTACAAGGAGACTGGTGACCCGGCGGTGTTCGCGCTGCTGTTCGAACTGAATCGAGGTTCGTTCCTGCACGCGATCCAGTCCAACCTGCGTCGCTCGTTCCATCACGTCGATGCGCAGGACGTGCTGCAAGAAGTCTTCCTGAACATCTA
>Ga0075428_100000066_pt1 | contig 84931 bp, 74 predicted proteins | sample RhiMetdeltSRZDD2_FD_75291 | JGI IMG/M metagenome (GOLD analysis project Ga0075428, IMG submission 75291) | Populus rhizosphere microbial communities from Tennessee, USA - Rhizosphere MetaG P. deltoides SRZDD2 | ecosystem: Host-associated > Plants > Roots > Rhizosphere > Soil | place: USA... | reverse complement strand
GATCCCAATCTCTCGGCCTACGACGTGTTGCGCTCGGTGCCGCCGAACCTCGCCGCGAAGCGACTGAGGTTGGGGGCGTGTGCGACCTCCGTCCTTGATCCGGCGATGCGGACCGGGGCCGACCGGTTGCTGGTGACGATTACGAATGCGCAGACGTACTACTGGGAATACCTCACTTCGGTGGGCGCGCTCCATGTCTCCGGCTACAGCTATCTAGCTCTCACCGCGGAGGATTCGACGGCGGCGGGGGCACCGAAAACGGCCTTCATGGTGGCCGCGCGGAACAGTGGCGGCTCGATGTTCTGGCCGTCCCGTCCTGATTCGGGCTATTCAGTGGACAACTCCCCCCCGGCCACTCCGTCGCCCTTCACCGGTGCTTACACGAGCGGCGCGACACATCTCCACTGGGGGGCAAACTCGGAGCCGGATCTGGCGAGCTATCGGCTCTATCGTGGCAACACGGTCGGGTTCGTTCCGGGTCCGTCGAACCAAATCGCGGACCTTGCTGACACCGGCTACGACGACCAGGGTGCGGCGGGGAGCTACTACAAGCTGTCGGCGGTGGACGTGCACGGCAATCAGAGCGGCTATGCGGTTCTGAGTCCATCGCAAATCACGGCGGTGGGGGGTGAGGCGTTGCCTGCGACGCTCGCTTTCCTGGAGCCGCAGCCGAATCCGGCCACACGAGCGGCGTCGTTGCGGTTTGCGTTGCCTCGGTCAGCGCGGGTGGCGCTGGTGATCTACGACACGAGCGGGAGACGAGTGCGGATGCTGGTGTCAGAGACGCTGCCAGCTGGGAACCACGCGATTGTATGGGACTTGCGCGACGAGTTGGGACGGGAGGTGGTGGCGGGGCTCTACTTCGCGCGACTGGAGGTGGAAGGGGAGAGCTTCACCCAGAGAATCGCCGCCCTTCGGTAGCGGGGCCAATGCGAGTGGAACCTGAGTCTCATCGCGTTGTAGACTCTTCGGGCTCGGTGGGTATACCCCGGGGCACCCTAAAGGACAATCTTAGGAGTTTCAATGCCTTATCCTGTTGATCTCGTGTTGCCAATGAAAGAGGAGCTGACCCATCTGGGGTTCAGAGAGCTGCTTACCCCTGAGGATGCCGATATGGCCCTGGCCGCCAAGACGGGAACCATCCTCCTCGTCATCAACTCGGTTTGTGGCTGTGCGGCGGGAAACGCGCGCCCCGGTGTGGCGCTGGCCCTGGATCAAGGAATCCGGCCCGATGGTCTGTTCACCGCATTTGCGGGCCAGGATGTCGACGCAACCGCCCGCGCGCGGTTTTACATCAAGGGCTACCCGCCCTCGTCGCCGTCCATCGCGCTCTTCAAGGAGGGCGAGTTGGTGATGATGATGGAGCGCAAGGATATCGAGGGGCACTCGGCCGTGGACGTGGCCAATCACCTCCTCGAGGCGCTACAGACCCACTGCGCCGTCTGACCGATCGGCCTCGCATCCTGGCTTGGGTAAAGCCCTTCCACCGGAAGGGCGATTGACACACTTTGGGGTCATCTCTATACTCCGTGGGCTTTGCTTTGGTTTGGGAAAGGAACGAATTGCCCGATGACGACGCCTAGTTTTCCAGAGCGGCCCGAAGAGCGGTCTTGGTACGTCGTGGACGCCAAGGAATATCCCTTGGGGCGCCTGGCCAGCCGCGTGGCGATCATATTGCGCGGCAAGCACAAGCCTATCTATTCACCGCACGTCGATCACGGCGATCATGTGGTGGTAGTGAACGCGGCCCAGGTACAACTGACCGGCAAGAAGCTGGTAAAGAAGACGTTTTTCCGGCACACCGGCTACATCTCCGGAGTCAAGATCACCACGCTGAAAGAGATGATGGTTGTCGAACCCGAAGAGGTCGTTCGCCGGGCCGTGCGCGGCATGCTTCCCAAGACGCGGCTCGGCCGCAGCATGCTGAGTAAGCTCAAAGTATATTCAGGCAGCGAGCATCCGCATCGCGCCCAGGGCCCCGTCGCGCTCAAGCTCGAGGGGAAAGGGCACGGGGTGACGGAGCCTGCCTCCAGGACTTAAGGAGCAACACAGTTGGCTGAAGCGATCATGCATGCAACGGGCCGGCGCAAGACTTCGGTTGCGCGAGTGCGACTCTTTCCGGGAACGGGCGCGGTGACCGTGAACGGAAAGCCGGTGGCGGACTATTTTCATCGCGAGACCCTGGTTATGGAGCTCACCTCGCCCCTGGTCGAAACGCACACTCGCGAACGGTACGACATCGTCGTCACCTGTCACGGGGGGGGCAAGCGCGGGCAAGCCGGCGCAGTGCGGCTCGGCATCGCGCGGGCATTATCGCTAGCCAATCCCGATCTCAGGGCTGCCTTGAGGCGAACCGGATTTCTCACCCGCGACCCGCGAGGGAAAGAGCGGAAGAAGTACGGTCAACCCGGGGCCCGCAAGCGCTTCCAATTCTCGAAGCGCTAACGCCCGACCGGCCTTGGGCCGGCGCGGAACACCCCCGCTGGGCTATTCCAGACGGCGGGGGAATTCACACGCTTTGCCGTCTCCCGGCGTGGCCCGCAATACGATTTGCGGCGCCCGGTGGAGAACTCTTCACGGCATGGCGGCGGCTGAACGCATAACCCTATCCGTAGGAGAAGAGCATCGTGTCCATGCCGAGCATGCGGGAACTCCTGGAAGCTGGAGTTCATTTCGGGCATCAAACCCGTCGTTGGAATCCCCGGATGAAGCCATACATCTTCATCGAGCGAAACGGGATCCACATCATCGATCTCCAGAAGACCATGCAGTCCCTCTCCGCAGCACGAAATGCGGTGGCGAGCTCGGTGGCCGGTGGCGGTTCGGTGCTGTTCGTAGGAACCAAGAAACAGGCCCGTGAAATCATTAATGAAGAAGCTGTCCGCTGCGGCCAGCACGCCGTCACCGAGCGATGGCTGGGCGGTATGCTGACTAACTTCAAGACCATTCGCCAGAGCCTCGGGCGCCTTCGCGAACTCGATCGTATGGTCGCGGGCGGCACGATGGCTTCACTCAGCAAAAAGGAAGCGGCCCGCCTGGAAAAAGAGCGCCAGCGGCTGGAAAAAGTCTTCAGCGGCATCAAGGAAATGGAACGGCTGCCTTCGGTGGTATTCGTGGTGGATACCAACAAGGAACGGATCGCGGTGGCGGAAGCGAACCGGCTCGGTATTCCCGTGGTCGGCATGGTCGATACGAACTGCGATCCCAGTGTGATCGATTACCCGATTCCGGCCAACGATGACGCGTTGCGCTCGATCAAGCTCGTGGCCAGGGTGGTTGCGGATGCGGTGTCCGAGTCCGAGCGGCAGGTCGAAGCGAACCTCGATTACTCCCAGGGATATTCGGCAGGCGGAGACGCGGAAGAAGAGTTGTCCACGCTTCGGTCTCGGACTCTGACTCGCTGAGACGCGTCGCCCCGCGAAGGAGAATAGGAACCACATGAGCGCCATCACCGCCAACATGGTCAGCGAACTCCGCGCCCGGACCGGGGCCGGAATCATGGATTGCAAGAAGGCCCTCGCCGAGACGGAGGGCAACCTGGATCAGGCCGTCGAAGTCCTCCGCAAATCCGGCATCGCCAAGGCGGCCAAGAAAGCGGGCCGCGCCACCGCGGAAGGGCTCGTCCATTCCTACATTCATCCCGGTGGGAAAATCGGCGTGCTCATCGAAGTGAACTGCGAGACGGACTTCGTCGCCCGAAACGAAACCTTTGCCACCTTGGTTCACGACCTGGCTATGCACGTCGCCGCGGCGCGCCCGATTGCGGTGCAGCGGTCCGAGGTCGATCCGGACCTGTTGGCTCGGGAGACCTCGCTCTACGAGGCGCAGGCCAAGGAAAGCGGCAAACCCCAGCCGGTGGTGGAGAAGATGGTGGAGGGGCGGCTCAACAAATTTTTCGAGGAGAACGTTCTCCTCGAGCAGAGCTACATCAAGGATCCGGACAAGAAAGTCGAGGACGTGATCAAAGAACACATCTCGACCATCGGCGAAAACATCGTGGTTCGCCGGTTCTCGCGGTTCGAGTTGGGACAGGACGAAGCGTGAGCCAGAAAGCCGAGCCCGCGGCTACCGCGGCTCCGGCAGCGCGGCCGTCACAGTACCGGCGCATCCTGTTCAAGATTTCCGGCGAGATCCTGGCCGGCACCCGTCCCAACGGCATCGACTCCGATCGGCTCGACGAGGTGACGCGCGAGATTCAGAGCGTGCACCAACTCGGCGTCGAGGTGGGGGTCGTGATCGGAGGCGGGAACATTTTCCGTGGACTCTCCGAAGCGAGCGTCGGCATGGATCGCGGCAACGCGGATCATATGGGCATGCTGGCGACGGTGATCAATGCGCTGGCCATGCAGGATTCGCTGGAGCGGCACGGTCTCTTTACCCGGGTCATGACCGCGATTAAGATGGAGCAGGTCGCCGAACCGTACATACGGCGGCGCGCCATTCGTCACCTGGAGAAGGGACGCGTGGTCATCATGGCCGCCGGGACCGGGAACCCCTATTTCACCACCGATACCGCCGCCGCGTTGCGCGCGGTGGAAATCGGCGCCGATGCGTTGCTCAAGGGAACCAAGGTGGACGGCGTTTATTCGGGAGATCCCATGCAGGATCCGAAGGCGACATTCATTCGGCGCCTGAACTACCTCGACGTGCTGAGCCGGGGCCTTCGGGTCATGGACTCCACCGCCATTTCCCTCTGCATGGAAAATGCGCTGCCCATCATCATTTTCAACTTGAATCGGCACGGGAATCTGAAGCGGGTCGTGGATGGGGAAGAGGTGGGCACCCTGGTCACGGAGGGCTGAGTATGGAGAAACGACTGGCCGATGTCGAAGAGCGCATGACGAAGGGCTTGGAGTCCTTCCGGCGCGAGCTGGCCTCCATCCGAGCCGGCAAAGCAACCCCTGCGCTCCTGGATAACATCCGGGTCGATTATTACGGAACCGCGACTCCGCTCAAGCAAGTGGCGTCGGTGTCAGCCCCCGAAGCACGGCTCCTGGTCGTTCAACCGTGGGACAAGGCCCTGCTTACCCCGATCGCGCGCGCCATTCAAACCTCGGATTTGGGACTCAATCCCCAGGATGACGGCCAGCTGATCAAGATTCCCATCCCGCCCTTGAACGAGGAACGGCGCAAAGACCTGGTGAAGATGGCACACAAGCTGGCCGAGGAAGGGCGAGTCGCGGTGCGGAATGCGCGCCGGGACGTGAACGAACAGATCAAGAAGGCGCAAAAGGACGGTCAGATCCCCGAGGATGATGCGCACCGGCAGACGGAAGCCGTCCAGAAACTGCACGACAAGTTCATCGCTCAGATCGAAGAGATACTGAAGAAGAAGGAAGCCGAGGTGATGGAGGTCTAGCCCTCCTCGGTTGTTCCCGCCCGACGGGCGGAGATCCATGATGTTGCCGGAAACCGAACGTCTCGAGATCGAGGAACACCTTCGGGAGGAGATCCTCGCCGTCGGGGTCGTGCCGCGTCATGTCGCGATCATCATGGATGGAAACGGCCGCTGGGCACGCCGCCGCCGCCGCCCCCGCGTCTTTGGTCACCTGTCCGGACGACATGCCGTCCGCGCGACCATCACCGCTGCCCACGACATCGGGATCGAAGTGCTCACCCTCTACACGTTTTCGGTGGAAAACTGGCATCGTCCCGCCACCGAGGTAAGCGCGCTCATGCGCATCCTTCAGCAGACCCTCCGCGAGCAACAGGAAGAAATGCGGAAAAAAGGCGTGCGCTTGCGCGTCATCGGCCGCATGCACGACTTGCCGGAGCCGGTGCAGAAGACGCTCCGGGACACGATGGCCTACCTGGAGGGGGGGCGCGATCTGTTGCTCAACCTCGCCCTTTCCTACGGCGGGCGCACCGAAATCGCCATGGCCGCCAAGGCGATCGCCGAGGATGTCGCGGCCGGCCGCCTCGATCCGGCCGCGGTGGACGAGGGCACGGTGGCGAGGTATCTCTACACCGCCGATCTTCCCGACCCGGACCTCGTCATCCGCACGAGCGGGGAAGTGCGCATCTCCAACTTCCTGATCTGGCAAGCGGCCTATTCGGAAATATGGGTGACCGACGTACTCTGGCCGGACTTCAATCGCGAGCTCTTCTTCCGAGCCATCCTCGATTACCAGCGACGCGAGCGGCGATTTGGGCGTGTCCGTTAGCGCGGAACCCCGCGCGGGGCTCAAGGATCACGCGCTCCCCGCGCGTATCGCGTCCGCGACCGGTCTAGGGGCTCTCGCTCTGGTGTCGGTGTGGAGAGGCGGAGCCCTCTTTGCCTTCGTGGTGTCCCTGGCCCTTCTCGCCGGGTTGTCGGAATTCCTGGTCATGGCGCAGCGAGCCGGGTATCGCGTGCTTCTCGGGCCGACGATGGTCCTCGCCTTCACGATTCTTTTTTACACCATGATGCCCATCATTCCCGGGGCGTCGATCGTGTTTCCACTTCTGGCCCTGTGGTTCATCGTGGCGGTGCTGTGGCGGCCGACTCCCGAGCGCACGGTAGGTCTGGCACTGTCTTTCCTCGGGGTCGTGTACGTGATCGGGTTGGGGATCCACTTGCAGTGGTTGCGGGATGAAAGCCATGGAGCCGGGCGGGTCTTTGCCGTGCTCTTCGGAACATGGGCGGCAGACACGGCGGCGTTCTTCGTAGGGCTCCGATGGGGACGTCATCAGCTGGCGCCCAGCATCAGCCCCGGGAAGACCGTGGAGGGCGCAATCGCGGGATGGGTGGCCGCCCTTCTCGTCACGGCGTCGATATGGAATTTCTGGGTGCGGGAAGGGGACTGGGCGGGTGGTCTCCTCGTGGGAGCGGTCGTGGGTGTGGGCGCCCTCCTCGGGGATCTCCTCGAATCCATGTTCAAGCGCAACTTCCACATGAAGGATGCCTCGCGTCTCATCCCCGGACACGGCGGTGTCCTGGATCGCGTCGACAGCCTCCTCCTCGCCGGAGCCGCGGCTTTCTACGTTTCCCGAATTGTCGCGCCATGACCGCGGGGTCCTTTCCGCCGTTTCCCCGGCGCGTGGCGGTGCTGGGGTCCACGGGCTCCATCGGAGAAAAAGCGCTGGCCGTGGTCGCGCAGTATCCCGAGCGCTTTCGCGTGAAGAGCCTTGCCGCCGGCCATGCGAGCGCGCGTCTGGCCGAGCAGGCATCGCGGTTCGAGGTCGAGTGCGTTGCGGTGGCGACCGGTCCCGAAGGCGGGACGCCAATGGGGAGCCGCCTGCGAACGGGACCCGAACACGTGGCTCTCTTGGCCTCCGATCCGGACGTCGATCTGGTGGTGAATGGCATTGTGGGACGCGCGGGTCTGGAGGCGAGCCTGGCCGCGCTTCGCGCGGGCAAGCTCCTCGCCCTCGCCAACAAAGAATCGCTGGTCCTGGCCGGCGAGCTGATCATGCGCACCGCCCGAGCTCACGGGGGACGCGTCATCCCGATCGACAGCGAGCACTCCGGATTATTTCAGTGCTTGATCGATCGACCTCTGGACGAGGTGCGTCGGCTCGTCATCACGGCGTCCGGCGGCCCCTTTCGAACCCGTCCCCTCTCCGATCTCAAAGCCGTCACGCCGGCCGAAGCACTCCGTCATCCCATTTGGCCCATGGGTCCTCGCATCAGCGTCGACAGTGCCACGCTCCTCAACAAAGGCCTGGAAATCATCGAAACGCACTGGCTGTTCGAGATCCCTTCGGACGGGATTGAAGTGTGGATTCATCCGCAGAGTGTCGTGCACGCGCTGGTCGAATGGCGAGATGGTTCCATGACCGCGCAGCTGGCCGCGCCGGACATGATTCTTCCCGTGCAATACGCAATGACGTTTCCCGAGCGTTGGCCGACCCCGGTGGCGCCGTGCTGGCTTCCGGACTGGAAGTCACTCGAATTCGAAGATCCGGATCCGACGCGGTTTCCCGCCCTGGCGTTGGCGCGTCATGCTCTGGAGCGAGGCGGAACGTCAGGCGCAATCCTGAACGCGGCCGATGAGGTCGCAGTGGACGCGTTTCTCTCCGGCGCGATGGGTTTTCTCGACATCGTTCCGCTCGTCGAGCGTGTGCTCGAGCGGATCCCGGCAAAACCGGTGGACTCGGTCGAGTCCGTGATCGAGGCCGACGCCCAGGCGCGCGAAACGGCGCGCTCCTTCCTGCGCGAGTGATGCTCTCCGTCTTACATGCCGGGACATCGCTCGGCTTCCGGGGCGGAGAGCAGCAAATGCTCTTTCTCATCTCGGGCCTGCGAGCGCGCGGCGTTCGGGTGTCGGCGCTGGTCCCCGAACGAGGCGCCCTCGCGGAGAAACTCCGCTCGGAACGCATCGATGTTTTTCCTCTGACCGCGCGAGGGGATATGGATCTCACCGGGGTGTTTGGCTTGCGGCGAGCGATGGGCCGCATGCAGCCGGATCTGATTCATCTTCATACCGCGCGTGCCCACGCGATCGGGCGTCTCGCCCTGGCCGGTCACCACCGGCCCGGGGTCATCGTCTCGCGGCAGGTCGCCTTCCCGGCCAAGGGGGGCCTCTTCGGGCGGCTAAAGTACGCGCACGGGGTGGATCGCTACATTGCCGTGAGTCAGGCCGCCGCGGCATCGGTACGTGACGCCGGCGTCGACGCATCGCGCATCACCGTCATCCCATGCGGCATCGACCCGGGTGTCTTTGCCGTGCCGCGCGATCGGGGTGGGCTCATGGAGGAGCTTGCTATCCCTGAGGGAAGCAAGTTGGTAGGCTTTGCCGGTGCCCTGGAGGAGGGAAAGGGGCCGAGCGATCTTCTGGAAGCCGTGGCCGGTCTTCCACGTGACGTGCACGTGCTTTTGACCGGCCAAGGCGGCTTGCGGGCGCGACTGGAACATCGCTCGAACGAGGCGGACCTGGCTGGTCGGGTTCACCTCCTGGGATGGCGCCAGGACTTCCCAAGGTTCCTGCGCTCTCTCGATGCCTTCTGCCTCCCCTCCCGGCAGGAGGGTTTTCCCAATGCTATCTTGGATGCGCTGGCGGCCGAGGTTCCGGTGATTACCACCCGCGTGGGAGGTATCCCGGAACTTGTGGATTCCGGACGTAACGGCTTGCTATTGGAAGCTGGGAATCCGGTAGCACTTAGGGCCGCTCTGATGCGGGTTCTCGGCGATCCCGAGCTGGCGGCGTCGTTGGCTCGCGAAGGACGGCGCACCGTGAACGAGTTCACCGCGGACAGGATGGTCGAGCGAACCCTGGCGGTATATCACGACGTCTTGGCCGGCCGTTCAGGGTCGGAGGTGTCCGGGGGAAAGGGAGCGTTCTCGTGCTGACAGTCGTGCTGGGACTAGCCGTGCTGAGCGTGCTCGTGATCTTTCACGAGCTGGGACATCTCGTTGTCGCGCGGCGTTGCGGCATCCGAGTCGAGCGTTTTTCGATCGGATTCGGCCCCACCTTGTTCTCCCGCATGATCCGCGGGATCCAGTTCGCGGTCTCCGCGTTTCCGCTGGGCGGCTACGTGAAGATGGGCGGCGACGACCCGCGTCACCGCGAGCTCTTGAAGCCGGGTGATTTCTTCGCCGCTCCATGGTGGAAGCGCGTTCTGGTTGCCCTGGCCGGACCGGGTGCTAATTTCCTTCTCGCCGCCGTCTTGAGCGTTGCGCTGCTCTGGATCGGTATTCATGTTCCTGATCAACCTAATCGGATCGGCGAGGTGACGCCGGGGAGCATGGCGGACAGCCTCGGGGTCAAAGCCGGGGATCGCATCGTGGCGGTGGGCGACTCGACGACCGCAACGCTCATGGCGGTCCAGCACGAGATCGGCCAGCACATGAAGACGAGCGAACCGCTCGCGCTCACGTTGGATCGCGATGGAAGTCGCGTCCTGGTTCAAATTCCCACCTCGCGGGTGTTCGATCCTTCGCAGCCCCCATCCGCCAATGGCGACCAGCGCTATTTTTTCAGCGGTCTCGAGTTTTCGATTCCGGCCGAGGTGGGCGAGGTCGTGTTGGGAACACCGGCTTACAAAGCCGGGATGATGGTTGGAGACAAGATCGTCGCGGTGGACGGCCAGCCGGTATCGAACTTTCGCGACCTTCAGAACATCGTGAGCGTGAACACCGGCAAGGAGTTGCACTTTACCGTTCTTCGCGGCGGCCGTACGATCGATATACCTATCGTGCCGTTTGCCGATCCCACCGAAAGCAAGGAAGTCGGCAAGGTGGGTATCAGCGCGGCGAGCCAAAGCATGTATTTCGTTCGCCTCAGTTTCACCCAGGGTCTCGTGCAGGGACTCCAAAACACGGTGGCCACGGTGGGCTTCCTGGCCAAGGGCATCGTGTCCCTCTTCACGAACCCCGCCAACCTGTCCCAGGTCAGCGGACCGATAGCGATCATTCAAGCCGGGGGGGATGCCGCCAAGGCGGGCTGGGATCGCCTTCTTGATCGCGCGATCATGTTTTCGATCGCGCTCATGGTGTTCAACTTGCTTCCCATCCCCATCCTCGACGGAGGCATGATCGTGCTCAGCCTCATCGAGGCGGTGCGTCGCCGACCGGTGGGCCACCGAGGTCTTGCCGTATACCAAGGCATCGGTCTTGCCGTCATGGGAACGCTGCTCGTGTTCGTGCTCATCAACGACCCCTTGCGCATCTTGCAGCGCCGGAGCGCCCTCGGCCGAATAACGCCTCTGCCTTAAGCATTGCACGCGATGAAGCGCCTCGCTCTGGCGATCCTTCTCCTCGCGACGGGGTGCGGCCGCGCCGAAAACAGCCTTCTCCTTCTGGATAAGCTGCCGGACGTGAAGTCCATTCATCTTCACGGGAACACGGCGTTTTCCGAGGGAACGCTGAAGAAGTTGATGGTGCTGAGCGAAGGCACGTGGCGGAATCCGTTCAAGGATCACAAATTTCGCGAGGCCCAGCTCCAGACCGATCTCGGCGCGATCACGACGTTTTATTACCGGCATGGATATCTTCGTGCCCAGGTCCTGAACTACACCGTTCGCGAAACCAAGGGGAAGGTGGCCATCGACATCACCCTGAGCGAGGGCGAACCGTTCACGGTGAAGGACGTTGATATTCGCGGCGTGCCGGAAGATCTCCACCAGGAGCTGGAGGGGAGCGTCGGACTCAAGCCCGGTGTCCCCATGGATCCCTACCAGATGACCGCGGATCGCGCGCTCATCATCAACCTGCTCGCCGACAAGGGTTATTGGGAGACGAAGGTGAACGCCGGCGCCCAATATCCGGAAACGCTCAAGAACCAAGCGTTCGTGTTCTACGAGATCACCCTCGGGAACCGAGTGAAGCTCCAGGACCTGACGGTGAGCGGCAACCAGCGTCTCAACGAGCACGCCGTGCGGCGGGAAATCTCGAGCAAAGAAGGCGAGATCCTCGAACGCAAGGAGCTCTTGAAGAGCCAGACCCGGCTATTGGAATCCGGTTACTTCTACGATGCGCGATGGGACACGACCGGTCTCGATACGATCGCCCATCACGTCGACGTCGATTTCACGGTGCGGGAACGTCCGGTGCACTGGGTGGAGGGTGGCGTTGGGTTGAGCAGCACGTCCCAGCTCCGGCTGTCGGGGGAGTGGGGGACGCGCAACTTCTTTCGCACCGGGACCCGATTTGCCATCAATTCGCGCACCGATTTCGATATCGCCAGCCGCGTGCCCGGGATCATCGACGAGCACCGCACCGACCTGATTTGGAACTTGCGCGGACTGTTCGGTAGCCCCTGGGAAGGCCAGCCGAACACGTTCTATCGTTACGATCCTCAAGTCTCTCGTCCCCCCGAGCCCGAACCGGCATATACCCAGCAGTTCGTGGGCGTGGGCTTCAACGCTCGGCGCAAATTCGGCGATCTGCGGAACCAAATCGTGTTTTCTCTGGAAAACCAGTGGATCTGGAATCAAGCCGACTCGGCCGCCGAAGCGCTGGATCCTTTCCTCGCTCGGGAGACGTATACGCAGCGTTTGGTCTCCGGCTGGATTGAACGGGATACGCGCAATTCCTTCTTCGACCCAACCCGAGGCAGCTACTTCTACGACCTGGGGCAGCTGGGTTGGGGTGCTCTGGGGGGATCGGGAGGATTCGCCAAGCTCGACGGCAGCGCCATTCACATCGTGCAACTGCCCGTGCGATCCATTGTCATGGTAGGGCGGATCCAGGGCGGCTACATCTGGCCGACCTCGAACGATACGGTGGTGGCCGGACAGCGGATCAACACCCAGGCCGAGCTGGTGCCGACCCAGGACCGGTTCATTCTCGGCGGCGGTACGACCATTCGCGGCTATGAGCAGGATGAGTTGAACGGGGTGGCTCCCGGAGACAGCCTGGCCGGGGGCGGACTCTCGAAGCTCATGGCCAACGTGGAATTTCGCGCCCCCCTTTTCTGGAGGCTGGGGCTGGTCGGGTTCCTGGATATGGGAAACGTGTGGCAAAACCCCTCCCGCCTTGATCTGGGGGACTTCGTGCCTCATTTCGACCGTAACAAGGTCGAAAGCGACGATGTGCGCTACACGTATGGGCTGGGGTTGCGTTTTGCCACTCCGGTCGGGCCGCTGCGCGTCGATTACGCCTGGAAGTGGAATTTCCCCAACGAACCCGTGGGGCAGCAGGAAAGCAGGAGGAGCGGCTGGCATGTCGGCATCGGTCAAGCCTTCTAAGGCCGAACGCATCCTGCGGCATTTCCACCTGTGGGGCCGCCGCGCGGCGACCCTGGTTCTCATCTTGGTCGTGCTGCTTCTGGCCGGCGTCGTGTACGTCTGGACGACCAAGTCGGATATCTTGGGCGCCCGGGGCGCCGCATTTTTGAATGCGCATGTGTTCGGTCCCGGCACCCACGTGGTGGTGGGACGAGTTCGCGGCATGCCCTTTCACCGCCTCATCCTCGAGGACGTGCGTCTGGAAGGTGAAGGACCGGAAGGCAAGATGGCTTTCCTCTCCGCGCACGAGCTCGAAGTGTCCTACGACTTGTGGGGGATTTTGCACGGTCGCTATGTCGCGACGAGCGCGGCGGCGCGCGGACTGCATCTCGAATTCTTGCAGCGCGAAGGCGGTTTGTACCTTCCGACCTTCCGTTCCCACAGAAAAACCACGCGCAAGGCCACGTTTCGCATCGAGAACATCGCGGTCGTGGATGGAACGGCGCGGGTGGAGATGCCCTGGCGCACGGTGACCATCGATTCGTTGAACGGTGGGTTGACGGTGGAAAGCGGCGCGGACGGATTGAAATTGACCGCCAACCATTTGGCCGGGCGCATGAACGATGCGTTGGGGACGATCGAGGTCGACACGGGCACCCTGGGCGTTCGTTCGCCATTGCGCTTCGACGCCATCGAGGGCCGCTGGTCGGGTTCGCCGTTCGCGATCTCGGGTACGGTGGGAAAGACCACGGATCTCAAGGTACAGCTCGAGCAGTTTCCGGTCGGCCGGCTGGGGAAGTTTCTGAATCGGACCGATCTCGAGCCCGGTTACGTCACCCGGCTTCAGGGGAACTTGAAGCGCGACTCCGGCCGGGTGACCTTCGAAGGGCTGGGCGATCTCAGCTGGCAGGAATGGATCCTGGAAAACGTGCATGCCCATGGCACCATCGAGAAAGGCATGCTTGACCTTCGGGATGTGAGCGCGCGCATCGAGGGCGCAACGTTGCAGCAGGGTGTGGTGCGCCTCCCGTTGCATGAAGCGTGGTTCACCGTGAACGTGGCCGCGGAGAACTTGAATACGGCCACGCTCCGCATACCGGTCGTGGACAAGATGCCCGGCGTCGTCAACGGCACGGCCGACCTTCGATTCGGCGACCGCAAGAACTTCCTCCGCGCCCTGGACATGCATGTTCGCTTAAACCAGGGCACGATCGTCCAGGTGCCGTTTCAAAGCGGCAACGTGTCCGCGGTGGTGCGGGACGGCACCTTCCGGTTCGATTCTCTGTACGTGAACCTCGATGGCGCGCGGGCAACCGCGCTGGGCAAGACGGGAGAATCCTTCCTGGACCTGGAGATCAACTACGCCGGCAATCTGGTCCCACTCCGTGCGCTAACCCGACAGCCGGACTTAAGTGGCCAGGCCGATTTGCACGCACGGCTCAACGGCCCACCGCGAAGCCCCATTCTTCTCGGACAGGGGGAAGTACGGCAGTTCTCGGTCTCCACTGTGCGCGCCCCGCTGCTCGTCATCGAGAACGCGAATGGTCCGGTGAACGAAAACCAGAATCTTCGGATCCGCGCGGTGATGCCGCAGGGACTCAGCGTTGCCACGCTGCCGTTCGATCGCGGGGTGATCATCCTGGCCGCGGCCATGGATAGTGCTCACGTGGATTCGGTTTATATGGCGAACACGGATACGGTGGTCACGGCTTGGGGGTCGGTGCGCTGGAAGCCCGACATACGCGTGTCCGTCAACGAGGCCAACGCCATCGTTTCGGGACATCGGTTCCATGCCCGCTCGCCCTTCACTGTGCACCGTCGAGGGGATGTCCTCTCGACCCCGGGGATGGTCATCGATACCCCGCGCGGCTTCGCGGACGTAGAAGGGGAGTGGAACGTGGCCCAGCATGACGGGCGCCTTCATGCGGAGCTCAACAACATCGATCCGTCCGTCTTCTTCGCCAAAGCGCCCCCGATCCTGATCGGCAAGCTGAACGGGGTGCTGGACCTCGCGGGCACGGGAGACCGGCTGTCCGGCCGCGCCGACCTCGCCTTGCGCGAGGTCGAATTCAAACGCGCACATTTCGACAGTGCGCGGGTGAACGCAGAGCTGGACGGTCAGGATCTCCGCGTGGATCAGTTCCTCCTGCGGCGGGGGAGCGGGGAAGTGGAGATCCACGGATCCGTGGGCCTCCCGGAACCTGCTATACCGTTCTTCAAGAAGTTGCGCCAGCACGAGTATCCGGACGCGGACGCGACCCGCTGGCAACTCGGGGTCGAGGCGCGCGGCATCGATCTCGCGGACTGGAAGTTTTTGGTGCCGCCGACCCAGTCCGTGTCAGGACACGTGGACGTGGCCGGCACCATCGCCGGGACCTCCGCGCATCCGGAACTGTCCGCGGGGGGTACGGCGCTTCATCTCAATTGGAAGGGGTTCGAGGCGGATTCGCTGGTCCTTCAAGGCACCTACGCCGGCGGTGCCGTGCACATGCAAAACCTCGTGATTGGCGAGGGCGGGCAAAGCGCCACCCTCCGCGGGACGTTTCCGCTGGATTTGGCGCTCTTGCCCTACTCGGCTGCGGTGCCTGAACGCGTCATGGATCTGCACATGGAAGCCCTCGATGGATCCTTGCACGGTCTGGAGTTCACGCCCTGGATCAAGAAAGCCGCCGGAAGTTTGCAAGCCGAGGTGCGGGCCGGCGGCACGCCGCGACATCCGGTGCTGGACGGCTGGGCACGGGTGGACAAGGGCCGGGTCGAGCTACGTGAGCGCGACGAGGTGGTCGAGCACATCACGGCGCGGTTCGCGTTCAAGCGGGACGTGGTCGAGGTCGAGGAGGCGAAGGGCATTCTCACCGTGAACTGGGCGGGAAACCAGCTTACGGGCGGGGAAGTGCGCGTGGAACCGGGCGGAACGTATCGGCTTGGCACGCGGGAGGAGCAGACCTATCGGTTGAAGATTCACGCCACCCAGGCCCTGGTCGGAGAGTCGGGCATTTACGCCGCCCGCGTGTCGGGCCAGATCACGCTCACGCCCGAGCGTGCCTATGACGGCCGGATCTACCCCACCGCGCGAGGGGACCTCTTTGTCCATCGCATGGAATATGGCGGAAGTTTGCGGCCCCAGGACGTTGCCCAAGCCAAGCCCCCGAGCCTCCTCTACGAGGTCAATATCGACGCCCCGAACAACATCCACGTGCGCACCGAGAGCGCGGAGGCGGAGCTGGGCGGAACCCTGACCGCGCGCCAAACGCCCGGCCAGCAGATCATCACTGGAACGCTGGACGTGATCGACGGCTCCTATCAGTTCCTACAGAAAACGTTTCGCGTCACCCAGGGAACGTTGAGCTGGAACAATCCCTCGTCACGCATTCCGACCGTGAACATCGAGGCGGAAACCAAGGATGGGGGGTTTCTGATCACCGTCAACTTGACGGGGCCGGCGAATCAGGTCGAGGTCCACTTCATGGCGGAAAACCTCGACAACTCCTCCGATCAACGCGCCTTGAGCGAATCGGAAATCGTGAGCCTGCTTGCGTTGGGGTCGGTAGGACTCTCGACGTCGGATCCGAACCGCCCCGCTGGGATCAGCGGGGGAGGGGCCGCGTCGGCCGGAGCCGGTTTTGGTCTCGTCGGGATTGACGCTCTGCTGGGTGGGCAAGTGGAGCAAACCCTGCGGCGCGAGTTCGGCCTCAATGCCACCTTTGAGACCGAACAAGGACAGGCCTATAACGAGCAGAAAAAAGCATGGGAATATGTCCCCAAGGCAGGGCTCAGCACCTATTGGGGCGACGTTCGCTTCCAATACTTGCAGGGGCTTTCCCGGACCTACGAGCAGGATGTGGCCCTGGAGTATCGCTTGCGCCGCGCGGTCGTGCTCCGCGGCAGCATCATCAATCTCCCCGGAAAATCCACTCAGGAATATAATCTCGAGCTCAAGCTTCACCACGATTACTAAGTCGACGGGGGACATCCAGTGACATTCATCGAGGCCTTGAACCCGCCCCAACGGGACGCGGTTCTGACCACGGACGGGCCGTTGCTCGTGTTGGCCGGGGCGGGGAGCGGGAAGACCCGCGTGCTTACCCATCGCGTCGCCCATCTCATTCAGGACTGCGGCATCCAGCCCCGCCGCGTGCTTGCGTTCACCTTCACCAACAAAGCGGCCGGGGAAATGAAGGATCGGGTCGCTCACCTTCTCGCCGGCGCGCCACGGGATCTGTGGGTGGGCACCTTTCACGCCACCGGCGTACGCATTCTCCGGCATTCGGGTCCCGCCATCGGCATCGACCGGGGGTTCGTCATTTACGATACCGACGACCAGGAGTCGCTCGTGCGCCGCATCCTTCGCGACTTGGATATGACCGATCGCGATATGAGCCCCAAGGCCATGCGTTCGGCCATCTCCACGGCAAAAAACGCGCTCACCAGTCCCGAGGCGTTTGCCGCGGAGGCAGATGGGTACCGGGCTCAGAAGATCGCTCGTGTGTATGCCGAATACCAAAAACGGCTTCGTGCGCATCATGCGCTCGATTTCGATGATTTGATCGGGGAACCGCTCCGGCTGTTCGCGGAACGGCCCGAGATCCGCGACAGCTTTGCCGAGCGCTTCCAGTACGTGCTGGTGGACGAGTATCAGGACACCAACGCCGCCCAGGAACATCTGATCGAGAACCTTGCTTCCGGATATCGTAATCTGTGTGTGGTCGGCGACGATGATCAATCCATTTACGGATGGCGAGGCGCCGACGTTCGGAACATTTTGGATTTCGAGAAACGCTATCCGGAAGCGAAGATCATACGGCTCGAACAGAACTATCGCTCGACCGGAGTCATTCTCGCCGCTGCGAACGCGGTCGTGAAGCACAACAAAGATCGCAAGGAAAAGACGCTCTGGACGGATCGAGACGGCGGAGATCTGCTCCAGCTCACCGTGACCCCGAATGAGGAAACCGAGGCCGAACGCGTGGTGAGCCGGGTCATGGACGAAACGCGCCGCGGCCTCACGTTGTCCGAGCTGGCCGTACTCTACCGAACGAATGCGCAAAGCCGTGCCCTGGAAACGGCGTTTCGCCGGGCCACCATTCCCTACGAGCTCGTGGGCGGAGTGGCGTTCTATCAGCGCCGGGAGATCAAGGATCTCCTCGCCTACCTGCGTATTCTCGTAACGCCTGAGGACGATCTATCGTTTTCACGCATCGTAAACGTGCCCAAGCGCGGGATCGGGAACACCACCCTCGATCGTCTGGCCGAGCACGCCAACCGGGAAGGCAAGAGCCTCTACGCCTCCCTTGCTTCTGTCCCCATGTCCCTGGAATTCCCCGCGTCCGCCCGGCAAAAGCTCTGGGAGTTTCAGCGGTTGCTCGAAGACATGAAGGCGCGCGTGGACGAACCGGTCGACGTGTTGCTCAAGGAGCTCGTGGAGCGCATCGGTTATCTGGAGTATCTGGAAGCTGACGAGCCGGAAACGGCGGTCGAACGCACCGAGAACGTGGAGGAGCTCGTGGCCGGCGCGCGAGCGTTCGTGGAGGAGGCGGAGGTCAAGGACGTGACGTCGTTCTTGAGCGAGGTCGCGCTCCTCACCGACATCGATCGGACCGAGGAAGGCGTGGAGAAGGTCTGGCTCATGACCATGCACAACGCCAAGGGCCTCGAGTTTCCGGCTGTGTTCGTGACCGGTTTGGAGGAGGGACTCTTGCCGCATCTCTCCTCCATGGAAACGGATGCGGATCTGGAGGAAGAGCGGCGCTTGTTCTACGTGGCCTTGACGCGGGCCAAGGAACGCGTGCATTTATTCGCCGCCGCGACGCGGCAGCACTGGGGAGGACCGGTGGGGGCTCCCTTATCGCGTTTCGTGGAGGAGATACCGGAGGAGCTGCTCGACGTGGAGCGTGAACCCGCCGTGCCGCGCTGGGGGCTGGTGGGCCAGGACCGCGGCCCCTCGCGCCGGGAGCCGGTCTCGACCGTGCGCCGGTCTCTGGGAATCGTGCGCCATCCCACCTTCGGTCGCGGGGATGTGATCGAACAGGAAGGATCGGGACCCGACGCCCGGCTCATCGTGGTCTTCGAGGGCAACATCAAGAAGAAGATCGTGGCTCGGTACGCCCAGTGGGAGGAGTCGCATGCGGATTTCTGAGCAAACGATCGCGCACTTAGCCCGCCTGGCTCACCTCGATCTGGAGCCCGAGGAAATGGAACGCTTGACCCGGGATCTGGGCGCGATCCTCGAATACGTGGAGCGGTTGGCGGACACGGGCGAGACCATTGCAGATGACCTGCTCCCCATGACGTGGCTTCGCGAAGACAATCCGATGTTGCCCTTAGCTCCCGGTATTGCCGTGTCCGTTGCTCCGGAGCGGCACAACGAGCTCTTCAAGGTGCCGCCCGTGCTCGGGGGCGATCGATCGAAGTCCGCATGAGCCTTCTTGCTCTTCCAGCGTCAACCCTGGCCGCCCGCGTGAAAAAGGGTGAGGTTCGAGCTGCCCACGTTGTCGAGGAATCGCTCGCGCGCATCGAGTCGGAGAACCCGCGCCTGGGCGCGGTGCTCCATGTGGGCGCGGACGCGGCCCGCGAAACTGCGCGCAGAGTGGATGACGACGTTAGCCGGGGTATCGATCCCGGCCCCCTGGCCGGCGTTCCGATCCTCCTCAAGGACAACATCTCGACCCTCGGAATGCCCACCACGGCCGGGTCGCGCATTCTCGACGGCTATCGCCCCTTGTTCGATGCCACGGTGGTAGAGAAATTGCGAAAGGCGGGTGCGATTCCGATCGGCAAGACGAACCTCGACGAGTTTGCCATGGGGTCCTCGACCGAGAATTCTGCGTTCGGCGTCACCCGCAATCCCTGGGACATGACACGTGTGCCGGGAGGCTCGAGCGGGGGATCGGCGGCCGCGGTGGCTTCGGCCATGACCCCGGTGGCGTTGGGTTCGGACACGGGCGGCTCCGTTCGCCAGCCCGCGTCCTTTTGCGGCGTGTACGGACTCTTGCCGACCTACGGGCGCGTGTCACGCTTCGGGCTCATCGCGTTCGCATCTTCGTTGGATCAAATCGGACCGATGGCGCGGGATCTGGGCGGTGTGCGCGCGGTATTCGAGGTCATTGCCGGCCACGATCCGCGCGATGCGACGTCGTCCATACAGGCGCCGGCGCCGGCGCGAACGGGCCCGCTTCGGGTCGGCGTTGCCCAGGAACTGCTGTCGCGACCGGGGGTCGAGACGGCGGTCGCGGCCCGGCTCGAAGAAGCCGCACAAAAACTCGAGCGAAGCGGCGCCAAGCTCGTACCGGTCACGCTTCCCGATCCGGACAAAGCCGTGGCGACGTATTACCTCATCGCGACCGCGGAAGCTTCCAGCAATCTGGCTCGCTACGATGGCGTGCGCTATGGACTGCGGGTCCCCGGAGAAACCGTGGAAAGCATGATGCGTCTCACCCGGAGCGCGGGGTTCGGGCGGGAAGTGAAGCGACGCATCCTGCTCGGAACGTTCGTGCTCTCGTCCGGCTATTACGACGCGTACTACGTGCGCGCTCAATCACACCGCGCGTTGCTTCGCCGTGCGTTCCTAAAGATCTTCGAGGGCGTCGACGTGGTGCTGCTGCCCACCTCACCCACGACCGCGTTTGCGATCGGCGACCGGACCGAAGATCCACTCGCCATGTACCTGGCCGACGTGTTTACCGTCTACGGCAACCTGGCCGGATTGCCTGCCTTGAGCGTTCCGGCGGGGCGAGATGCGGCGGGCCTTCCGGTGGGCGCTCAGCTCATGGCTCCGCCATTTGGTGAAGATCGTCTCTTTGCCGCCGCGGAGCAGTTGGAAGGAACAGGAGTATGAGCCCGCGATTCGAGGCGGTGATCGGGCTCGAGGTGCACGTCCAGCTCGCCACCCGAACCAAGATTTTTTGCTCGTGCGCCACGAGCTACGGCGCCGCTCCGAACACCCACGTATGCCCGGTGTGTTTGGGCCATCCGGGCGTGCTGCCCGTGCTCAACCGGGAGGCGGTCGCGCTCGCGCTTCGGTGGGCGGTTGCGGTGGGAGCGACCGTGCCCGAGCGCAGCATCTTCGCCCGCAAGAATTATTTCTATCCCGATCTTCCCAAGGGCTATCAAATCAGCCAGTACGATCGACCCATTTCGGTGGGGGGCTTGGTGCCCTTTCGCGTGGATGGCACCGTCCACCGGACGCGGCTCGTGCGCGCGCACCTCGAGGAAGACGCCGGAAAATCCTTTCATCCGGAAAGCGGACGCGAGGCGGCCACGCTCATCGATCTCAACCGGGCCGGGGTGCCGCTTCTGGAAGTCGTCACCGAGCCCGAGCTCCATTCCGCTCTGGAAGCGGAAGCGCTTCTCGAGCGGATTCATCAGCTCGTGACCTATCTCGAGATCTGCGACGGCAACCTCGAAGAGGGTAGCTTTCGGTGCGACGCGAACGTCTCCGTGCGTCCGTCAGGCACAACAGTGCTCCTTCCCAAGACCGAGATCAAAAACCTGAACTCGTTTCGCAATGTCTTTCGCGCGCTCGAATTCGAGATCGCGCGCCAGACCCGCGTTCTGGAAGCCGGCGAACCGCTCGTCCAAGCGACGCGCTTGTGGGACGCGGGAACCGGCCGCACGCGCGTGATGCGGGAGAAGGAAGAAGCGCACGATTATCGCTACTTTCCCGACCCGGATCTGCGCGCGCTCGAGGTGCCGGCCCACTGGATTGAGAATGTCCGTCGCGGGCTGCCCGAGTTGCCCTGGGATCGTGAGGAACGGTTGGCCAGCACGTACGCGATCACATTCGACGATGCGCGCATCCTGGCCGGCACCCGCGCCCTGGCGGATTACTTCGAGGCCGCGGCCCAAGCGGCGGGAGATGGGAAAGCCGCCTCGAGCTGGGTGCTGACCGAGATTCTTCGCCTGTACAAGGTGTCGTCGGATGGCTGGTCGGGGGTACGTGTTCCGGCGGCCGGCCTGGGGAAGATGGTGCGTATGATCCGCGAGGGAACGATCTCCGGAAAAATAGGCAAAGCGGTCTTTGCCGAAATGTCCGAGACAGGTCAGGATCCGGAAACGATCGTTCTGGCGCGCGGCTACAAACCGATCTCCGACCCTGACCAACTGCGCGAGATCGTGGCCCAAGTCTTGAACGAGCATGCCGGCCCCGTACGCGACTACCTGTCCGGCAAGGAAGCCGCGCTCAAGTTTTTGATGGGGCAAGTCATGAAACGCACCGAGGGTCGCGCGACACCGCATCTGGCGCAGGAGGCGGTGCTGGCCGGGATCGAGGCCCGGCGTTCGGAGACATCTCCATGAGCGAGCTACGGGTGCTCGTGGTGGGTTCCGGTGGGCGGGAACATGCGCTCGGCTGGGCCCTGGCCCAAAGTCCCTCCGTACGTCGCGTCGAGTCTGCGCCGGGAAACCCCGGACTTACCGCGCTCGGACGCAATTGGCCGGTTGCCGCGAATGACGTGGACGCGCTGGTGGATCTGGCCACGCGCGAAGCGTTTGACCTCGTCGTGGTCGGTCCCGAGGATCCACTCGCTCTGGGGCTGGCCGATCGTTTGCGAGGAGCCGGCGTCACCGTCTTCGGTCCCAATGCCTCGGGTGCGCGGCTGGAATCCAGCAAAGCCTTCGCCAAGACATTCATGAAACAACACGGCATTCCCACTGCGCCCTTTTCGATCGTGGAAACGATGGAGGACGCCGAAACTGCCCTCGGCCGATGGGGCGCGCCGGTGGTGGTGAAGGCGTCGGGACTTGCGGCGGGAAAAGGCGTGGTGGTCGCGGAGTCGGTGGACGAAGCACGGGCGGCGTGCCAAAGCTTCCTGGTCGAGCGCGTGTTCAAGGACGCGGGCTCCACGGTTGTGATCGAGCAAAAACTCGATGGCGAAGAAGTTTCGGTGTTGGCGGTTACCGATGGGGCACGCCTTTACGTGCTGCCGTCGGCGCAGGATCACAAGCGTGCGCTGGACGGAGATCAGGGACCCAATACCGGCGGCATGGGGGCCTACAGTCCCGCGCCGATGTTGACCGACACGCTCGCGCGCGAGGTCCGAGCACGCATTCTCGAGCCCACGCTCTCCGGTCTTCTTGCCGAGGGCATCACGTTTCGCGGCGTGATCTATGTGGGGATCATGATGACCGCGGAAGGTCCGCAGGTGCTCGAGTACAACGTTCGATTTGGAGATCCCGAAACGCAAGCCATTCTGCCGCGGCTTTTGGGACTGGATCTCGGCCAATTGTTGTTCGATGCCGCGCGGGGAAAGCTCGAAGCCGAGCAGCCCGTACCAACGGTCGGTGCATGTGCGTGCGTGGTGGCGGCGGCGCGCGACTATCCCCGCCAGGGCTCGCGCGGGGAGCGTATTTCCGGGGTGGAGGAGGCATTAGCCTCTGGAGCGCTCGTGTTTCATGCCGGTACGGCGATCGAGAACGGTCAACTGGTGACCGCGGGCGGACGTGTTCTTGACGTGGTGGGGACCGGAGATTCGCTGTCTGAAGCGCTTGACCTTGCCTATCGAGGCCTGGAGCACATCGCATTCGATGGTATGCGGTATCGTCGCGACATCGGGCATCGCGCGCTGGGCCGATCGCGGGCCGGGCGTTCATGACCCAAAAGGAGATCAGGATGGCCGAACCGGTGGTGGGCATTCTCATGGGGAGCGAGTCGGATAAACCGCGGATGGCGGGGGCGAGCGAGGTTCTTACCGAGCTCGGCGTGCCGCACGAAGTGCTGGTGCTGAGCGCGCACCGCTCGCCGGCCGAAGTCGGCGCTTATGCCGAAGGCGCGGCGGGACGGGGGATTCGAGTGCTCATCGCGGGCGCGGGCATGGCCGCGCATCTGGCCGGGGCCATCGCCGCACGAACCGTGCTTCCGGTCATTGGTGTACCCCTGGATGGATCTCCACTTTTAGGCCTGGATGCACTTCTTGCCACGGTGCAGATGCCGCCCGGAGTACCGGTGGCCACGGTGGCGGTGGGAAGCGCGGGGGCCAAGAACGCAGGGTTTCTAGCCGCCCAGATATTGGCCCTCTCCAACCCCGAGCTCCAGGAACGTCTCCGGGCGCGGCGTAGCCAGAGCGCGGCGAAAAAGTAAGCCACCCTATGGAGGTGGTGCCGGTCGACGTCGAGCATCCCGATCCCGGTGTCGTAAACCGGGCGGTGACTCTCTTAAGGGCAGGGCAGGTCATCGCGGGCCCTTCCGACACCGTGTACGGATTCCTCGTCAGACCTACAGCACCCCGGGCCATGGACACGCTCAAGAGCCTCAAGGGGCGTGAGGGTCCGTACATTCTTCTCGTGGCCAGCTTGGCCATGGCGCGAACCGCTACCCTCGGGGTCACTGAAACGACATGGGAGCGGGTGAGCCGAGTATGGCCGGGACCGGTGACGGTTGTGCTGCCAGGAGCATCGGGCCAATCTGTTGCGCTTCGTATGCCAAAGACAACCTTATTGATCACTATTCTCGAAGATTTAGGAGAACCTCTCATTTCCACGAGCGCAAATCGGGCTGGGGAGCCTGCTCCTCTATCCGCGGCGGAGGTTATGGGGCCTTTCGCGGACGAGATAGTGCCGCTTCTCCTGGACGGCGGCCCCGCCAGCTCGCGTGAACCATCGACTCTCGTGGATTTGACGGGCACGAACGCGCGTGTGTTGCGTCAGGGCAAAGGTAATGCCGCTCCGCTCCTTGACCCTCCCTAGGGGACACCCTAAACTTTTGTAGATGAACCCGTCACGGCGACCCTTCAACATCCTCTTCGTGTGCACCGGAAACATCTGCCGGAGCCCCATGGCCGTCGGCATTCTCGAATCCATTCTGTCCCCCCAGGCTCTGGCCACGGCCAAGGTCAGCTCGGCCGGGACGGGGGCCATGAACGGCATGCCGGTCAGCGAGAATTCGGTTCGCGCCTGCGAGGAGGAGGGAATCGATATCTCCCGCCATCGCTCGCGCGTGATCACGCGTCACCTGCTCGAAGCCAGCGACCTCGTGCTGGCCATGGAACGGCATCACGCGGAAGCCATGCGTCGACTTGCTCCCGATCTCGGTGATCGTATCCACCTCCTCTCCCAGTATGCCGCCGACGGAAATCCCGCCGTGCAAGGCGGCGTCCCCGATCCGATCGGGGGCGACCTGGAGGACTATCGACTGATCTTCGCGGAACTACGCGATCAGATTCGGGCTGCCTTGCCTCGCCTGGAGCGCGAGATCGCAGAGGCGCCGGTGGAGCCTTGATATGCCCATACCACCTCCGCCTCCATCCCGGGCCGAGTACATCTGGTTCGACGGTGACTTCGTTCCCTGGGAGTCGGCCCAGGTTCACGTCCTGTCGCATGTGATCCATTACGGATCCAGCGTCTTCGAAGGCATTCGTTGCTACAAGACGACCGAGGGTCCGGCGGTGTTCCGGTTGCCCGAGCATGTGCAGCGTCTTCTTTACTCTTGCAAGGTGGCGCGGATCGAACTGCGCTTTTCGGAAGCCGAACTCTTTCAGGGCTGCCTCGACGGCGTGCGCCGGAACGGATTCGAAGCATGCTACATCCGTCCGATCGTGTTCCGAGGCGCCGGCGGCATGGGCGTTTTCCCGCGTGACAATCCCATCCACGTCGCGATCGCAACCTGGGACTGGGGCGCTTATCTGGGGCACGATGGGATCGAGCAGGGTGTGGACGTCATGGTGTCCACGTTCCGCAAGCAACCGCCGGGAACGTTGCCGGCCACGGTGAAGTTCGGAGGCGGTTACACACTTTCGACCCTGGCCAAGATGGAAGCGAATCGGCTCGGTTTTGCTGAGGCCGTGCTGCTCGATACCGAGGGACGGGTCGCCGAAGGTACCGGCGAGAACATCTTCGCCGTGATCGAGGGCAAACTGCTTACCCCACCTTTGGCCAACTCCATCCTGGGCGGCATCACGCGCCGAAGCGTCATCCAGCTCGCTACCGACCATCACATTCCGGTTTCGGAGGAATCGCTCACCCGCGACATGCTCTACATGGCGCAGGAGCTCTTCTTCTCCGGGACCGCGTGCGAGATAACGCCCATCAAGAGCGTGGACAACCTGGCCGTAGGAAAGGGCAAGCGGGGACCGATCACGAAGAAGCTGCAAGCCGACTTTTTCGACATCGCAAGCGGAAAGGCAGCGGACCGGCACGGCTGGCTCACCCATGTTCCGGCGGCGAGCTCCGTCAGACCCGCTTAACGTGGCCTTTCTGGATCGCGACCCCGAAGTGGCCGGCGCCGTTCGCGCCGAGCTTGTGCGCCAGCGTGACACGCTGGAGATGATTGCGAGCGAGAACTTCACCAGCCCGGCCGTGCTGGAGGCGGTGGGTTCCGTGCTCACCAACAAGTACGCCGAAGGCTATCCGGGTAAGCGGTACTACGGCGGGTGCGAACACGCCGATCGGGTGGAGAGCCTGGCCCAGGAACGGGCAAAGCGCCTCTTCGGCGCCGAGCACGCCAACGTGCAACCGCACTCGGGCTCGACCGCCAATCAAATCGCCTACTTTGCGGTCATGAATCCGGGCGATCGCCTCCTCGGCATGAACCTGGGTCACGGCGGACATTTGACGCACGGCCACAAGGTCAACTTCAGCGGCCGTTTCTTTGAAGTGCACCAGTACGGCGTGTCTCCCGCCACCGGGCGGATCGATTACGACGCGCTGCGGGATGTGGCCCTGAGCGCCCGACCCAAGGTCATCGTAGCCGGCGCAAGCGCCTATCCCCGAATCATTGACTTCGATGCCTTTCGTCGGGTGGCGGATGAAGCGGGCGCGATCCTGATCGTGGATATGGCTCACATCGCGGGACTGGTGGCGGGCGGCATGCACCCCAATCCCGTGCCGGCCGCCGACATCGTCACCAGCACCACCCACAAAACGTTGCGCGGACCGCGAGGCGGATTCGTACTGTGCCGGGAGAAATGGGCGAAAGACATTGACCGCGTGAACTTCCCGGGCATGCAGGGCGGCCCGCTCATGCACGTGATCGCCGGCAAGGCGGTGTGCTTTGGCGAAGCGTTGCAGCCCGCGTTTCGCGAGTATGCGGCGAGGGTGGTGGAGAATGCCAAGGCGTTAGCGGCGGGGTTGCTCGCCCGTGAGTTCGATCTGGTGAGCGGCGGCACCGATAATCACCTTCTGCTCATGGATCTAAGGCGTCGCAAAATGACCGGCAAGCTGGCGGAAGCCTCCTTGGAAGCGGCCGGGATCACGGTCAATAAGAACGCCGTTCCCGACGATCCGGAAAAACCGACGGTGACGAGCGGGATTCGCATTGGCACCGCCGCCCTGACCACGCGCGGCATGGGACCGGAAGAAATGCGGCGGATCGCCATGGTGATGGCGGACGTGCTGGAGTCTCCCGAGGATCGAAGGGTGGGGACCAAGGCCCACGAAGCGACGGCCGATCTTTCGCAGCGGTTTCCCCTCTATCCCGAGCTTGGAGTGTGAGCGAGCGCCTCGCCTCGGAAGGCGGCTCGCCGGTTCGCTCCACCTTCCTGCCCTTCGCACGCCCAGTCATCGGTGAGGAAGAGCGCCGCGAAGTCATTTCGGTCTTGAACTCGGGTTGGCTCACCGTAGGCCCGCGCGTGGAGCGATTCGAGAAGGCGCTGGCCGAGTACCTCGACGTGCCCCACGTCGTGTGTGTGGATTCCTGCACGGCCGCGCTGCACGTATCGCTTCTCGCCCTCGGCATCGGACCCGGGCACGAGGTCGTGACGAGTCCCCTTACCTTCTGCAGCACGATCAATGTCATCTTGCACACCGGCGCGCGTCCCGTGCTCGCCGATGTCGACCCAGACACGCTCAACCTGGATCCGGAGCGGGCGGAAGCGGCGATTACCCGGGATACCTATGCGCTCTTGCCGGTCCACTACGGCGGATTTCCCTGTCCGATGGATGTGTTCACCGCGATGGCTCAATCGCGTGATCTGTGGCTGATCGAGGATGCCGCACATGCAATCGGTGCTACGTACCGGGATCAGAAGGCGGGCACCTGGGGAGACGCGGGGTGCTTTTCCTTTTACGCGACCAAGAACCTGACCACCGGGGAAGGCGGGGCATTGGCCACGCGGGACGCGGACCTTGCCGAACGCGCGCGGCTCTTGTCTTTGCATGGCATGGATCGCGATGCATGGAAGCGTTACACCGCGCAGGGCACCTGGTTCTACGAGATCCAGGCGGCGGGCTTCAAATACAACATGTCCGATCTCGAGGCGGCGATCGGGCTGGGACAGCTCGGCCGGCTGGAGATCATGAATGCGCGGCGACGTGAGATTGCCCAGGCTTACGACGCCGCATTTCGGGACCATCTCGCGATTGAAATTCCGTTTACGGAGCCGGGTGTGCTTTCGGCGCATCACCTTTATTCGATCCAGCTCCGCTTGGATGCGCTCACCCTCGATCGGGCCCGCTTCATGGATGAGCTGGCCGCGGAGAACATCGGCGCGAGCGTGCACTTCATTCCGATCGAGATGCACCCCTTCTATCAACGAACACTCGGGGTCTCGCCCGGTTCGTTCCCGGTCGCCGAAGCTGCCTATGCCCGCATGATTTCGTTGCCTATCTACCCCGCCATGAGCCCCGAGGACGTCGGCGATACGATCGCGGCCGTTCTCAAGATTGCCGATCGCTTTCGCCGGTAGCGTGCCGTGGCCAAGCCCGTGGTGCTCGTGGTCGGCGGAGGGTTTGCCGGCCTCGAAGCGGCCAAGGTCTTAGCCCGCTCTCAGAAGGTCCAAGTCCTTCTCGTTGACATCGCCAACTTCGCTTTGTTTTCCCCCATGCTGCCCGAGGTCGCCACAGGCGACATCGAGACGCGACACATTCTGGTGCCCCACCGGGACATCCTGCCCGCACAGGCGGCGCGGCAAGGACGCGTGATTCGCATCGACCATGCCCAGCGATTAGCGGACGTCGAGACCACGGTCATGCCCCGCATCGACGCGATTCACTATGACCACGTGGTGTTCACTCCCGGTGGAACCACCAATTTTTTTGGCGTCCCGGGTGCGGAAGGCCACGCCCTCACCTTCAAGACGATCGGGGACGCCATCCTGCTTCGAAACCGGATCCTTTCGCTGTTGGAGCGGGCGTCCGTGGAACCGTCGGCGGAAGGCCGAGAGCGCTTGTGCCGGGTCGTGATCGTGGGGGCCGGATTCTCGGGGGTAGAGCTGGCGGCAGCGCTCGCCGATTTCTTTCATCGCGCCGCCCGAAAGCAGTATCCGGAGCTCCAGCATTACCTGCGGGTGGCAGTGATCGAAATGCTGAACGAGGTCACGCCGATGCTGCCCGAAACGTTACGCCGCGCCGTCCGCCGGAGGCTCTTGGCATCGGGGGTCGATCTTCGGCTGGGAGTGAAAGTGAGCGCGGTGACGGGGGACGAAGTGATCTTGGGCGGAGGCACTGTTCTTCCGACCCTAACCACCGTCTGGACGGCGGGGGTGAAACCGGCCGAGGACCTGAAGAATTGGAACCTGCCCTTGGATGGGAAGGGGAGGGTGATCGTGGATCGGGAGCTCCGCGTGGAGGGCATTCCGGGAGCGTGGGCGGCCGGTGATGCTGCGGCCATTCCGTCTCCGGAAGGCACGGCGCCTCCGACGGCGCAACATGCCGTTCGGGAGGGACGGCTCTTGGCTCGAAACATCCTCGCCGAGCTCGACGGACAACCCGCCCACCCCTTCACGTATCGCACGAAGGGACAGCTCGTATCCCTTGGTCATCGCAGTGGGGTAGGGATCGTGATGGGGGTTCTGGTCCGCGGCTTTCCGGCCTGGTGGCTCTGGCGCACCTATTACCTGCTTCAACTCCCTACCTGGCTTCGGCGGGTGCGGGTGGCGCTGGACTGGACGATCGATTTGTTCTTTCAAAAGGACGTGGTGGAGTTGCCGATGGGGAGCGAACGCCGCGAGTAACTCCTCCCAGGAGGAGTAACAAGTAAAAACAATTCATCAAATCGCCCCGGGGCGATTGCCTCGTGCACTCGTTTTGAAGCGAGTGCCTACATGCCGCGAAGCGATTCGATCACTCGATCCTGCTCAGCATCGGTCAACTCGGGATAAAGCGGCAACGACAAGCACGTCGCGGCCCACCGCTCCGCCTCCGGCCACCGACCCGTCTGTTCCCCAAAGGCCGGCTGAGCAGGAACGGTGAGCGGATAATGAATTGCCGTCCCGATACCCGCCTCGCGAAGCCCTGAAGCAATGCGATCCCGATGAGAATGGCGCACCGTGAAGAGGTGATACACGTGCCGGGCCCCGATTCGCTCGATTGGCAACTGCAACGGTTCTCCAAACGGCGTGAAACCAACCAACCCCGCCCGATACCGCTCCGCCAACGCCCGACGCTTGTTCGTCCAATCCGACAAATGCCGTAACTTCACGGACAGAATCGCGGCCTGGATCGCGTCCAGCCGCTCGTTCTGACCGATCTCCACGTGCAATGTATGGTCGCTTCGGCCGTGATTGGCCAGCCGGCGCACACGGGCGGCCAGTTCGAGGTCCGACGTCATCACCAACCCGGCATCGCCGGCCGCGCCGAGATTTTTCGTGGGATAAAACGAAAAGGCCGCCGCATCGCCAAGGCTCCCAACCGTGCGTCCCTGCCATGTCGCGAGATGACTTTGCGCGCAGTCTTCGAGCACCAGGAGTTCGCACTTGCGCGCCAACCGAAGCAAATCGTCCATGGGTGCCGGGTGCCCGTACAAATGCACCGGAATGACCGCTCGCGTGCGCGGGGTGAGCGCAAGCGCAACCTGCTCGATATCCAGACACCCGGTTTCGGGATCCACGTCCACGAACACCGGCACTGCGCCTGCGTGGACGACCGCGGCGGCGGTAGCAATGAAGGTGAACGCGGGGACGATCACCTCATCTCCTGGCCCGATGCCCATGGCGGTCAACGCCAGGGACAAGGCCGACGTCCCGCTTTTCGTGGTCACCGCACAGGACATGCGGTGCATGGCCGCAAAATCCCGTTCGAAGTCGCGAACCGGATCCCCACCAATGAAGGCGGCATGCCGAAGCAGGGGTAAAACGGCGTCCAAAAGCTCGGGCTCGAGCGCCCGGTGTTGCCCGGCGAGATCGATGAAGGGAACAGGATGCTCCGACACAGCGCGGCAGTATAACACCGGGCCTGGTGCTGGAGTTCTCCGATCCCCTTGTCCTGCCCCAAGTTCGGCCCTCTGGACGGGATTCCGGTTGCTTGCTCCGGCACGAAGCCATCGTTAGACTTTTCCGGCTCCGTATTGCAGGCCGCTGGTTCAAGGGAGGTACGTCGTGCAGGAGATCGCAGAACTCAACGCTCGCGTGCGGGAGGATGCTCAGGCCTTGAGCCGGGTCACCTCCGAAGTGGGACGCGTGCTGGTGGGGCAGAAGCGAATGGTGGATCGTTTGCTCGTTGCCCTGCTCGCCGACGGTCACGTGCTTCTCGAAGGCGTCCCGGGGCTCGCCAAAACCCTGGCCATCAAGACGCTCGCCGGCACCCTGCACATGCAATTCTCGCGCATCCAGTTCACGCCCGATCTGTTGCCCGCGGATCTCACCGGGACCCTCATTTACAATCCGCGGGACGGAGCCTTCACCCCACGCAAGGGTCCTGTGTTCACCAACATCTTGCTCGCCGACGAGGTGAACCGCGCCCCGGCCAAGGTGCAAAGCGCCCTTCTGGAAGCAATGCAAGAGCGACAAGTCACGCTTGGCGATACCACGCATCGCCTGCCCGAACCCTTCCTCGTCTTGGCCACCCAGAATCCCATCGAACAGGAAGGCACTTATCCCCTCCCCGAAGCACAAGTGGATCGCTTCATGCTCAAGGTCGTCGTCGAGTATCCCTCGAAGGAGGAAGAGCTTCAGATTCTCGAACAAGCGGGATTGGGGGTCCTTCCCACCCCCACGCCGGTTCTCGATCAAGCGGAACTCTTGCGCTTGAGACAGGTGCTCCGGAGCATCTACGTGGACGAAAAAGTGAAGCGCTATGTCGTCGACCTCGTCATGGCCTCACGCACCCCCGACAAATACGGTCTCGATCTCGGGCCGCTCATTGCGTACGGTGCGTCGCCACGCGCCACCATCTATCTTGCGCAGGCCGCCCAGGCGCACGCGCTCTTGCGCGGGCGCGGATATGTCACCCCGGATGACGTGAAGGCAATTGGACTGGACGTGTTGCGCCACCGCATCATCCCCACGTTCGAGGCCGAAGCCGAAAACGTGACCGCGGCCGCGATTGCCCAGAAGCTGCTCGATTCCGTCGAAGTGCCGTGAGCCGCCCATGATTCCCCGCGAAGTACTGCGCAAGGTTCGGCACATCGAGATCCGGACCCGGCGACTCGTCACCGACATGTTCGGGGGCGAATACCACTCGGTCTTCAAGGGACTCGGTATGGAGTTCGCCGAGGTGCGCGAGTACGCCGCCGGCGACGACATCCGATCCATCGACTGGAACGTGACCGCCCGCATGGGGCATCCGTTCGTGAAGCTGTTCCGTGAAGAGCGGGAGCTCACCGTGGTCCTCCTCGTCGACCAAAGTGCATCGGAATTCTTCGGCACGCGCGAGCGCCTCAAGTCCGAATTGGCGGCCGAGGTCGCCGCGCTCTTGGCGCTCTCCGCGGTGGAAAACAACGACCGAGTGGGTCTTGTCCTTTTTACCGATCGCGTCGAGCTCACCGTGCCTCCAGCCAAGGGCCGCCGTCATGTGCTGCGAGTAGTGCGCGAAATCCTCGCCCATCATCCGAGCGGCAAGGGAACAGATCTGGCCGGAGCGCTCGATCATCTTTGCCGACTGCAAAAGCGGCGCGCGGTGGTGTTCTTGATTTCGGATTTTCTCGCGGAAGGCTACGAGCAGTCTCTCTCCATTGCCTCCAAGCGTCATGACCTTGTCGCGTTGCGGTTGCGCGACCGGCGCGAGGAGATCCTGCCGTCGGTGGGTGTGGTGGCGCTTCGCGATCTGGAAACAGGGCGCGATTTAATGGTCGACACCTCCAACCGCAATGTGCGGGCGCGATTCGGCAAAGGCGTGGTGGACCGGGAGCGTGCGTTCCAAAGAGCCGTGCGCAAGGCACAAGTAGACTCCGTCGATCTCTGGACCAACGAAGACGTGGTGGCCCCGTTGGCCGGTTTCTTCCGGCGCCGCATGCGGAGGCGATGAGTGAAACGCGCCCTGTTTGCCGCCGTTTTGTTGTGTCTCAGCACCCCGACCCGGGCCGCCGAAACGCCGACCGATACCCTCCGGGTTTCCGGCCAGCTCTCCGCGTTGGAAGCCCGAATTGGGGAACGTGTGCATGTGCGCGTGGCGCTTCCGAAACCTGCGCCCGATGCACGGCTCATGGGTCCATTGCCCAAGGATTACGGCACGCTCCAGGTCCTGACCTCGCAGGAATCCCAAGCCCAGGATGACAGCACGGCTTGGGATTTGGAGGTGGCGGCCTTCGATTTGGGTGAACAGGATCTCGGCACGCTGCCGTTTCAGCTCGAAGGTGGAGGAGGATCAGTTCCGGTCGCGCTTTCCAATGGCCGTATCGACATCACGCCGACCTTGCCCGATACGGCTACCGCGGCAGGACTTCGCGACGTGAAGCCCCCCGTTCCGGTGCCCATCCGCTGGCGTTGGGGGCGGATTGCCATGGCCCTCGGTATCCTGATCGCCCTCATCGCGCTCCTATGGTGGCTCAAGCAGCGACGCAAGGTCGAGGACGTGCCGGTCCCTCTGCTCCCGACCCTTTCGCCCGAGGAGGCCGCGCTTCGCGCCTTGCGCGAATTGGAAGATGCCGCGCTGGCCGCGCGGGGCCGTCGCCCCGAACACTACGTGCAATTGAGCGGCATCCTCCGCGAATACGTGGAAAAACGATTTCGCGTTCCCGCCGTGGAGTCCACGACCTCGGAGCTTCGCCACGCGTTTCTCCGCGCCCTCCGAACCCCCGCTGATTCGGACACGCTGCTCGATCTTCTCGATCACTCGGATCTGGTGAAGTTCGCGCGTTACGATCCCGGAGTCGAAACCGCACGCGCCGACCTCGAGCGGGCGAGAGCCTGGATCGAACGCAACCGACCCGCCGCGATACCCCTGCCGGAGGAGGCCGTGCATGCGGCTGGCTGATCCACTCTTTCTTATTTTGCTTTTGCCCTTGGCTCTGATCCTGTTCTGGCAGCTGAGACGCGGGAGTGAAGGGGCAACCCTGCGGTTCTCGGACGTGCGCATGTTTCAGGGTACGGGGTGGCGGGTCTGGACGGCGCGGGCGGTGCCGGTCCTGGCCTACACGGCGGGAACCCTTCTCATCTTGGCCCTGGCCCGGCCGCAAACCGGGGCATCGCGATCCGAAGTCAAAAGCGAGGGGATCGATATCGTGCTGTGCCTCGATATCTCCGGAAGCATGCGGGCGGAAGACATGGGTCCGGGCAATCGACTCGCCGTCGCCAAGGAGGTCGCGAAAAAATTCGTGGAGGGCCGGCCGGGAGATCGCATCGGCCTGGTGGTGTTTTCCGGAGGTGCGTATACGCAGTGTCCGCTTACCCTGGATCACGGCATTGTCACCTCGCTCATCGATCAAATCGATTTTGGGCAGGTGGCGGACGGGACCGCGATCGGGATGGGGCTTGCGACGTCGGTCAACCGGCTGCGTGAAGCGAAAGGGAAGAGCAAGGTCGCGATCCTGCTCACCGACGGACAGAACAACGCGGGCGAAATCGATCCCGCGACCGCGGCCAAAGCCGCCCATGCGCTCGGGGTGCGTGTGTACACGATTGGCGCGGGCAGCAAGGGAGCGGCCCGCATCCCGGTCGACGATCCCGTATTCGGCCGCCGGTACGTGACCATCGATGCGAGCATCGACGAGAACACGTTGCAAAATATCGCCAAGGAAACGGGAGGCCGCTACTTTCGGGCCACCACCGCCGAGGCCTTGGAGAAGATCTACAGCGAAATCGATCACATGGAGCGTTCGGAGGCGTCCACGGTGGAATACATCGAGTACAACGAGAAGGGCCCCATCCTCGCACTCTTGGCCGGTCTGTCCTTGGCCGGAGCCCTGGCCATCGCGGGAACCGTGGCCAACCGGATACCCTAGCTAATGCTTTGGGGAGCCCCGCACGCGCTCAATTTTCTGTGGCTCATACCGCCTCTGGTGGCCGTGGCGATATTCGCGGCGATAAGCCGGAGCCGGCGACTCCGCACGTGGGCAGAGGTACGGTTGTGGCCGCGGCTTACGCCGACCCGCGCCCCCGCCCGGCGGGGTGTGCGCACGGCACTCTTCTTGGCGGCCATGGCGCTCGCTCTCATTGCCGCGGCGCGCCCTCAAGTGGGCGCGCACACGGTGCAGGTGAACCGGCAAGGAATCGACGTTCTGGTTGGACTCGACGTGAGCCTTAGCATGGACGCGGGGGACGTCGTGCCCAGTCGCCTCGAGCGATCCAAGCAGGAGATTCGCGAGCTTCTGGGCGGCCTGCGCGGCAATCGCGTGGGCATCCAGCTCTTCTCGGGATCGCCGTTTCTTTATTGCCCCCTGACCCTCGACGTCGCCGCCGCCAATCTATTTCTGGACGCGGTCAAGGCGGATGTCCTCCCGGATCCGGGAACGAACTTGGAAAGTGCATTGAATGGAGGGAAATCTGCTCTGGAGCATGCCGAGGGTAAGGGCGGGCGCGTCATCGTCATGTTCACCGACGGGGAGTCGCACGAAGGGAATCCGGTCGAGGTTGCGCGTGCGCTCGGGCAAGCTGGGATCCCGGTGATCACGGTCGGCGTCGGCACCCCGGCCGGGGAGCCGATTCCAGTGCGGGATGACGGCGGGCGGCCTGCGGGGTACAAGAAAGATCGCAGCGGCCAGGTCGTGTTGAGCCGGCTGGATGAAGACGTCTTGCAGCAAATCGCCCAGGTGAGCGGTGGCAAATACCTGGCGGCGACCCTTCAGGGCCATGAGATCGGGAATCTGTTGGATTTTATGGGGCGCATGGAGCGTGGGGAGCTGGGGGGATCCTTCCGCCGCCGGGTGGAGGAGCGGTATCAGATCCCCGCCGGGCTGGCCGCGGTATTTCTCATCTTGGCTCTCGTTCTGCCCGAAACCCGTGGGGTGTCCAAGACCGAACCATCGGAGTCAGAAGCGTGAACGGTTTAGCCATTCCGGTTTTATCCGCATGTCTCATTCTGGGCGTCACCGACCTGCTGGCGCCGTTCGTGGATGGTGCGTCACGCGAGGGGCGTAAAGGCAACGAACGCTATGCGGCTCGAGATTGGGATCATGCGCTTGAGCATTACGAGAAGGCCGCCGCCCAAAAACCCGATGGCGCGTTTCAATACAACCTGGGTACGGCGGCCTACCAGAAGAAGGACTTCAAAGCGGCCACGCAGGCGTTCTCTCGGGCGACCGCGGACGCCACGATGGATCGCGATCGCACCGCCTACAACCTCGGCAACACCCGGTTCAAGGCCGGAGACTTGCAGGGCGCCCTGGGGGCCTATCGATCCGCCTTGGTGGCCAACCCGAACGACCCGGACGCCCGCGCGAACTACGAGTTGACGCTTCGTCAGCTCAAATCCTCGCCGCCCGATTCCTCGCAAAAAAACCAGCAACAGAAACAGAACCAAGAAGACGGGCAGAATCAGCAAAACCAATCTGGACAGAACCAAGACCAGAACCAAAATCAGAACGAAAAGAACCAACAAAACCAGGCGCAACAGAACCAACCCGGGTCAGAGGGGCAAAACAACCAAGACCAACAGAAAGAGGGCGAGAGCCAACCGAACGAGCCCAAAGACGGTCAGGAATCGAAGGCGGATTCGAGTGGAGGCATGCCTCAGAAGCCGGGACAGATGACGCCCGCTGAAGCAAAACGGTTATTGAACGCCGTCACGCCGGAGGAGCGGGAACTTCTGCAGGCTCGACTCAAGGCCACGCGCAAGCATCGTGCGGAGAAAGACTGGTGAAACGCGTCCTCGTCCTCTGCCTCTTGCTGGCCATCACCGGGGCGCGAACCGTCCGCGCGGCGGACGTCAGTGCCAGCCTGGATCGGCGGACCGCGCAGGTGGGGGAAAACGTCGTGCTGACCGTGGTCGCCAATGGTGCGGTGAAGTCGGTTCCCGACGTGTCCCTGACCAGCCTCGAAACCGACTTCGACGTCTACTCCGTCGGCCAGTCCACCAATGTGTCGATCGTGAACGGGCAAATGACCACGCAAACAAGCCGGCAATTCGTGCTCATTCCCAAACACGCGGGGACGTTCACCGTTGGCCCGTTGTCGGTGCGCCTCGGCAACGATTCACTGCAAACCCAGCCTCTGTCGCTGACCGTCACCAGTGGGCCTCCGCCGCCGAGCCCCTCCCCGAGCACGCGGGGGGAATCCGGAGGCACTTCGGGGAGCGAAGATCTCTTCGTCCGAGCCACGGTGGATAAATCGAGCGTATATGCCTACGAACAAGTCACGCTGCGCGTGCGGCTCTACGCACGAGGTGGACTTCTCGACAATCCGGCCTACACGCCGCCGGCCACGGAAGGGTTCTGGCGCGAGGACGTGCCCCCGCCCCAACCGGGAATCGAGGTCGTGAACGGGATGCGCTATCGCGTTCTCGAGGTGCGCATGGCGCTCTTTCCCACGATCCCGGGGGTCCACACCATCGGAGAAGCCGTGCTGGATTGTCAGGTCGAGGACCGCACGCGGCAGCGCGATCCCTTTTCGTTCTTCGGCGGCTCGTTGTTCGAGGCGAAGCACATGATCCTGCGCAGCAAGCCGCTCACCGTCACCGTGAAAGCGTTGCCGGCCGGAGCACCGCCGGGGTTCGAAGGTTCGGTGGGCGACTTTCAGCTCGAAACGTACGCCGATCGCCGGGACGTAAATCAGAACGAACCCGTGACGTTGACGGTGAAGGTGAGTGGGGAGGGTCACCTGCGCACGATTGGAGAGATCCAGCTTCCGGCAACTCAGGATTTTCGTGCGTATCCCTCGACCGAGAACCAGCAGCAATCGACCGAGGGGGATCGCATCCGGGGGAGCGTGACCCGGCAATTCGTGCTGGTGCCCCTCAAAGCCGGGGATCTTCAGCTTCCCATCGTGCGGTTCGTTTTCTTTTCTCCGCGGGACGGCGCCTATCACACTGCGGCGAGTCAGCCGATCTCGATTCATTCCGCGGCGGGGGCACCGGCCGCACCGGGGAGCGCGCGTAGCGGCATAGAAGTCGTCGGGCACGACATTCGCTTCATCGAGACCGACGTTCCACGGTTTACGACCCATTCCGATCCATGGTCGGCCGCCAAGCCGTGGCTCTTGCTCTTGCCCTTGCCCGTTCTGGGATATCTCGGGTTATGGGGTTGGGAGGAACGGCGGCGCCAGTTCCAGACCCAAGGCGCGCGACGCCGCCGGTCCCAGGCCGCACGCCGCGCGAGGGCACGCCTCAGAGATGGACATGGGGACGCAAGTGCAGTCGCAGAACGCGTGGGGGACGTGCTCCGTACCTATCTTGCCGACCGATACGATCTCCCAGCGGCGGGGTTGACCCCCGATGTCGTCGTGGCACGCCTATCGGAGGAGGGGGCGGACCCGGAACCCTGGGTTTCTCTTCTCGAGCGTTCGGACGCGGCTCGCTATGCGCCGCCCGCGTCGCGCGCCGTCACCGCAGAATGGACTCGAGATGCCGAGCGTCTCATCGCCACCCTGGAGAAGCACTCGTGATACAACGTCTCGGGGTTCTGATGACCCTCCTGTGGGCTCAGACCGCGCACGCCGACGCTACAGCCACCGAGGCCTTTTTGCGGGGCAACACGCTCTATCAATCCGGGGATTACGCGGGAGCCCTAAACGCTTACGAGGAGGTCACGCGGCGTGGATTGACCGCACCGGAATTGGAGTACAACTTAGGTAACGCCTCCGTCAAATCGGGAAAAATCGGGCTGGCGGTGTTGCATTACCGGCGGGCCTTGGCCCTGAAGCCGAATTATGAAAGTGCTTGGATTAATTTGAATTACGCCAGATCGTTGACCCAGGATGTGAAGTCAGAAGCCCCCCCATCTCAGCACCAGGGGTGGACGGCCCAGTTGCGGTTGGGCGCGGAGCGGGCCGGATGGCTGTTATTTGCGGTAGTGACGGTGCTCTTGGGCTTGGCCGCGTGGCGGCGTGTGGGGACCGGGTTTCCGGCGTGGGTAAGCGGGCTCCAATGGTCCGTGGTGGCGGTGGCATTGCTCTTGGTGGCGGCTCTGGTATTCGAATGGAGCCAGCTCTCCAAGGGCAAGGAAGGAGTTGTGCTGGCCGAAGAAACGGAAGTGCGCGCGGGTCCTAGCCCGGATCAAACCGTTTCGTTTCGATTGCATCAAGGTACGGAGGTAGACATTTTGCGGTCGGTGCCGGGGTGGATTGACGTCAGAGTTTCGCCGGAGCTCGAAGGCTGGGTTCCCGAAACGGCACTGCAGCCGATCTGAACTATGTGAGTCATCGCAGCCTTTGGGAGAACGAATCATGTTAAAGCGGGTGCTCCTCACCGTGCTGATTACGGGGGCGACGCTGGTTCTCATCGCGACGGTGGCTGCGGTGGTGTTGATAAAGCCTGAGAAGCTCAAGGCCCAGCTCATCACCCAGCTACAACATCGCACCGGATATGTGCTCACCGCCGGGCCGGCGTCGCTTGCTCTCGGATGGCACGGCGCCGGCATCAAGGTCCACCAGCTGAACGCCCAATCGCCCGACTCCTCGGTTGTGATCGCGATGGAGGACCTCGCCGCCTACGTGAAACTCCTTCCGCTTCTCCATCATCAGGTGGCCCTCGAGCACGTGAGCCTCGGTAAGCCCTCCTACGTGCTGCGCAAAGGAACAACGAAACCGACCCCCGCCGAGAAGGCACCGGGAGGACACGCGACCTCGCTGGCTCAGCTCGGCATCGATTCGTGGTCGGTGTCCGACGGTTCGTTCAAGCAGTACGAACCTGGGCGCGGCGAGTTCACGCTAAGCGGCATCGACATGGGGGGTGGTCTCAATTGGGCCCACGAAGCGGGGTGGAATGGCTCGGCGCACGGCACGATCAAGCACGGCGTGTTCTTTGCCGCGGGACGCCCCTGGCCGTTCGAGAACCTGAAAATCGATTCGGATTTCAGGCTCTCCAGCGCGGCCGATTCGATCCAGGTGGAGACGATGGAGCTTGGAATCTCCGGGCTCAAGGGTTACTTCAAGGGAGGCTATGCGCGCCAGAATGGCGTGTGGGTGGGCGACGTTCGCGGAAAGGTCGATCAAGCCGCGTGGTCCAAGTTCGAGAATTTTCTGACCCCGCTCGCGGTCTCGCTGAAGCGCTTCGACGTCGACGGCAGCGTGGGGCTTCCCGATATGCATCTGTGGCGGACTGCCAGTGGTCAAAACAACATTGAGGGAACGCTCTCGGTCGTTGATCTCTCGGTGAAGATGCAAGGCGCACCGGCGGGGTTATCGCAGTTTCATGGCACGGCGCACTTCACCCCCGAGACCATCGCCATGAAAGGGGGAAAGGGCGTGGTGGCCGGCCAACCGCTCGCGCTCGATCTCAACATGACCGGAACGTCGCCGCGTAAGGTGCGAGCGCACGTGGTCACCTCGTTTCCCGGAGCGGTGGCCGGACAACTCATTCCTAAGGACAAGCCGATCACGTTGTCGAGCGGAAGCTTGAACGTCGACGTCGTGCTCGAGCGCGCATTTCCGGGACAAGGACTTCCGACCTGGGCCGGCCGGGTTCAGTTTCAGGGCCTTTCGGGCACGCTGAACAAGCTGCCCTTTGCCGAGGGCTCGGGCACTGTGGCCATGAACGGCATGGCGGCGGACGTCCAGGCACTCCACATGAAGATCGGCCGGTCGGATTTCACCGTCCACGGCACCATTCCCGACCTGACGAATCCCTGGTTCAACTTTTCTCTCGTCTCCGGCGTTCTGGACGTGGACGAGCTCACGTCCAAGGCCGAAGCAAGCGGTGGACCGTCTTCGACCGATTCTTCCGGAAAACCCAAACGTTCCCCGCTCGGCATTGCCGGCCAAGGGCCGGCGCGGGTGGGCTCCTTGCATTTCAAGGGCAAGGATTACCGCGAGGTGACGGCCCAGGTGCGCCTCGACGAGGCCGGGATCACGCTCGACAACTTGACCGGGCGCGGTTACGGCGGCTCCGTGGCCGGGAATCTGCGGGTCACTCCCCGGGAGGGTCATTGGGCCTATGACGGAAAGCTGACCGGGAAGGACATGAAGGCCAGCGAAGTGCTCTCCACCTGGGTGCCTCGAGCCAACATTTTGGACGGACGTATCAACGGCGTGGTCGATTTGAGCGGCCAGGCGGGCAAGGGGACGGATCCCAAGAAGACGCTGAGTCTGGTCGGTGACGCAAAGCTGGATGGCGGCGCGTTTCGCAATTTCACGGGCCTCGCGTCACTCAGCAAGTACATCAATATTCCGGAGCTCACGACTCAGGGCTGGCCCATTCAGGATCTCGCCACTCACTTTGAAATTCAGGATGGCGCGGCCGTGTTCAAGGGATTACACCTCACCCAGGCCGGCATGGATTGGGATCTCGCCGGAGCGATTGGGTTCGACGGGGGGCTGAACTTGAAGGGTTCCCTCCGGGCGCTGCCGGATCGGCTCAAGATTCCGTCCGAGGTTGCCCCCTACACGAAGTATCTCGTCCATAGTGACGGGCGCATCGCCATCGATTTCAACGTGACCGGGAAATCGTCCGCGCCCACTGTAGCCCTAGATTGGGACGACTTGCTGGAGCACGCCGCCGGAAAATTCGCCCAGGATCAGGCCACCAATATCATTTCGCAGCAGATTCAAAAGGCGATCCAGGGGAAGACACCGACGGTGAAAGCGCCGGGGGACACCACGAAGACGACGCTGGATTCATTGCAAAAGGTCGTGCCGTTCCCGACCAAGGTGGATTCGCTCAAACCCAACGTATTCGACCAGCTCAAGGATCTGCTCGGCGGAAAGAAAAAGAGCCCGCCCGCCAAGCCGGAGAGCACGAAAGCTCCGCCGTCCAGCACCCAGGCTAAGCCGCCTCCGTTGTGAGCCCTGCGGTCGCGTGATACCGTTCGCGACCCATGCAACACGCGGTCATTCTCGCTGGAGGGAGCGGGGAGCGCTTCTGGCCCTTGAGCCGCGACGATCGGCCCAAACCGTTTCTCGCCTTTTTCGGTGAGACGTCCCTCCTTCGCGCCACCTTTTTGCGCGTGCGTTCGATCGTTCCATCCGATCGCATATGGGTGGTCACTGCGATGGCGCACGTGGCGCGCGTACGGCGCGAGCTTCCGGAGATTCCCGCGGACCACGTGCTCGGCGAACCCTTGGGGAAAAACACCGCGCCGGCGATCACCCTCGCGGCCTGCCGCATTGCCGCCCAGGATCAAGAAGCGGTGCTCCTCGTGCTCCCCGCCGATGCGTGGGTGCCCCGCCCCCAACCGTTCGTGCGTGCCGCCAAAACCGCGCTTCGCTTGGCGGAGCGGGAGGATCGACTTTACCTGGTCGGGGTGACGCCCACGCGTCCGGAGACGGGATACGGCTGGATCGAGCCGGGGCCGGTCCTGGGGCGGGGTCCGGCCCGGGCGGTGCGGCGCTTCGTGGAAAAGCCGACTCTCGCCAGGGCTCGTCGATTCCTCCAGAGCGGCCGATATCTATGGAACGCCGGCATATTCGCCTGGAAGGCTCGTGTGTTTCTCGAAGAGACGAACGCGCACCTTCCGGCCTTGTATCGAGCGTTTCATCCATTGGGCGTGGGCACGCTGACGCGACCGCGCCTCGAGGCGGCCTACCGGAAAGCTTCCTCGACATCGGTGGATGTGGGTATCCTGGAGCGCTCGCGGCGCGTGGCAGTGGTGGTGGGGCGCTTTGCGTGGGACGATCTGGGCACCTGGTCGGGGCTGGCGCGACTGGATCCGGAATTCCAGAAGGGCCATGTGCTCAAACTCGATAGTCCGGATACCATTGTATGGGCCGAAACGGGTCCGGTGGCGGTGATCGGCGTACCTGGAATCGTGGTGGTGCGATCCGGGGACGCGACGCTGGTGGCGGCCCTGGATCGCGCGCAAGACGTGCGTACGATTGCGCGCGCGCTTCGAACGAAAGGAAAGAAACGAAAGACGCTCAAGGAGGGTTGAGCCATGACGTTCAAATATTGGGTGCGTCCGGCCGTGGTGATCGTGGCCGGTATCGGGCTCGCGGGATGTGGGGCTAAGCAGCCACCTGAAACTCAGGTCGACAAACACCCGTGGGAAGTTCGAGTGGAGTCGCCGCTCGACACCATTCAAGTCACCCCGGAAACACAAACGACCGCGCAAACCGTACCTTCGGAGACACAGGTAACGACGGGCATGGAGACGCCGGTGGTCACTGAAACCGCGGCCGCCATGCCTGCATCCGGTAACACCGCGACCCCGGCGGTTCAGACCTCGATGCCGGATTCCAAATCCTTCATTCCCGGATGGCGCGTGCAGATCCATGCGTTCCCCACCATGGCAAGCGCGGAAGCGGCGGCGGTGAAAGCGCGGCAGCGATTCACCGAACCCGTGTATGTCGAATATCAAGCGCCCATGTACAAGGTGCGGGTAGGGGACTTTCTGACCAAGGACGACGCGCGGCACATGGTGAACCGGGCCAAGGCGGAGAACTACGCGCAGGCCTGGGTGGTCGAGGATTTGGTCATGCGTCCGGGAAACTAATTCCGAACGCGACGGAAAACCATGTCGGAACTACGCAAGGATCCGTTCCTGGATCGCTGGGTCGTGCTCGCCCCGCATCGCGAACATCGGCCTCGGTCATCCCAGGGCGACGCATCGAAAGCGGAGTGTCCGTTTTGTCCCGGGCACGAATCCCAAACCCCGCCCGAAGTGCTCGCGTTGGGCCGCCAGAGCAACCGCCCCGATACCCCGGGTTGGCAGGTGCGCGTGTTTCCCAACAAGTATCCCGCCTTCTCGCCGGAAGCGGATAAACCCGCGGTATACCCGCCCTTTCTCGCCCAGACCGCGCGGGGCGAACACGAAGTCGTCGTCACCTCGCCGGATCACGACGCCCGGTGGAGGACGTTCTCGAAAGAGCAGGGTCGGCTCGTTCTCGAAGCGGTGGCACAACGCCGCGAAGCGCTGGCTCGCCTTCCCGGGATCTCGCAGGTGTTCACGTTCGAGAACGCGGGGGAAGCCGCGGGGGCCACCTTGCCCCACCCGCACCTGCAGATGATGGCGCTCCCGCAGGTGGCTCCGATCGTGGATGAGGAGATGCGGCGGGGCGAAGCCTGGTACGCCTCGGAAGGCTCATGCCCGTTGTGTTACTGGATCGAGGCGGAGACACGTTCCGGCGACCGGGTGCTCGAAGCCGGGTCGGAAATTGTGACCCTATTGCCCTTTGCCCCGCGGTTTCCGTTCGAGTTCTGGATCCTGCCTCGCGTTCACCAGTCGGCCTTTCCCGGCCCCGGAAACCCGCTCTTGGGCAGTATTGCCGGAGCCCTCCGCGACCATCTCACCTCGCTGGAGATCGAGCTGGGTCGCGTGAGCTACAACTGGGTGCTTCACAGCGCGTCGCCAGGCGATTCCGCCCTGGCCTTCTATCACTGGCACATCGAAGTGCTGCCCAATACGGTGCGTACGGCGGGGTTCGAGTGGGGAACGGGGCTCTTTCTCCACCACCTCTACCCCGAAGAAGCGGCGCGCCGTCTCCGCCGGGCGATGCCGCAGACGAAACGCTAGCTACCCGCCCCTCCAAACTTCGTCTGCAGGAGCGCGAAGATGGGCATGAGCACGATCCACAAGATCACCACTGCCGTCGTTGCTTTGCGCGTGGGGACGCCAGCGATCACGCTGATCGCGAGTGCGGAAAGACCGAGCATCCAGATGGCGAAAACGTCGAGTTGCGAGAGCAGGTGGTAGAAGAATGTCGTGTGTTGCTCGATGGGCAGAAACGCGGCCGGGCTCAACGTCACATCGGAGGTGCCCTTGGCCAGAATCAGCGGCACGCGAACGATAGAAGAAAGGATGCCGATCAAGCTGACATGCGCCACGGCGGCCATCATCTTCTTGTAGCCCGTGGAGCCACCGAGGAGAATGTTGGCGAGAAAGAGATAAATGCCGGCGAGAATCAGAACAATGATGATGTTGAAGAAGACGCCGGTAAGGGGCACGGTGACTTTCATGACCTGGGTCGCGCGGGTGATCGCTTCCGGAGTCATGTTGGGCTTGGCCTGCATCTTCGTCGTCTGTTCCTGAATGATGATGTTGGTGATGGGGACGGTGGCCACCAGCGCGACCACGCACACCACGACGAGAGCGCCCAAAACCCGGGGGGTTTCGCGCAAGTATTCGAACACCGCGCGGGGAGCGGTGTAGATGCCGATGATGCGGCGGGACAGGGGCATGGCCGGCACGGAAACGGCGACGTCCGACATGGAAACCTCCTCGGCTTGGGGCGGCGGGACTCTAGTGGCCGCTTGGGGGAGTGTCAAGGCAGAACGGGGGGATTCGCGCCTCTAAGCTATGGCGGGATGCTGCGTTGACACTTCGGTTCGCTTGCGTTGTATACTCCCGCCCTTCGCTTTGGCCCCCCTTCAGGCCACCTTCCTCCCCCGGGAGGGAGAGGGCCGTCAACGGCCTTAGGAGCAGCATCCACCATGAAGAGACGGAGCGCGCGCGCGACCGGCTGGGGCTGGTTCGTGCTGGGGCTGGTGTCGCTCGTGGCCGTCCCGGCCCGCGCCCAGATCGTCAACGAAGAAAACGTGGGTCGCCTGACCATCGGCGGCGGGATCGGGATCCTTCTCCCCGCGATGGGGCAAGTCAACGACAACATCGACGTCGTGAACCCGTTCCTCGCCCGGGAAGAAGTGCGGGGGCTCGATCACATCAAGCAGGCGCTCCTCACCCAGCTCGACGTCCGCTACCGGCTCGGCAACACACCCAGTTCCGAACCCGGAGAGAAGACGACGCTCTTGGATCGATTGAGCGTGGGAATCTCGTGGGGCGCGATCAACGCTCACAGCCAGCTCGAAGTGGAGCGCGCCGACGTGCGCTACTATTCCCGAGCCACGACATACTCCCTCTACGTCCTCTATCACCTTCCGTTTTTGGAGGCAAAGTATCCTCGCACGCAGCTCCTCGTCGGCGGCGGGCCGATGTTTCTCAGAAACAGCAGCGTGGAATGGGTTCTCCTCGATCACTCCTCGAACAACTTCTTCACTGAGATCGAGGATGGGGTCGGAGATCTCTCCGAGCTCTCAGGTCGCGGGGAGGCGGAGGGAAGCGGGGTAGGGGCAAACCTTCAAGGGGGTGGATCGTTCATGTTGAACCGCCGCTTCTCGGTGGGGTTGGACTTCGGTTACCGCTTGGGCAAGATTTCGAACCTCAAGCTGAACGAGGCGACCGGGCAGACCGATCTACGTTTCCCCAACCCGGATGAAGTTCCGGTGGAGCGCCAACCGGGCGATTGGGGCATCATCGATTTTTTCTACCGTGATCCCAATACCACCTACGAGGGACGGAACCGAAACGACCCCCCCGACCGGGACCCCGAGACGGGAGGATGCGCCGGGTGTCCCCTGTATTATCGGGGTGGTTCCTTGGAGATCGACTACAGTGGGCTTTTCGCGAACCTTACCCTCCGCGCGCATTTCTAAAGCCTCTCTCGTCATCCTTTGTCTCCTCGCCGGTGGATGGGCCGGGTGCGGGAAGAAGGGGTCCGTCCAGACCACGGAACATGCGGCCAACGCGGATTCCACCCACGTGGCGGCCGCACACTCCGGGCCTGCCAGTGGCCCCCTGGCCGGTACTACCGATCCGCGCCTCTTGAGCCCGGAGTACCTGAAGACCCTCCCCCCGTCCCCCGAACGGGACGTCTCAATTGGTAACGCCTTCTTTCAGAAGGGAATGATGGACACCGCCTTGGCCTACTACCAGTCGGCCACCCGCCGCGACCCCAAGAACGCGGCGGCCTGGAATTACGTGGGGATCACGTTGTCACGCATGGAACGGCTCCCCGAGGCCGAAAACGCTTACAAGAAGGCCGTTACCGTGGATGCGTTCTTTGCGAAGACCCATTCCAATCTGGGGAACTTGTATTTGAAAGAGAAGCTCTACGACAAGGCGATCGCGGCGTTTCAACGCGCGAACTCCATTGATTCGACCGACACCGTGAACTGGTTGAACATGGGCCTTGCCTACAAGCAGAAGGGCGACTTTAACGGCGCGATCGTGTCGTATCGCAAGGCGGCCGAATGCTCGCCCGATGATGCCGAGCCCTGGTCGCGGTTGGGGTATATCTACGCGGAAAAAATGCTCTACAAGGCGGCTCGCGAAAGCTGGGACGAAGCCGTGGCCCGGGACTCCAGCCGCACCGATTTGATCGCGAACCTCCAAAAAATCCGGGCCTATGCAGAATCGACGGGCACTGCCCAATGACGCGTCGCCTCGTCTTTCTCATGGGGGCCCTTCTCGGCCTCGCCGGCCCGTTGCGAGCGGCGGACACGGAGTTGCCTCCAGGGTGGGATGCTTCCCGTTTCATGTCGGTGCGAGAGTTGCGCCCGGGCATGAAGGGTGTTGGCCGATCGGTTTTCCAGGGCACGCAAGTTGAAGAGTTTCAGGTGGAGATTCTCGGCGTAGTGGATACACCCGCGCCGCGCGGCACCATGATCATGGGCGAGCTCTCGGGTCACGATCTTGAAAAGCTCGGTGTGGTGGCCGGCATGAGCGGGAGCCCGATCTTCATTGATGGAAGGCTCATCGGCGCCCTCGCGTTTGGATGGTCGTTCTCATCACGCCCCGTCGCCGGCATTACTCCCATCGAAGAAATGCTGCGATTGGAGGCTCGCCCGGCCGCATCCGTGACTCTAGCCGAAGCGAAGAACGGCGGATTTCCCATCGAAGAATGGCAGTCCCTCATGCGCGCGTCCGGTGAAGAGGCGATGGCGGTGCTCTCGCGCGGTCTCGCGTCCACGCGTGGTGCGTCGGCGCCGTGGTCCATTCCTCTCTCCGTGTCCGGCTTTCCGGAAGGGGCTTCGAGCGTACTGTCCGGCTTCATCGAGCCGCAGGGATTCGTGCCCGTGGAAGCCAGCGTGTCCGCGAGCGCGGCCGGAGCGGCCGACAGCACGGCGCTCGTTCCGGGAAGCGCGGTGGCAGTAGAGCTCGTGCGCGGCGATGCCCAGCTCGCCGCCATCGGAACCCTCACTTGGGTGGATGGCAAACGCGTGTGGGCCTTCGGCCATCCCATGCTGAACCTGGGCGCCACCGCCTACCCGCTGGCGAGGGCGAGCATCGTGACCGTCATGCCGCGCCTATCGAGCTCGTTCAAGATGGGTGGGGCAGGGGCGCCTTTGGGTGCCATAACCCGGGACTACAGCTCCGGCGTGATGGGAGAGCTCGGTGCTTCCCCAAGCCTCATTCCGCTCAACGTGAAGCTGTCCTATGACGGCAAGGTTCAAAACCTGCACTACGAAGTGCTGGATGCTGAATCATGGACCCCCGTCTTGGTGGGATTTGTTGCCTCGTCCACAATTGAAGCGTTGGGGCGGGCGAGCGGAGCCGCCACGGTGCGCGTGCGCACCCAGATCACTCTGGCCGGGGGAGACAGCATCACCAGTGGCTCGACCGTGGCCGGGTTCACCCCGCCCGCGGCACTCGCCGGTGAAGTGGCGCGGGTGGTGGGGCTCGTGCACGGAAACCCGTTCGAGCCGGTCCGAATCAGCAACATTGGCGTAACCGTGGATCTCGACGACACGATCGATGCCGCATTCCTCGAAGGCGTTTCTGTGCCGCCCCGGCCCCTGCACGCAGGTGACGCATTGCCGGTGCACCTCGACATGCGGGGGTATCGCGGCGAATCGTGGTCGAAGGACATCACCTTCCGTATTCCGGAAGGACTCCCCACGGGGGACTACAAGCTTCTCGTGTCCGACGGCGCGCAAGCCGCCAAGGCGGAAGCCGACCGCGCCCCCGATCGCATGGCTCCTCGCTCCCTCAAGCAACTTTCGGACGTTCTTGCCGACATGCCGGCCAGTGATGCCGTGGTGTTGCGCCTGCTCGACGCAACGTCGAATCCGGTCGTCTCCGGAGACGAGCTGCCGAGACTTCCTGGATCGCTCCGCCCCGTGGTGCAATCGCCGCTCGCCGCGGGTAAGGTCGAGAAGACGGAGGGCACGATCCTGGCCGAGATACGTGTCCCATTGGGACGCGTCATCCTCGGCGCCTACGTGGTGCCGCTCAAGCTGGATCCGAAGCGGTAAGTTCGAGGAGCTCATGAAATCCTTGATTGCTCTCGGGACGGCGGCCGCCCTGATTTTGGCGGCGTCACCCTCACCTGCCGTCTCTCCGATCACCTGGAAAACCTCGGGCAACGACTGGCAAGCGCTGGATCGTGATTCGGTGGGCGTGGCCTCGGATGGCAAGATCCGTCTTGCCCGCGCCGTGGAGCCGGTCAAGGATCTCGATGCGAACGTGATCTGGGCGCTCTTGCGGGATGGCGACGGCGTTCTGGCCGCGACCGGCGACTCGGGCAAGCTGTATCGCATTGCACCCAACGGCACGGCAAATGAAGTGGGAAAAGTCCTCGAACCCGAGATCACTGCGCTCGGCCGTGACGCGGGCGGAAAGGTTCTCGCCGGGGCGTCGCCGGACGGTGCCATTTACCGGCTCGGCCCCAAGGGTCTCACTCAGGTGGCCGACACCCCCGAAAACTACGTGTGGGGTTTTGCTCTCGACGGTCGTGGGGGAACGCTCGTCATCACCGGCAACGCGGGCAAGGTGTATCGCCTGAGCGCCAAAGGCGAGTTGGGGGTGATGGCTGATTTGGGGACCACGCACGTGACCGGGATTGCTCCTTTCGAGAAGGGGTTCGTGGTCAGCACCGACACGCCGGGGCGGTTGATTGCCTTGAGCGCGGATGGACAAACCCGCGTCCTTTACGACGGTGACGAGCCGGAGCTCCGCTCTCCGGTCGTGGCCAAGAGTGGCGCCATTTATTTCGTCTCGAATCCCACTTCGGGACCAGGACGGGTGATGAAGCGCGATCCGTCCGGCGCCGTTGACGCCGTATGGATGGTGCCGACGGGATTTGCCTATACGTTGGTGAGCGGCGGGGACAACGTGCTCTGGGTGACCACGGGCGGTGAGAAGGGCCCCGGCACGGTCGTGCGTCTCGTCACCGATTCACCAGTGACCTGGGTGGAGTCGGTCAAGGTGGCCGAGAATCAAGTGCTCGCCCTCCATTTGGAAGGTGATGCCGGTGGATTCATCGGTACGGGTGGACCGGGTCATCTGTACCGTCTGGCCAAGGATGGTTCGTTTCCCGGACGCGCGACGAGCACGGTCCGCGATGCCGGCGGTCCCGCGCGCTGGGGTGCCATGACTCTCGAGCCGCCGCCGCGAGGCGATGCGGTCAGCGTCGAGACCCGTAGTGGCGAAACCAAGGAACCGGGGCCGACGTGGAGCCAATGGCAAAAGGTCGCGTTCTCCGGTGATCGGGGTCCAATCCAAAGCCCCTCCGCGCGCTTTTTGCAGTGGCGGGTGACATTGAACGGCTCGGAGGCTCAGGTCCGATCGGTAGAAGCGAGTTATCTGCCCGCCAACCGGGGACCGCAAGTCGAAAGCATCGATGTGTCGGATTTGGGTGCCCCGCTCCTGAAACCCGCCGGAGGGGGCCCGCCCGGCTCGCTTGCGCAAACGCTGCCCGGAGGTGTGCGGGTGGAATTTCAAATGCCGCCCGCGCGAAGTGAAATGGAAGCGCAAGATGAGGAAGCGGCGTGGGCGCGCCGGTACCGCTCCGTGTCCTGGGATGCGAGCGACCCCAATGGGGATACGTTGCGTTACGAACTCGATCTGCGTGGCCTGGGCGACCGGACATGGAAGCCGCTCAAGAAGGATGTGATGTCTTCGCCCTGGGTGTGGGATAGCGCCACCGTTCCCGATGGCTGGTACGAGGTGAAGGTGAACGCTTCGGATCGCGCTGATAACCCGGCCGGACACGGCCTCGAAGCCAACCGGGTCTCGGATCCATTCGCGGTCGACAATTCGCCGCCCCGCATTTCGGAGTTGCGTTTCGGCGGAGGGAAGATCTCCGGGGTTGCCGAGGACACGGCGTCACCCTTGAAGCGGCTCGAGCTGTCGCTGGACGGCGGCCCCTGGCAACAGATCTTTCCTGAAGACGGCATTGCCGATCTTCCGCGCGAAACGTTTTCGGTTTTGGTGAGTGCACTCACCGATGCCACGGGTGCGCATATTGCGGCCGGGGATCACATCGCCATGATTCGCGCCTTCGATGTGGCGGGGAATCCCGGGACGGCTCGCATCGAGTTCACGATGCCATGAGTGGTCTCGTCGTGGCGGTCGTCGGCGCCACCGGCGCGGTAGGTCGCGAGATGTGGCGGCTCGTCGCATCGGGAGCGTTACCGGTCCTCCGCGCCATCCCCTACACGTCCGCGCGTTCGGCGGGAACCGAACTGTCGTTTCGGGGGACAACCCTTCCCGCGATCGAACTATCGTCCGAAACCTTCGAGCCGGTGGATCTCGCGCTGTTTTCAGCCGGCGCCGGCGTGGCGCGCGAATGGGCGCCTCGATTCGTCGCCGCCGGCAGCGTCGTGGTCGATAATTCGAGCGCGTTTCGGAAGGACTCGAGCGTTCCGCTGGTGGTGCCAGAGCTGAACGGACAAACACTCGAGCCTGGGGTGCGGCTCGTGGCCAACCCCAACTGCTCGACCATTCAGATGGTGGTGGCGCTTGCTCCGCTTCATCGGGCCTGGGGGCTGCGGTCGGTGAAGGTGGCCACGTATCAGTCCGCGTCCGGCGCGGGGGCTAGAGCGCTGGCCGAGCTTCTGGAAGGGACCCGCCAGCACCTAGAGGGCGGCGTGGAAGAGCCACGTATTTTTCCGCACCCCCTTGCCTTCAACGTGATCCCGCAGGTCGGCGATTTCGACGCGGCGGGGGAGTCGATCGAGGAACGGAAGATGCGCGACGAAACGCGGCGCATTCTCGGGCTTCCGGATCTTCTTTTAAGTGCGACGTGCGTGCGCGTGCCGGTGCTTCGGGCCCACAGCGAAGCGGTTTGGGCCTCGTTTGACGACTTACCCGATCCACGACGCGCGGCCCTGCTTCTTCGAGACGCGGGCGTGGTGGTGGAGGACGACCCGAACGCGTCGCGATACCCGCTGCCACGCGCGGCCGCGGGCCGTCCGGACGTGTTCGTGGGGCGGCTCCGCGCCGATCCATCCGATCCACGCGGGCTTGTGTTTTGGGTCGTGTCCGACAACTTGCTGAAGGGTGCGGCGACGAACGCGGTGCAGGTGGCGGAAGCGCTGCTTAACCGCGGCTTACTCGCGCGGTCCGCAACATGACCGAACCCCCGGTCTCCATTCTCGTCCACGGCGGTGGGCGCATGGGCCGGGCCATTCTCGAGACCGCGCTTGCCGATCCTCTGGTTCGCATCGCCGGAGTCGTCGTCCGACGAGACCCCGACACCCCTTTTCCCGGGGCCCCCGAGACCTATCTCGAACTGTCTCGGGCGCTCGATCTGAATGCGCGCGCGGTCGTGCTCGACTTTTCATCGGCGGCCGAAGCCGCGGCACGCGTGCGTATGGTGGCCGATCGCAACCATCCGCTCGTGCTCGGCACGACGGGATTGGATGCGGCCGCGGAACGAGCCATCGATGATGCCGCGTCGCGCATTCCCATCGTGGTAGCGCCCAACACGAGTGCGGGCGTGTTTCTGTTACGGCAAGCGCTTCGTGCCGTGACTCCGGTGGTGTCGTTGGGGTGGGAGGCCGGAATACTCGATCGTCATCATCGCGCGAAGAAGGATGCGCCCAGCGGCACCGCAAAATTGCTGGAGCGCGAGCTGCGTGATGCGGGCGCGGACCGGGTTGAGATCGTATCGCTCCGTCAGGGGAGCGTGGTCGGCGAGCATGTCGTGCACCTGGCGGGGAAGGACGAAGAGCTGATCCTCATCCATCGCGCGCAGTCCCGAAACGCGTTTGCCGCCGGCGCACTCCTCGCCGCCCGTTTTGCCGCGGCCGCTACACCAGGCCGCTACGGCATGGAAGACGTCCTGCGCCCTTGATCCGTTCTTGAGAATCCGACTGCGCGCGTAGCGAGGGAAAACTCTGCCCTTCGCTCGGGCGCGAGTCTGAGACGCCGCGGGAGCGAGGGGCCGCCGAGCACGCCAAAAGTAGATCGCCAGCGGCCCCGAGCGGGGGACCCGCGGCGGATCAGGAGCGACGAAGAACGATTGATAATCGTTCGAGGAGCGGCGAGCGCCGAGGCGAAGGGCTTTTCCTGAGCTTAGCGTGCAGCCGGATTCTCGGAAACGTGCCGGAAGTCAGTGCGGGAGCTTGAGGAGCATGCCCGCGCGTAACTGATGCGGATTGCTGATCTCGTTCAGGTGCTGCAGCGCCCGCACGCTCGTGTGATGCCGGGCTGCGATCGCACTCAGGCTCTCTCCCGGACGCACCCGATAGGTGAGCATCGGTTTGTTGAGAGGGCGCTTCGTCTGCGGAATGGACGCGAACAACGCGTCGGGATCGAACCCGTCGCGAAGCGGCAGCTTGAGCGCGAAACCGCGGGTGAGGTAAAGATCGCCACGTTTGGCCGGATGCCGAATGGCGGGGTTGAGGTCAAGGATCCGGGCCGGCGCCACGCTGAAGGCCTTGGCCACCGTGCTGAGCTGCACGTACGCCGGGAGTTCGAAGGTCACGAACTCCATGGGCTCGGCGAGGGGGAGATCCCCGGGTGCGGCCAGGATCGACTCCGCAACTTCGGTCACCGCGAGAAGCTCGGGATAAAAGTTGCGGCCCGCAAATCCAAAAAGTGGACCATGGTAGTTCTGAATGATGTTCCCGATGTCGGCGGATCCGGTTGTGCGAACCGCGTTCTTCATCCCGTCGAGGCCGTGGTTGTAAGCGGTCACGGCTAACGGCCACGCCCCCAGCTCCTCATGACACTCCTTGAGGAAGCGGGCCGCCGATCGCGCCGCAGTGTGCGGATCGAGCCGTTCATCCACCGCCTGATCGACCACCATGTACCGCCGGGCGGTGGACGCCATGAATTGCCACATACCGAGGGCTCCCACGTTGGAGCGAGCGTCCCAGCGGAAGGACGACTCAACGTGGGGGAGGAACACGATCTCCTCGGGGACGCCTTCCTCCCGGAAGATGCGGCGGAAGGATTCGATGTAGCGGGCGGAACGGGCAACGCCCTGGGCAAAATTGTCGCGCGTGCCGCGCTGGATCCGAATGGAGCCTGCCGCGTCGCGATAGGTCTGGGGATCACGGCTTTGCTCCCAGACGTCGTAGAGACGCCGCTGGCGCCCCGCCAGGGCATCGTAGTCGACCCCGGGACGTCCCAGGGCCTCTAGGTCGCGCACGAGGCCTTCCCGCCAGTTCTCCCGGAGAGTCTCGCGGCGCCGGTCGGTCGCCCGGCTCCCGTCGGCGGAAGGGAGGCGGTGAACCTCGTAGACCTTGTCCAAGCGGCGGCTGTCGAAGTAGACGACCTGGTCCGCGTCCCAGCTGCCGAAGACGCTCTTCCAGAACGCGACGGCGGGAGCGATGGATTGGGGACGGGGGAGCGGCTCGACCGGACGGGTTTCCGGCGATCCTAGAAGCGCTGCAGATAGAAAGATGGCGGTAACGAGCATGTTGATGATCGACGGCTGTAGTTGAGTTTAACATATCGGCCCGGCAGGTCCCGAGCTGAGCGTTCTTTGACGAGCTCGCGCTGCCTGGTCCGACGCTTCAGGAAAGTGCTAGGCTCACCCGCCCATGATCCGCCGCACCGCGCCGTTTCCCTGGATCTTGGCGCCCGTGGCACTGGGATGCCTGCTCATCGCGGGCGCATCGGGACCCTCGGGTTCTGTGTCCGCAGGCGATCGAGGACCTCTCGAACGGGTGGCGACCGCTCACTTCGATGCCGACTTCCTCGCGCGGGCCAAGGCCTACCAGCGCCCTCGATTGATCGCCGTCATTCTGGAGATGGCGCTCACCCTCGTCGCCGCGCTGGTCCTCATCACCGGACCGTGGACAGCATGGGCCGGATCGGTGATACCCCGATGGCTTCCGAGCCATTCCATCGTCTCGCGGCTCTGGATTCTGACGCTGGTCTATGTGGCATTCGCAATCCTTCAGTTCCCATTCCAGATTTTCTTCTACGTGCATTCAAAACACGCGGGTCTTCGTCACGACGCGTGGCCGGCCTATCTGGGAGATTGGACGAAGGCCCTGGCGATCGGTTGGGTCCAGATCGTGCTCGTCGGACTTCTGGTGCTCTGGCTATTGTCCGCTTCGCCGCGCCGAGGCTGGTTTTTGGGTGCGGCCGGGATTGGCATCCTGAGCGCGTTGTATATGATCATTGCTCCGGTCGCAATCGATCCCCTCTTCAATCGATTTCGTCCCCTCGAGGATGCAGCGCTCAAGGAACGTCTCCTCGCTCTGGCCGACCGGGGCAGGGTTCCGGCGCGCGAGATCCTGGTTGCCGACGCGAGCCGCCGCACGCGGGCGGTGAATGCGTATTTCACCGGGCTTGGACGCACGCGGCGCATTGTGCTCTACGACACCCTCCTCTCCAAATTCGACGCGGATGAAATTGCGATCGTGCTCGCCCACGAAGTGGGTCACTGGAAACACCACGACGTCATGAAGGGTCTCGCCTGGGCAACTCTCGGTGCATGGGTCGGGCTCGGGATGGTGTGGGGGTTCATGGCCCGAGCGGTGGCACAACACCCGGGACTTTCCGGATTCGGCGATCCCGCACTGACCCTTCCTGCCTACGGATGGGCGATGCTTCTCTTGCTCCTGTCGACCGCACCCGCCAATGTCATTTCGCGGCGCATGGAAACGGGCGCCGATCTCGCCTCGCTCGAACTCACTCGCGATCCGGACACGTTCGTGCGGTCGGAAGTCCACCTCGCGCGCGAGAACTTGTCGGAGGTGGCGCCTCCGGCCTGGATCGAGCGCATCTTCTACACGCATCCGTGCTCCGCGCGCCGGATTCTCCTTGCGGAACGATTTCGATGATCGAAGTCACCGGTCTGGAGAAATCCTACGCCGGATTTCCCGCGCTCAAAGGCATCTCGTTCACCGTTCCCGAGGGTGAAGTGACGGGATTTCTGGGACCCAATGGAGCGGGGAAGACGACCACGCTTCGGATACTTTCGGGATTCATGCCGGCCACGCAGGGGACGGTGAAAATCGACGGTCTCGATGTGCGCGAACGCTCGCGCGAGGTGCGCCGGCGGGTGGGCTATCTCCCCGAGGACGTGCCGCTCTATCGCGATCTCACCGTGCAGGCCTTCCTCGCCTATCTGGCCGGACTCAAGGAGGTTCCGCGTGCCCGCATCGGGGCGGAAATCGATCGCGTGGTGACGGCGACCGGACTCGAGTCGGTAACGACGCGACTCATCAGCAAGATCTCCCGCGGTTATCGCCAGCGTACCGGGCTGGCCATGGCCATGCTCGGCGATCCTCCCGTTCTCCTTCTGGATGAGCCCACGAGCGGGCTCGATCCCAACCAGGTCGTCGAGGTGCGGGAGCTCATCCGTCGCCTCTCCGGCCAAAAAACGGTGCTCCTCTCGAGCCACATCCTGACCGAGGTCGCGCAGATCACGAGCCGCGTGCTCATCATTCACGAAGGGCGCCTGGTCGCTTCGGGCACGCCGCGCGATTTGGCGGGCGGGATGCATCTGGAGCGGCGTGTACGCGTGCGCGTGCGCCAGGGACTGACCGCGGAACTGTGGTCGGGCCTTTCCGGAATCCGGGTCCTCGACCATTCGGATGGGGAATCGGCGCTTCTGGAGATGAAGGATCCGGAACGAGATGTGCCGGTCTTGGCCCGGCGGGCGGTGAGCTCGGGCCTCGATCTCCTCGAACTCTACGAGGAGAGGTCCGACCTCGAGACGATCTTCCGTACCGCGACCGGAGCGCGTGATGCGTAGCCTGCTCCTCGTCGCGCGGCGTGAGTTCATCGGGTACTGGACCACCCCCGTGGCCTACGTCGTTCTGGTGGTGTTCCTCGTTCTGTCCGGGATCTTTTTCTTCGGCCAGCTCTCCGAATTCGTAAACGCATCGCGCGTCGCGCAAAGCACGCCGGTGGACGTGAATCAAGAACTCGTGCGGCCCTATCTCTACAGTGCCTCGGTGATGCTTCTCTTTCTCTTGCCCCTCGTCTCGATGCGTCTCGTATCCGACGAAATTCGTCTCGGTACGCTCGAGATCCTTCTCACCACGCCGCTTCGTGAAAGTGCGCTCACGCTTGGAAAATATCTTGCCTCCCTGGGACTGCTCGCCGTGCTCCTTCTGGGCCCCCTGGCCCACGTGCTCGTGCTGTTCGTATTCGGAAAACCCGAGCTGGCCCCGATTCTCACCGGATTCGTCGGGCTCTTCCTGACCGGAGCCGCCTACTTGAGCCTGGGTCTATTCGTCTCCGCATTGACGCAGAACCAAATCATTGCTGCGACAACGTCATTCGCGATCTTTCTCAGCCTGTGGCTTTTGCACTGGCTCGGAGAATCCACCCATGGCCTTCTGTCCCGCGTGTTCACGTACGCGTCCTTCGTCGATCACTTCGACTCGTTCGGCAAAGGCGTTCTCGCCACCCAGGACTTTGTGTTCTACCTGTCCTTGATCGCCCTGGGCGTATACGGCGCCACGCAAGCCATTCTCTCCCGGCGGTGGAAAGCCTGATGCGGCGCGTGGACCTTTGGGGATACGCAGGGCTGGCCGTCCTCGGACTCGCGCTGCTTCTGCGCGTGCTCGTGATCGGGTCCGGCGCGCCGGCGTTGGGACTGGCTGTCCTGGGCGGACTGCTTCTCCTCGTGTACTTCGTGCGCGCGGGACAATCAGTGGACCGATTCCTGTCGCGCCGCAGCACGCAGGCGGGGGGGACTGTGCTCGGCACGACCCTGTTCGTGATCGGTATCGCGATCCTGGTCAACGCGATCGCATCTCGAGTGGGTGCGCGCGTCGATCTGACGCGAGATCGTATCTTCACCGTCGCGCCGGAAACCCGGGCCGCGCTCAAGGCGGCTCCGGTCGCGCCCGAGGTGTGGGTGTTCTATCCCGAGAATTCCGGGCCGGCCGACGCGTGGCGGACGCTCCTCGAAGGTGCGCAAGCGGCCGATCCGCGCCTTCGTTTTCATATCGTCGACCCAGCGCAGGAACCCATACAAACCGTGCGCTTCGATCTGCGAACCTACGCCACCGTGGTTACGGTGGGAGATCATTTCGAGACCGTGACCGGCGTGGACGAAGAGGCGTTTCTGTCCGCGCTCCTGCACGCGTCGCGCCGCGAGCGTCCCGGCGTCGGCTTTCTGGAAGGACACGGAGAGCGATCCATGAGCGGCGGCCGTCCCGAGGAGCTGCGAAGCGCGGCCCTCGCTTTGGACAAACGCGGATACCATCCGGCGAACCTCGATCTCCTGCGCGGCGACCGGCTGGATTCGATGGCGGTGGTGGTGATCGCGTCCCCCGAGACCCCGCTTTCGGCTCCGGAAACGGATACCCTGCGTGCGTTCGTGCGCCGCGGAGGGCGCCTCTTCGTGACTCTGGATCCCGCGTCATCCAACACCCTCGCCTCGCTTCTGGAACCGGCGGGACTGCGTTACGTTCCCGCGTTCGTCAGCGACCCCGATCAACGCGATCCGGAGCTTCTCTATCTGGACGACTTCACGTCGCACAAGGTGGTGAAGCTCCTCGATGAGCGTCGGATTCAGGTGCTGTTCGCGGGGGCGGGGGAAATACAGCTCGTGAAAACCGGTTCGGGCTGGAAGCAGGCCTCGCTCATTCTTTCGGGAAGTCGCTCGCGCATCGCCGGCGTGGCGAGTTCCGAGCCGCGCTCCCGGGTGGTGGCGGCGGCGGCAGAGTGGACCGAGGGACGTACGCCGGCGCGCATGCTCGTCTTCGGGGACGCGGATTTCTTCACTAACCGTTACTTCGATCTCATCGGAAACGGGGATTTGTTCCTGAGCTCCATCGAATGGCTGGCCGATCGCGAACAATCCATCGCGCTTCGGCCGCGGGCACGCACCAATCGACCGGTCGTGTTGAGCCGTCAACAGGGACGCGCCCTCATGGTCGTGATGGCGGGCCTTCTGCCGTTGGCGGTGGCGGGGGCCGGTTTCGCCACGCTCTGGCGGCGGAGGTAGGGGCTTGGGGATCCGAGCCCTGGCCGCGAGCGGGGTCGCGTTCGTCCTTCTGGCAATCGTCGCCGTTTGGCTTCTGGGTCGGCATCCGGCACCGGGACCAGGGCCCTTCTTCGCCCTCAAACAGCGGTTACCGGACACGCTCGTCGTGATTGCGGCCCGGGAGACAACCGCGATCGTTCCCGGGGGCGAAAGGGGCTGGCAAGTCGTCCACCCCGTGCACTATCCCGCCGATCAGGTGCTCGTGAACGCAATGGTGCGGCAGCTGGCGCACCTGGAGGTCGATCAGCGTTTTCCGCTCACCCCGCAGAAAATGGACACCTATGGGATGCGGTTTCCCCAGGGTGTCATTCGTGCCGCATATCGCGATGGGCGTGCCGCGGACACGCTCGTCATCGGTTCCTTCACCTTCGACGACAAGTACGAGTACGTGCGGAACGGATCGGGTGCGGAAGTGGGGCTATTGCCTGCGCGCACCACCCGCGGGTTTCTGCTCAAGGGCACGACCGAGCTCCGCGACAACGAACTGCTCCCGTTCCTGGAAAGTCGCGTGACGACGTTTTCGACGCTCGGCGAAACGGGGGACAGCCTGGTCACGCTGGTGCGCCAGAAACCGGGAGGCTGGCGCATTCTAAGGCCCTACCCCGGCCCCGCCCTGGAGGCCAAGGTTCGGGAATACCTGGAGTCGCTCTCCCATATGCATGTGGGCATGTTCGTGCGGGAGGGCGAGGGCCCGGTGGACGAGTATGGCCTGGTTCGACCCCAGGCGGGCGTTCGGGTCCGTCTGGAGGATGGGAGCCGGCTGGGGTTCGATCTGGGGGCGGCCGTCCCCCACACGGATCTCCAGTATGCCCGCACTCTGGCTCGACCCCACGTGTTCGGCGTCTCCGACAAGTACCTCCCCGTACTCGAGTGGAGCGCGGATCGTTTCCGGAGAACCGCGGTGCTCGATTTCGGCCTCAAGGATGCGACGGCGGTGACAATCGAAGACGCCGGCCGGACGTGGACGTTTACCATCAGCGATAGCTCGTCTCGCGAGGTCAAGGATTTGCTCGGCAACTGGATCCTGATCCAAGCCCACCGGTTCGAGCCGGCCACGCCCGGCCAACTCCGGAACGCGGGCTTCGATCGGTCGTCACGGGCCATGGTATGGCGGAAGGGGAGTACGCTTCTGGCTCGCGTCGAGTTGGGGAGGGAGACGGGGGAGGATGTGGCTCTATACGTCCCCGAGGGCCATGTGGCGCGGCCCACCGAGATCCTCTATTCCCATCGTGATTCCGTACTGCCCCTATTCAATGCGCTCGAGCAACACGCGGCAGGATCTCCTTGAACGCGTCCCTTCGGAGTTGGTAGCATTTTCGGCCCGGCTGGACCGGCCGTTCAGGGAGGCTGCATGACTTGGTTCCGATTCCACCCGATTACCGCTAGCGCCGCGTTCACCGCGGCCTGTCTCATCCTTTGCGCCGCCTCGGCAGGTGCGGAAACACGCGTCGGCGGCACTATCAAGGGCCAGACCACCTGGACCAAGCAAGGTAGCCCCTACATCGTGACCTCCGACATCGTCGTCGGCAGCTCGGCCACGCTCAAGATTGGTCCTGGCGTCACGGTGCGCTTCAAGCCCAACATCGCGAGCCGGGGTGGGATCAACGAATTCGATCTCGAGCTCTGGGTGAAGGGGACCCTCATCGTCGAGGGCGCCGCCAACGACTCGGTGTATTTCACCAGCGATGCGCCGACACCGCGCTGGCAGGACTGGCAAGGGATCGTGGTCGACGGACCCACCGCGAAGTTCAAGGCAAAGAATGCGGTGATCGAATATGCGCTTCAAGGTGTGCGCACGATGGACGGCAACGTTGAAGCGAACAATGTCACCGTCCGCCTTTGCATGCAGGACGGCTTCAAGTTCATTCGGGGCAAGGGGACGTTGACGGGGGTGATCGTGACCGATATCGGGAATACCGGCGGCACCGGGATGGGGGTCAACCTCGAGGCCCAGTCACACGTGGACATCTTGAACGCGTCCATCATCGGCGTGCAAAACGGGATCGCCTATTCGCAGCAATCGGGCGGAAAGCTGCATGACACAATCGTCACGATGTGCGTCGCCCGCGGTGTGCTCATTCACAACGCCAATCCCGACGTGCATGGCTGCACCATCCACGGTAACAATGTCGGCATCATTGTGTCCGGCGGGGCGAATCCGAGCGTTCATGGCAACAACCTCTTCGAGAACACCGTGGCGGATGTCGAAGTGAAGCCCTACGACAAAGAGACCAAGCTGGACTTCACGCGCAACTGGTGGGGTGAAACCGGGGTCGGCTTGATCGAAGAGCGCATCCTGGACGGCATGGACGACCCCTCCAATAAGGCGGTGGTGATCGTCGATCCCGCCCTGCCCAACGCGATCGAGGAAAGCGCTCCGGCCGCGAAACCTTGAGCCTACCCGCCGAACGCGATCCTGCGGTTTTGATCCTGACCACCGCGCCGAATGGGGACGTGGCGGCGCTTCTCGCGACGGCCTTGGTGGACGAACGGCTGGCCGCGTGCGTGAACCGGATTCCGGGTGTTCTCTCTCGCTACCGATGGGCGGGGAACGTGGAGGAGGCGGCGGAGGTGCTAGTGCTTGTCAAGACGCGTGCCGCGCACCAGGATGCCGTGATGCGCCGCCTAGCCGAGCTGCACCCGTACGAGGTGCCCGAGGTCCTGGTGCTCCCGATCGTGGGCGGGCACATTCCGTATCTGGACTGGATCAGCGAAGCGACCCAACCGGACGAGTGAAATGCCTGCCCCTCTCATCACTCTGACCACCGATTTCGGGGAGACGAGCTACTACGTGGGCGCCCTCCGCGGGGTGCTGCATCGCCTGTGCCCCGACGTGCAACTCGTCGACGTGACGCATCAGATCGCCTCCTTTTCTCCACTCGAGGCATCCTTCGTCTTGAGTCAAGCCTGTCCGGAATTTCCATCGGGAACCATTCATCTCGCCGTGGTGGATCCCGGCGTGGGCGGCCTTCGCCGGCCCCTCATCATCCGGACGGAACGTTATGCCTTCGTGGGCCCCGACAATGGCATTTTCACCCCGTTTCTGGATGGAACCGAGCGCGTGTATCGCATCCGGACCGAGGGTGAGGAGAGCGCAACCTTCCACGGCCGCGACGTTTTCGCGCCCGCGGCGGCGCGTCTCGCTCGGGGGGAGCCGCCGGAGGCTATCGGTGAGGCCACCTCAGGCGCGGTGCGACTGCATTTGCCTCGACCCCGGCGGGAAGGGCAAAGCCTCCTGGGGCAGGTGCTCATGCTCGACCGGTTCGGGAATCTCATCACCAACGTGCATCGCCGCGATCTCGAGTTTCTGGGGCCATCGATACTCGTGCACATGGGCACGGAGCGCGTACGCGGTCTCGCGCGGAGCTATCACGAGGGCGTGGTCGGCGAACCCCTGGCATTGATCGGAAGCTCGGGACATCTGGAACTCGCGGTCGTGCAGGGAAGCGCGAGCGCCCAGCTCGGGATGGGGCGCGGCGCGCGCGTTCGGGTGACCTCGCTCGAGGGTTCATGATTCTGACCGTGGTGGGATCGGGCACGCTCGTTCCGTCGGCCCGCCGATCCTCGCCCGCGCTCGCCATCACGTGTGACGGGTTCCAGGCGACGGTGGACGGCGGCAGCGGCACCTTGCGCCGCCAAGCCGAGCTGGGTTTCGATTTCCGGCGAACGTCCGCGCTTTTTTTTACCCACATTCATCCCGACCACACGCTAGACGTTCTCGCCTTCCTGTTCGCCCAGAAATTTGCGGGAGGGGAGAGTGCCCAAGGAGAACCCGTCGAGATCGTGGGCCCGCCTGGTTTCGAGCGCTTTCTGGAGCATTTGCGGGAAGGGGTTAGGCCCTGGACGGACGGCGGAGAACGCGGATTCAGGGTCGTGGAGCTGGAACCGGGGGAGGTGCGACGCTTCGGCCCCCTCGAGATCGAGGCTGTCCAGCTCGAACACTCGGTGGTGGATCACGGGTATCGATTTTGTTCGCCCACCGGTGGTGTGGCTGCCTTCACCGGTGACACGGCGTGGTGCGAGAACCTCAAGGTTCTGGCCCGTGACGCCGACCTCCTCGTCGCCGAATGCTCGGGGTCGCGCGAGCACACCGCCCCCAACCATCTCAGTGCGCCGGAAGTGGGCCGGCTAGCCCGGGAATCCGGCGTCAAGCAGGTCGTCCTCAGTCATCTCTATCCGCTTCCCGACGACCGCGTGCGCTTGGCGGAAGTCGCGGAAGAGTATTCCGGCCCGGTCCTTTTGGCCGAGGACGGCACCCAGTTCTGGGTTTGAAATTTCCCGCATGACCCAAGCCGAGGCCGAAGCGTACCTACTCGGATTCATCAACTACGAGACGCTGTCACGATATAAGCCCACCACACGCACGCACGACATCGAGCGGTTCAAGGCGGAACTGATCCGCCAGGGCTGGCGTCCGGGAGAGATTTCCACCGTCCACGTGGGGGGTACGAACGGCAAAGGCACGGTCAGCGTGCTACTGGAACGCGTGCTTCGAGCGGGCGGGCTTCGAACCGGCTTGTACACCTCACCGCATCTTCGTTCGATGCGGGAGCGCATCCGGCTCGACGGGCGGCCCGTGGCATCACATGCCTTTCGCGACGGAGTGAGCCGGCTGGCCACGCGGCCGTCCCGCACGGCGGGTTTCCGCACCACCTTCGAGCATTTGACCGCGCTGGGATTTCTAGCCTTTCAGGAGGCGAAGGTCGATGCGGCGGTGGTCGAAGTGGGTCTGGGCGGACGGCTCGACGCAACGAACGTGCTCCATCCGGGACGGGCCGTGTTGACGCCAATCGCTCTCGATCACACGCAAATCCTGGGACGCACCGTGAGTCGCATTGCCAGCGACAAGGCGCATATCTTGAAACGGAAGGGAACTGCGTTTCTCATGCCGCAGGGTCCCACGGCAAAAACAGCCCTCTTGAAACGGTGCCGTCATGAGTCGCTCAAACCGATCTGGACGAGCGAGCAGGTAGACGTAGACACGATCGCAACCACTGCGGATGGATCGAGCCTCCGCATTCGAGGACGGCAGGATTACGGAACCATAACCACGCGACTTTTGGGGGGGCATCAGCCGGCCAATGTGGCCGCCGTGGTTACAGTGGCGGAAACGCTTCTGTCCGGTGACGCGTTGGCGCGAGGGGTCAAACGAGGGCTCACGGACGCGCGCGTGGCCGGGCGCCTGGATCTGCGGGCCACATCCATCGGCCAGGTTCTCCTGGATGGCGGCCACAACCCGGCCGCCGCGCGAGTGGTCGCGCGCGCACTCTGTACCCATTTCCCGGGGGCCAAAGTTCACGCGGTGGTCGCGATGGCTCGCGACAAGGACATGCGGGGGTACTTGGGAGCGCTCGAACCGCTGGTGGCCGCCTTTCACTTCACGACCACGGGTTCGCCGCGTGCTGCATCACCCGTCCGCTTGTCCCAGGGGGCGTCCAGTGGAGGATTCGTTCACGAGACTTGGGCGGCTGCTCTCGAGGCCGCCTCCAAACGCCGGCCGGATCTTCTACTGGTGGCGGGATCGTTTCTGCTGGTCGGAGAGGTCATGGGGTTGCTCGATCTAGCTCCTTGAATACCGGCCCTGAACGGCATCACAAAGAAAGATCCCGGCGGGAAACCCACCGGGATCTTTCTTCTGAACCGAACCGGGCGGTTAAGCCCGGCAAGACATGTGCTAGTTCGTGTACAGGGTCTTGAGTTTGCCCCAAGTCTGGACGTCGCCAGCGAGCTTCTTGCCACGGCACCAGTTGTAACCCTGGCGATTCGAGCAGAAGGTCGCGACACCGCCGCGAGCGGCGGCAACCGCGGTGAGGTCATCCTCGACCGCCTGGCAGTCGGCAACCTTCATGTACCCGGACACAGGCCGTGTGGTGAGGGTCATTTGGTCCTGACCGAACACGTTCACGGAGAAGTGCCCGCAAACCGCGAAGGCGGTTTTGCCGGTGGGATTACCGGTGGTCACGAGGTTGGTGGTCTGGCATTCGGCCCAGGTAACCAAGTTGCCTGAACCGGACGCTGGCCAATCATCCTGCGGGAACTCGAGGTCCGAGCAGGCTTGCCAACTTAACACGTCCACACCGCTACCCGCGGCGCCATCGTACTCGATACCGAACTCGGCACCGGCGAGACCGACGGAGTCGGAGCCGTTGCAAATCACAATCCAGACGTCGAAGGAGCCCATGCCACCATTACAGGGCAGGCCTCTCTCGTCGAACGGATCAGTGGCACCGGTCTGGTAGCCAAACGACTGGCACAGGGTGATTTTGGCGGTGGGTTTGGTGATGTGCAAAGAGATGCCAGCGTTGGCATTCTCCCCGGCCAGCGCCACCGAGGCAATCCCCAGCGTGGTACAGGCCAAAAGCAGTCCTAGCAAGGCGCGCTTCATGGTGTCTTTACCTCCTTAGCAAAGTAGGCACGATGCGGACACAAGGTTTGCAGTGACAGGAAACTGACTCCCGGGGAAAGGGGGGGTTCTGTCACGACGGCGCAAGTTGTCCGGCTGGGCCCAAGCGCGATTGCCCAGACCGCTGGCCACAAGGCCTTACGCACGTTGCACCGGGAGTAAGTCTATCACTGCAATGGGTTCCGTGTCAACGCGGCCAGCGCATCGCTATTCGAAACCAACAGCGCCATGCCCGCCGCTGGAAACATTAGACGAGTTCTTTCCTCTAAAGTTTCGTTTCTTTGTACAAAGTTTTGCGAAGAAATTTATCGAGACAGAAATCAATCTGATTTCGGCAAAAAAAAGGCGGCGGACCGAAGTCCGCCGCCTTGTCCTCGAGGGGAGGTGTATCGTTCCTTAACAATTCTCCTATTGTTCGTAAAGAGTTTTGATACTTCCCCAGGTGGTAGGGTGCACAGGCGTCTGGGGGCCCAGGCAAGGGTTGTACCCATTGCTGCCAAAGGCAATCTTCCCCAGATGGCTTGGGACCATGTCCGTCAGGTCGGTTTCGACGAGGTCGCAGCCGGCCACCTTGGCCATGCCGTCCACCGGGCGGGGGGTGACCGAGAACACGTCGCCGCTGTAGATGGAGACGTCGAACGCGCCGGCGGTGAGGGGGGCCGCGCTGTTGCGCTGGCAGTTACCCAGGTAGTCCCACGTAATCAGGTTCCCGGTTCCGGCCGCCGGCCAGTTGTCTTCCCGGTACTCCAGATCCGAGCAGCTCTTCCAGGTCGCTATGTCGGTACCCGAACCGCCGGTGCCGTCATAGTCAACGCCGAACTGCGCGCCGGCCACGCCGGTCGTGTCGTCGTAGCCGGCCACGGTTAGATAGATCGTGTAGAAGCCGGTGCTGGCGGTCGAGGTCGAGAAGTCGTTGCAGCTCGACGGCAGTTTGAACGTGCATGCGTTCTTCGCCGTGCGGGTGGCCACGTGAAGGGCCAACATCGACTGGCTGTTGTCGCCCGCCCACGCCCCCGGAGCAACGCATGCGCCTAAAACCAGCGCAACGGAAAAGGGCAGTATCCAGAGTTTCATGGTCGTCCTCCTCGTTCGTGCTTGCGTTCCGGGGGGGACAAGCGCACCCGCCGGTCGAAAGGATCATCGGGTGTAGTGGGGAGGGCTTGAGGGTTGGCTTGAGGGAATTGGGGGGGAATGCACAATTGAGACGGGTGGGTGGATTTCCCCAGGCTCAAATAGCGATACCACCATCACTTTCGTTATAATGCACGGCTCTCTTTTTAACCGATTCCATCCAAATTTGGAGGGGAGCTATGTCGAAGGGGATAACGCCCCGGGCCGAGGATTATTCACGCTGGTACGGGGACGTCATCGCGCGAGCCGAGCTCGCCGATCACTCCCCGGTTCGCGGCTGCATGGTGATCCGGCCCCATGGCTATGCCATCTGGGAGAACATGCAGCGCGTGCTCGACGGCATGTTCAAGGAGACCGGGCACCAGAACGCGTACTTCCCCTTGTTCATCCCGGAGAGCTTCATGAAGAAGGAAGCCGAACACGTGGAGGGCTTTGCCCCCGAGTGCGCGGTGGTCACGCACGGGGGCGGGAAGCAGCTGGAAGAGCCGCTCTATATCCGGCCCACCTCGGAAACGATCATCTGGGACATGTACCGGAAATGGATCATGTCCTATCGCGATTTGCCCATTCTTATCAATCAATGGGCCAACGTGGTGCGATGGGAAATGCGCACCCGGCTCTTCCTCCGCACGACGGAGTTCCTATGGCAGGAGGGCCACACCGCCCATGCCACCCTTACCGAGGCGGAGGAGGAAGCGCACCGAATTCTGGCCATCTACGCCCGGTTCGCCGAGGAGTACATGGCCGCGCCGGTCTTGCAAGGCGTCAAGACCGACTCGGAACGCTTTGCGGGGGCGGTGCGCACCTACTGTATCGAAGCACTCATGCAGGATGGGCGAGCGTTGCAGGCCGGAACGAGTCACTTCTTGGGGCAGAATTTCGCGCGGGCGTTCGATGTCACGTTTCAGAACGCCAAGGGGGAGCGGGACTTCGTATGGGCCACCTCCTGGGGGGTGACGACGCGGCTGATCGGCGCGTTGATCATGATCCATTCCGACGATAAGGGGCTCGTCCTACCGCCCCGCCTGGCCCCCATCCATGCCGTTTTGGTGCCGATCTGGATGAAGGACGATCAGGTAGATCGCATGCGGGGAGCGGGCGGAGCCCTCTACGAACGACTCTCGAGTGCGTGTCCGGGTCTTCGGATAAAGCTCGACGATCGCCCCGAGCACAAGCCGGGCTGGAAGTTCGCGGAGTGGGAGCAGCGGGGCGTCCCGGTGCGGATCGAGATCGGTCCTCGCGACTTGGAAGCCCGGCAGGTGGTTCTCGTTCGCCGCGACACCGGCACCAAGGAAATCATCGGCGAGGACGCGCTCCTCGAACGTCTCCCCAGGATCATGGACGACATACAGGGGGACATGTTTCAGCACGCGGTCGCATTTCGTGAGGCCCATTCGCATCGAGTGGACGACTACGAGACGTTCAAGACGGAGCTCGAGGCCAAGGGCGGGTTCTACTACGCCCACTGGGATGGCACGCCGGAAACGGAAGCCAAGGTGAAGGAAGAGACCAAGGCGACGATCCGGGTCATCCCGTTCGACGCGCCCGAGGAGGCGGGGCGTTGCATGGTGACGGGGCGTCCGAGTAATCGCCGCGTGGTGTGGGCTCGCGCCTACTGACCGATCGCAACCACTCGGTAGTCGCCGGGCATGAGCTCGAGCGCGTAACCGCGCCGCCCGGGAAGCAATCGCATGAGGTCCCGATTGGCGGGTCCCAGATCCCGCACGATGAGGATGGGATCGGATAGATCGGGTCGCGGATTTGGCCGGCCGAACACCCAGCTTTGTCCGTTGGCGAGTCCCGGGTCGCGCACGAACACCACCGCCGGGGGTTCCACGCCACGCTCGATCGCCCTGAGTGGAGCGGCCACGTTTGCGCTCAAGCGATCCAAATGGGCAACCGTGACCGGCCAGAACATCGCCAGGGCGATGATGAAGGCGGCGACACCCCAGGCGGCGGGTTTTCGCGGGCTCTGTGCGTTCGTCCACCGACGGATGCCTTCGATCGTGAGCACAGTGTACGGAAGGAGAAGCTCGTACAGCTTCACCGGGCCGGTGTCGTTGACCCCGATCGACCAGTACGGCACATAGGCTGCGAACCCCACCGCGAACATCCACCACGTTCCGCGGACCATGCGTCGATTTTCGGGAACATCGCCTCGCTCGCGTCGTAGCGCGAAGAGGAACGGCATGAGCGCCATCGGCCAGGCCCAGGCCCAAAACTGAAAGCGGACGAAAAGAAGGGCGAGATTTCGCAGTCCGCGCAAAAGCGTGTGGGTGTAGACCCCGGGAATAATGGGACCGAACCCGAATTCGATTCGGCCCCCGCCGCGCCGGATGGCATCGTATCCGGTGAGAAATGCGTGACCGGTTTGGTCACGGTTGTAGCCAAGGAAGACGAGGCCCGAGAGAACGAGTGCGGCCGCGGCCGGAACGAGCATACGCCGTTGGTCCCGCGCGTTACGGAGCAGTAAGAGCGCGGGGAAGATGCCTAAGGTGACGCCGGTCCAGGGACGGGTCAAAAACAAGACACCGATCCCGAGTCCGGCCAAAAGACTCCAAACCATCCGATGGCCGTCCTGCGCGCGCAACGCGGCATAACACGCCACGACCAGAGCAAAGTATGCGGTCTCATGACTCAAGAGCGTCGCTCCGGTCAGGAGAAAGAGCGGGGAGGTGAGAAGAAGAAGCGCGGCGGCCGTGCCCCAACCCGGACCAAAGAGACGGCGCACGAGAAGTCCGGTTAAGAAGATATTCACCCCTGCGAGAAGAATGGGGGTGAGGCGAGGCATGCCGATGAGGATCGCCGGAAGCAGCATGAGCGGATGTCCGGGTGGATACTGCCCGAACCAGCGGCCGTCCTTGATGCCGATGAACACGTTGCCGAAGAAGAGTGGTAAGGGCGGTGGTGGAGCGGAACCGTGTCCGGACGCGAGAATTCGGGACTGAAACACATACACGTACTCGTCGTCGGTGACGACTTGATTCCGCAGAAGACCAAAACCGATGAGCACCACGAGCGCAGATCCCAAGGCGCTGACCGCCCCAAGGAGCCGGAGGCTGGTGAGCGCAGGCGGGAGGGTTTCCACGCGACGCAACCCGGGAGAGAGCAGGATGGCGAGCAAAGCGACCGCTACCCCGCCGGCAAGACCGTAGAGGAGGTAAAACCGAGTTTCGCCAGGACTCAGCTTCAGAAGCCACTCGAAGCGATACCCGTAAAGCGGCGTATTTCGAAGGAGAACGTGCAGAAGCCACGCGGCGAGGGCCACGGTCAATGCGGCGGCCGCCAGGCGGAGACTAGTGCGCTGCATCTCCCGACCGGGGACGGAGCGCCCGTAGGCGTTCCTTGGCCTTGGGCGTTTCGGGAGAGGCGAAACGGCTGAGTGCAGCGTAGGCAGTCACCGCATCGTCGATGCGGCCCGCCCGTTCGTAGAGCTGGCCGAGCTCCCACAAGGATGCGAAGTGCGGTTTCCCCTGGTTCGCGGCCAGGAACCGCTGTTCGGCTTCGGTGGTTTTTCCCTGACGCAAGTAGACGAGACCCAGGTGGTAGGACAGCTCGGGATTGTTTTCGTAAGTGAGCGCGTTCACGAAGTCCTTTTCCGCCGGCTCGAGCTGTCCCAGCATTTCGTAGGAACGACCGCGATTGACCAGCGCTTCGGGTGAGGACGCGTTGAGCGCCACCGCGCGTTGGGCAGCCGAGAGCGCGGCGGGGAAGCGGCCCCTCCTCCGATAGAGGGTGCTCAAGTTCATCCACGCATCCACGAGCGTGGAGTCTCGGCCGACCGCGGCCTCGAGGTGGGCCAGCGCAGCCGTCGTATCCCCGAGGCTCAGCATGTCGAGTCCGCGAAAATAGGCAATGCGAGGCGCAACGTCCTCGATTTGCCCACCGCGGCCGCGCTCTAGACGATCGAGTGCTTGCAGTGCTTCGGTGGGGCGTTGCGTCCGCCGGTAAAGGCTCTCGATGTTGAAGTAGCTCTCGGCTTGGCGCGGGTCATTCTTCACCGCTTCCTCATAGAGCGCGAGCGCTCCCGGAGTGTCCCCACGAAGTTCTTTCACGTAGGCGAGGTTGTTGAGCACCTCGGGATGATTGGGAGAAATCGTCAACGCCTCGTGCAGGATGCGCTCCGCATCGTCGAGCTGTCCTCGTTGCACGAGTGTGGTGGCTTCCACGTTCAGCATGTGAGCGCGCGTCGTGCCGGAAGAATAGAGGGGAAAGAACGCGAGCACGGCGTACGCCGCGCCGGCGGCGGCCAGCGTTCCCACCGTGAGTCGATGCCGCCGGAGCGCCCACAGTTCTGCCGCCGCCACCCCCGCCGCGGGCCACAGAAAGACCGCCAGTGGCAGCCGGTAGCGTCCAGTGATGAAGAAGGGAATGATGGAAACGAGGAACGCGAGGCACAAATATACGAGCGGTTCGCGACGGCGGCGCCAGGCCAGCGCCAGGCCGATGCCACCCAAAGGCAAGAGCCACCCGAACGTGGGCAGAACGCGGAGCACGCCCACCTGGCCGCAAAAGAAGTCGTAATCGTAATGGCTGGGAATCTCCGCGTTGTTGAGGGAAAGCATGAGCTTCCCCAGCGTGAGTCCCAGCGCGCGACCGGGTTCGGTGAGCCAGAAGTCCACGCCCTTGAGCCACCAGAAACGATCGACGGCGGCCGGTGAGAGAGGCTTCCGAAGCTCGCGCTCCGCAACTTCCTTGGCGCTAGAGAATAGACCCTCGGTGCGATTCAGGAGTCCCGAATCCGGTGGCAAATGGAACATGCCGTCCGCGGCGGGATTGTTGCCGATGAAAAAATTGATCCCGCCGTTGGCGGAAATGAGGATCGGCTGTCCCGAGACGACGATGTTGCGGGTCAAGGTCAAGGCCGGGAGTGCGGCGAGACCGATCAACAGTCCGAGCACTGCGCGCCGATCGGGCCAGCCGAGGCGTTGGGGCCAGAACCACGAGAGGCCGGCCGCCATGGCTCCCGCAATCAAGAAGTTGGGCTGAGCCAAGGCCGCTCCGCCCAGCGCCAGCCCGGCCACCCAGCTCTTTCTCGGATGACCCCAGAAGTAAAGGGACACCTCGATCAAGAACACGGCGACCGAGATCGACAGGAGATCGCTCTCGAAGAAGACGAAGGGTCCGTAGAGTGCAGCGCCCAACCCTGCCACGATTCCGCCGATGCGGCCGCCCCACCGAAACCCAACCAAGGACAAAAGCAGGGTCCCCGCCACACCGAGCAGGAACTGAAAAATACGCACGCCGGAGAGATCGAGGCCCAAGGATCCGAGCGTGAAGAGAATGAAGGGATAAAGCGGTGCCTGCTGGTAGGCTTGACCCTGGGGAGCCAGAGCGCCGTCGTGGCCGAGCTGCTCGGCCAAATAAACGTACGTGGCTGCGTCGCCGGTCGGGACTTGGACCAAGGACAGCTGGCGTGCCTCGGCCCAGTACGCGACGCGCACGATCAGGGCGATCGCCACGATTCCGAGGATCCATAGGACCCGCGTGCGGTCACGCGGCGTGCTGTCGGACATGCGTTCTCCAGGGTTAAGATCGGGGCGGGATGAATCCCCGCCCCAATCTCCGAACGGCAAAGGGGCAGAGTCTAGCAGGCGACTCTAGAACGGGTCGCGGCCGCGCCGGTAGGCACCGTGCAGAGGAAATACGGCTATGGTTGATCTTGCAGTATTGAACAAGGCCGACGAAGCGCGACGCATTCTTCGGGACTTGGACAGGGTGGTGGTGGCGTTTTCGGGTGGCGTGGACTCCACTCTCCTGTTGCGTCTAGCCCAGGATTCCCTCGGGGATCGCTGCGTGGCCGTGACCGCGATTTCCCCGAGCCTGTCCGATCGCGAGCGGCGCGAGGCGGCCCAACTCGCTCGGCGCATCGGCGCGCGCCACTTGGAGATCGAGTCCCACGAGCTGGACCGGCCGGAGTACGCGGCCAATGGTCCGGCGCGCTGCTACCACTGCAAGACCGAGCTCTTCGAGATTTGTTTGAAGACCGCCCGCGATCTTGGATTTTCCAGCGTTGTTTACGGAGCCACCCGCGATGATATGGGTGACTATCGCCCCGGCATGAACGCGGCGCGGGAACGGGGGGTGCGTGCGCCGCTCCTCGAGGCGGGAATGGGCAAAGACGACATTCGCGCCCTGTCCCACGCGTTCGATCTACCCACCGCCGACAAGCCGGCTCTGGCCTGTCTGGCCTCACGTATTCCGTTCGGCACGCCTGTTTCCGAGGATCGGCTGCGCCGAGTCGAGCGAGCGGAAGATGCGCTTCGCGATCTGGGGTTTCACGACGTGAGAGTGCGTTTTCACGGCGAGGTGGCCCGCATCGAAGTGGGGGCAGCGGAATGGACTCGTTTGCTCGATTCGGAGCTCAGACGCCGGATCGCTACGCAAGTGCGTGACGCTGGATTCCGTTTCGTGGCTCTGGATGTCGAACCGTTCCGAAGCGGGCGTCTGGTCGAGGTGCAGGATCCCTAGCGTTTTCTGTTTGAGCCTGAAGGGGCCCCTGTCGCGCGTGCGTGAGCTCGCCGGCAATCTTCCCCCCTGGGTGTCATGGATCGAGTTGCGCCTCGATCTTTTATCCCCGCATGAGCTCGCAAGCAGGGAGTGGCTCGAGTTTCCCACTGCGTATGGCCGGGAATGGCTCGCCACCTGGCGTTCTCCGGAGGAAGGCGGTACGTCGGGTGCCTTGCCCGAGGGTCTCTACGGAGACGCTCTGGAACATGGCTTTCGCTGGGTCGACGTCGAAGCGTGGCAGTTCGCCCTGGATGGCGCGGCGCTGGATCGCATACCTCCCGAGCGCCGATGGGTGAGCGCGCATTTGCGCGAGACGCCGGCCAACGTCTCCACATTGCGCGACCAATGGGAACGGGTGTCACGCCACCCTGCCGCGGTGCACAAGATGGTGCTGCCGCCCAGTGGGTTCGAGACCAACGATCGCGTGACCGAGCTCCTCGACATCTTGCCTCCGTCTCCCCGCGCGATCTTCGTTTCGGGCTGGCCGGGACATCCATCGCGCATTCTGGATTTCTGGAGCGGGCAAAGCGTCGTGCTGGTGGCGGCGGACGATCGCTCCGCGACCGCGCCCGGGCAGCCATCCTTGGATCGGGTGGGACGCGTGTACGGGCTCCCGCAGCTCGAAACGCCGACGGCGTTATTCGGCGTGCTTGGCTATCCCATCCGCCATTCGCGCTCGCCCGAAATCCACAATCACGTGTTTCGCACTCTGGGAAAGCGATCGCTCTACTTGACCCTGGAGTCTCCCCATCCTGAACCCGTGATCGACTGGGTGCGGCGCGGAAAGCTGACCGGGGTAAGCGTGACGGCGCCGTTCAAGGAATCTGTCGTCCCCCTCGTGGACGACCTGGAAGAACCGGCGCGACGCATCGGCGCGGTGAATACCATCTGGCGGGAAGGAAGCCGCCTTCGCGGGGCCAACACCGACATCGAAGCGGCCACGCAGATTCTGCGCGAGCTGGGAGTACGCTCGGGCGAGGCGGTGGCCATCCTGGGTGCAGGGGGGAGTGCGCGGGCCGTGGCGGCCGGAGCTACCGAGAACGGATTGAGCCCTACGCTCTTCAATCGCGATCCGGCGCGCGGCCTGCGGTCGGCGGAGGTGTGTGGAGCGCGTTACGGGGGCGACCCCAGCACGTGTGTGCCGGGATCGTTTGCGGTGCTGGTCAACACGACGCCCTTGGGAAGTCTGGAGCCGATTCCTACCTCCTTAGTCAACGCGGATTGGGGCCAAACCACGATCATCGACATCGTGTACGGTCCGGAGCCGACGGCTTGGGAGCGCTTGGCGCGAGAGGAAGGACTCGGGTTTCGAGGTGGGCTTGAATTTCTGGCCCGGCAAGCCGGAGGCGCGCTCGAGCGCTGGATCGGCGTGCGGCCATCGGCGCCGCTCTTGGCGGAAGGCTTGGCGCGATGACGGACGCATGGATTCATGTCGGGGCCACGTTGCCGGATCGGAACGCTTTCCTGGAGGAAGCCCGAAACTTCAACGTGATTCCGGTCACGCGCTGGCTGCTCGCCGATGCATGGACTCCTGTCACCGCGTTCCAGCGGCTGGCGGCCAACGATGGCCCCGCATTCCTCTTCGAAAGCGTAGAGGGGGGAGAGCGCGAGGGACGCTACTCGTTTCTCGGTCGCAACCCCTTTCTCACCCTCGAAGCGCGTGGCGACCGCATAGAGGCCAGGGGAGAGGATGCGTCCGACGTGCGACCCGGCTCGTCGCCTCCGACGACGCTGCGGGAAACGATCGCGCGCTATCGCTCGCCGGTGCGAAACGACGTGCCGCCCTTTCTGTCGGGGGCGGTCGGGTACTTCGCTTACGACGCCGTGCGGTGGTTCGAGCGTTTGCCCGATCTCGCCCGAACGCCGGTGCCCGAACCCGATCTCGAGTTGTTCTTTCCCGCGGAAGTGGCCGCATTCGATCACGCGCTACGGCGGTTGACGCTGACCGCCAACGCTCGTGTCCGTCCAGGAGACGACCCCAACGCCGCGTATGATCTCGCGTGCGAACGGCTCGATGCGATGGAGTACGCGCTGTCCCAGGACAGGCCGGGCTCTGGAAGCGCCCTCGAGCCAGCGGCCCCGGTGCCGCCGGCCGCGGATCCCGAGCAGTTTCTACGCAGTGTTTCCATGGCCAAAGAGCACATCGCCGCGGGAGACATCTTCCAGGTCGTGCTGAGCCGGCGCACGCACATCGCGTGCCCTGCGTCGGACGTTAGCGTGTACCGAGCGCTGCGTGCGGTGAACCCCTCGCCCTACATGTTTCTGTTGCGTTTCGAGGGCTGGAGCGCGGTGGGATCCAGTCCCGAACCGCTCTTGCGAGTGACCGGGAATCGTTTGCTCTATCGCCCCATTGCCGGAACCGCGCCCCGCACGGGGAATGATGTCGAAGATGCCGCGCGCGCGAAGGCGCTGCTCGAGGATCCGAAGGAGCGGGCGGAGCACGTGATGCTGGTCGATCTCGGGCGGAATGATTTGGGGCGATGCGCGGTGGCGGGGTCGGTGCGGGTGGAGGAGCTCATGCGTCTCGAACGGTATTCGCATGTGTATCACCTGGTGAGCGAGCTCAGTGCAGAGCTTCGTCCCGATCTCGGTCCGCTCGACGCCTTGTTCGCCTGCTTTCCCGCCGGAACGGTGAGCGGCGCGCCCAAGGTGCGCGCGATGGAGATCATCGAGGCCCTGGAAACGGATCGTCGCGGTCTGTATGCCGGCGCGGTGGGGTACGTGGATTTTTCCGGCAACCTCGACACCTGCATTGCGCTCCGAACCGTCGTGCTTCGCGATGGCGTAGCCCGCGTGCAAGCCGGGGCTGGGATCGTGGCCGATTCGATTCCCGAACGCGAACTTGCCGAGAGCGAAGCCAAGGCCGAGGCACTCATGAGCGCCATGCGGCTCGCTGCGCGTCTGGAGAAGGCATGAGAGCGCCGTTCGTGAAGGTCTGCGGCATCACGCGCGCCGAGGATGCACGGATCGCGGTGGCAGCAGGGGCTCGCGCCCTCGGGTTCGTGTTCGTTGACGACAGCCCCCGGTGTATCGCTCCCGAAGACGCAACCGTTATTGTCCGGTCGTTGCCCGGCGACATCGCCAAGGTCGGCGTGGTGCGGGACCTGGATCTACGGACGCTGAAGGCCCTGGTCGCGGGGGTAGGTCTCACCGCCCTGCAGTTGCACGGGGATGAACCGCCCGAGTTGTTAGAGGAGCTGAGCGTGCCGGCTATCAAAGCGTTCGCGGCCGGACCGGGGTTCCAGATCGAACGGCTCGTTCCGTACCGCGACTTTGGTGTTCTCCTCGATGGCGGCACCGCAGAGGGACACGGCGGGACAGGAACGCCGGCCGATTGGAACGCGGCGCGGACCGCGCGGGAGCGCGGCTTTCGCGTGCTTCTAGCCGGCGGTCTGGGACCGGTGAACGTGACGCAGGCGGTCCGGGAGGTGGAACCCGTGGCGATCGATCTCAATAGCGGCGTCGAAAGCGCGCCAGGTCGAAAGGATCGGGAGCTGATCGAGCGAGCCATTCACGGGCTATCGAGTTTCGATCCTCCGGAGATCTCCACATGGCCATGGTAGAGCTTCCCGACGAACGCGGGTACTTTGGGGCTTTTGGGGGGCGTTTCGTGCCCGAGACGTTGATGGGCGCCCTCGAGGAATTGACGGACGCCTACAACCAGGCTCGCCACGATCCTGCGTTTCTCGAGGCATGGCATGAGGCACTTGCCTCGTATGCGGGGCGGCCGACTCCGCTCACCCTGGCGCCTCGGTTCGGCGAAGCCTGCGGGGGACTCCGCGTATACCTGAAGCGCGAAGACCTGCTGCACACCGGCGCGCACAAGATCAACAACGTGCTGGGGCAAGTTCTGCTCGCGCTCCGGATGGGCAAGCGCCGCATCATTGCCGAAACGGGAGCCGGGCAGCATGGCGTGGCGACGGCCACCGCGTGCGCGCGTTATGGCCTGACCTGCGTCGTGTACATGGGGGAGGAGGACGTGCGCCGCCAATCGTTGAACTATTTTCGCATGCGGTTTCTGGGCGCCACGGTCGTACCCGTGACGTCGGGCACGAAAACCCTCAAGGACGCCACCAACGAGGCGATTCGCGACTGGGTGACCAACGTTCGAGACACGTTCTACGTGATTGGCTCGGTGGTGGGACCGCATCCGTATCCGCGCATGGTTCGCGACTTTCAGACCGTGCTCGGGCGCGAGGCTCGGGCGCAGATTCAAAACGTCGCCGGACGTTTGCCCGACGTCGCCATTGCCTGCGTCGGAGGAGGAAGTAACGCGATTGGACTGTTTCATCCCTTCCTGGAAGATCCGGTACGGCTCGTGGGGGTTGAAGCGGCAGGGGAAGGCCTCGCGAGCGGACGTCACGCGGCCCCGTTGGCCGCCGGCCGGCCCGGTGTTCTGCACGGCGCGCTCTCGATGCTGCTGCAAAATGCGGACGGCCAAGTCGCGCCCGCGCATTCCATTTCAGCCGGACTGGATTATCCCGGCGTGGGGCCGGAGCACGCGTACTTGAAGTCGACGGGTCGAGCCGAGTATCGCTCCGTTACCGATGCCGAGGCACTGGCCGCCTGCCGGGAGCTCGCCCGCACCGAAGGGATCCTGCCCGCTCTCGAACCGTCGCACGCGTTGGCCGCGCTTCAGAAGATGGGTTCCGAGCTGGGTCGTAACGCTATCGCCCTCGTGTCGCTCTCCGGGCGGGGCGACAAGGACATGCCGGTTCTGGCCGGAGAATTGGAAACATGAGCGATCGGCTTCGCGCGTTGTTCCAGAAGGGAGGCCGCACACCGCTTTTGTTTCCGTATTTGACCGCGGGATTTCCAACGCCGGAAGAAACCGTGGACCTTCTGTGCGTTTTGGAGGACAGCGGCGCTGACGCGATCGAGCTCGGACTTCCCTTCAGCGATCCTCTGGCCGACGGGCCGATCATTCAGGCCGCGTCCCAGACGGCACTGGAGGCGGGGATCGATCATCACCGAATTCTGGAACAGGTGGCGGCGTTTCGCGCGCGTTCCAACACGCCGCTCTTGCTCATGGGCTACGTGAATCCCATTTTGGCCTATGGGCCAGAGCGTTTTTTCAAAGACGCGGGTGAGGCAGGTGCGGATGGCGTGATCGTTCCCGACGTGCCGATCGAAGAAGCGGATCCGTACCTGCCCCTTGCTCGAGCGGCCGGGCTCGACTGGATTTTTCTGGTTGCCCCCACCACCTCCGACATCCGGCTGTCGCGAATCGATGACCGGAGCGACACGTTTTGCTACTGCGTCTCGTTGACCGGCGTGACGGGAGTACGTGACGATTTGCCTCCCGACCTTCGGTCGTATCTGGAACGAGTCGCCGCTCGGCTCACCAAGCCCTTCGTGGTTGGTTTTGGCTTTTCGAGAGCGGCCCAGATTCGGGACGTTTGCCCACCCGCGGCCGGAGTCGTGGTGGGGAGCGCTCTTCTACGGCGCTTGGCGGCGGAAGCCAGCCCCGACGGCCGCCGGAAGGCGGCCCGCGCGTTTCTGAACTCCTTGAGAAACGGCTGAAAACCTCTTTAGCTTGCGACGGGCGGCTCATGAGTGGGAGAATCGTGCGCTTTCCCATGGCCCAGGGATTCGCCTGCCGGCCCGGAGGACGACAATGCTCGTCGTGATGAAAAAAGACGCCACTCCCGCGCAGGTCCAGCACGTCGTCGAGACCATCCAGCGCATGGGATTGGTCGCCCATACCATTCCCGGCGCGCAGCGGACCGCGATCGGCATCACCGGCAACAAGGGAAGTCTGGATCCCAACGCCCTCGAATGCCTGGACGGAGTGATGGAAGCCATTCGTGTCTCCAAGCCGTTCAAGCAAGTGAGCCGCGAGTGGAAGGCCGACGACACCGTGGTCAATGTGAGCGGGGTGGAGATCGGCGGACCGGGACTGGTGGTCATTGCCGGTCCGTGCGCGGTGGAGTCCTACGAGCAGTGCGTCACCATTGCCCGCGCGGTCAAGGCCGCCGGGGCGACCCTGCTTCGCGGCGGCGCCTTCAAACCCCGCACCTCGCCTTACTCCTTTCAGGGGTTGGGGGAGGAAGGCCTCAAAATTCTGGCCCGGGTGCGCGAGGACGTCGGTTTGCCGGTAGTGACGGAAGCTCTCGATCCGGAAGGCGTGGGGCTGGTTGAACGTCACGCCGACATGATTCAGATCGGCGCCCGCAACATGCAGAACTTTTCACTCTTGAAGCGGGCGGGGAAATCCAAGCTTCCCGTGCTGCTCAAGCGCGGCATGAGCGCGACCATCGACGAGCTGCTTCTCGCCGCCGAATATGTGGTGAGCGAGGGGAACCCCAACGTCGTGCTGTGTGAGCGCGGCGTTCGCACGTTCGCCGATCATACGCGGAACACGCTCGACCTGTCCGCGGTGCCGGCGGTGAAGGGGTTGTCGCACTTGCCCATCCTCGCCGATCCCAGCCACGGGACCGGCCGGCGCGACAACGTCGTTCCGATGGCGCTCGCGTCGGTGGCCGCGGGGGCGGATGGCCTCATCATCGAAGTGCACCACAAGCCCGAGACCGCGCTCTCCGATGGCCATCAGGCCATCCTGCCCGATGCGTTCGCGGCCCTCATGGAGCAGGTACGACGTCTCGCTCCAGTCATGCACCGGGACCTCACAAGCGCAGCAACCACCGTATCTCACTGAGACACTGCTTCTGGGCTGCACGCGCATCGTTCGAGGAGCGGCGAGCGCCGAGGCGAAGGGCTTTTCCCGAGCTTAGTGTGCAGCCTCAGGGTTAGTGCTTGGCGGGCTTCTTCTGATCCCAGCGCCCGAGAATCGACGTGTACCAAGGCTTCTGATCGAACCGTGATGCGAAGGCAGTGTTCACCGTGTCTTGATACGTCATCACGAAACGAACGAATTCGTCGGTATGGGCCAGGGCCGCTCGCAGCGAATCGTCCTGAGCCTTGAGCTCCTGTGTCACCAACGCATCGCGTTCATCGAGGAAACGGCCGAACTCCTGGAGCGTGGATTTCTGGAAGCGGGCCGTGGTTTCGGCCTTCGCGTCCACGAACGCGAGGATGTCGCGTTTGGCGGCGCCGGGTTCCGCGCTCAGCGCGGCCAGCGTCTGATTGATCTGAGCCTGGTCAGCTTCGATCTTGTCCACCTTGGCGGATATGGTTTCCGCCTTCTTCCGGAGGAACTTCGAGTGGCGGGTCATGAGCTGAATTTGGGGATCCATCTCGGCTTTGAAGGCGGTGACCTGGGTTTCCAGCTTCTTCGTGTCGTTGCAGCCGCAAAGACCGGCCACCAGAACCAGCACGAGAACGAATGAAGTGCGGCGCGTCATGGCTTAGGGATTTGCCTTATGCGTGCGCTGGCGGTCTTCCCACTTACCCATGAAGGACACGTACCAGGGGCGGCTGTCGATCCGGTTCGCGAACACGCGGTTGATCGAGTCCTGCTCCGTGGCCACGAACTGCACGAACGCCATGTGCTCGTTCAGCATGTTTTGCATGACGGCGACGCGCGCGGTCATCGTGTCCTGAGTCGCGGTGGCCCGCAGGGTGATGGAATCGCGAATGGACTTCACGAACTCGCCCTGCCTCTCATTCACGAGCTGGAAGCGGGACAGGATTTCGGGATAGATCTCCTGGCGAACGTCAGGGAGCTCCTTGTAGGCGGCCAGTTCGGCGACGAGCTGATCATTGTCCTGCTGCAGCTTGTCCACCCGGGCGTTGATCTCGTTCAACGTGCGGTTGAGCCGCGCATCGATCGCATTCGTCGAATCGATCAGCGCCGTCTGCTCTTCACGGTATTTGTTGATTTCCACCGTGAACTGCTTGGGGTCCACCGCGCTCTTCTTCTGGCAGCCGGAGAGCACGAAGACAAGCCCCAGCCCGGCGTAGAGCGCCGGTCGAATATGGATCATGGAACTAGCTCCCATGTAAGGGCCCAGAGACTGTCGTCGGACGCCTGAGGAGGATGTCGAGGAGAAGCCCGGATCGTGTTACGGGAAAAGAGTCTACGGGCCGAACCCCCCACTGTCAACGGTCTAGAAGAAGGCCGGGATACCCGTAATGGCCTGCCCCAGGATAAGGGTGTGGATATCGTGCGTCCCCTCGTACGTTTTCACCGATTCGAGGTTCATCATGTGCCGCATGATGGGGTACTCGGTGGATATGCCGTTCGCACCGAGGATCTCCCGCGAATTCCGCGCCACCTCGAGCGCCATGGCCACGTTGTTTCGCTTGGCCATGGAGACCTGGTTGAATCCGGCTTTCCCGCCATCTTTGAGCTGACCCAAGCGCATGCAGAGCGTCTGGGCTTTGGTGATCTCGGTCAGCATGTCGGCCAGCTTGGCCTGGACGAGCTGGAAGGAGGCGATCGGGCGATCGAACTGCACGCGGGACTTCGAGTATTCAACCGCGGTGTGAAAGCACGACATGGCCGCGCCGATCGCGCCCCAAGCAATGCCGTATCGGGCCTGCGTCAGGCAGGACAGCGCCGCCTTGAGGCCCTCGGCGCCGGGAAGGAGGTTCGAGTCGGGAATGCGCACGTCCTGGAGGACCAGCTCACTCGTCACCGAGGCGCGGAGGCTCATCTTGCGCTTCATTTCGGGGGCGCTGAAACCGGCCCGGCTCTTTTCCACCAGGAACCCGCGAATGACGTCGTCATCGTCCTTCGCCCACACGAGCGACACGTCGGCGATCGTGCCGTTGGTGATCCACATCTTGGCCCCGTTCAGTACCCAGTCCTTCCCGTCCTTGCGCGCGCGCGTAACCATGCCGCCGGGGTTGGAGCCATAGTCCGGCTCGGTGAGCCCGAACGCGCCGATCAGCTCCCCGGAGGCCATCTTGGGCAGGTAGTGCCGCTTCTGCTCCTCGCTCCCGAACGCAAAAATGGGATACATGACGAGGGCACCCTGCACCGACACGAACGAGCGTAACCCGCTGTCGCCGCGCTCGAGCTCTTGCATGACCAGGCCGTAGGCGGTGTTGGACATGCCGGCACAGCCGTATTCAGGCGGAAGATTCGCGCCGAACACGCCAAGGTCGGCGAGCTTGCTCCGCAAGTGCAGGGGAAACGTACCCTTCTCGAAGTGCTCTTCGATGATGGGCAGAAGCTCCGCGTCCACGAACTCGCGGACGGCTTGTCGGGCCATTCTCTCCTCGTCGGTGAGAAGGGCGTCCAGGTCCATGAAATCGTAGCCGGGAAAGCCTGCCATGCATCGTCTCCTTGATCGGTGGGCGGGGGAGTATAGCCGGGGGCGCCGCGGCCGGGCAACGGTCAGGAACGCGACTCGAGACGGGCCACCATGTCCTCCAGCATCGCGAACGCGGCATTGAGTCGCTCCGGATCGCGTCCCCGCAAGACCAAACGCAAGTGCCACCCCATGTCGGTGAGCTCGGGATAGGATCCCCAGCGCAAATCCGGCCAGCGCTCCGCCAGGGCCGACAAGGGCGCGGCAATGAGCCCTTCGCGGAGCTCGGTATGAAGCTCCCGCCGATGCGCGGCCCGCTGCCCAAGTCGCTCCAGGTTGGCGCGAAGGAGCGGTTCCAGAAGTCGCGGGACTCCGGGAAAGACGAACACGTTCCCCGCTTGAAACGCGAACGCCATGATGCCGGGCGCAAAGAGAAGGTCAGCCCCCTCCGGCAGGAGCGCCATGTCACGTTCTTCCGCGGTCGCATTGCGGTGGAAGATCGATTCCAGGCGTTCGGTCGCTTGCGGGTGGGGAACGAGTGGACGCTCGAGCGCACGTGCAACCGCGAGCCGCGTGATGTCATCGTGCGTGGGACCGATGCCTCCCGTGACGAGCACGCAATCCGCACCGTGCGAGGCGTCGCGGAGAAAGGGCTCGACCACCCCGGGCTCATCGGGCAATACGTGAAGGCCCAACACGCGAAGCCCGCGCTCCGCCAAGAGGGACAAGATGAGGGGACCGTTCACGTCGACCACTTCGCCGGCCAAAACCTCGTCGCCGATGATGAGCACGAGCGCGGTGGTCATGTCCAAGTCCGGAGATTCTGATTGGGGACGATCGGGCATGTCGGCTCCTCGGTGCATTTAGGATACTCTCGAATCCATGGGGACCCCACCGCTAAGGAACTAGAGTGATCGATCTCGACCGCGATCTCGAGCGCATCGTGGGCCCGGACGGGATCGTTCGCGATCCACGTCTCCGGATGGTCTACGAGTGCGACGGATACACGCTCGATCGGGCAGTGCCCGAGCGCGTGGTGCTGCCGCGCACGGTGGACGAAGTCCGAAACGTGGTGAAACTGGCTCACCACGCGGGCTGGTCGATCGTGCCCCGCGGCGCGGGAACGGGCCTCGCCGGCGGAACGCTGGCGGCACCGGGCGCGCTCGTGATCGCGCTCACGCGCCTGCGCGCGATCGAAACCCTCGACCCGGTGAACCGCCAGGCGCTCGTGCAAGCCGGGGTGGCCAACCTGGCCATCAGCAAAGCGGCGCTTCCCTACGGACTTCATTACGCGCCCGATCCCTCCAGCCAGTCCGTCTCCACGCTGGGCGGCAACATCGCCGGCAACAGCGGGGGACCGCACACATTGAAAACCGGTGTGACCACGCATCACGTGCTGGCGGTGGAGCTGGTGACCCCCGACGGCAATACGCGCTGGCTCGGATCGAGAGCTCCCGCGGCGGGAGGGCCGGACATAACCGGACTCATTGTGGGCAGCGAGGGGACGCTCGGTTTGGTGACCCGCGCGTGGGTGCGCCTCGTTCCCGTTCCGCCGGCCACGCGAACGCTCCTCGCCGCATTTCCCGGAGTGGACGAGGCGAGCCGGGCCGTGTCGGCCATTCTCCGTTCGGGCATCGTGCCGGCGGCGGTGGAGCTCATGGATGCACCGATTCTCGAGGCGTTGCACGCGGCGTTCAAGCTCGAGTTTCCTGAGCATGCCGGTGCGCTCTTGCTGGTGGAGGTCGACGGTTTGGAGGACGGCCTCGATGAAGACGCCGAAAAAGCAGTAGAGGCCTGCGAACAGAGCGGCGCATTTCGGATCGAGCGTGCCACGACGGACGCGGACCGGCGCCGGCTCTGGATGGCGCGGAAGAAAGCCTTTGGGGCGCTGGGGCGCTTGGCTCGGAACTACTGCACGCAAGACGGCGTGGTCCCGCGCACGAAACTTCCGGAAATGCTCCGCTTCATTAGTCAGGTGGGACACGAGGCCGGCATTCGCGTCGCGAACGTGTTTCACGCCGGAGATGGAAACCTGCATCCTATCTTGCTCTACGACGAACGCAACGAACGCGAGGTCAGGGCGGTGCTCGAGGCGAGCGCGCGCATTCTCGAAAAATGTCTGGAGTTGGGCGGCTCACTCACCGGCGAACATGGGATCGGGGTCGAGAAGCTCGCCCTCATGGATCGCGCGTTCAGCGCGGAGTCGATTGCCGCCATGGACCGCGTGCGGCGGGTGTTTGATCCCGACCGGCGCATGAACTCGGGAAAGGCTATTCCGGAGGGAGGGGGGTGTTTCGATGGGCGCGCCGGGTTGGGTCGCGTGCGGCCGGGACGCGAGGTGCCGCTATGAACTGGATCGAGACGGAGGTGACGCCCTCCTCGCTCGCCGAGTTGAGCGAGGTGCTCGGGAGCGATGGGGGTGCCCGCCCTTGGATGCCCAAGGGCGGCGGCACGCTCCTCGGTCGCGGTGCGTTGCCCCGGGAACCCGTGGCCGCCGTCCAACTATCGCGTTGCCGCGCCGTAATTGAACACGCTTACGACGATCTCACTGTTACCGTGGAAGCAGGCCTCCCCATGGCGTCGCTGCAAGAGTCGCTGTCGGAGCGCGGCCAGTGGTTGCCGCTCTCCCTGGATCCCGATCCCGAATCCACGGTGGGAGGATGGATTGGCGCGGATCGGCGTACGCCGTTGGCGGGAAGCTGGGGCTCCGTCCGCGACTATCTTCTGGGAATAGCGTGGATGGATGGCCGAGGTCACACGGTGCGGGCCGGGGGACGCGTGGTGAAGAACGTGGCCGGGTATGACCTCATGAAACTCTTCACGGGGTCTCTGGGGGAACTGGGCATCATTGTCGAGGCCACGTTCAAGGTTCTGCCCCGTCCCGCACGATGGGGAGGCGTGACGCTCGCGACGCCGGATGCAATCGAGCTTCGCGTGGCCCTCGAGGAAGGGCCCAAGTTATTCCCAGCCGGACTGTGGCGATTTGACGGTGGAGAAGGGGATACGCTCGCGTGGGTATTCGCTGGATCACCGCCCTGTGTATCGGCGCAACTGAGGCGGGCGCAGGC